>Ga0307372_10002874_pt1 | contig 28115 bp, 26 predicted proteins | sample OX1MG_FD_202533 | JGI IMG/M metagenome (GOLD analysis project Ga0307372, IMG submission 202533) | Soil microbial communities from Risofladan, Vaasa, Finland - OX-1 | ecosystem: Environmental > Terrestrial > Soil > Coastal area > Acid sulfate soil | place: Finland: Risofladan, Vaasa | collected... | reverse complement strand
ACGGCAGCTTCGTCATGACCGAGCAAGCCCTAGCTACGGCGGTCGAGGAGAGGCTCCCGATAATCTCAGTGATCCTCAACGACAGGACCCTGGGGATGGTCGAGCAGTGGCAGAGGCTCATGTACAACAGGCGATATATCGGCATCAAGTTCCCCAACGTCCCAGACTTCGTGAAGCTCGCGGAAGCATATGGCGCCCACGCCAAGACGGTGGGCTCCCTCGACGAGTTCGCAAAGGCCATGCGCGAGGGCCTCACCATGGAGGGGCCGACGGTCATCGAGGTGCCCGTCTCGCCAGAGGAGGATGTCTTCCCGTTCCTGCCGCCAGGCAAGGGGATCAAGGAAACGGTCTACGGCTCTTCGAAGGAGATGGCTGTCTTCTGACCAATTCGTCAAGAGTCCTCTCGACCCTAGTCGAGAACAAGCCGGGGACTCTCTTCCGAGTGGTCCACCTCGTGAGGCTGATGCGGCTCAACATCGAGGGGCTCACCCTGGGCGTGACCAATGGAGGAGCGGACTGCCGGATGACGATGACGCTGAGCGGAGACGACGCGGCGATCGAGCACGTAGCCAAGCAGCTGATGAAGGTCATAGACATCCTCGAGGCTCACACATACGGGCCGGAGGAGGTGACCGCGAGGGAGCTCGCCCTGGTGAAGATAAACACGGACAAGATCTCAGTCGCGGAGATACAGAAGAACACGGGCTGCCGGATAGTCGACTCTTCCCAGCACTCCGTCGTGGCCGAGATAGTCGGGTCCGCGAAGCAGATCGACGAGTTCGTGGTGAGGCTGGGCGAGTCCAACGTCCTCGACATCGCGAGGACCGGGGTGGCGGCTCTCCCGAAGGAGAGGACGTCGCGATGACTGAGAGGATGATCCGGGTGCTGGACACCACCCTCCGAGACGGGGAGCAGACGCCGGGCGTCTCGCTCACCCCGGAGGAGAAGCTCGAGATAGCGGTGGCGCTGGACAAGCTCGGGGTAGATGTCATCGAGGCGGGTTTCCCGATCACCTCGAAGGGCGAGCAGGAAGGCGTCCGGAGGATCGCAAAGGCCGGCCTCAGGGCTGAGGTCTCGGGTCTCGCGAGAGCGGACAAGGTCGACATCGACACCGCCATCAACTGCGGCGTGAAGGGCGTCCACGTCTTCCTCGGCTCGTCCGACATACACCTCCAGCACAAGCTCCACCTGACGAGGGAGCAGATGGTGAAGCAGTCGGCGGATATGGTCCGGTACGCGAAGAGCTTCGGAGTCAAGGTCGAGTTCTCGGCGGAGGACGCCACGCGGACCGAGATCCCCTTCTTCAAGGAGGTCGTCAAGGCCGTCACCGAGGCGGGGATAGACCGCTTCGACATCCCCGACACGGTGGGGATCGCGACGCCCCAGAAGATGGTCGAGTACGTGCAGGCCGCACGCTCGGTCTCGGACGTGATGATCAGCGTGCACTGCCACAACGACTACGGCTTGGCAGTGGCGAACAGCCTCGCGGGCGTGGTCGCCGGGGCGGACCAGGCGCACCTCACGATCAACGGCATCGGGGAGAGGTCGGGCAACACCTCGCTGGAGGAGTTCGCCATGGGGTGCTTCAACCTCTACGCTCTGAGGACCAACGTCAACTACTCGCTGCTCTACGAGACCTCCCGCCTCGTCTCGAGGCTGACCGGCGTGATAATACAACCCAACAAGGCGATAATCGGGGACAACGCCTTCGGGCACGAGTCGGGCATCCACACGCACGGGATCCTCAGCAACCCGTCGACCTATGAGCCCTTCGACCCCGCCATGGTGGGGAGGACACGTTGGCTCCAGGCGGGCAAGCACGCGGGCAGACACGGAATCTCTTACCAGCTGCGGGGGATGGGGCTCAAGCCGAAGGAGGACAGCCTCCGGTTGATAGTCGAGAAGGTCAAGGAGATGGGCGACGAGGGGCGCACCATAACGGACAGCGACCTCTATCAGCTCGCCGTTCAGATAATGGGTGGGGGCAAGGCCGAGTCCGCAGACATCGTCGAGCTCGAGGGGCTCGAGGTCGTGACAGGGATAAAGCGCCTCCCGAGCGCGACGGTCAAGCTCTTGATAAGGGGACAGCTCCACGAGGCGACAGACGTGGGCTCGGGTCCGGTGGACGCGGCGGTTAACGCGATCCAGAGGATCTTTAGCACCATCGACATAGTGAAGCTCAAGGAGTACAGGCTCGAGGCGCTCACGGGCGACTCCCAGTCGGTTGCCGACGTCTCGGTCAAGGTCGAGGACAGCACCGGCCTCACGGCCTCCGGACGGGGCATGAAGAGGGACATCGTGGTGGCCAGCGTCGAGGCGATTGTGAGCGGGATCAACGCGCTGATGGCAAAGAAGCTGCAGTTGCAGCCCTCGACCTCTATCTCTCCGGAGGGCGAGCCGAACGCCGTGGAAGGGGTCTAAGGCGGAGAAGTGGACATGCCAGGCGCGACGATCACAGAGAAGATAGTGTCACGCGCGATGGGAAGCAACGCGAAGGCGGGGGACCTCATCGAGGCCCTCCCCGTGGACAAGCTCTACTTCAATGAAGTCATAGGGCCACCCGCCATCCTGAACTTCGAGAAGGACTTCGAGGACGTCTTCACGGAATCGGGCAAGAAGATGCAGGTCTTCAACCCCTCCCGCATCGCCTTCATGCCGGACCACACGGTCCCGTCGTGCTCCATCAAGGTCAGCCAGGGGATCCGCCTGATGGCCGACTTCGCGAAGGATCAGGGGATCGCGATGTACAAGGAGGGCGACGGGATAGAGCACACCATCGCCTCGGAGGAGGCATTCGTCCTCCCCGGGGAGATCGCCGTCGCGACCGACTCCCACACCTGCACGCAGGGCGCGCTGGGCGCCCTCGCCTTCGGGATAGGGACCACCGAGGGGGAGAACCTCCTCGCGACCGGCGAGCTCTACTCGTTCACGGTCCCCGAGACCATCAGGTTCAAAGTCAGCGGCGAGTTCCAGAGGGGGGTCTACGCCAAGGACCTGGTCCTCCACGTCCTTGGGATGATGGGGGAGGGTGGCGCCTCGAAGCGCGTCGCCGAATACACGGGACCTACAATCGACTCCCTGGACATGGAGGGCAGGTTCACCATCTGCAACCTCTCCGTCGAGATGAGCGCGCGCACGGCGATCATGAACCCGGACGAGACGACGCGCGCCTATGTCAGCGCGGCACTCGCGCGCAGGCAGATGATGATGACCGACGATATGCGCGGGATGACCGCGAGGAGCGACCCGGACGCGACCTTCTCGAAGACGGTGGAGGTCGACGCCTCGGCCATCGAGCCCACCGTGTCGCTGCCGCACTCCCCCGCGAACGCGAAGCCCGTGAGCCAGGTGAGCGACCCGATCAACTCCGTCTTCCTAGGCTCGTGCGCCAACGCGCGCGAATCCGACCTCACCATCGCCGCCAAGATACTGAAGGGCAGGAAGGTCAGCCCGGAGACCAACCTGCTGGTCATCCCGGCCAGCAGGCGCGTCTACAACTGGGCGATGGACAACGGCCTCCTGAAGATCTTCGCCGACGCCGGCGCGAACATCGAGTCCTCGAACTGCGGTCCGTGCTTCGGGAAGCACATGGGGATACTCGCACCCGGCGACAGGTGCCTCAGCACGAGCAACCGCAACTACAGGGGAAGGATGGGCTCCCCTGATGCCTTCATCTACCTGGGCTCCCCAGCTGTGGCAGCAGCCACCGCAGTCGAGGGGAGGATTGCAGACCCGAGGAAGTACCTGCCCGCAGGAGAGAACTAGTCGGATGCAGATGCGGGGAAAGGTCGCCAAGAAGTTCGAGGACGACATCAACACCGACTACATCATCCCCGCGTACCTCCTCCAGGAGAGCTGGGACAAGCAGTTCTTCGCCGACCACGCGTTCGAGGGGTACGACCCAACCTTCGTCGCCGCGTGCAGGGCGAACAAGGAGAGCATCGTCGTGGCCGGAAACAACTTCGGGTGCGGCAGCTCGAGGGAGCAGGCGGTCTACTCGATAAAGTACAACAACGTCGTCGCGGTCGTCGCCCAGAGCTTCCCGGACATATTCTTCCGCAACTGCCTCAATAATGCGCTGCTCCCGATACAGGTCGGCGAAACGAGCAAGATCGGCGTCGGGGACGAGCTCGTGGTGGACCTCGAATCGCGGACGCTGAGGGACAACACGACGGGGGTCGAGTACCCCATCATGGCGACTGACGCGTCCATCGAGCAGATGAAGAGGGGCGGGTTCCTGGGTATCGTCCGGGAGAGGCTCCGGCAGAAGCTAAAAGCAGAGCCGATGAGGGCCTCGTCTTAGTAGAAGGTTGTCACGAAAGCAAAGTCCGAAAGCTAAGCAGAGGCAGTACTCCATAGCTCTCATAGAGGGGGACGGCGTCGGGCCGGAGATATCCAAGGCGTCGCTGGTCGTGCTCGACGCCCTGCAAGAGAAGCTCGGGCTGGGCTTCTCGATCAAGGACTCCCCCGCCGGGGACAACTGCAAGAGGAAGACTGGCGTGCCTCTCCCTGAGTCGTCCCTGAAGACGATCCGCGAGTCCGACGCCTGCCTCAAGGCCCCCGTGGGCGAGACGGCCGCCGACGTGATAGTGAGGCTCAGGCAGCTGCTCGACCTCTACGCTAACATCAGGCCGGCGAAGAGCCTCCCCAACGTCCCCTCGCTCAAGCCCGGGATAGACATGGTCATCGTGAGGGAGAACACCGAGGACCTCTACAAGGGGCAGGAGTTCGAGTTCGACGGCGGGGTGGTCGCCCTCAGGACCATCACGAGGTCGGCCTCCGAGAGGATCGCGAAGTACGCCTTCGAGCTGGCCGAGCAGAGGGGAGGGGCGCGCAAGGTGGTGGCCGTCCACAAGTCCAACGTCCTCAGGAAGAGCGACGGCCTGTTTTCGCAGGTTTGCAAGGAGGTTTCCAAGGCATACCCGAAGGTCGCCTTCAGCGAGATGCTCGTCGACTCGGCCGCCATGAACCTCATCCGCGACCCGCTTTCCTTCGACGTCATCGTCACTACGAACCTCTACGGGGACATCCTCTCCGACGAGGCGGCCCAGCTTGTCGGAGGGCTGGGGATGACGCCCTCCGCGAACATCGGGGCGGACTTTGCCCTCTTCGAGCCGGTCCACGGGGCGGCCCCCGACATCGCCGGGAAGGGCGTGGCGAACCCGATCGCGATGATCCTCACCCTCGCGATGATGCTCGACTGGCTCTCCAAGACGAGGCACGACCAGGCGTGCTCCGCGGGAGCCGCTGAGATCAGGAGCGCAGTCAACCGCGTCCTCGAGACGAGCACAAGGACCCCCGACCTGGGCGGGAAGGCGACCACGATGCAAGTGGCAGACGCGGTCGCAAGGGCTCTGTGAAGCGTCAAGGGTAATACGTAGCGCGCTATCACAAGCCCAAGAAGGAACCGGACATGCGCGCGACAAGCACCCGGGAAAGCGAGGGTATTCTCGTTGGCGCGCGCTGGGCTCACCCTGATCGTCCTCCTAGTCTTGCATCGGCAGCGGTCTCCTCAGCACGAGGACAGTGACTGCAACGACAACAGCGGCCGTATCAACGGTTCCCAGCGCCTATCAGCAAGTCGCCGGCGCGTACGCAAATCATCTTCTCTTGGTCGAGTCTGACAACATTTCGGCGCTTGTAAGCGGGTATGAGAGCAACGCGACGATTGAGTGGAAAGGAAACACGAATGGACGGACTAGGTAACTTCACCGGGGGAAATATTCGCATCTTATTGAAAAGTTTCGCACAGGGTTTTTACAATTATTCCTTGTCAAACGAAAGCCAGACGATAGGAGCCAAAGGAAATTATTGGGTTGTCAACTCGACTTTTGACGTTGACGGATATGGAGGACCAGTTGGCAACATCGACATCACGATAGCGGCTCAGGACTCTTACGTCCATGTCGGCAACTCATGGTTGATTGCCAGAGAGACGTGGAACTTTACCAAATACGATGTGCAATATTCCAATGCCGGTTTCTGAATTATTGCATGAGCCGATGGTTAACACCCTTCGGCATGGCCCGGCAAGCTACTAGAACCGTCGCCCGGGCGATAAGTAAAGGTTCTACCGCGTCTGCTGCGCATGAGGCAGTTTCGAGGCATCTACTCTGAGGATTAGCGGCTCCCCGTCGTGTTCCGCATTCCCCCTCACCGCTTCGCTTGCCTCGCCTTCCGTCGATGAACGGGCGAACCTCACCCGCCCCCTGTGAGAGATGTTCAGGACGGCCACTAGGTCCCTATCCATCCATCTCCCGCACTTTTTGCACCACAGCTGGCGCCCGTGCTCCAGGTCGCCGCGGACCGACGATTGGAGTCTCTCCCCGCATCTCGCGCAGTCCATCGTGGTCCCTCTTGTGTCGCTTCGTGACAGAGTGATTACTGGCACTCCCTCCCACGCACCCTTGTACTCGACCTGCCTCTTCACCTCGTGGAAGGGCCAGGAGTTCATCCGGCCCCTGAAAGCCTTCCCCTGGCCGTTTCCCTTCCGGTAGAGGCTGCGGATTCCTCTAATTTCTTCGAAGACTATCGCCTGACCGTTTGCCTTCGCCTCCTGCACGATCTGTTTCGTTACTCCGTGAATGATTTGCTTCACCCGCTTGCTCCTTCTCCTGCCATACTTCGAAGAGATCAATCGTAGGACCCTTGCATCCTTGCGCTTGAATGACCCGACGATGCTCCTGGTGTTCTCTGCGATTCCGACAACTTTTGTCATGCCGTAGTAGGTGACCTTCTCCTCGTTCCCCACGGCGAGGTTCCGAAGGTTTCTATCGATTCCAACGGTGCTCGTGGGTTCTTTCGGCTCTGCCTCTATTTCTCTTGAGACGCAGATTGATAGCGAAACGCTCGTCAAAGTGAAGGAATTGATTCCAAGCGCGGAGTCTGAGAGAACCCGGAGGGTATGGGGGTTGAGGGGGATGTATTCGTACCGTCTATCTCCAAGTTGAACTCTCAACTTACAATCTTGAATCTTGACGTGGTAACATGATACGAGAAGCGGCTTGGAGACGTAAGGGCTCTTGGTGAAAAAACCTCTCTTGATGGATTTCCTACGGGCGGACAGAATTCCAGCGGCTTTGCTAATCGCTGTCAGGCGGTAATTGGAGTAGACCTCGTATCTTTTAAGTTGACTGTAGCACAAGAGAGATAGTTTCTTCATCGAGAGTGTTGCGTGCTGCGTTTCTTCAAACTTCAATCCAATCCTTATGCAGTCGTTGACCATCCGACGAAAGTCTTCAAGAAGTGTGAGAATTTCTGAAGACGGTTGGTAGGTCTGCTTGACAGATTTGATTGCCCGCACACCTATCTTGAAGGGAGTTCATATTTCAGCGGCCATCCAAATCAGACATGCGACAATACCTTAATAGCCAAGTGAGGCAAATCCGGTCGCCTTCGGAGTAAGAGGGGAGAGAGCATGACGCTGCAGCCGACGAAGAAAATCTGGTTTGACGGGGCTTTCGTCCCCTGGGAGGACGCGAATGTGCACGTCCTCACACACGCCCTGCACTACGGCTATGCGATTTTCGAGGGCATCAGGTGCAACTCGACGCCAAAAGGCCCGGCGGTCTTCCGGCTAAGGGAGCACATCAAGCGCCTCGTGAGCGGCGCAAAGACCTACAGGATGAAACTCCCGTTCACCGAGGAACAGCTCTTCCAGGGCTGCCTTGACCTGGTCACGATCAACGGCCTCAACGAATGCTACATCCGCCCGATAGTCTTCAGCTCCTACGGGGAGATGGGCGTGAACCCGATGAAGAACAAGATCTCAGGGGCGATTTCGGCCTGGGAGTGGGGCGCATACCTCGGCGACGAGGGGATGGAGAAGGGCATACGGTGCACGGTCTCGAGCTGGGCAAGGATCGACCCGCGGACCCTCCCGCCGCACGCCAAGTGCTCCGCGAACTACGCGAACTCCATACTCGCCAAGATGGACGCGCTCTCGGCCGGCTTCGACGAGGCGATACTGCTCAGCACGAACGGACTCGTGGCCGAGGGGACAGGGGAGAACATCTTCCGCATAAGGGACGGAGTCCTTACCACGCCCACGAAGGCCGTGTGCGGCCTCGAGGGCATCACGAGGGACTCGGTCATCCAGATTGCGAGGGACAACGGCATCCCGCTCAAGGAAGAGGACTTCACCCGAGAGGATGTGTTCACGGCCGACGAGCTCTTCTTGTGCGGGACTGCCGCGAACGTCACCCCGATCAGGGAGGTGGACAACCGGATGATCGGCAACGGGAGCTTCCCGATCACAAAGAAGATCCAGGAGGCTTACCTCAACGCCATCCACGGGAAGACGGCGAAATACGAGCCCTGGCTATCCTACGCGAGCCTGTCGCCCATCTACAACAGGCCAGCCTCAGAGAAGGTTTAAGCAAACACCCTCTCGCGCAAATCTTCACGGCAGAGGCACGCAAAACGCTCGTGCCCCGAAGAGCCAACAGTGAAGGAAAAGTTCGGGTATATACCAGCGTCCGGGTTCTGAGTTGTGAGATATGAAGGACCAAGGTGAAGCCCGTGCGCTCTAATGGCAAAGAATCCATCCCAAGTCTCGAGCGGATTCGCGCCGCGTATGGGCGCAAAGCCTCCGTCTTGGGGCCCCGGATCACGAGGGCCTTACACGCATCCGGGATGCAAGTCGCGGTGTTCTCCCTTACGACCGTGATCGGCATTCTGATTGGCGCCTACTTCAACGTCACCTGGGAGAATGATGCCGCGACCAGAGCGCAGCAGGCCCTATACATCGCGCAGCGCGGCGCATACTGGTACTTCTTCCAGGGCTTCGGCCAGGGCTACTACGTCTGGCTGCCGTTATGGCAGTTCCTGCTCGCAGGGATGTACCTGCTGACGCGAATCAGCACTGCCTTGCTTGGGATTGCCGTCTCGGCGACATCGTTCGGCATCATCTCGCTGATCACGGTCTCGGCGCTCAAGAGAGCGGGCTTCGACGGAAGGCGCCAAGTCCTGGGAGCCGCGCTCCTCCTGACCTCGGGCTACCTCGTCGCGTATGCCAGCCAAGGAATGACCGACGTCTTCTCGACGATGCTGCTATTCGGGACGGTCTACTACCTCTTCCTCTACCTCGAATCCTATTCGCCGAGATGTCTGGTGATGGCGTCGCTTCTGACGCTCCTGAACGTCATGACGCGCTACGAGGCATGGCTATTCTTGGCGATAACGCTGCTCTACGCGCTTTACTCGTTCGTGGGCAAGAAGATTGGCGGAAGGATTATGGTCAATTTGATCGCCTACGCCGTTCCTTCCGCGATCTTCATCTGCGTCTGGTTGTATTACAATGAGTTGGTGTCCGGGAGCTTCTTCGGCTTCGCCTCTTGGATTGCGCAGAACGTCTCGCCAGACCCGCCGGCCTTCGTCAACGATCCAGTCCTGACGCTCGCAAGTCTTGCCGAGGTCCTGTTGCTCAGCAACGGTCTGTTTTGGTTAGCCCTCGTCGACCTCAGGCGCCGAGGGGCTATCGCGCCCATGCTCAAGTTTGCGGCGATCCTCTTCGCGGTTTACACTGCCTATTTTTTCTATTCCACGTATGTCGGCTTCAGCAACGGCTGGGTGCGGCTCTATCTCTATTTCGTCCCCTTTTCCGTAGTCTCATTCATGTCGAAGAACTATAGGGATGACGTATTCTATCTCATATTGAGTATCTCGGTCGTCCTTGGGATAATTGGTTTTGCGCAGAACGCATTCCTGCATCAAATCGCCGGTTTGGGTACCCCGTAAGGGTCGCTTTCTCTCGTGACGACGACCGCGCTGATTGAAGGCGCTGCGTTTTGGTCTGGCGGAATCCCCAGTATCCTCGTCTCACGCAAGCAAGGTTTAAGCAGAACATTTTTCGTTCCGGCCACCGAATAGCCGCTTTGTCCAGAGAAGCCGACGTCGTGATAATTGGCGGGGGCCCGGGGGGCTATGTCTGCGCCATCAGGGCCGCACAGCTCGGACTGAAGACCGTCCTCGTTGAGAGAGACCAGCTCGGCGGGATATGCGTGGCGTACGGTTGCATCCCCTCCAAGGCTCTGATCTCCATGGCCAAGCTCTACGAGAAGGCGAAGGAGGGTGCGAGCTTCGGGATAGTGGCCGACGGCATCAGGGTGGACCTGCCTGCACTCCAAAAGTGGAAGGCGGGCGTCGTCTCGACCCTCGAGACGGGCGTCGCCACTCTCTGCCGGGGCAACAAGGTCGAGGTCATCAAGGGGAGCGCCGAGGTCATCGACGCGAAGAGGGTCAAGGTCACCACCAGTACGGGAGCCGAGGAGGTCGTCACGAAGAACCTGGTCATCGCGACGGGCTCGCAAGCCATCTCCCTGCCGGGGCTTGAGTTCGACGGAAAGCTCGTCCTCAGCTCAACGGAGGCCCTCGCCCTCGAGAAGGTCCCCGAGAGCATCCTGGTCGTCGGAGGGGGCTACATAGGCCTCGAGATCTGCGGGGTATACCAGAAGCTCGGGAGCAAGATCACGGTCGTCGAGCTGACCGACCAGCTCCTCCCTGGGACGGAGCCGGACCTCGTCAGGCTCCCCCAGAGGAACCTCGAGAAGAGGGGGGCTCGGATCCTGCTGAAGTCGAAGGTCGTCGCGCTCGAGAAGGGCGACGGGAGCGTGAAGGCCCGCGTCTCCACCCCGACCGGGGAGGTCGTCGTGGAGGCCAGTCTCGCCCTCGTGAGCGTGGGGAGGATGCCCCTCACCGCCGGCATGAACCTACCAAAGGTCGGGGTCAAGACCGACGGCAAGGGGTACATCGTCACCGACGCCCAGATGAGGACCAGCGTCGAGGGAGTCTACGCGATCGGGGACGTGCGGGGGCAGCCCCTGCTCGCCCACAAGGCCATGAAGGAGGGCGCCGTGGCCGCGGATGTCGTCGCGGGCCTGCCCAGCGCCGCCGACTGGAAGAGCGTCCCGTGGGCGATCTTCACCGACCCGGAGATCGCGGGGGTCGGGCTCACTGAGAAGGCCGCGGTCGAGGCGGGGCTCGAGGTCAAGAGGAGCAGGTTCTCGTTCGCCGCGCTGGGTCGAGCCCTCGCCACAGGGGAGGCGGAGGGCTTCGTCAGAATAATCTCGGATGCGAAGAACGGGCTGGTCTTGGGGGTGCAGATCGTCGGGCCGGACGCCTCCAACCTCATCAGCGAGGCGGCCCTAGCGATCGAGATGGGCGCCACGGTTGAGGACCTCGCCCTGACCATCCATCCTCACCCGACGCTCCCGGAGGCGCTCATGGAAGCCGCGGAGGTCGCGGCGGGGCGGCCAATCCACCAGATGAAGGGGTTGTAGCGGGCCTTCGAGAATGAACCTCTCGTTACTTGACCGCGGGCGGGAATCCTACCCTGACACGTGGGAGCTTCAGAAAGACTTGGTCAGGAAGAGGGCAGAGAGCGAGACCGAAGCCGACGCGCTGATCCTGGTCGAGCACGACCACGTCATAACGCTCGGGCGTAAGACCACCCCTGAGAACTTCAAGCCTCAGGACATCCCCGTCTTCACCGTCGAGAGGGGCGGTGACGCCACCTACCACGGCCCCGGGCAGCTCGTGGGCTATCCCATCGTCCGGCTCGCGACTCCCAACGTCCAGCGCTTCGTAAGGGACCTCGAGGAGGTACTCATCCAGGCGACGCGGAGCTACGGCATCGAGTCCGTCCGTATCGAGGGCCATCCGGGGGCGTGGGTCGGAGGCCGGAAAGTCGCCTCAATCGGCGTCGCCGTGACCAACTGGGTCACCTTCCACGGTTTTGCGCTCAACGTCAACGTCGACCTCTCCTACTTCGCTCTGATCAAGCCCTGCGGCCTGGACCCAAACAAGATTACGTCAATGAGACAGGTCCTCGGGAAAGAAATCCCGCTAGAGGATGTCAAGGCGGAGGTGGTCATGAGGTTCGCCGAGGTGTTCGGATACGACCTCCAGCATGTTACTTCGGATAGGTCTCTCTCCGCCGCACGCCTGAGGAAAGATTAAGAAAGGGAGCCAGGCGCGAAAATTTCGTGCCAAAAAACGCTCCAAAGATCACTTACGTCACCCTCTTCGCGGACGAAAGCGTCCACCCGAAGTACGAGGCGGCTCTGAAGAAGTTCGCATCCGGACAGCTCGGCAAGCACCACAAGATGCACATCGGCGCCAAGGACGTGAGCTCCGAAGCAGGCGAGTTCGAGCACAGGAGCCCGATCGACACCTCGATAGTCGTGAGCTACTTCCCGGTCGGCCAGAGGGAGCATGCGAAGCAGGCCATAGACGCGGCGAAGCGCGCCTTCCCCAGCTGGAGCGGGACCCACTGGCGCGAGAGGGTCAGGATCCTCAGGCGGGCGGCCGAGCTGATCGACGAACGGAAGTTCGACATCGCCGCCGCGATCACCTATGAGGTGGGGAAGAACCGGCTCGAGTCCATCGCCGAGGCATGGGAGGCCATCGACGCCATCAATCTCTATGCGAAGGTCATGGAGGAGAACAGGGGATATTCAAGGGAGACCGAGGGAGTAGCGGGCGAGCACGGGAAGATAATCGCAAAGCCTCTCGGAGTCTGGCCGGTCATATCCCCCTTCAACTTCCCCTTCATGCTCGCCAACGGGATGGCCACGGGCGCGCTCCTGACAGGGAACACGGTCATCCTGAAGCCCACTAGTGAGGCCCCGCTCACGGGCCTTATGTTATACAAGGTATACCGGGACGCAGGAGTCCCCGCAGGCGCCGTGAACTTCGTCACCGGCCCGGGCCCCAACTTCTCGAGCGAGTTCACGGAGAACCGCGACGTCGCCGGGATCACGTTCACCGGCTCGAGGGCGGTGGGGCTGAGCCTCTACAACGAGTTCCTCACCCACCAGCCCTACGTAAAGCCCGTCCTGATGGAGCTGGGGAGCAAGAACCCCGCGATCATCACTGCGAAGGCGGACCTGAAGAAGGCCGTCGAAGGGGTCGTCAGGGCGGCTTACGGGTACAGCGGGCAAAAGTGCAGCGCAAACTCGAGGGTATACGTCCAGAGCGAGGTGAAGGACGAGTTTCTCGAGGTGCTGAAGAAGCGGCTCGCCTCGCTCGAGGTGCAGGACCCGAGGGAAAAGAGCGCGTTCATGGGCCCGATAATCAATCCAGCGGCGATGGAGACCTTCGCCAAGGCCGTGAAGGAGGCGAAGCAGGACGGAGGGAAAGTGATCTTCGGAGGAGAGGCCGTGACCAAGGGTGCGTTCAACAGGGGATACTATGTCCAGCCCACCGTCGTGACGGGCCTTCCAGTCGACCACGACCTATTCAAGAGGGAGCTCTTCGTCCCGCTCCTCGTCGTCGCCGAGTTCAAGACCCTCGACGAAGCTCTCGACGAGGCCAACGACACCGACTACGGCCTGACGGCCGGGATCTTCAGCGAGGACAAGAAGGAGGTCGCGAAGTTCATGGACAAGATACAGTTCGGCGTCGTCTATGCCAACAGGAGCGGCGGCGCCACGACGGGCGCGTGGCCCGGGCCCCAATCATTCGTCGGATGGAAGGCGAGCGGGTCCACGGGGAAGGGGATCGGCGGGCCGAGCTACCTGCTCACGTTCCTCAGAGAGCAGTCTCAGACAATCGTCACTAGCTAAGAGCGGTCAGACGAGGCGTCCTGGCGTCTGGCGTATGCGCCATAGACCAGGGCCGCGACCAGTAACCCGATGAGCAGCGGCGAGACCGTCGCCAGGAGCGTCCCCACCCCCTCCCCAGGAAGCGCGGTGATAAGCGAGCTAGGCCTTGGCGTCGCGCCTTTGCCGGCGCTCGCCGCCGCCGGCGCAGAGCCGCTGCTATGGGGCGATGAAGACGAGGAGCTCGAGACGGCCGCGCTCCCTGAAGCCGCGAGTCCACCCACGACCCCCGTCGAGTTGGTTGTAAGACGGATTGGTGGGCTTGGGACGCACGGCGGTTGGGGGGCGGGGGAGTCGAAGCAGGTAGAAGTGGTCGTAGTGGAGACGTCCGTGGTCGTCGCAAGCGCGAAATTCGGCTGGCTCTGCCCCTGCGTCGACGCGGCCTGAATTGTGGCGCCCGACGGGGGCAGAAAGGAGACGACACCGACAAGCAAGAGTGCTAGGGCGAGTCCTCCCACTGCTCCGGCAAAGAAACCCCCACTCCTCATGCTTTCATCGTGACTCCAATATCCAAGGGGCTACTTAATTCCAACATCTAGAACGGCTTCCTCCTCCACAGCCTGGCCGCCTCGAACCAGAACGCTGCAGCAGCACCGACCGTCCCGACCACGGCGTAGAGGTCCAGGAGGCTGTAATCCTCGACCACATAGGCAGCCGCGACAGTGCTGAAGAAGACGGCGTAGAACCCGAGCCTGGGGAGGCTGAACTTCCCGACGTTTACGAAGGCCTGGAGTATCCCTGGGTCGACCTTCTTCGTCAGGACGTAGTTTCCCATGTTGTCCTGCTCGATTATCCCGAGCCTCGCGAGCTTCTCGATGTGGTGGTACGCTACGCTGGGGCTAGAGAACCCGAGCTCGCGCTGGACCTCCCTGACCCCGACCGGCTTGCCCTGCTTCAGGACGTAGAGGTAGACCTTTAGAGTCTTGCCGCGCAGCTCGTACTCGATCTTGGCCTTCTGGTCCTCAGCGGACGGCTCCGGGGCTCCCATGCCTTCGCGCCACGCTTTCCGAGCAGATAAAAGATGCACCCCTGATGGCAGACGCCCAAGAGACGTCTCTGGATGACACTCGCGGGTAAGAGAATCTGCGTCGCGGTCCCCGACACCGTCCTCGAGGAGCAGGACTCAGTCCGGGAGAAGACCGCGAAGCTCGGCCAGATCGCGAGATATTGTGCGCTGTTCGGGGTGGACGCGATCCGGGTCTTCCACGACCCGCGGGGGAGGGGGGAGTCTAGCTTCATCAAGAAGGTCCTTGAGTACCTGGAGACGCCCCAATACTTGCGGAGGCGCCTCTTCCCTCTGAGCGAGGAGCTGAGATACGCGGGCCTTCTCCCGCCCCTTCGCATCCCCTCGCACAAGGCGAAGGTCCCCCTCGGGAGGCTCCAGGCCGGGGAGTTCAGGGAGGGCGTGGTCCTCGCGGATGGGTTCTCGGTGGACGCCGGCCTCGACGCGCCTCTCGCCTTGAGGAAGAGAGAGCCTCCGCAGAGGCGACTCACCGTGAAGATAACCTCCGTCTCCCATTCCGGCGTCGAAGCGATGCCGGTGGACCGGCGCGACGTCAAGACGTACTGGGGCTATACCGTCGACGTCTCTGGAACTGGAGCGCTGCTCTCTGACCCCGCCTTTCCCCTGAAGGTGGCCACTTCGCGCCTCGGCGACCCCGTCGCGCGCGTCGCGCGCGGCCTGCGCATCGACCTTCAGGGCTCGGGAGCCGTGATGTTGCTCTTCGGCTCCCCGTCGAGGGGGCTCTTCGAGACCGTGGGGAAGGACCTCCGGAGCCGGGTGGGCTACGTCGTGAACCTCTTCCCGGAGCAGAACGTGGGAACGGCGCGGTCAGAGGAGGCCATTATGTCTGCCCTCTACCTCGTGGGGCTGCTCTCCACCCCCGACCTTCCCCCCTTCGTCTGACCACCAACGTAGTCTAAGCTCTCTGAAATTGATTCAAAATTGCGTTTTTGCCTCGCTTTAGGTAATGTTTTTATCGGGTTAGCACAACTGGTTTTGTTTTATAGGTATCAGGTGGTCAGAGATCTCCAGTCTGGCACAAAGAAAGACACTCGAACTCAAGAGCTACATGCCCCTCCCCACTTCGAGGTCTAGGGAGTTCTGGACTAGATGGAAGATTCTCCACATAAGGCAGCTCTCTGAGACTGGGCGCGCCACAAACGAGCTCTGGCTCCCGGAGGCAGAGAGGACGGGCAGGGCGCTCGACCAGCTCTATCTCAAGCACGTCGAGGCGCCCAAGAGCGACGTCGTGGTCGACACGTCGATTCGCTTCGCCGCGGGCTCTCCATTGGTGCTATCCTCGCCGATGTATCTGGGCGACATGTCCTTCGGGGCGCTTTCGGGGGTGCCGAACGCGGCGATCGCAAAGGCGGCCGACCTCACGGGCATAATGGCAGGCACCGGGGAAGGAGGGCTTCTGAAGGAAGTGGCCGAGTGCAGCCGCATCACGGTCCAGTGGGCGTCCGCGAGGTTCGGGGTGGACGCCGACAGCCTATCAAAGGGCCAGGCCGTGGTCATCAAGATAGGCCAGGGAGCAAAACCAGGGATCGGCGGCCACCTGCCCGGAGTGAAGGTGACCACGCCCATCTCGGAGACTAGGCGGATTCCGGTGGGCACGGACGCGATCTCCCCAGCCCCCCACCATGACATTTACTCGATCGAGGACCTGGGCCAGCGCATCCTCGGGCTGAAGGAGGCGACGGGGAAGCCGGTCTTCGTGAAGGTCGGCGCCACGAACTACATCCCCTACATCGCCTCGGGAGTGGCGAGGATGGGCGCCGCCGGGATCATTATAGACGGAGCTGGCGCGGGGACCGGAGCCGCCCCATCGATCGTGAAGAACAACGTAGGCGTCCCCATCGAGCTGGCGGTCGCGTCGGTCGACTCGATACTGAGGCGGGAAGGGCTGCGGGACAACTTCACCGTCATCGCCGCCGGGCGGGTGAGCACACCGGAGGACTCGCTGAAACTCATCGCCCTGGGGGCAGACATCACGAGCGTGGGCACCGGGGCCCTCCTGGCCATCGGGTGCCTGATGGTGCACAAGTGCCACCTGGGCTTCTGCCCGGCGATCCTCACGAACAAGATCTCGGACAGCCCGGTCCGGACGCTCTCCTTCGACCAGTCGGTGACCTGGCTGGCCAACATGGTGCGGGGTTGGACGGAGGAGATGAAGCTGATCATGGAGCTAGTGGGAGTCTCGAACCTCGCGGAGCTGAGATCTCGGCGGGACCTGCTCTTCCACAACGGCTCCCTCAACTCGGAGACCCTCAAGATACTCGGCGTCGAGACGAGGCAGCAGGGCGTGTCCTCGCCCTCCGCCGCCCCGGTCGTGCCCTCCAGGGCTCCTCCCAAGGGCGCGAACCTGTGGGACCCGGCGAGGTCCACGGCTCTCTGGGAGCTGGCGGGGACGACGGGCAAGTCACCGGGGGAGGCCCAGATCTCGAGCATGGGCTCTATCGGACCTCCCTTCATCGAGGCCCCCTCGAGGCTCTCGGACTGGGTAGTGACGGACGGCGCGCAGGTCACGCGGCCTAGCATCGACCCGTACCGGGAAGAGATAGAGATCGTCAACTACCTCGCGCAGGGCCGGATCAGGCTCGCCGCACCCTTCTTCTTCACGCACCTCCCCGAGAGCGTGCCGGACAACATCCGGACCATCTTCGCGCGGACCGCGTCGGCGATGGGGCTGCTCTATGACGACCCCACCGGCAGGCTCAACGGAGGGAAGTACCCAGGAAGGGTCATCGCCTCGGACCATTCGGCCGCTCCGGGCTCGACGATAAGCGCGGTCGACCTGAAGAAGCACGCCTCCGGGCTTTCACCCAGGGACGGCAACGGCAAGCAGGGCGCCGCCTTCCTGAGGATCCCGTCATCGACGAGGGCGCTCGAGTGGGTGCGTTCCAATCTAAAGTCTCTCGAGGCATTCCAAGGCTTCATCATCGACGAGGACGACGAGGAGAGCGACCTCCAGCTCGAGCTCTCCGTCTCCAAGCTCGACCGCGAACTCATCGAGAAGGACGTCAGGTGGAGGTTCGACATCCTGGCGGAGGGCAACATGGTGAGGGGCTCGGAGGACATCGTGAAGCTCGTCGCGATGGGAGCCGACTGCGTGGGGTTCGGAAAGGCCGCGCTGGTCGCCGTCGGGTTCGAGGACGACCAGGAAATCGTGATCGAGATGCAGAAGCTTGCCGACCACCTCGAGAACCTCGTCGTCGCGTTCGTGAAGGACATCAAGCTGCTCGCGGGCGCCGCCGGGATGAGCAGCGTCGCCTCCTCGCTCGTGGGGAACAGGGAGATCCTGCGCACAGTGGGGCTCGACCCGGGCATCAGAAAGGAGCTGGGGATCAAACCAGCCGGAGCCGCGTGAGCCACGATTTGAGCGAGTATCCGACCTATGACACGAGCTTTGGGCAGCCCGTCTACAAGGACGGCTGCGGGATCTTCGGGATAATCAGGAAGGACGGGGCGCCGAAGGTCTCGAACCTCGACGCCCTCACGGGGATCGCCTGCATAAAGTACAGGGGGAGCGACCTAGGTGCAGGCTTCGCCCTCTTCGACCCCTCCCTGAGCAGCGGAGGGCAGACCCACAAGATCAAGGCCTTCGTCCGGAACCAGGGAATAGCCGACAACCTCGCCGACCAACTCTCCGCGACCGTCAGCTCCCCCAGGGACATCCAGCTGCTCATCCCCGGCCCGGTGAGCGGAAGGGAGCGCTTCGGGATCTGGGAGGCGAACGTCAGCACCTCCGACAACCACGCCCTGGAGAGGACCATCGACAGCATAAACGGCGAGCTCCTCTCCGACGGCAAGATCGACGGGCGCGTCTTCTCGTACGGGCGGTACCTCGACGTCTTCAAGGAGGTCGGGTACCCGCTCGAGGTGGCAAAGGAATACCACCTGGACGCCGACACCAAGAAGGCCGACGCATGGATAGCCCACACGAGGCAGCCGACCAACTCTCCGGGGCGCTACCCCATTTGGTCTCACCCCTTCGCCTCGATGGACACCGCAATCGCGCACAACGGCGACATCAGCTCCTTCGGGGCAAACCTGGAGCAGCTGAACTCGTGGGGCTTGCGCAGCCACGTAGGGACGGACAGCGAGGTGATCGCCCGCTTGCTGGACCACTTGGTCCGCGTCGAAAGGCTCTCGCTCTTCGAGGCCGCCACCCTGCTTACGAACCCATTCGAGAGGCAGTTCTCCCCGGAGGTGCGCAAGCTCCTCATAAGATTCAGGGGCGCGCGCCTCGACGGACCCTTCGCGGTCGTCGCAGGGTTCTCTGACGGCGACGACACCTTCCTCCTCGCGCTCACAGACAGGTCGAAGTTCCGCCCCCTCCTCGTCGGGGAGGACGACCGCAGGTTCTACGTCGCGAGCGAAGAGAACCAGATCAGGAACCTCTCCAAGGACGCGGTCGTCTGGGCACCCGAGCCCGGCTCCTTCTTCCTCGCCTCCGTGAAGAGGGGCATACTCCAGCCCGGCACCAAGAGGAAGATCTACTCCTTCCAGTCGGGCGGGAGCGTCAGCGGCGTCGCTTCTTCCTTCGGCGCATACTCGCGCCCGCTCCAGGAGCCGGTCGCCTCTCACGCATCGGACACGGTCGCGACCCTCGACTCCTCTGGCGTTGGGTTCAGCGAGATCAACGAGTTCCTGCGGAAGGTCTATCGCTCCGGGAGCGAGAGGGCGAGGATAGACAACGTCAGCGGACAGAGATATCTGGGGATCGGCTTCTCGACAAGGCAGGAGGACGGGACAAGGCGGAAGTTCAGGGTCGAGCTGAACGGCTATCCTGGAAACTGCCTAGCGAACCTCAACGACGGCGTCTCCTACGAGGTGCACGGGAACGTCTCCGACGACCTCGCCGACACGATGCACGCGGGCTCGGTGGTCATCCACGGGAGCGCGAGGGACGTCGCGGGCCAGACGCTACAGGGCGGGCACATCTTCGTCAGGGGTTCGGTCGGGAACAGGGCGGGCATCCAGATGCGCGAGTACAAGCAGGCGAAGCCATTCTTCATCGTCGGGGAGACCGCCGACGACTACCTCGGCGAGTACATGGCGGGCGGGATCCTGGCCGTCCTCAACCTCTCGGGCTCCGACAGGCCCGTGGGCAAGTTCGCCGCTACCGGGCTCGTTGGCGGGACCCTCTACATCCGGGGCGAGGTCGACCCCACCCAGCTGGGGCTGCCGCCGAGCCCCGACGACATCCTGGCCTACCTCCGCACGAGCGTGATAGACGGCGCACTCTCGAAGGAGGCCTTCGAGGCAGTCTCGAGGCTCCGATACCAGAGCGAGCTGGAGCTCGCACCCCACCTGCCAGCGCCCCTCCTCGCAAGAGTCCGCTTCCTCTTCTTCTCAAGCAAATACACCAAGCCTCTCGTCAGGGAGTACAGGAACCTCAACTCCGCCGACCTCGAGGTACTTGGGGGCGTGCTAGAGTCATTCTTCCAGACCTTCAGCCTCCCGCGTTCGCTGCTCGAGTCTGTCCTCTCCTCGAAGTTCACAGTCCTGAAGGCAGGAGACCAGAAGGTCGCGACGCCCATCCCTCCACAGGAAATCCCTGTGGAAGAATAGCCGGTTGGCATCATAGGAATAGTTGGAGGATTGGAGAAATGCCGAGCAAGACCGAAGACCTCTGGTGGCTTTTCACGCGGCAGACCATCAAGGTCACCCCACGACAGAGCGTCCTCTCGGCCTCCATGATCATGCAGAGGAGGAACTTCAGGCATCTCCCCGTGGTCGACGAGAAGGGGAGGATCATGGGTATGATCTCGGCCCAGGACATCATCGACTCGCTGAACTTCGTCCTCTCCAAGCCCGACCTCATGACGAAGGAGGTCATCGAGTCGCTCGAGATCCCAGTGGAGCGCATCATGGTCTACAACAGCATCTGCGTGGAGCCTGGAGACGGCCTCGCGGAGATCACGAAGAAGATGACCTTCCACAACCTCGGCGGCATGCCGGTGGTTGACGAGCAGGGAGTCGTCCGCGGCATCATCACCTTGAGGGACCTCGTCGGGCTCATGGGGACGAGCTCTGACGAAGTGGGCGTGCCCGTTTCGGAGATAATGAACCCAAACGTCATCACCATCGGGCAGAACGAGTACCTCTCCACCGCGGTCCGTCTGATGTCGGAGCACCGCATCCGGCGGCTCCCGGTCGTCCCTGGAGGCAAGGGCGCCGACGCGGGGGTCCCGAAGGGAATACTCTCCAACAAGGACGCGCTTGGCCGCCTCGCGAAGGTAGCGTCCATGAGCCTCGCCAGTCCGAAGGGCGAGGCAGCCGTCCCGACGCGCTTCGACACGCCGATCTCGGACTTCATGACCAGGGACGTCATCACGGTGAGCCAGGACGACGACATCAGGGTCGCCGCCTCGAAGATGATGATATTCGGAATCGGCGGGCTCGTCGTCGACGACTCCCCCACGGGGCGCGTCGCGCTGGTGACCGAGAGGGACCTCATCAGGACGCTCTCCCGAAAGAAGGGGAACACCGTGTTGATGACCGCGCTCCAGTTCGAGCTTGAGGTCGAGAAGGCGAATGCGCGCTCATCGGCCGGCCACGGCGCGAACCTCCGTATCCGTCCCTGACGCCCCGCTGCAACGCGAAAGTTTAAAGACTTAAGAAAAATCCGGATAAACTTCCCGAGTGAGCTTTGGATGGGTCATAGGAAACATTCCGCACCACGCAGAGGAAGTCTTGCATACATCCCCAGGGGGAGGGTCGGCGACTTCTTCCCTACGGTCCACAACTGGCCGAAGATCAAGAGCGCCACGCCTATCCTACTCGGCCTGCCGGCCGTCAAGGTCAGCACGATTCACACGATTACCATCGATGACAGGGAGAAGACGCCCAACTTCGGCAAGCCCCGCTTCAACCCGACCAGCGTGCTGGCGGTCCCGGACACGGCCGTCGTGGGGCTCCGGCTATACATCAGAGAGAACGGCGCGGAGAGGGCGGTCGGCGAGGTCTACGCTAAGAGCCTTCCAAAAGGCGTCGAGAAGAAGTCTGGCGTCGACCCGGAAAAGTTCATCGAGGCCTGGAAGCCGAAGCTCTCAGGCGTGACCCGGATCTCCGCGATACTGGCGATAATTCCAAGGGATGCAGGGCTGTCGCAGAAGGTGCCGATCGTCTTTGAGGTAGGGGTGGGAGGCGGTGACCTGGCGGCGCAGTTCGATTACGCGGCAAAGGTCCTGGGCAAGCCGGTGAAGTTCTCGGAAGTCTTCAAGGCGGGCGGCTACGTGGACGTCATCGGGGTGACGAAGGGCCACGGCTACGAAGGCCCGGTGACCAGGATGGGGATAAAGAGGAAGCAGCACAAGTCGAGGAAGAGCGTGAGGGCGGTCGGAGTCATCGGCCCGTGGCACCCTGCCGCGGTCATGTACACCGTGGCCAGGGCGGGACAGCACGGCTTCCATCAGAGGACCGAGACGGGGAAGAGGATCCTGAGCATCTCAAACGCGAAGGACGCCCCCATAACCCCCAACGGGGGCTTCGAGCACTTCGGCGACCTCAACACCGACTACGCGCTGGTGCGCGGGAGCGTCCCGGGGACCAACAGGCGGGTCGTGGTCGTGAGGCACCCCATGAGGCCGCACCCGAAGGCCAAGACGGCGCCGGTGCAGGTCTTAGAGGTCAGCACCAGGGTAGCGGGGAGAAAGTAGCACTTGGCAGACTCCGTGAAGGTCCTTGACATGAGCGGCAAGCCCGGCGAAGAGGTCGACCTCCCCAGCGCCTTCTCCACCCCGCTGAGGCCAGACCTGGTCCAGAGGGTTTGGTGGATACTCCACTCGCACGACCTCCAGCCATATGGCCGCGACCCCATGGCGGGCAACAGGACCAGCGCAGAGACGGGCAACCCGCCCACCGGAAGAGGAGTCTCGAGGATTCCGAGGATCAAGGGCGCAGGAAGCTCAAAATCTGGCCAGGCGGGAGGGGTCGCTAGCATCGTAGGGGGGAGGTTGCCTCACCCCCCAAGGTCCGAGAAGGTGATCTACCGCAAGATCAACGTCAAGGAGAGGAAGCTCGCGCTCAACACCGCCATCGCATTCACCGCAGATGCCAGCGCGGTCGCATGGAGGGGCCACATGACCGGGAAACTGAAGTTCCCCGTCGTCGTCTCCGACGACCTGGAGGCGCTCGAAAAGACGGCCGCCGTCGAGGCTCTACTTGTAGACTTGGGCCTCGCCGAGGAGCTGAAGCGCGTCTACGGCGGAGTGAAGAGGCGTTCGGGGAAGGCGAGGATGCGCGGCAGGACCACCAGGAAGAAGGTCGGGCCGCTGATAGTCGTAAGCAACGACAGGGGCGTGGGAAAGGCGGCCGCGTCTATCCCGGGCGTCGAGGTCGTTACTGTGGACAGCCTTAGCGTCCTTCCGCTGGCACCCGGAGGAGTCGCGGGAAGGCTCACTATCTGGACGACGTCCGCGATCGCGGTCCTGGGCACGAGGTCGGCAAAGAAGGAGGGAATGAAAGTTGAGGCTTGAAGACGCTCAGAAGATCATCTTCCGGCCATACATCACTGAGAGGACTTTCGATCAGATAGCCCGGGAGAACAAGATCTGCTTCATCGTCGACAACAAGGCGTCAAAGACGCAGATCGCCAGCTCCATCGAGGCACTCTACGAGGTGAAGGTCAGGACGGTCAACACCATGAGGTCGATCAAGGGCAAGAAGGCCTTCGTGCGCCTCGTCCCTGAGGACTCCGCGACCGACCTCGCGACGAAACTAGGACTAGTGTAGTAGCAATGGGAAAGAGAATTCTTCAGAGAAGGCGGGGCAAGGGCGGCATCCAATGGAGGGTCTCCTCCAGGGGGAAGATCGCTCCCGTGCGCTATCCGCTCATGAACCCGGACTCCGCCGGCCATGAGGGGAGACTCACGGTCAAGGCGCTCCTCGACGAGAGGGGAAGGAGCGCGCCCCTCGCACAGCTGCAGTACGGCGAGCACGGGGCGATATCCTACGTACCCGCCACCAACGGGATCGCGGTCGGGAACGAGGTCCAGCACGGCCAGGACGCCGCTGTGGCGAACGGGAACATCCTCCCGCTCAGGAAGATCCCAGAGGGGACACGGATTTCCAACATAGAGCTCCGCGCTGGCGACGGCGGGAAGCTCGTCCGGGCTGCCGGCGGCTCGGCGGTCCTCTTCTCGAAGGCGGGGGGGAATGTGATCGTGAGGCTCCCGAGCGGGAAGAGCATGCTAATCAACGAGAATTGCAGGGCCACGGTCGGGGAGATTGCGGGAGGGGGCATGCTAGAGAAGCCCTTCATGAGGGCGGGGCCCAGGCACCACAAGATGCAGGCCGACGGCCGCCCCTACCCTAGGATGAGGGGAATCGCGATGGCCGTGGTCTACCACCCGTTCGGGGGAGGCAGGCACCAGCACCCCGGCAAGTCGACCAGCACCTCTAGGAACGCGCCACCGGGCAGGAAGGTGGGCCTGATAGCGCCACGGAAGACCGGAAGGAAGAGGCTTGCCAGGACGACCGTCGAGGTTAAGGAGAGGTAGGCAGGAGAGAGAGCCATGCCCAAAGAGTTCCGCTACCGGGGTTATACCGTAGACCAGCTCGACGGAATGAGCACGGAGGCCATCCTCCAACTCCTCCCGTCGAGGGCGAGGCGCTCGCTCAACAGGGGTATCTCCGACGACAAGAGAAAGCTCCTCGAGGACGTCCGCTCGCAGAAGGAAGGCAAGCTCGAGGGCCAGATAAAGACCCACGCCAGGGACATGATAGTCCTCCCCGTGATGGTGGGGGCGACGATCGGCGTCTACACCGGGAAGGAGTTCCTCTCGATCCAGGTAAAGCCAGAGATGATAGGGCACTACCTCGGGGAATACGCGATCACAAACAAGAAGGTCGTGCACGGGACCCCTGGCATCGGCGCCAGCCGCTCGAGCCTCTACGTCCCTCTCAAGTAGCACCCCCGAATACGACCAAGAAGGCCAGGGAAACCCCGCTTTGTCGCTGGCAAGAGGCGATCGCTCGCTCCAGGAGGAGCTAGACTGGGCCATAGCGAGGCTCGCGAAGGCAGGCTATCCGGTCCGCTCGAAAGTCCGTCTGCTGGTCGACCCCAAGCTCGACATCATGGGCTATGCGAGCGAGGAGGAGGGCATCCAGCACATAGTCATAGCCGAGTGGGCGCTCCAGTCAGAGATGCTCGGGGGCCTGCTCTTCCACGAGCTCGCGCACATCTACCACACGGAGAGGCGCTCCCCCTCGCACAAGTTCAAGGTCACCAACGCGATAATCACGGAGTTCAGCCAGAGGGAGGGTCTCAACGAGCGGGAGACGGGATACCTCGTCGAGGGGTTTAACCACCTCCAAAACGTGATCGTCGACGACATCGTCTTCGCGGCGATGGAGGAGTCCGAGAGGAGGCAGGCGCAGAGGTTCTTCGCCGGGTGGCTGACGGAGTCACCCTCCGGGTACCCCCTCGTAGACGCCTCCGCTCTCGCGCGGAACGCCTTCGCCGTGGCCTCCCTGAAGCGGCAGAACCTCCTCAACGAGGACGAGCCGCAGGCCAAGGAGATGGCCGTGAGGGGCAGGATGCTCGTGAAGCGGCTTGGGAAGGGCGCGCAGGAGAAATATGACGCCATCGAGGAGTTCCTCGTGAAGGCGGACCCGAACTGGGACGAAGAGACCTTTCACAACAAGCTCGTCTACTACCTCGACCTGCTCGTGGCCCTTCTCAGAGAGAAGGACCAGATGGAAGACCTGCGATAGGCCGTTCCAGAGGGCCCGCGCCTGCGCGCTCGCTCGCTCGCTTGCTTGCTAGCTCCAGGCGCTCGCGGCTGGGCCGGGACGGACTCCGAAAACAAGATAAGGGCGAGCGCGTCTCGCCACGCGAGTCAATGTGTCATCGCAGCCGAAACTCGGGACGCTGAGCATTAGCAGCAAGGCATTCGAGCAGCACGGGAAGATTCCAACGCAATACACAGGCGACGGCGAAAACAAGTCGCCGCCTCTCGAGTGGAAGGGGGTCCCCGAAGGGACGAGACAGCTGGTCTTGACGTGCTTCGATCCTGACGCACCAATGCCGAACGGCTTCACGCACTGGGTCGTCTACGGCATCACTCCAGAGGCCAACGGAATCCCAGAAGGCGGAGGAGCGAATTTCGTCCAGGGACTCAACGGCATAGGGAAGCAGGGCTACCTCGGACCCGCTCCTCCACAAGGACACGGGCTCCATCACTACTACTTCTGGCTCTACGCGCTGGGTGAAGGTCCTGAATTGAAGCCCAATATGACCCGCGAAGGCCTCCTAGAGGCGATCAGCAAGCGTGTGACAGCCCAGGCCCGGCTCGTCGGGACCTATGAGCGCTAGGACGACGGCGTAAGAGACCTCCTCTCCACCCGGCCGCCTCTTGCTTCCTGGAGGCGCCTCCTCCTCCCGGGGACGCAGACCTCTATAGCGTCGGCCTGGACAATTCGCCTCGTCTCCTCCTCGCCGCTTCGAGCGTCGATGCGGCGGCATCGAAGAAACTGCCCCAAATGCGCGACGTCGGTGACTCTATCTCGTCTCCTGAGTTCAAATGATTTATCGCGGCCTCCACCACCCCAAGACCCCGTGCCCCAGAACGACCGGCTCAGGCGCATCTTCGAGAACGCCGACGAGGAGCTCGACGTGGTCGCCATCGTCAACGGAAGTCACGTGGACCCGAACTTCTTCTACATCTCGGGCTACAGGAGCGGCATCTTCGAGGGCAACATGCTCTTCCTGTTTCCCGACAGGCAGGTGGAGGTCCTGACCAACACCCTCGAGGAGGAGGCGGCAAGACAGAGGAAGGACTATACCATCCACGTCGAGAGAGGCTCCGGCCGCTCCGACCGCCGAAGGATCGTCTCGTCGATCCTGAAGGGCTCCAGGCGCGTCGGCATCAACTTCCAGGGCGTCTCACACAAGGACTATGAGCCCCTCGAGACCATGCTCGGCTCGAAGAAGCTCATCGACGTCTCGGACGCCCTGAGCAGGTCAAGGATGGTCAAGGACCCAGACGAGCTCGAGCTCATCGCCAAGGCCGCGCAGATCATCTCGGGCGTGGTGGACGCCGTGCCGGGACTCGTCAAGGAAGGGATGACCGAGAGGGCTCTCAAGGCTCAGATAGACTACCAGACGGTCGAAGGGGGTGCAGACTCCCCCTCGTTCGAGAGCATCGTCGCCTTCGGCGAGGGCTCCGCCCTCCCGCACTACTCGGCGGGCGAGAGGCGGCTCCGAAAGGGAGACAACATACTGGTCGACGTGGGTGCGAGATACCGACTCTACTGCTCCGACATCACGAGGACGTTCTTCTTCGGCCACGCCGCCCCGTCGCAGAGGGAAGCCTACTCCAAGGTCCTCGAGGCTCAGACGAAGGCGATAGAAGCCATCAAGGAGGGAGTCACCGGCAGGGAGGTCCACCAGATAGCGGCGCAAGTGATCGACAAGAGCAGGTTCAAGGGGAGGTTCACCCACGGCCTCGGCCACTCGCTGGGGCTTGAGGTCCACGACGGCCCAGGGCTGAGTCTGCGGAACTCCCCCAAGCTCAAGCGGAACATCGTCCTTACCGTAGAGCCTGGGATATACCTCCCCGGAGAGGGGGGCGTCCGGATCGAGGACGACGTCGTGGTCACAAAGGACTCGTGCGAGCTGATTACGAAGTGCCCAAAGGAGCTCCTCGAGATCTAGGGAAGACGACTGGGATTCGGACCGCCTGCCGCTAGACTCGGTTTCGTACGAAGAGCGTCTTCGACCTCGTCCGCGGGAGGAGCGCGAAGAACCGGGTCCGCCGTGGCTCTGGGAGAAGCCCATTTATCCCGGGGTCGGCGCGAGGCGGTCCGTCAGATGACGAACTGCCGGCTCTGCAAGAGGGAGTGCGCGGTGTCCTCGAATCTGTGCGACTACCATCTCACCGCGAAGAGCAACGTCGAGAGAGGGTATAATCAGTGGAGCGGGGCTTATGGCGGCATCACGTGGAAGGAGTACTTGCGAAGGCTCCAGCAGAGCGCCCAGACGGGGCAATGGGCCAAAGAAGTGGCGCAGATGCTGTCCACCGACTCAGAAGGATAGTGCGCAGATGATCAGGTTCGAGACCTCGCTTCCGTCCTCTCGAGGTCGAATCGCAGGCCCTCGCGCCACCAGCGACGAAAAATAAGAGACTTGTCGAGGAGCTTAGGAGACTTTCATTTCGGTCTTGTCGCCGTGTCCTCGACCAGTCTTGCATTGGGACTCCACCGAATATCTTAAGGCTGATGCAACATTGTTATTCTCCTAGCGCGGCGTCGGTTCTTCTATAGGAATCCCAGGTAGGGCCGTCAGCTGGATTTCTTCTTCTTGTGAACTGGACCCGCGACCGTCCTTCCGCCTCGAGGGCCTTCCTTACGGGTGACGGCGATGTGGATGTATTTCCCGCCGGGCAGCTTCTTGGTTCTGATGCGATGACAAGGAGAATAGGGAGAGCTCGCTTACAGCATCTCATGAGCTCTCTAACTTGCGGGCTGGACGTACACAGCGACTGGACGGACGTCACCGT
>Ga0307372_10002870_pt1 | contig 28126 bp, 21 predicted proteins | sample OX1MG_FD_202533 | JGI IMG/M metagenome (GOLD analysis project Ga0307372, IMG submission 202533) | Soil microbial communities from Risofladan, Vaasa, Finland - OX-1 | ecosystem: Environmental > Terrestrial > Soil > Coastal area > Acid sulfate soil | place: Finland: Risofladan, Vaasa | collected... | reverse complement strand
GGAATCAGACGGGGGCGACCTCGTCGAACCCGATGGCGGCCTCGAGCGCCGCGGCGGAACGGATGACGGCGAGGTCGGCGTGCTGGGGGCCGACGACCTGCAGGCCGACGGGCAAGCCGTCGGCGTCGAGCCCGGCGCACACGGATGCCGCCGGCGAGCGCGTCATGTTGAACGGGTAGGTGAATCGGACCCAGTTGGCGTCGACTTCACCGTTGACGAGCCCTTGCCCCTGCAGCGCCCGGGGCGGCGGCGAGCCCGCGCAGGTGGGGGTGATGAGGAGCCGGACCTCGTGGAAGAGCTCGACCAGCCGCAGGTTCAGCCGGTGGCACGCGTCCTGCGCCTTGACGAGGTCGAGTGCGCTGAGGTGCTCGGCCGCCCAGTCGACCTGCGCGGCGAGGAGCGGGTCGACCCGCTCCCAGACATCGGTCCCCCGGTACGGCGCCAGCGTCCGCAGGTTGTACGCCACCGCCATCGTGAGCCACTCACGCACCGGGTCCTCGTCGAAGACCGTCTCGATCTCGATCACCTCCACGCCGAGGGGCTCCAACGACGCCACGGCGCGCTCACACAGGGCACGCACGCCGTCGTCGAGCGGGGCGTACCCGAGGGTGGGCGCCCACGCCACCTTGGTGGGGACCTGTGCGCCCTCGAGCGCGGCGGTCCACGACGCCTCCGGCCGCGGCAACGAGCGGATGTCGGTCGGGTCCGGTCCCACGGCGACCTCGAGCGCGGCCACCACGTCGGCGACGCGCCGCGCCATCGGGCCCTTGGTGGACAGGTCGTGCCAGTCCGACCCGTGCGGCCCTCCCGACGGCACACGGCCGAGCGAGGGCTTGACCCCGCTCATCCCGCAGCACGACGAGGGGATGCGGATCGACCCGCCGCCGTCGGACCCGGTGGCGAGCGGGACCATCCCCGACGCGATGGCGGCCGCGGAGCCTCCCGAGGAGCCACCGGGGCTGTGCGCCAGGTCCCACGGGTTGCAGGTCGCGCCGAAGGTGGCGTTGTCGGTGTCGGCCTTCCACCCGAGCTCGGGGGTGTTGGTCTTGCCGACCACGACGCACCCGGCCGCGCACAGGCGCGCCACCAGTGGCGAGTCGGCGGTGGCGGCCGCCCCGCCGGCGAAGGCGGCGGAGCCGTACGACGTGACGAAGCCCGCGGCGTCCTCCAGGTCCTTCACCCCGATCGGGATGCCGGCCAGCGGGCCGGGGTCCAGGCCGGCCGCCACCGCGTCGTCGATGCGGGCGGCGGCAACCAACGCGTCGTCCGCGTCCACCGCCACGAAGGCGTTGATCCGCGGGTTGAGCGCCTCGATCCGTTCGAGCGCGTGCACGACGAGTTCGCGTGCGGCGAGCGTTCCCGACCGCACCTGCGCGGCCAGGCCGGTGAGGGTCTCGCGTCGAAAGTCCATGACCCACGCGTAGCACGACGCGCCCGGCGGCGCTCGTGCGCGAGATGGACAGGCCGGCTCGGCACACGGCAACCTGGGCCCGTGCCCACCACCATCGCCGGCGCGACGCTCGACCACGTGGCCGTGGCCGTCGAACGCTGGCCCGACGCGTGGCCCCGCTACGCCGTCGACCTCGGCGGGACGTGGACTTCGGGTGGCCTCAACGTGGGATTCGGCCCGGCCCAGCTCCGCTACGCCAACGGCGGGCGGGTCGAGGTGCTCCAGCCGTGGCAGGCCGAGGACAACCCGTTCCTGCGCCGGTTCCTCGATCGCCACGGGCCCGGCCCCCACCACATGACCTTCAAGGTCCCCGACCTGGCCGGCGCGCTCGGTCAGGCGGAGGACGCCGGCTTCTCCCCGGTGAACGTGGACCTGACCAACGCCGACTGGATGGAGGCGTTCCTCCATCCCAAGCAGGCCACGGGCATCGTCGTCCAGCTGGCACAGGCCGCCTACGCGTGGGAGTCCCCGGCGCCCGAGGGGTTCCCCACGGAGCGCCGTCAGCCTCCGGCGTCCCTGGTCCGGGCGACCCACGCCGTCGCCGACCTGCAGTCGGGCCTGGCCCTCTTCGAGGGCCTCCTGGACGGCCGGGTCCGTGCCCGAGGGACCGCCCCCGACGGCACCTGGGAGTTCGCAGACCTCGAGTGGCCCACGCCACCGGTGCTGCGTCTCGTCGCTCCGATCCGGGTCGCGCCGCCCTCCGAATCCGGCGACACCCCGCTCCGGGCCTGGCTCGGGACCCTACCGGGCCGCCTCCACCATCTGGCCTTCGAGGCGGCCTTCGAGCCAGCCTTCGAGCCGGCCGTCCAGCCGGCCGTCGAGCAGCCACCTCGCCGGGGTGACGGCGTGCCCCGTCAAGATGACGGCTCGGACACTGCCCACCGTGGCGCGGGCGGGACCGGCACCGTGACAGCCGGCCCGGTGCCGGGGGTACTGCCGGCAGACGGCCCCTGCGATGTGATCGAGCCGGAGGACAACCTCGGGACCCGTCTCGTGCTCTTCGGCAGCCCGGACGACCACACCGACAGCGGCGCCTGAGCCGAGCCGACGTGGCACGGGGAGACCCGTTCCCGGCCTTCGCTAGCCTGGACGGTGCTGTGAGGGAGAACCGGTGACCGACGACGATTCCGGCGCCACCGGCGCCCCACCGAAGCTGACGCTCGGCCAGCGTCTGCTGACCGCGCTGCCGAACCTGCAACGCGCCCCCGCGCCGACCCCCGAGACGCCCGCCCCCGACGCCCCCGCCACCCGAAAGGGCGCGTCCGGACCGGGCACGTCGCGTGCCCCGGGCGCCTCGGGTGCGGGTCGCGACAAGGCGGCGGGCTCCGGTCGCAAGGGCACGAGCTCCGCCGCTGACGACGTCGTCGTCGTCCCGGACGCCGTCATCGACGCCGACACCGACGCGCACGACGACGAAGCCCTCGGCGCCCCCGCACCCCGGGGTGCGCGGCTGCGCGACGCGTTCCTCAAGCCGCAGGCCGGAGCCGCCCGCCCGGCCCAGCGCCCCGACGAGGCGCTCGCCGCCATGAGCAAGGAGGAGATCGTCCTCCTGATCAAGAAGATCGACGACCGTGAGCGCCTCATGGCGCTGTTCTCGGCGGTCTTGGGTGTCGCCGTCGGCGTCCTGCTGACCGTCGTCACCTTCCACGTGAACCCGGCGGTCGGCACCAAGAACCACCAGACGTCCTCGCTCATCCTGCTCGAGGGCGGGGCGCGCATCCTCCTGTCGGGGATCGTCGTCGCCGCGGCCATGTCCCGACGGCGGTCCCTGGTCGGCTTCTCGCTGCTCTTCCTGGGCACGTCGATGGGCTCCCCGCTCTTCGCCCTGCCCTTCTGGGCCCTCGGCGGCTACCTCATCTGGCGCGTCTTCAAGTACCAGAAGGCCCTGAACGCCAGAGGTGGCGCGCCCGGCCGTCCCGCTCGGGGCGGACGCGTCCCGGCCAACCCCCGGGGAGCGGCGCGCGCCGGAGCGTCCGCGGGCCGCGACCGCGCCCAGGCGGCGCGCCAGCGCGGCCGGCGACCGCCCGAACCGACGGGGCCGACGCCGTCGAAGCGCTACACGCCGCCCAAGCCGACCCGGCCCCGCCCTCCGGCACCGCCTTCCTGAGCGCGCCGCGGGCCCGTCACCCCCGCGCCGCGCCGCCCACGCCTGGCGCGCCGCCCGCGCCTCTCGTTCCGCCCGGACCCGGGCCGCCCCCGGCGCCGTCCCCGCTGTCGACGAGCAGCGCCGAGCGCAGGAGCCGCAGGATCTCCTGCCGGCGCCGCACCAGCGACCGCGCCGTCGGCTCCTCGCCGAGCGCCCGGAGCACCTCGACCTCGGTGATCATCCCGACCACGGTGGAGTAGATGGCCAGCAGCAGCAGGCGGGGCTCGTGGCGACGCATGTGCCCGGCATCCATCTCTTCCTCGAGGAAGGCCGACGCCCGCTGCACGAGGGGCTCCAGCACGAGCATCAGGCGGGTGGCCGACGGCGGGCCCAGGCGTCCGACCTCGCGCAGCAGGCCGAGGAGCTCGGGGCGGCGCGCCGCCAGCCGGAAGACCGACCGCACGACCGCCTCCACGCGCGCCCAACCGGAGCCGGCGCTCGCCAGGGATGCCTCGAGGGCCGCCGCCAGCTCCCCGGCGGAACGGTCGATGAGCGCCTCCAGCAGCGCGTCCTTCGAGGGGAACCAGTAGAGGATCGACTGCTTGCGCACGCCCAACGACTCGGCGAGGGCGTCGAGGGACGTCGCTTCGTAGCCACGCGAGCCGAACGACACCAGGGCGGCATCGAGGATGCGCTCGGCCGTACCTCCCTCGGGGCGCTCCGCACCCACTCGCCGGCCGGCGTCCGATGCGCTCACCTACCATATGGTAGACAGAGACGGTGGCCGAGGTGACGACCCCCTCAGCACGGTCCGGGACACCCGGGCCGGACGATCCCCCGTCGGGGGCCAGCCCCGCCACCGCCGCCTCTGCCCTCGGCGCGCACGCCACCGTCGACGCGCACGACGACGCGACCGTCCTCGACGCCCTCGACATCCTCAGCGCCCTCGACGGCGCCCGCATCTTCGTGACGGGGGCAACGGGCTTCCTCGGGACGGCCCTCGTGGAGCGACTGGTGCGCACCGTCCCCGGTTGCGAGGTCGTGGTGCTCGTCCGGCCCACCAGGCGCTCCGACGCCGCCGCCCGCCTGGCGCGCGAGATCGTCCGCAACGACTGCTTCGACCGCCTGCGCACCGAGTTGGGGGCGGGCTTCGAGGCGCACCTCGCCGGTCGGCTCTCCGCCGTCGCCGGGGACGTGGGCCGCGACGGCCTGGGGCTCGACGACGAGGGCAGGCGGGTGCTCGCCTCGTGCGACGTGGTCGTGCACTCGGCCGCCACGGTGGCGTTCGACGCGCCCCTCGACACCGCCGTCGAGGTGAACCTGCTGGGCCCGTCGCGGGTCGCGGCCGCCATCGAGTCGGTGGCCGCGGATCGTGCCACGGACTTCCCCGACCGTCGCGCCACGCACCTCGTGTCGGTCTCGACGGCGTACGTCGCCGGCACCCACCAAGGGGACGCCACCGAGACGCTCGCCACCGTGGCGATGGCCTCGGGCGCCAGGGCCCGCACGCACACCACCGTCACCACCGAGGTCGACATCGACGCCGAGGTGGCCGCCGCCCGGCGACTGCGCGCCGATCTGGAGGCGGCGTCCCGATCGCCCGAGCGCCTCCGACAGTTCACCAAGCGGGCGCGCGCCGAGCTGGGCGCAGCCGGCACGCACCTCCTCGCCGAGCGAGCCGAGAAGGTGCGCGACGAGTGGGTTCGCACGCAGCTCGTCGACACCGGCCGGGCCCGCGCCCAGGCGCTCGGGTGGCCCGACGCCTACGCCTTCACCAAGGCACTGGGCGAGCGCGCCCTCGTGAGCTCCCATGCCGGGGTGCCCACGACCATCGTGCGGCCGTCGATCATCGAGTCGTCGCTGGCCGAGCCCCGCCCCGGGTGGATCCGGGGCTTCCGCATGGCCGAGCCCATCATCGTCTCCTACGGACGGGGCCTGTTGCGCGAGTTCCCCGGCGTCCCCGAGGGCGTCGTGGACGTCATCCCCGTCGACATGGTGGTGGCCGCCATCATCACGGTGGCGGCGGCCGGGCCCGACCCCGGGGGCCCGTCGGTGTACCACGTGGCCTCCAGCGTCCGGAACCCCCTGCGCTACGGGCAGCTCGTCGACCTGGTGCGCTCGTGGTTCTCGGAGCACCCGCTGTACGACGCCGACGGGCAGCCGATCATGGTGCCCGAGTGGTCCTTCCCCGGGCGCGGCCGCGTCCAGCGCCAGCTCCAACGGGCCACCAAGGCACTGTCGACGGCCGAGCGCGTGCTCGGCGCGCTGCCCGTGCGCGGCGAGCGGGCCGAGTTCGCGGCGCGTGTGGAGGAGCGGCGGGCCCAGGCCGAGCGCGCGCTCGGCTACACCGAGCTCTACGGCGCCTACACCGAGACCGAGGCGCACTTCGACGTGACCCGCCTGGTGGCGCTGTGGGAGCGGCTCTCGCCCACCGATCGCGACACCTTCTGTTTCGACCCCGCGGTGATCTCGTGGCCGAGCTACGTGCACGACGTGCACCTCCCGTCGGTGGTGGAGCACGCCCGGGTGCGGTCGTCGCCGCGCCGCTCGACCATGGCCAGCCGCTCCGACCGGGCGCGCACCGCCATCCTGTCCCCCGAGCGCCACCTGGCCGCCTTCGACCTCGAGAACACACTCGTGGCCTCCAACGTGGTGGAGTCCTACGCCTGGCTGGCGGGGCGACACCTGCCGGTCGGCGAGCGCGTCCGGCTCACGGCCCGGATCCTGCGCGAGGCCCCGCAGCTGCTCGCCCTCGACCGGCGCGACCGCGGCGACTTCCTGCGCAACTTCTACCTGCGCTACGACGGCGCCCCCGCCGAGCTGCTGCGCCGGGACGCCGCCGAGATGTTCCACCACCTGCTGCTACGCAAGTCGTTCCCCGCCGGCATCGCCCGGGTGCGGGCGCACCGGGCGCTCGGGCACCGCACGGTGCTCATCACCGGTGCGCTCGACTTCGTGGTGGAGCCGTTGCGGACGCTCTTCGACGAGGTGGTGTGCGCCCGGCTGGGCGAGGACGCCGACGGCCGCCTGACGGGCCGCCTCGACCGGCTCCCGCCCACGGGCGAGGCCCGGGCGCTGGTGCTGGCCGAGTACGCCGCCGCCGAAGGCCTCGACCTGGGCGAGTCCGTCGCCTACGCCGACTCGGCGTCAGACCTGCCCCTGCTCGAGTGCGTCGGGTTCCCGGTGGCGGTCAACCCCGAGGCCCGGCTGGCGACGATCGCGCGGCGCCGGGGCTGGCACGTCGAGCAGTGGGACAAGGCCGGGGGCGGCGCCCGCCCACCCCTCCCCTACGGTCCCGTCGACCTCGACGCGTCGCGTTGGTGGGCCCGGGTCGAGGGCATGCGATGACGGGCACGCCATGAAGGGCCTGCTGTTCGAACGCAACCTGCCGCGCTTCGCCGCCTCCCGGCTGGCCTCGGCCATCGGCGGCTCGGGCCGTGGCGCGGCCGTCGGCCCCCTGCGGCTCACCGACGTCACGCCCCCCGACCTCCCCGGTCCCGGATGGCACCGGGTGCAGCCGCTGCTGGCGGGGATCTGCGGGTCGGACCTCTCCACCATCGACGGCCGCAGCTCGCGCTACTTCGAGGACGTGGTGAGCTTCCCCTTCGTCCCCGGCCACGAGGTGGTCGGCATCCTCGAGGACGGCATCCCCGGAACCGGCGTCCCCGGAACCGGCGTCCCCGGAACCGGCGTCCCCGGCGACGCCAATCCGGTCGGCGGCACTCCGGTCGGCGGCACTCCGGTCGGCGGCACTCCGGTCGGCGGCACTGCGGTCGGCGGCACTCCGGTCGGTGGCGTCGGGACGCGCGTCGTCATCGAGCCCGTGCTGGGCTGCGTGGCCCGCGGCATCCAGCCGCTCTGTGCGGCGTGCGCCGCGGGCCGCACCGGCGGGTGCGAGCGCGTGGCGTTCGGCCATCTGTCGCCCGGCCTGCAGATCGGCTTCTGCAGCGACACCGGCGGGGGTTGGTCAGCCGGTGGGCTCGTGGCCCACGAGGCGCAGCTGCACCGGGTGCCCGACGCCATGTCGGACGAGGACGCCGTGATGGTGGAGCCCACCGCCTGCGCCGTGCACGCCGCCGTCGACGCCGAGGTCGAGGCCGGGGACACCGTGGCGGTGCTCGGGGCCGGGACGCTGGGCCTGTGCACGGTGGCGGCCCTGCGGCGCCTCGCCGCGCCCGACACCCTGCTCGTCGGCGCCCGCTACGCCCACCAGCGTCGCCTGGCCGAGGAGCTCGGGGCGGACGTGGTGGTCGAGCCCGGACAGCTGGCGCGTGCCGTGCGGCGACGCTCGCGTTCGTTGTCGGTGTCGGGGACCCTCACCGGGGGGGCCGACGTGGTGGTGGACTGCGTTGGCAGCGACGAGTCCTTGGCCCAGGCGCTCACCATGGTGCGGCCCCGGGGGCGGGTCGTGCTGGTGGGCATGCCCGGGCGCGTGAGCGTGGACCTGGCCTCGCTGTGGCACCGCGAGGTGGCGGTCACCGGCGCCTACGCCTACGGCGTCGAGGACGTGGGCGGGACCCTGCGGCGGACCTTCGACATCGCCATGGACGTTGTGGCCGCGGCCGGCCTCGGTCGGCTGGTCTCGGCGCACTACCCGCTGGAGCACTTCGAGGAAGCCCTCGCCCACGCCGGCGCCGCCGGGCGCCGGGGAGCGGTCAAGGTGGTCTTCGACCTGCGCGCCGGCGCCCGCCACGGGGCCCGTGGCCCCGCCACGACAGGCCCGACGGCCACGAAAGGACGCGTCCCATGAGCCCGAGGCCCGGCTTCGTCCTCGAGGTGGACCGCTCCACCCCACCGACGCTCTTCTGGCACGGCGAGGGCTATCGCCTGGAGCGGCTGCCGACCGGGAGCCGCGTGCTGTACGCCCCCGAGCCGTTCGACGCGCTGGCCGACCCCGTGGGCGCCATCCGCCAGGCGCTGGCGAACCCGCTCGGTGACGCCGAACCGCTGGCCTCGCAGCTGCGCCCCGGCATGCGGCTCACCATCGCCTTCGACGACGTGTCGCTGCCCCTCCCGCCCATGCGCCGCCCCGACGTGCGCCAGCTCGTCATCGAGCAGGTGCTCGACGTGGCCGCCGAGGCGGGGGTGGACGACGTCGTGCTCATCGCCGCCCTGGCGCTGCACCGGCGCATGACAGACGCCGAACTCCGCCACGCGCTGGGCGACCGCGTCTACGACGCCTTCGCGCCGCACGGCCTGCTGTGGCAGCACGACGCCGAGGACCCCGACCAGCTCGTCCACCTCGGGCTCACCGAGCAGGGCGAGGACGTCGAGATCAACAAGCGCGCCGCGGAGTCCGATCTCCTCGTGTACGTGAACATCAACCTGGTGGCCATGGACGGCGGCCACAAGTCGGTGGCCACGGGGCTCGCCAGCTACAAGAGCCTCCGCCACCACCACAATGCCCGGACCATGGCGCACAGCCGGTCGTTCATGGACCAGCACCGCTCCGAGCTGCACTCGTCGAACTGGCGCATGGGTCGGCTCATCGCGGCGTCGGGCGTCAAGGTGTTCCAGATCGAGACGACGCTCAACACCGACACCTTCCCCGAGCAGTTCCGCTTCCTCCAGCGGCGCGAGTGGGAGTGGGGGGCCCGGGACCGGGCCGCCTTCCTGGCGTCGTCGAAGGTCCTGGCGGCGACCCCCCCACGGGTGGCGCGCACGATCTTCCACTCCATCAAGGCCCCGCACCGCATGACCTCGGTGCAGGCCGGTGAGGTGGAGGCGGTGCACGCCCGCACCACGGAGAACGTCTACGCACAGCAGTTGCTCGAGGTCGACGGGCAGAGTGACGTGCTGACCATGGGCCTGCCCTACATCTGCCCGTACAACGTCAACTCGATCATGAACCCCATCTTGGTGGCGTGCCTCGGCCTCGGGTACTTCTTCAACATGTACCGGGGCCGCCCCATCGTGCGCGAGGGCGGCGTGGTCATCATGAGCCACCCCACGCCGTGGGCCTTCCACCCGGGACACCACCCGAGCTACATCGACTTCTTCGAGCAGGTCCTGGCCGAGACCACCGACCCGAACGAGATCGGCAAGTACGAGGAGTCCTTCGCCACCGACCCCTGGTACGTGCACCTCTACCGCACCGGCAACGCGTACCACGGGGTACACCCCTTCTACATGTGGTACTGGTGCGCGCATGCCCTCGAGCACGTCGGGGCCGTGATCATCGTCGGCGGCGACCGGGCCGCCGTGCGCCGTCTCGGGTTCAAGCCGGCGTCGTCGATGGCCGACGCGCTCGAGATGGCGAGTGACGTGGTGGGGCCGGACCCGACCATCACGCACCTGCACTCGCCCCCGCTACTCATGGCCGACGTCCGGTGACCTCCGGTGCGCTGACCTCCGGTGCGCTGACCTCCGGTGCGCTGACCTCCGGTGCGCTGACCTCCGGTGCGGTGACCCCCGGTGCGCTGACCCCTCGGGACCCGGAACGACGCCCGGCGCGGCCGCGTCCCGGACCGAAGTCGTCATCCGCCAGGGGCGGACGGGGGACGAGGTGAGCGCGGTGGAGCGCCTGATGAGGCGCGCACGCCGGTTGCGCCCCGAGGGGTTCCCGTGGTCGGCGCCCACGTGGCCCGTCACCGTCGACCGCCCGCGTCCCGAGCGCCACCTCGGCGTGGAGTACGACACGGAATGGAGTCGGCGCTACCCCGCCCGCCTGCTGCGGGCCGTCGTCCTCGACAACGTCACGCGCCCGCTCGCCCACGTCATGGCCTCCCCGGCGGTGCGCGGCAACGAGATCCTCGAGCACGTGGAGGCGCCCGCCATCTACGTGGCCAACCACGCCAGCCACGTCGACACACCCCTGCTGTTGTCGGTGCTCCCGACGAGCGTGCGCCACCGCACCGTGGTCGCGGCCGCCGCCGACCACTTCTTCGACCGCCGCTGGAAGGCCCACCTGTGGGCCTTGTTCCTCGCCGCCATCCCCATCGAGCGCCACCGCGTGAACCGCCGCTCGGCCGAGAGCGCGGCCGCCCTCCTGCGCGACGGCTGGAACCTCGTCATCTACCCCGAGGGGGGCCGGACCCACGACGGGTGGTTCCAGGCCATGCGCGGCGGTGCCGCCTACCTCGCCACCCGCACCGGGCGCCCCGTCGTCCCGGTGCACATCGACGGCACCTACCGGATCCTGCCCCGCGGCGGCGAACGCCTGCGCCGGAGCCCGACCCGCATCACCGTCGGCTCGCCCATCGTCGCCGCCGAGGGTGAGGACGCCCGTCGCCTCGAGGCGCGCATCGACGCCGCCATGGCCACGCTGGCCGACGAGGCTCGCACGGACTGGTGGACGGCGCGCCGCCACGCCGGCACAGGACGCACCCCCTCGCCGCGAGGGCCCGAGGCGTCGCCCTGGCGCCGGGCCTGGGCGCTCGGGCCCGCACCGGGCGGCGACACCGACGACCCCGGGCGCTGGGCGCTCGCCGACGACTGATTCGACCGGGGCGCCGTGCGCGAGGACGGCCCCACCGACGACCCTGCCCGGGTGCTGGCCCTGGCCGACCTGGCGACACCGATGGCGCTCCGGGTGGCGGCCACGCTGCGCATCGCCGACCAGGTGGCCGGCGGGGCGCGGACCGCACCGGCATTGGCCGACGCCGTGCACGCCGACGCGGACGCCCTCGACCGGGTGCTGCGCCACCTGGTCACCGTCGGGGTGCTCGGCTCCGACGGGGCGGGCGGCTACGCGCTGACGACGGTGGGCGGTCCGCTTCGCTCCGACCATCCCCACAGCGTGCGGGCCAGGCTGGACATCGACGGTCCGCTGGGTCGTGCCGACCAATCCTTCGTGCAGCTGCTCCACGCCGTGCGCACGGGGCGGGCGGGGTTCCCGGCGCAATTCGGGCGCACCTTCTGGGAGGACCTGTCCGCCGACGCGGCCCGCACCGAGGCCTTCGACGCCATGATGGGCGCCGACGTCGCTGCCCACGCCCCGGCCGTCGTGGCCGCCCTCGACTGGGGGACGCTCGGCCACGTCGTCGACGTCGGAGGTGGGAACGGCACCCTCGTGGTCGCCCTGTTGCGGGCCTTTCCCGCGCTGCACGGCACGGTCCTCGACCTCCCCGGGGCAGCACGCGCCGCCGGTGTCGTGCTGGAGGAGGCAGGTCTGTCCGGCCGGGCCGGCGCCGTCGCCGGGAGCTTCTTCGACCCGCTGCCCCCGGGTGCCGACGGGTACCTGCTGTGCGAGGTCCTCCACAACTGGGACGACGCCGCCGCCACCGCCATCCTCCGGCGTTGCGCCGAGGCCGCTCGTCCGGACGGCAGGGTGCTCGTCGTGGAGCGGGTCCCCTCTGACGGCGACGCCGTCGACACCGCCCGGGGCCTGCTCATGCTCGCCTACTTCGGTGGGCGCGAGCGGGACCTCGGCGAGCTCACGGCGCTCGCAGCCAGGGCGGGCCTCGCGCCAGTGGCAGTGCACGGCGCCGGCGCCGGGTCCGTCATCGAACTCGCCGTCACGAGGAACGAGGCGCTCCCCGGCGGTAACGGCGGGGGGCACCCCTGACGAGCTCAATGCACGAGCCAAATCATCCCGCGGCGCGTGCACCGCGTGCGGTTGGCAGCGAAGGCGGACCGCACTGTATCGACGGGCCCCTGCGCCCGGCCTTCAAGGTGGTCCTGCCCGGTGTCGATGCCATGCATGTGGCAACGGCTGCGTCGCTCCGAGCGCCCTGTCTGGGCTGCATTTGCGAACGTCATGCCCGTCCTCGCCCAGCGGGAAGCCGAGCCGCGCTGTGACTCGAACGACTCGGAAGATCGTTCCGATGCTCCTTTGCGGCCTCGTACCGACCGCCATGGCTGGATGCAGCAGCTTTGCTCAATCTCGGACGTTCGCCGAGTTAGCCGCGGACGCCTCCGCAGTACCGGTGCCGAAGGGGGTCACGTTTGTCCGTGAAAGCCGGAGTGTCGAGGACGGGCCTGGATTCACGACTGCGACGTACAGAGAAGTCAGCCACCAATACGTCAGCGCAATGTCATGTCAGGTCGTGGAGCACAATTGGTCAGTTGTCCTACGACGAGTACATCGCGAGTTCCGGATCGACAACGTTCCACACAAGTTCGGCTCAATCGGATCGTTGGGTATCGTGATCACGGACAGGCCAGAGAACTTGGGAATCACCATCGGCACGGACAATGGCGCCTGCGGTAAGCCTTTCGTCTACTCGTTCAACAGACCGAATTAGAACCTGGGTTCTCCGCAGGAGTGGCATCCGCAAAGTGCCTGTCGTTCGCACCCGGCCCAAGGCTGACCCGCGCAGTATCCGCGGTCGAGGGCAATTCCAGTGAGTGTGGGTGCACTGGGTCCCGATCGCCTGGGCGCCCTGGAGGGTGAACTCCTCCCGGCATTGCCAAGCGGTCTACTTGGACCCGCGATCTGCAGAATTGGGCGGCATCATCGAGCCGCACGCGCCCAGGGCCCGAACGCCGAATGGGCGCGATGGACCCTTAATTGCGTGCTCACGAGCTCGCCGCGAAGTCTCCAATCCGTGTTCTCCGAGCGGTCGCCCTGGTTGGCGGCCATCAGGGCAGCCGACGGGGAGTGCGCAACCTGTACGGCAGTACCGAGTGGTGCCAGGCGTCAACGCTACTGATGTGGGGCTACCGGCGTCGTTTGATCTGAACCGACGCGAACAGTCACGGGCCATGCTCCAGACATCATGAAGTAGAAGTCAACGACGATTCCTACAGCAACCACGTGGAGCCCAGTGATGTGGCCGACGATGAGGACTACCGCCCCACCATTTCGAGCAGGTGACAGATGCTGCCGCCGATCATGCGAGAGTTGCTGAGGCTCTGCCCGCTCCCGCCAAACCTCCGGGCCTGGATGTATCCGCAGACCAGAACCGCTCCTGCGATGCTCGAAACAATCAGCACCTCGGTTCCCACCGCTTGATGGTTCTGACCTCCCATCACGACCAGTGCACCGAGCATGAAGGCAGCCGTCAACCCGGTCAGATTGCCGATGGCACGATATCGATGGGTGGGGTCCTCGGTGATGACCGCGACGTCGAGACATGGCAACAAAGACCGATCTACGAATCATCCGACGTGACCCTGGGACGACACGCCGTGCTCGACACCTCCGTCCGGTGAGCCCGAGCCGTGCGGGTCAGGCACCAAGTGTCTTCACGATCCACTCGCTCATGGTCATGCTCCGCATGGTCGTCAGGTCCATGAGCTTGGTGACGTGGTCGAGCATGGTCGTGATGTTCGCCGACATCACGGCCGGGTCCCCGTCGGCGCAATAGAAGAGCATGGGGTCGGTAACGTGCTCGGCGCTCGGCCACGCCTCCTCGACGATGCCCCGCCACGCCGGCTTCCCCGGTTCGAGGGCCCGCACCACGAGATTGCGCACGTACCGACAGCGCGGCTGGATGGCCTCCGACATCGGCGACTGGTGGCCGTGCCAGAAGGCCAGCCACTCCTCGAAGTCGGTGCCCGGCAGTTGCTCGAAGGTCGCCACGGTGAGGATCCCGGGCGAGCGCGCCCCATCGGGCCAGTGGCGCCGAGCCGCCCACGGGCTCGCGCCGTAGTCCGTGTAGAGCGACTCGAGCACCTGGTAGCCGTCGAGGCGGACCGACACGTCGCCGAGAACGTTCTCGATACGGGACCGGCGGTCGTAGCAGTCGACCCAGACCGAGACGAGTGCCTGTGGCGTGTGCTCACCATCGGGCGGGGGCACCGGCGAGGCGACGTCGGCATCGTCGTCGTCGAGGTCCATGGTGAGGCCGTGGAGGCCCTCGGCCAGCAGTCTCGGCGCGACCTCGTCGACCATCATCGGCTTCACGGCGCGGCGCGGCGTCCCCTCGGGCAGCCACACCAGGTACTGGAGCTTCTCCATCGATCCCCCTTGGCGGCGCGAAGCATCGCACAGCCACGATCAGGCCGACACGACGGGTGACGGGTGACGGGTGACGGGTGACGGGTGATGGGTGACGGGTGCCCTACGTCCGTCGCGTCCGCAGGAGGCGGCGTATCCGGCGCAGCCCGTCCCGAGCGCTGCCGGCGCGGTGGCCGCCGCGCGCGCCGACGGCCTCCAGGCGCTGGGCCCGAAGCGCCCGCTCTTCGTCGTCGGCGAGCGGCGCCGGGGCCTCCCCCACGGCCCATGCCAACAGGAGGTCGGCGAGCGCGGGGTTGCGCGCCAGCGCAGGACCGTGGAGGTAGGTGCCGATCACCCTGCCGGCCCGCGCCCCGTCGGTGCTGTCCGTGTCGTCGGCCCCGTCGCCCGCCCCGTTGCCCACACCCACGAGGACACGCGCCAGCGGACGCACGCCCGGACCGAGGCGGGTGACCGCCCCGTGGTTCTCGAAGCCGGTCAACGTCTCGAGAGGCACGGGATCGGGGGCGTCGTCGGCTGCGCCGGGCATGGGCTCGGTGGCCAGCTCGCCGACAGCGCGACGACCCGTGCCCTTCACGGTGACGACGTCGAGGAGGCCGACACCGGGGTGCGGGCGCCCGTCGGCACCCGGGAAGGCGGTGCCGACGACCTGGTACCCGGCACACACGGCCAGGACCACGGCGCCGGCACCGACCGCTGTGGCGAGCGCCCCGTCGCGCAGCCGCTGGGCCGACTGCACCTGCGGACCGTCCTCGCCCCCGCCGAGCAGGTAGACGTCGGCACTTGCGGGAAGCGGCGCGTCGGAGAGGGCGTGGACGAGCTCGACGGGTATGTCGCGCCAGACGGCGCGGCCCGCGAGGACTCGCCCGTTGCCCCCGTCGCCGTACGTCCCGAGCAGGTCGGGATGGACCACCACGACCCGGAGCGCCGAGGTTCCCCCCGCTCGGGGGCGCGCGCGCCGGGCCGCGGGTGCGGCCGGCGCGTCCGGCTCGTCACCGGTCGCGACCGAGACGCGCACCGGCATGCCGGGCGCCGCCACCGTCGCGGCCGGCCACACGGTCGGAACGCCACCGGCAGGTGCGCCACCCGGCGGCACGGCCGGACCTGGCGCCACTCCGGCGCTCGGCGGCCCGCCAGGTCGGGGCCCGGTGGGGGCGAGCCGCCGACGCAGCGACTGGAACGCCGTGTAGTTGCCGACGTACTCCACCTCCGGCGCACCCGTCGCCGTGACGGCGGCGAGCTCGTCGGCGACCGTGACGTGGGCCACGCCGGCGTGGCGGAGGCGAACCGCCAGGTCGAGCCGGCGCTCACCGGTCGCCACCGCCAGGCGGCCGGCCAACCGTTCGAAGGGAACGTCCCACAACCACGACGGGTCGTGCCCGTCGGCGATGCGGGCGTTGATCCCGATCACCACCGGGTCAGTGCCGCCCTCCAGGAGGTCGAGCAGCTCCGTCCACCCCGCGGGGTTCTTGGCCAGGAGGAGCCGCACCGTCGTGCCGCGATGCACCAGGCGGGCGAAACGCCCCTCGACGTCGCCGACGGACTCCATGGCGTGCAACGCGTCGGCCTCGTCCACTCCGAGCAGGCCGGCGGCCACGGCGGCCACGGCGGCGTTGGCGCGGTTGCACCGGCCCGGGAGCGCCAGCCGGACCGGGAGGTGCCGGCCGTCGCCGGCCACGAGCGTCTCCCCGCGCAGCTCGGCGTCGGGACGCGGGCGGCGGAACCCGCACGTGCACCACCAGTCGCCGCCGGCGCCGAAGACGATGTGGCCCTCGCACGACGGGCAGCCCACGGCGTCCTGATGCCACAGCTGTCCGGCCGCCACCCACACCACGCGTGACGCACCCTGGGCGCCCCAGACGACGAGCGGGTCGTCGGCGTTGGCCACGACGACGGTGCCGGATGCCGAGGAGAGCCCGGCGCGCCAGCGTGCCGCCACCATGCGCACCTCGCTCACCCGGTCGAGCTGGTCGCGCGACAGGTTGAGCAGGGCCACGACGGCGGGGTGCACGGCCGCCGCCACCCGGCCGAGGTACCCCTCGTCCACCTCCAGCACCGCCGGCACCCCGAGCGGCGCCGCCGCCAGCGCGGCCGCCAGGCCCGGCGGGAGGTTCGCACCCGCCACCGACGTGGCCACCGCGTCCGGCCCTCCCAGGGCCGCGGCCAGCAGCCGCGTCGTGGTCGTCTTGCCGTTCGTCCCGGTGACCAGCGCCACCTGGCGCCCGACGGTCAGCCCGGCCAGGAGGTCGGGGGCGATCAAGAGCCCCACGCGGCCGCCGATGACCGACCCGCCGCCCAGACGCAACCGACGTGACGCCGCGCTCACCGCCACCGACGCCCGGCCGGCGAGTCGGGACCGCAGGGGCAGCACGCCGTCGACGGGCCGCCCCGTCACTTCTCGGCGTGATCGGGTGGGTAGGTGCGGGCCAGCTCCTCGGCCGTGGGCTGGTGCGGTCGCTGCGCCTCGGCCGGGAGCTGCGCCACGATGGCGGACATGATCGCCTCGGTGTCGGCGGCGGCATCGCACAGTCCCAGGGGGACGGGCTTGCCCACCCGGACGCGCACCGGAGGTGGATGCAGCAGGTTGCCCACGTCGGGGACGCGCGCCGAACGGGGCCACACGGCTTCGGTCCCCCACACGCCGATCGGGATCACGGGGGCGCCGGTCATCGCCGCCAGGCGCGCTGTGCCCGACTTGCCGTGCAGCACCGTGTCGAAGAATTTCCTGCCGCGGGGGATGGTCCCCTGGGGAAGGATGACGACGACCTCCCCGGCCTCCAGGGCGCGCCGGGCCTCGCGCAGCGGCGCGTCGGATCGGCTCCCCCTGTCCACGGGGATGCCACCGAGCGCCCGGGCGATCTGCCCCACCACCGGGGCGTCGAACAGCTCGCGCTTGGCCAGGAAGCGCACCGGGCGGCCGAGGCGCGCGGCCACGATCGCCAGGGCGACGACGTCGAAGTAGCTGCGGTGGTTGGCGGCCAGGATGACCGGCCCGCGGGTGGGGATGCGGGTGACCCCGTCGATGTCGAAGCGGGCGTAGGGGATGAGGGCGGGGCGGACCCAGGGTCGCAGAATGTCGTAGGGCTCGAGGCCCCCGACCTTGGGAACACCGGGAGGACGGTCCCAACGCTCGACCGGCCAGCGCCGCACCAGGGCGACGGCGTGCAGGCGTCGATCGGGATTGACGGCATGGGGTCTGCCCACGGCGCTCAGGAGCGGAAGATCGAAGACGCTGTCGGAGTAGGCGTGGCTCTGCGCCATGTCCACCGAGGACCGCTCGGCCCACCGACGCACGGCCGCGAGCTTCCCGGTCGACCACACGAAACCGCCGTCGATCCCCCCGGTGTAGCGGCCCTCGGCGCGGGCGTACCGGGTGGCGAGCACGTGGTCGAACCCGAACAGCGTGGCGAACGGGGTGATGAGGTCGACCGGAGTCGTCGTGGTGAGCACCAGCAGGCGCCCGGCCTCGCGGTGCTCGGCCAGCACGCCGGGCGCATACGGCTGCACCAGCTCGGCGAGCTCCGGGGCGGCAAGCTCCCCCGCCCGGCACACCGACTCGACGGGCCAGCCACGCACGAAGCGGGGCGCGGCGCGCACCATCGCCATGAAGGCCAGGCTCTCCCCCATGAGGTCGTACAGGCCGTAGGCGAGGCGCTCGCCGGGGACCGACCGGCGGCCCTCGAAGAGGCCCTCGGCGTGCATCGCCGCGCTGAGGACGAGGCCGCTCGCACCCCGCAGCAATGTCCTGTCGAGGTCGACGAACACCGCAGCCCGGGCCACCGAGGGGTCCTCGGGGTCGGCCGAGCCGTTGTGGTGATGGGTCTGCGGCGAGCGGTCCGTCACCATGGCCGAGACGATACCGCCACCCGCCCGTCGAGCCGCCGGACCGTCGGCGCCCGACGGCACGGCGACCCCGACGGCACGGCGACCCCGACGGCACGGCGACCCGGACGAACCCGGCCCGGACGAACCCGGCCCGGACGCGGCGAAGGGACCGGAGGGGGACCGGTCCCTTCGCACCGACTCGACAGGAACGGAGGGGGGGTGTCCGGATCCTGGGGTCTCTGGGGACCATTGTGGAGGATCGCTCTCGATCAGTCAAACAGCTATTACAGATTGGTGGTATCGTAAATAGCGATGGAGATCAGGCACCTCCAGGCGCTGGTGGCGGTGGCCGAACAGGGTTCGTTCTCATCGGCAGCCGATCACCTGGGCACCGTCCAGTCGAACATCTCGGCCCACGTGGCCCGTCTCGAGCGGGAGCTGGCCAGCACCCTCGTCGACCGCTCGGCCGGGCGCTTGACCGCCGAGGGAGAGGTCGTGGTGGCCCGGGCCTACCGGGTGCTGGGCGAGCTCGACGCCCTGCGGGCCGACGTGGGCGCCCTGCGCGAGGCCGTGGCCGGGAACGTGCGCATGGGCATGATCGGCACGACGGCCCGCTGGCTCGTGCCCATGCTGCTCGCCGAGCTCGCCGAGAACCATCCCCGCCTCCACCTCACGGTGGCGGACGGCACCACCCTCGGGCTGGAGCCCCAACTGGCCGCCGGGCGCTTCGACCTCGCCGTGCTGACGTTCCCCGTGCCCGGGCGCGACCTGGTCTTCGAACCGCTGTTCGACGAGGACATCGTCCTGGTCGTCCCGGTCGACGGCGACCCGCTGTCGGGCGCCGAGCGCATCGACCTCGCCGACCTGGAGCGCTTCGAGCTCCTCCTGCCCGCTCCGGGCACCCCCTTCCGGTCGGAGATCGACGCCGCGGTGAAGCCGGTCGGCGTGCGGCTCCGGCCCCGGGCCGAGCTCGACGGGGTGCGCCTCCTGGCCTCGCTCACCTTCGAGGGCTACGGCCCCGCCGTGCTCCCCGCCACCGCCGTCCCGCCGCACCTGCGCCCCCGCTTCCGGTTGGTGGCGGTGGACGGGCTCTTGCCCCGGCGCGTCGGCATCGCCCAGCGCAGTCGGGGTCTGCCGTCCGCGCCCGCCCGCGTGGTGCTCGACACCGTGCGCCAGCTGATGGCGATGCCCGACCGCCTCCCCCCCGGGCTGCATGCCATCCACCCCGAGCAACGCACGCGCGCCGAGGGGTCACTGCGCGCCGTGGGAATGCCCAACGGCTGATTGCCACCGGTCAGGCGTTCGGCGGACGGGGATGGCGCCACATCAACCACAGCGTCGGCCCGCCGCGAGGCGTGTGGATCTCGCCGGTGACCCCGAAGCCGTGCCGCGCGTAGAACGGCACGTTGCTCTCCTTGGACGATTCCAGGTACGCGGGCAACCCCTCGGCGTCCACGCGTCCGAGCACGGCCCGCAGGAGCGCGGAACCGACACCGCTCCCCTGGTGATCGGGATCGGTGCCGAGAGTCGCCAAGTACCAGTGGTGCTCGCGGGGCCGGGCGGCGTCCACCGCCGCCAGCATGCGGGCGGCGTCGGGGGTGTCGCGCCCCAGTCCCACCAGATACGGCAGGACGGGCACCAGGTTGGCGACGTCGCGCCACCCGGCGCGCGCCTTGCCGGGCGGAGCCCACATCGCCGCGCCGGCCAACTCGTCGGTCGTCCACACCTCGCCGCGCTCGAGGTAGGTGTGGCGGATCTGGATCCTGAAGAAGGCGCGCAGGCCACGATGGCGGCGCCGGTCGCCGCGGAACATCCATCGCGGCACGGGGTCGTCGTCGAAGGCGCGCGCCAGGACCTCCACCAACGCGTCGACATCGGACGGGACGGCTCGTCGCACAGCATGAGGCGCGCCGCGGCCGGTCGTCACCGGGCGCATGGTACCGCCGGCCCTGCACCGCCCATGGCACCGCCCATGGCACCGCCCATGGCACCGCCCATGACACCGACCCCTGGCACCGACCCCTGCACCGGCCCCTGACACCGCACCTGGCACCGGGCCTGGAACCGGGCCTGGAACCGGGCCTGACGCCGGCCCGCCGGGGCCCCTCCCGCTCAGTTGAGCGTCGGGTGCTTCGGGTAGGCGGCGAGCAACGACAGCTCGCCGCCCTGGCGGCGCAACACGTCGTGCCAGAGCCGGTCGGCGTCGGTGCAGAACACGTCGGACTCCAGCGCCTCGAGCACGAACCACGCCCGCTCGCCGAGCTCGGACTCGAGCTGGTCGGGCGCCCAGCCCGCGTACCCCGAGAAGAGCCGGGCGCCGGCGAGCACCACGGGCTGGGCCTCGGGCCCGACGGCCAGGTCGACGGTGCCGACCGACGCCATGACCGATCGCCATCCCAGGGCATCCTCGACGGGGGCGGCGGCGCGTGCCAGGCCGATCACGGCGTCGGGCGACACCGGCCCTCCCCGGAAGACGACACCGGGGGGGACCCGCTCGGCCTCCTCCTGCCACGGCGCCAGGATCTCCCCGACGGGGACGGGCGTGGGTTGATTGAGGACGACCCCCAGTGCCCCTTCGGGCCCGTGGTCGAGCAGGAGCGTGACCGTCCCCTCGAAGTTCGAGTCACCGAGCCGCGTGGACGCCACCAGCAGTCGGCCGGTGAGGTCGGCGGCGGGACGCCCGGCACCCCACTGCGATGGGTGTCGCACCATCGTCCGATCATGGCCCGCCACGGTGCCGTCCGTCTGGCACCCCCGGCCGGTCCGGTCGCCGGTGGACCGGGCCGGTCCGGTGGCCGGTGGACCGGGCCGGTCAGGCCGACGGGCTCCAACCCGGTGGGAACGGGTCCTTGATGGCGACGAGCAGCTCCCAGGCGGCCCGGCTCCGCTGGTACTGGGCGCCGCGGTACCGGATCGGGTCACCGGGCGCCTCCCCGGGGAGCCACAGCGCGGGCGTGTCGAACCAGAACGCCGTCCGGTCGTCGGCGTACGTCGTGCGGTACACGCCGTATCCGGTCGTGAGCGCGGCCGCCACCAGGTCGTCGCGGCCGGCGGCCGTCCCGATGGTGTGCATGAGCGAGGCCGTGTAGTACGTCCCCCCGGGCCACACCGCTTCTCCCTGCGCGGTGGCCACGGGCTCGCCCGACGTGTCCACGGCGTTCACGGCGCCGAACTGCCCGTTCGAGACGCCCAGCACGTTGCGCTGGTAGACCCTCCACAGATGCGACGCCATGCGCTGGGTGTCGAGCACGTCGGCCAGGCCGTCGCCCGCCGCATAGCGCTGGCCGCACAGCGCGTCCGCCAGCAAGGCGGTGCTGTAGGGCCCGTCCGTGTCGAGCTTGTAATAGCCCTCCGCGTCGACCCACAGCGAGGCCTCCGCCGACGCCCTCGCCTTGGCGGCGGCGTCGGCCCACTGCTGCTGCACCGCAGAGGAGTCCAGCACGAGGGCGAAGTCGGCCATGGCCTCACAGGCGCCGATGGTGAGGGCGGCGACGTAGATGGCCGCCCCCACCATGTCGATGGCGTCGTAGGTCGTGCACAGGCCGAGGGCGTCGGGTATCCCGTCGCCGTCGTGGTCCCGCGCCATCAGGTGGGCCATGGCCCGGCGCAACGACGGGTAGACGTCCGCCGCGAACGTGTCGTCGTCGGTGTAGGTCCAGTAGGCGTGGGCCTGCTGGACGAACTTCGCCGGGAGGTCGAGCCAGTCGATGCCGACCGGCGACTCCCCCGGCCGCGTGGCCGAGTACTGGTTGACGACGAACCACGGGTCGTCCACGGGGCTGCCGGCGTCGTGCGGCGTCCGGCCCTTGGGGTCGGCGGCGACGAGGTCCGCCCACCCGAGCAGCACGTCGCGCTCGATCGTCGGGAACAGCTGGAGCAGGTGACGGGTCTCGTAGTGGCGCACGTCCATCGACTCGCAGTCCCGGAAGACGTCGGTCTCAAGGGCGAAATAGAGGTGCTGGCCCGGGCGGGCCCCGGCGCGTTTGGGCTTCGAGATGCAGCCGTTCTCCCAGAAGACCCCGCCGAACACGTCGTAGTAGAGCTCGTTGAGCGCCGCGCTGCGGAGCCAGAGGGGATACGTCGGGTCCTGCGCGACCGGGGACCACCACGCGTCGATGCCACGCTCGAGCCGCGATGCGCCGTCGAGGAGGTCGCGTGCGATCGCCCATCCCCGGTACGGCCCCCGGTACCACTCGGTATAGCGCTTCCACCATTTGGTCCCGTCGATGGGGTTGCGGAATTGCACCACGGGGAAGTCCCATGTCAGCGCGAACGTGGCTGCCCGGCGCTCGCCGGGTGCCAACGAGAACGACACGCAGACCGCGCCGCCGAGGCCCAACCCTCGTGGATCGAGCGGCCGGTCGGGGAGCGAGCCTGCGTTGAACGCGGCCAGCAGGTCCGACCCGTCGCCGTCGGTCGCCCAGTCCTCGGTCGTGGTGAGCGACGACCCTCGCGGTCCCTTGGCGGCGATCACCCACTCGGTGCGCTGCGTCTCGGCCACGTTCTCGGGGTGCTGGGCCTGCAGGCGGACGCCGGCGATGCCCGGTGCCCGCACCGCTGCGGAACGCAGTCCCTTGCGCGTGTACTCGTACTCGGTCGTGGGCATGCGGTACGGCGCGTTCGGGAAGCTGAGCATGCAGGCCACGTCGACCGGCGCGTTGGTCGGATTGGCGACCGCCAATTGGAACAGCCCCCCCGGCAACGACGACCGGCGCTCGTCGCGCGCCACGAACGGGGTCAACTGCTTGAGGGCCACCGGGAGGGGCAGGTCGTCGTAGACGAACCAGGCCTTGGGGAAGAGCGCGGCGTAGAGCCCGGCGCCCGGCTCGAGCAGTTGCCAGGCCGGGAGGAGGTCCTCCGTGGCGAGAGCCACGACGGTGGGCGACGGGCCCGTGGACAGGCGGACGTGGAAGGCCGCCTCGGCCAGGAACCGTTGTTCGAACCCGCTGTTCACCGGGGAACCCCAGTGGGAGCCCACCGAGTCGTCACCGCCGATGTCGAGGTGCCAGGGCCCGAACGACCCTGACAGGTTCACCATGAAGGCCCCCGTCCCGATGCCGCCGACGGGGATCCCCCGCTTGGTCCGGCTGACGGGCCGCGCCGACGTCCCGATGGGCGAGAACGACCCGGTCGCCCCGGGCGGATGGCTGCCCAGGGACCGGCGCCAGGCGGCATCGGGGATGTCCCACAGCTGGGGCCCGTGGGAGAGGAGCCCGAGCGGGTGGTCTTCGTCGTCCCCGGCGCCACCGCACGAGGCGAGCCCGACCGCCGCCGCCGCCAGCGGGGCGGCGGCGAGCAGTCGCCGCCGGGAGATCCTCACGGTCCCACCGAGACCGCGTCGCCGGACGGCGAAGTCCGGTGACGCGTCCGATGGCCCATGACGCGGTCATTGTCGCCGACTGCGGCGGGTGATGGCGTTCGCCCGCTGGGCGGAGCCGGTGGCGGGACCGGGCCCCGAAGGCGGCGCCCGGCGGCCGCCCGGCTCAGTCCCCCGCCACGACGAGGAGCTTCTCGCCGAGACCGCCGAGGTCGGCCGACGCGTTGTCGCGGACGTAGCCGAGCCCTTGGACGTTGAACAGGAGGACCGGGTCGGCTCCCAGGGGGAAGGGGCCCCAGTGCCAGGTGCCGCGGTGCAGGACCACCGCATCCTGGGTCTCCAGCCGGAAGGCCCGCACCGCGGCGAGGCCGGCAGGGGTGGACAGGTCGGTGTCGGCCGGGGCCACGGCGATCACCGACGGGCCGTTCAGCGTCATCAACACCTGGGTGTGGGTGTCGTGGCGGTACATCCGGTCACAGACGAGCCCGTCCCCCTCCCGCACCACCTCGTCCGGGGCGTGGCTGATCACGTTGACGTGGGGATCACCCCACTCGAATTCCAGGCGGTGGGCCCCGTCGTCCGGGTCGGTGTCGGGGAGGGGTATCCAGCCGAACGGCGCCCACGTCTCCCCGGTGACGCCCTCGGCGTCGACGCGCCTCGTGCCCTCGGCCATGCGGCGTCCCCCTGATCTACGCTGACGACGCCGTCAGTCTACGAGCCGTCGACCGGGAGCGAGGAGGGGACGTCATGGACGTTCGGAGCATCGAGGACGTCGAGCCCAAGGTGGAGCACAACGGCACCGTCCCCGTGTGGTGGTTGGTCAAGGCGGGCGAGATGAAGCAGATCACCGACGGGGGCTTCCTCGAGCTCGCCAACGAGTTCGAGGTCGCCGGCGGCGGTTACGTGGACCCGCACTCGCACCCGACCCACGAGTTCTATTACGTCACCTCCGGTCGGGGCATCATGACCATCGACGGCGAGGACCGCCCCATCGTGCAGGGGGACCTGGTGTACATCCCACCCGACAAGGTGCACAGCCTGCGTCCCGTGAGCGACCACGCCCCCATCCACTGTTTCTGCTTCGCGATCGGCGTCAAGGGCGCCGGCGCGATCGACTACACGAACCACTGACCGTGGATGGCCGCACGCCGGTTCGCGCCGGCCGGATGGCGACGCTGTCGGTGTCGTCGTCGACGGCCGCCTGACCGCGCCGTCACCGCGTCGTGGCCCGAGTCCTCGTCACCCGCCACCTGCCCGACGGTGGGCTCGACCCCCTCGTGGACGCCGGGCACGACGTCGTCCAGCGAGGTGACGACACGCCCTACTCCCACGAGGAGCTGGTGGCCGTGGCGGGGACCGTCGACGCCCTGGTGTGCCTGCTCACCGATCGGATCGACGAGGAGGTCCTGCGCGCCGGGGCGGCGCGGGGCCTCCGGGTCGTGGCCAACGTGGCCGTGGGCTACGACAACATCGACGTCGAGACGGCCCGGGCCTTGGGCGTGGCCGTATGCAACACACCCGGGGTCCTCGACGAGACCACCGCGGACCTGGCGTTCCTTCTCGTGCTGGCGGCGTGTCGGCTGGCGTCGGAGGCGGAGCGTGACCTCCGAGCGGGCGACTGGCCCGGCTGGGGCATCAACCAGTACCTGGGCCACGACGTGCACGGGGCGACCCTGGGGCTCGTCGGCTACGGGCGCATCGGCCGGGCCGTCGCCCGCCGCGCCTCGGGGTTCGGCATGCAGGTCCTCCACCACAGCCGCAGCGACACGGGGATGCCCGGGTACGTCCCGGTGCTCGACCAGCTCCTGGCCGAAGCGGACATCGTGAGCCTGCATGTCCCCCTGAACGACGCCACTCGGCATCTCATCGGTGGCCGGGAGCTGTCGCTGATGCGCTCCCATGCCGTGCTGGTGAACACCGCCCGCGGTCCGGTCGTCGACGAGGAGGCGCTGGCCGAAGCACTGCACAGCGGTGCCATCCTCGCCGCGGGCATCGACGTCTTCGAGCGGGAGCCGCTCGTGCACCCGCGCCTGCTGAGCGCCCCGCGCGCCGTGCTGCTCCCCCACATCGGCAGCGCCAGCCGGGCGACCCGGACGCAGATGGCACGCGTGGCCGGCCAGGGAGTGTGCGACGTGTTGGCCGGCCGGATGCCGGCCAACCTCGTCGGGCCGTAGGCGAACGCCCCTCGCATCGCCGCCACGCGGGCGACCCGGCGTTCAGCTCCCGGACACAGGCGACGGGTCGAGCCCGAGCAGCTCCAGCGTCGTGGCGCCGGCGCGCAGGGCGACGAACAGGGCGCGCTCCTTCTCGTCGCGGGCCCGCCCCGCCGCCAACACCTCGTGGAGGGCGGCGGCGGGCACGACGGCGACACCGTCGCCGTCGCCCACCAGCCAGTCCCCGGCCGCCACCGTCACCCCCCCGACGTCGACGGGCGTGCCCACGACGCCCGGCGACACCTTGGAGGCGCCCGTCAGCGCCACCGTCGTGGAGAACACGGGGAAGCCGTGGGCCGCCAAGGCCGCGGTGTCACGGACGCCGCCGTCGATCACGAGCCCGACCAGGCCCCGGGCCTCCGCCCCGGTCGTCAGCACCTCGCCCCAGTAGCCGAATTCCTCGGCGTCCCCCACGTCGACGGCCAGCACGCAGCCGCGAGGGGCACGCGCCACCGCCACGTGGACGGCGAGATTGTCGCCGGGCGTGCACCGGACCGGGAACGCCGGTGCCGCCAGGCGGGCACCGGGCCAGGCGGCGCGTACCCGGGCACGCATGGGCAGGCCGCCGGACTCGCCCACCGTGGCCGCCCCGAGTCCGAGGAGCGCGGCGGCGTGCTCGGTGATCGCGGCGACGGGGTCGACTGGGCTGGGCATCGGCGTGCGGCTCTCCTCGGGTGGGCCCGTGCTCTCTCGGTCGACGGCGGGCCCGGCGTCGGCCGCCGAGCGTACCGACCCGGCGGGTCCTCAGCGACCGTCCGAGGCGGCGGCCGCGGCGGACCGCATGGCCTCGAGCTGTTCGACGTAGTGGGCGCGCGACCGGTGCCGGAAGCGAAGGGACAGGCCGGTGGCCCCGATGTCGCCATAGGCGCGCACCGCGGCGACGGCGGCATCGGGATCGCCCAGCGGGTCGAGCGGAGGCTCGGGGGCGAGCACCATGTCGAACCGGCCGGCGCGGGCGGCGAGGGCGGCGGTGACGTCGGGGGCGGACAGCAGGGCCCCGAGGTCGTCGAGCCCGAGGCCGAAGGGTATCCACCCGTCCCCGAGCTCGAGGGCGCGCCGCAGCGACCGCCGCGTGCGACCACCCACCCAGATGCGCACACCCTCCTGGGCGCCGCTGGGCTCCACGACGAACCCCTCGTAGCGGTAGTGGGTGCCCGAGTAGCTCGGCCGCGCCCGGGCGAACGACGCCCGGATGGCCCGCAGGGCGTCGTCGGCGCGGGCACCGCGATCGGCGAACGGCGCGCCGAGCAGGTCGAACTCCGCCTCGAGCGAACCGACGCCGACGCCGAGGATCACCCGGCCGCCACTGGCGACGTCGAGCGTCCCGAAGCGCTTGACCACGTCGAGGGGGTGGTGGTAGCCGAGGACGAGGACGTGGGACAGCAGGCCGATGGTGCTCGTCGTGGCGGCCACGAAGCTCAGCGTCGTCAGGGGGTCCCAGTACCGCGCACCCCGGGCGCCCGCCACCTCCTCGGGAATGGCGATGTGCTCGGGGCACGACACCCAGTCGTACCCGAGACGTTCGGCGGCCCGGGCCACCGCCACGATGTCGTCGATCCCCCCGTCCACTTCCCACGGCGGAGGGTCGAACCGGGGGTTCAGGTTGACCACCGGGGTCACGATGCCCAGCCGCACCGCTGCCCTCCTCACTGCGTCACGTTCGACGCGTCGCCGATCGCCGGGGGCCGTCCGAGCCGTCGGCGGCCGGCGCACATCATGGCGGGTTTCGTCGCGGCCGGCCCGCTCCGGCCCCGGCGCCCCGACCGGGCCCCGGGACGCCGTTGCACCCGACCGCAGGTCGACGGGATCCGGGAACGCGACTCAGACGAGGAGGGCCACCGCGGCGGTCACGCCCACGAGGATGATGACGACCCGCAGCAACGGGGTCGGGAGCCGGCGACCCACGACACCGCCGATCTGGCCGCCGGCGACGGATCCCGCCGCGATGAGCCCCGCGGCCTCCCACGACACGTGGGTCGAGGCGATGAACAGCGCCGCGGCCATTCCGTTCACCAACAGCGCCAGGACGTTCTTGGCGGCGTTCAGCCGCTGGAGATGGTCGACGAAGAAGATGCCCAGGAGCGACACCAGGATCACTCCTTGGGCGGCCCCGAAGTACCCCCCGTACACCCCGGTGGCGAACACCGAGAGAAACAGCGCAGGGCCGCCGTGGGCGTGGCGCTCGCGCCGGTGGGCCAAGCGCGCCGACAGCCACGGCTGGAGCGCCACCAGGGCGCAGGCCACCAGGATGAGCGCCGGCACCACGTGCCGGAACACACTGCCCGGCAGGTTCAGGAGCAGGAGCGCTCCTGTGGCGCCGCCGATGACCGACGCCGTCCCCAGGACGATCAGCCGGGGCCGTTGGCCGCGCAGCTCGGCCCGGTAGGCGACAGCC
>Ga0307372_10002869_pt1 | contig 28133 bp, 26 predicted proteins | sample OX1MG_FD_202533 | JGI IMG/M metagenome (GOLD analysis project Ga0307372, IMG submission 202533) | Soil microbial communities from Risofladan, Vaasa, Finland - OX-1 | ecosystem: Environmental > Terrestrial > Soil > Coastal area > Acid sulfate soil | place: Finland: Risofladan, Vaasa | collected... | reverse complement strand
CAGCTCCTCGTGGACGTGGTCGGGGCGCATGGGGTGCATGGCGGCCATGACGGGGAGCATGGCCTCCATGCCCTTCCAGTCCTGTTCCGCCCGGCGGTAGCGGGGGTCGGCGGCGGGTGACGCAGCCGGCGCATCGTCGGGGCCCGGTACCGGCTCGTAGCTCTCCCACAGCGGCAGCGAGCGCAGGCGCCGGTCGGCGGCGATGAGGTTGACCAGGTGGGTGGTGCCCGACCGGGGCAGCCCGACCACGACGATGGGCGAGGCGATCTCGACGTCGAGGATCTCCGGGTGCCGGGTGAGCAGGTCCCGGATGCGGAGGCGGTTGCCGGCGTAGCGCACGCAGTCCCGGAACAGCATCATCCGCCCGAGCCCGGTGCGCTCGGGGTCGGCGTCGACCTCGTCGAGCCACAGGCCGAGGCGGGCCCGGAAGTCGTCGGCCCCGAAGTCGGCGAGGTCGGTGCGCTCGACGGCGGCCGCCAGAACGGCGTCCACCGTCAGCTCGACGGGGTGGCGCTCGCCGTGGTCGAGGGCGGCGCGCTGCACGTCGGTGAGCTCGGGCTCACGCAGGTCGGTGATGCGGATGCGCGCCCCGGAGGTCATCCCTGGACCGAGAAGCCGCCGTCGACCGGGAGGGTCTGTCCGGTGACGTAGCGCGCCGCCGGGCTGGCGAGGAACAGGACGACGGGCGCGATGTCGGCGGGCGTGCCGAAGCGACGCATCGGGGTGCGCTCCAGGATCGGCTTGGTGATGGCGTCGTGCGGCATCATGATCGCGGTCATGTTGGTCTCGATGACGCCGGGCGCCACCGCGTTCACGCGGATGCCGTGGCGGGCCCAGGCGACGGCCAGGGTCTTGGTCATCTGCACCACGCCCGCCTTGGCGGCGCCGTAGCCGGGGACGAACTCGATGCCGAAGTAGCTCGCCATCGAGCCCAGGTTGACGAGGCTGGCGCCCCCGTCGACGGTGCTCGCCTCCAGGAGCGGCCGGCAGGCGCTCGCCATGCGGAAGGCGGAGAAGAGGTTGACGGCCACCACCTCCTCGAACACCGCCGGGTCGTACTCGCTGCGGCCGCCGGGCAGGTTCTGGCCGGCGTTGTTGACGAGCACGTCGAGGCCGGGCAGGGCGGCGGCCACGGCGTCGACGGCCCCGGGGTCGGGCAACCGGCAGGGGTGGTAGGCGAAACCGCTGAGGTCGTGGTCGTACTCGCCGGCCGATCCCCGGGTGCCGGTGATGGCCACCTCGGCGCCGGCGTCGCGAAAGGCGGTGGCGATGCCGAGGCCGATGCCGTTCGAGCCGCCGGTGACGAGCACGCGTGCCCCGGAGTAGTCGAAGGTGGTCGCTACCACACCGGCTCCCACCGGCCCGAGGCCGCCGAGCGCACCATCGCCAGCGCGGCGCGCACCTCGCCCAGCGAGTGCTCCGCACCCGCGGGCGCGGGGACGCCGTCGAGCACGGCCGCCTCGAAGGCGGCCATCTGGCGCTCGTAGCTCTGCAGATAGCCACCCTGGCCGACGACCGTGCCGCCGGGGTCGGACCCGTCGTAGTGCTTCACCCGCCCGAGGACGTCGATCACGAGCTCGCCGCGGCTGCCGGTGACCTGGAACAGCGGGAGTGGCGCCGTGGGCCCCGGCGACAGCACGACGTCGAAGCTGGCCACCACGCCGGACTCGAAGCGGCACAGCGCCCGGCACATGGACTCCCCCTCCATGGCCTCGAACGGGCGGGCGGTGGCCGCCACCACCTCGGACAGCTCCCCCAGCCACATGCGCAGCGGGCGCATCCAGTGCGAGCCCACGTCGAGGGCCACGCCGCCTCCGGCGTCGGCCACCGAGAAGCGCCAGTTGCCGGGGCCGGCGAACTCGGCCATGGGCGGGGCGCAGTGCCAGGCCCGCGCCGTGATCACCTCACCCACCGCACCCTCGTCGACGAGACCCTTGGTCAAGACCACCTCCGGCCAATACTGGGCGTTCTCGGCCACGAGGAAGACCGCCGGCGAGCGCCGGGCGGCGGCGAGGATGCGATCGCACGCCTCCACCGTGGGTGCCATGGGCTTCTCCAAGAGCACGTGCCGGCCGGCGTCGAGGGCGGCGACGGCCAGCCCCTCGTGGAGCCGGTGCGGGACCATGATCAGCGCGGCGTCGAAGGCGTCGGCGTCGAGGGCGTCCTCGAGGGAGCCGAACGCCTCGGCGCCGGTCTGCTTCGCCATGACCCGGGCGCGCTCGACGTCGACGTCGACGGCGGCGGTGACGTCGGTGCGCGGCGCGCCGGCGCGCAGGGCGGTCAGGTGCCACGGCGCGATGGCCCCGCACCCCACGAAGGCCAGCCGCAGGCGACGCCCGGCGTCGGGGACTGGCGCGACCATGGGGGGCTACCCTACGTGCGCGCTATGGGACCTGCACAGGAGCCGGGACGGCCGACGGCACGGCGGGCGGCGCGGCCCGGGGCCGTCCTCCCCGGGCCCGTCCGGCAGAACGGCTATGTCGTGCGCCACCTGCAGCGCGCCGTCGACGCCTGGCTCGAGGCCGGTGTCGGTCCCTGGCTCGTGATGCCGCACATGAAGCAGACGGGCTCGCTCTACCGGGGACGGCCGACCGAGCCGGTGGTGTCCATCGCCTTCGCCAACTCGGGCGAGCTCCAGCTCGAGCTCATCGAGCAGGAGGACGACGCCCCCAGCATCTACCGGGAGTTCCTCGACGCCGGCCGGGAGGGGTTCCACCACCTGGCCTGGTGGGCCGAGGACTTCGGGGCCGTGGCCCGGGCCGCCGGGGAGGCGGGCTGGCCGCTGGTGCACGCCGGCGACGGCGGAGGCATGGCGCAGTTCGCGTACTACGACACCGGCGGCGTCACGAGCACCGTGGTGGAGGTCATGGAGCTGACCGACGCCACCCGTTGGCTGGTCAGCACGGTGCGCGACGCCTCGGTCGGCTGGGACGGCTCCGACCCGGTCCGGAGCCTCTTCTGACTCCCGGCCGTCTCCACCCCGTGCCGGGGGTCGGAGTTATGGCAGGATCACGCCGGTCCTCGCCAGGCCGGCGGGGTCGGAGGGGGTGTGCGATGGAGATCGCGGTCGTGGGAGCGGGCGTCGGCCGGACGGGGACGCATTCGCTGAAGCTGGCGCTCGAGCAGCTGCTGGGGGGCCCGTGCCACCACATGATCGAGATGATGGGCGATCCCAGCCAGATCCCCGCCTGGACCGACGCCATCGACGGCAAGCCCGTCGACTGGTCGGAGATGCTGGCGCGCTACCGGGCCATCGTGGACTGGCCGGGTGGCTCGTTCTGGCCGGAGCTGTCCGGCGCCTTCCCCGACGCCCTCGTGCTGCTGTCGGTGCGCGACCCCGATGTCTGGTACCGCAGCGCCGCCAACACCATCTTCCTGGCATTCGACCAGGTGCCCCCGGAGCTCGCGCCGTGGATGGAGGCGGTGCGCCGCCTGCTGCGCGACCGGTTCAGTGACAAGTTCGACGACCCGACGGCCATGATGGACGCCTTCGCGCGCCACAACGACGCCGTGCGCGCCGCCGTCCCCGCCGGCCGCCTGCTGGAGTGGTCCCCCGAGGACGGCTGGGGCCCGATCTGCGAGCGGTTGGGGTTGGCGGTCCCCGCCGAGCCGTTCCCCCTCACCAACTCGACGGCCGAATTCCGCGAGATGCTGGGCCTGGCCCCGCTCAGCTAGACAGCAGAGCGACACCGGCGAGTCGGCACCGGCGAGTCGGCACCGGCGAGCTTTGATCGGGCCCGGCGTCGGCCGCCGGGCACGGAAGGGGGATGCATGGCCGTTCGGTACGCGGCGAGGAGCCCGGAGCAGCTGCGCAGCCGGGAGGTCGAGAAGACCTCGGTCGGCGCCTGGTCCACCGTACTGGTCGCCACCTTCGAGACGGATCCCGACGTCCTGGCCTCGGTGCTCCCCCAGCCCCTGGAGCCATCGTCCCGGCCGCTCGCCAAGGCCACCTTCGCCAGCGTCGACATCCCGGGCCTGCCGACCTTCGGGGCCGGGAGCGTCTCCGTGCAGTGCATGCACGAGGGCACCGTCGGCTACTACTGCCTGGTGATGCCCATGAGCACCGAGCAGTCGGTCATCGGCGGCCGCGAGACGTTCGGGGAGCCCAAGAAGATCGGCCAGGTCACCGTGACCGTCGACGGCGACGACGTGCGGGGCACCATGGGTCGGATGGGCGTCACCTTCGCCGAGTTCACCGGCCGCGTCACGAGGGAGCTCGACGTGCCCCCGGTCGAGACACGCACCGACTTCTACTTCAAGGCCCTCCCCGCCCCCGACGGCAAGGGACTCGACGCCGACCCCAGCCTCGTCTACTGCACCCGCGAGGAGACCGTGCGGTGGGTGAAGGCGTGCGAGGGCGAGCTCGTGCTGCGCGAGTCGCGCGTCGACCCGGTTGCCGACCTCCCGGTCCGGGCACTCACCGACGTGACCGTCGGGGAGCGCAATTCCATCCAGCGGGGGCGGATCCACTCGACGGTCCCGGCGGCGTGGATCGTGCCGTTCATGCACCAGCGCTACGACGACCTGTCCCCGCTGGGCGAGGGCTGACGGGCCGATGCGGGTCCACGGAGCGGGCCCGACGACGGCACGGTCGACGACGGCACGGCCGACGACGCAGGCGGGCTGACGGCGATGGACTACGAGGACAAGGTGGCCGTGGTCACGGGCGGCGCCGGCGGCATCGGCCGGGGGCTCGTGCACGCGCTGCTCGACCGGGGGGCGCGTGTGGTCGTCGCCGACGTGGAAGAGGGCGCGCTCGACATCGCCGTGCGCGAGTGCACGGCGCGCGGCGCGGTGCGCGGGGTGCGCACCGACGTGGCCGACACCGCCTCGGTCGAGGCCCTCGCCGACGACGTCTACACCACCGAGGGCCGCTGCGATCTGCTGTTCGCCAACGCCGGGGTCACCTCGGGGGGAGGCGGCCTGCCGTGGGAGCAGGAGATCAACGACTGGCGGTGGTGCTTCTCGGTGAACGTCTTCGGGGTGGCCGCCACCGTGCTCACCTTCCTGCCCCGCATGCTCGACGCCGGCGCGCCGGCCGACGTCGTGGCCACCTCGTCGGGCGACGGGGGCGTGGCCCCGGTGCCCCACGCCAGCGTGTACGCCGCGTCCAAGGCCGCCGTGAGCTGCTTCATCGAGGCCGTGGCCCACCAGCTCCGTACAGTCGGCGCTCCGGTCGACGCCCACGTCTTCTACCCCGGTGGCGGGCTCCTCGACACCGGCCTGTGGACCGCGGCGCGCAACCGGCCGCCCGAGTTCGAGCGCGTGCGGCCCCGCAAGCCGGCACCCGGCACGACCTTCGCCGAGTTCAAGTCCCAGCTCGAAGCGGCCGGGCTCCCGGCCACGGTCGTCGACCTCGACCGGCTCGGGACCAAGGTCCTGGAGGACCTCGACGAGGGGCGCTACGTCCTGGGACCGGACGCGGCGCGCTTCGGGCCCCTGCTGCACCGCCGGGCCGACGCCATCGCCGGCGGGGAGCTGCCCCCGACGCTGCTGCACTGAACGCCCGTTGCACCGAGACACTGCGCACGCAACGCCTGTGCGCCGAGACACTGCGCACCGAGCATCTGTGCGCCGAGACACTGCGCACCGAACGCCTGTGCGCCGACTGGAGCCCGGTATGGAGAACCGCTACACGGTCATCTCGTCCGACACCCACTGCGGGGCCGACGTCACGGACTACCGGCCGTACCTGGCGTCTCGGTTCCACGACGAGTTCGACGCCTGGGCCGCCACCTACGAGGTACCCTTCGCCGACCTGCGCGCCCCCACCGCCTACCGCAGCTGGGACTCCGACCGGCGCATGGCCGAGCACGAGTCCGACGGCATCGTGGCCGAGGTCCTCTTCCCCAACACGGTCCCGCCGTTCTTCGAGGAGGGCAACCTGGTGGCGCTGCCCCCGGGCGAAGCCGACTACGAGCGGCGCTGGGCGGGCGTGCAGGCCCACAACCGCTGGCTCGCCGACTTCTGCGCGGCGGTACCGGGCCGGCGGGCCGGCGTCGTCCAGGTCTTCGTCAACCGGCTCGAGGACGCCCTGGCGGAGGTGTCGTGGGCGGCGGAGCACGTCGACGTCTTCGGGGGCGTCCTCCTGCCGTCGATCCCGCCGGGTTCCGACCTCCCCCCCCTGTACGACCCGCACTACGACCCGCTGTGGCGCCGCTGCGAGGAGCTCGGCGCCGTGGTCAACGTGCACGCCGGCGCGGGACTGCCGGCCTACGGGGAGCTCGAGATCGCCCGGGCCATCATGCTGGTGGAGCTGCCCTGGTTCAGCCACCGGGCGCTGTGGCACCTCATCTTCGGCGGTGTGCTGGAGCGCTTCCCCGCCCTGAAGGTGGCCCTCACCGAGCAGGGCGTGGCGTGGCTGCCGCGCGGGCTCGAGACCCTCGACTGGTTCTACGGCCGCATGGTCCACGGCGGGGCGGCCGAGGCCCTGTACTTCGGCGCCGCCGCCAAGGGCATGTCGATGAAGCCGTCGGAGTACTTCGCCCGCAACGTGTGGGTGGGCGCCTCGTTCCTGCGGTCGTCGGAGTCCGCCCTGCGGCCCGGGTTCGGCCCCGACCGCATCATGTGGGGCGACGACTACCCCCACTCCGAGGGGACGTGGCCCTTCAGCCGCGAGGCCCTGCGCGTCGCCTTCGCCGGCGAGGACCCCGAGGTCGTGCAGCGCTGCGTCGGGGCCAACGCCGCCGCCCTGTACGGCTTCGACCTCGACGCCCTCGCCCCCCTGGCGGCGCGGTTCGGGCCGCTCGTCGACGAGATCGCCGTGCCCATCGACGCCGGTGACTACCCGGTGGCGTCCACCTCCAACGCCTTCGACACCACCCAGGTGCTCCGGGCCTGGTAGCTCCGGTCAGCGGGTGGGCGTGATGCCGTACTCCGCCAGCCACCACTTCGCCGACGCCGCCGCGCCCGGGTCCGCCGCCAGCGCCGGGTCCTGGCCGAGGTCGTGCGGCGTCGGGCCGATGCGGTCGGCCACCGGCTGCAGGGCCTCGAGGTCGAAACCGTAGACCCGGGCGGCGGTGGCCCCGAGCAGCTGCTTGGTCTCGTCGACGGGCACGTCGCAGAAGTCGGCCTTCAGCTTGGCGGCGGTGTTCGGCCACGAGCCCTCGGGGTGCGGGTAGTCGGTCCCCCACATCACGGCGTCGAGGCCCAGGACGTGGCGCCGGCGGATCTCCTCCTTCGACATGGTCGACGCCCCCGCGAAGAGGTTGGTGCCGAAGTACTCCGACGGCAGCTTGGAGATCTTGCCCTCCAGCATCGCCGCCATCTTCTTGGTGGTGTGCCCCCCGCCCATGTACTGGTCCCACTTCCACTTGGAGTCGGCGACCCAGTAGGCGGCGGCTTCGGTGACCACGAACATGAGCCCGGGGTGCCGCTCGAAGGCCCCGGAGAACAGCAGGTGCCACGACGGGCGCGCCGCCCACCACACCACCTCGGCCAGGTAGATGCCGAGGTGCCCGTTGTACTCCTCCTGCGGTGCCTCCCCCGAGTGGGTGTGCACGGGAAGGTGCCCGGCCGCGCACGCCGCCCAGAAGGGCTCGTACACCTCGCTGCTGTAGGGCGGGCGGTCCCGCCACATCGTGGGGATCATGACCCCGCGGATGCCGGGCTGCTCGGCGGCCCACTCCGCCTCCTGCACGGCCCGCGCCGGGTCGTGGCACAGCGGCACCAGCGCGATGCCGGCCCGGCGCTCGGGGCTGGTGGCGCACAGCTCGGCCAGGAACCGGTTGTGCGCCCGGGCCCCGGCGAAGGCGAGGTCGGGGTCGTCGATCTCCCCCGCCGACAGCCCGGCGCCGAACGGCGGCGAGCCCATCCCGGTGATGGCGTCGGCGTCGGCGAAGAGCACGTCGGCCGCCACGCCGTCCTCGTCGAGCTCCCGGTCGCGCACCGCCGGGTCGTACGCCCCCCGGAGGCCGTCCGCGTTGGAGGTCTCCCATCCCATGATGAACTCGAAGTTCGTCTCGAGCTTCACGGCGCGCTCCGCCTCCTTGCGGGCCACCCACTCGTCGAAGGCGGGGTGCAGGCGCGACTCCAGGTACGGCCGGTAGTCGGCCAGGGGGAGGCCGCAGTGGCCGTCGGCGGAGATGATCACGTAGTGCTCGGACACGGCAACCCTCCTCGTGGACACACGACCGTCACCCGACACAGTGTCGCCGACGGGCCCCACCTCGGCAGCCGGTGCGGGGCATCAGCCGAAACGGAACCCGACACCGGTGAGCTCCTCGGACACGTCCCACAGGCGCCGGGCGGTGTCGGTGTCCCGGGCGGCCCGGACGAACGGGACCTGCTTCGGGTGCCCCCGCATGCCGAAGAGGGCGTCGGGGCCGAAGTACCGGCCGCCCTCGACGCCGGCCGCGGTGGCGCCGTAGAGGCTCGGCAGGGCCCCGGCCGCCGCGCTCTGGGCGAACACGGTGTTGGCGAGGTCGTTGCCGCGCTCCATGAGCCGCGACCCGGTCATGCGCGGTCCGACGCGCTGGAGGTTGGTGGCGGCGTAGCCGGGGTGCGACGCCACGCTGACCAGGTCCGCGCCGGCGTCGGTCGCCCGCCGGTGCAGCTCCAGCGTGAACAGCTGGTTGGCCAGCTTCGCCTGGGCGTAGGCGCTCCACTTGCCGTAGTGGCGCACACCCTGCAGGTCGTCGAACCGGATGCGGCCGATGCGCGCCACCTCGCTGCTGAGCGTCACGACCCGGGCCCCCGGACGGGCGAGGAGGGTGTCGAGCACCAGGCCGGTGAGGGCGAAGTGGCCGAGGTGATTGGTGCCGAACTGCATCTCGAACCCGTCCGCGGTCTCCCGCCGGGGGATGGCCATGACCCCGGCGTTGTTGACCAGGACGTCCAGACCGTCGAGCTCGGCGTGCAGCGCATCGGCGCACGCCCGGACCGACGACAGGTCGGCGAGGTCGAGCAGCTGGAGCCGCACGTCGGCGGCTGGCACCGCCGCCCGGATGCGGTCCACGGCGGTGCCACCCCTGGCCTCGTCCCGGCAGGCGAGGACGACCCGGGCGCCCGCCCGGGCCAGGGCCATCGCCGTCTCGAAGCCCAGGCCGCTGTTGGCCCCGGTGACCACGGCGGTACGGCCGGCGAGCGGCGGGATGTCGTCGGTGGTCCACCGGGCCATGGACAGCGACCCTACGGGGACGGGGCCGGATCTTCCAGGCCGCCGGGCCGCCGGCGTCAGCCGGGCCCTGTCAGCCGGGCCCTGTGAGCCGGGCCCTGTCAGGGAGGGCCCTTCGGCACGCTCCGTAGTGTCCTGACGTCTATCCGCGCGTGAGTCCTTCGGCCCTGCCGTCGCCGCCGGCGGCGGCCCACGATGAGACCACGGCGGGGAGGAGGTCCCGCCGGGAGGAGCCGGCGCCAACCGGGGACCGGTCGGTGCCGGGGAGGCACCAGGCGCGTCGTGGGCACGCCACCAACGGCCCCGGGGGCGCCCGAGGAGGAGGACGCATGTTGGTACGTGAGTTCATGCACAGCCCCGCCGTCACCACCGGCCCCGACGCGACGCTCGCCCACGCCGCCCGTGAGATGGACCGGTTCAACGTGGGATGCCTCGTCGTGGTCGCCGACGACGGCCACATGATCGGCATCGTGACCGACCGCGACATCGCGGTGAAGGGGGTGGGCGGGGGCCATGACGCCGGGACCTCCGTGTCCACGGTGATGACCAAGAGTGTCGCCACGATCCAGGGCAACGCGCACATCTCCGAGGCCGCCAGCAAGATGGCGGTGTGGGGTGTCCGCCGGATGCCGGTCGTCGGCGTGTCCGGTGCGCTCGAAGGCGTGATCGCTCTCGACGACGTGACGACCGCCATGAGCGACGAGATCGGGTTCCTCCGCAGGACCGTCTCGGCGCAGACGAGCGGGGGGCGCGGCTGGGACGAGCCGTGAGGGACCACCCCAAGCTGCTCGGCAACGACTTCGCCCGCCGCTGGGACCGACGGGGGCCTGCCGACGGCCCGGACCGACCCCGGGTGCTCATCGAGGAACCCGACATCGCCGAGGCCTTCGGCTGTTGGTGCCTCTTGGCCGACAACGGCTACGAGGTGTCGTGGTGCCCGGGACCGGTGGGCCCGCCGACCCGCGTGTGCCCGCTCGTGGCCACCGGGCACTGTGGGCTGGTTCAGCACGCCGACGTGGTGGTGTCGTCACTCGGGCTTCATCGGGAGGCGTCTCGGATGGTGGTCGCGGCCCTCAGGCGCCGGCACCCGGAGACGCCGCTCGTCGTGCAATCCCCCCAGCAGTCCCTGGTGGTGCAACAGGCGCCCCGGTTCGAGGAGTCCTGGGGAGCCGTGCCGATGCCCGTGTCGTGTCGAACCCTGCTCGACTCGGTCGCGCTCGCCCTCGCCGGCCCCGTCGGAGCGCCACACGGCGATCGCACCGTCGGCTGTTGAAGGGCGCCGACGCGGCCCCGGACCGGACACTCCACGAGGTCCCCGCTGCCCGGTGCCGCCGCCCCTCGCCACCGGACCCCGGCGCGACCCACGGGGAAAGCCCGAGCCGCCGACGCGCCACGCTCGGTGGCGATATGATCGCGGCCGACTTCAACGCCGACCAGGTCCTGGCGGCGTCCGTGGCGGGAGGGTGTCATGTTCGGAGACCGGTCGGCTCGGGCCCGGTGGGCGGTGGTGGTGCCGCGGTTGGCGCTCGTCGCAGGTATCGGGGGCGTCACCCTGATCGGCGCCGGGGTGGCCACCGCGCCGGCGGCGACCCCGGCCCTCCAGATGGTGCCCAACCACTTCCTCGGCACCGCCCGCACGATCGCCCGCACGTCGTCGCCGTCGGCCTCGACCCCTGCGCCGTGCTGGGCGTCGTCGAACTGGTCCGGCTACGCGGTCAGCCAGACGGCGATCTCGGGCCTGCCGTGCGTGCCCGCCTCGGGTCAGACCTACACCGGCGTCACGGGGACGTGGACCGTCCCCACGGTCACGGGGTCGAGTCGAACGTCCACGTACTCGGCGGCCTGGGCCGGCATCGACGGCTTCGCCAACTCGAACCTCATCCAGGCCGGCACCGAGCAGGACTACACCGGCGGCAAGGCCCGGTACTCGGCCTGGTGGGAGATCCTCCCCGCGCCCGAGACGGTCATCCCGTCGATCACGGTCCTCCCCGGTGACGCCATGACGGTGTCGATCACCAAGGGCTCCTCGTCGCAGTGGTCGATCACGGTGACCGACAACGGCAAGACCGGCCACGCCGCGCAGGCGCCGTTCACCACCACCCAGACCTATGCCGGCCCGGGGACCTCGGCCGAGTGGATCCTCGAGGCGCCCCAGGTGAACGGGCGGATCGCCACCTTGGCGCAGTACGGCTCGGCGCCGTTCGACCACGGTACGGCGAACAGCGTGTCGCCGGGCCTGAAGGTCGGCACCGGCGGCGAGATGGTCCAGGGGAACTTCCGCCGTGCGCAGGTGGTCTCCATCCCGTCGAGCCCCGACACCGGCGCGCCCGCGGGTGACGGCTTCGTGACCGCCTACGGGTCGACCGCACCTCCGGCACCGACGTCGTAGACCGGCCCCGGCGGTCGGCCGGAGCGCATCCGGCCGGAGCGAACCAGGCCGGAGCGCACCAGGCCGGAGCGCCCATGGCCCGTAGCATCACGACGTGACCTCCGCCGTGGCGTCCACCCTGTCGTTCCTGGGCGCGACCGGGACCGTGACCGGGAGCCGGTTCCTCCTCGACACTCCCGGGAGCCGGGTGCTGGTCGACTGCGGGATGTACCAGGGCCTGAAGCACCTGCGAGAGCGCAACTGGGCGCCGTTCCCGGTCGACCCCCGGTCGATCGACGCCGTGGTGCTCACACACGCCCACCTCGACCACTCGGGCTACCTTCCCGCCCTCGTGCGCGACGGGTTCACGGGGCCGATCCTCGCCACCGCCCAGACCGCCGCGCTGGCGGCCATCGTCATGGTGGACTCCGGCCATCTCCAGGAGGAGGACGCCGCCTACGCCAACGCCAAGGGGTTCTCCAAGCACCACCCGGCCCGCCCGCTCTACACCGAGGAGGACGCCCACCGGGCGGCGACGCGGTTCCACCACGTGCCCTTCGCCACGTCCACCGCCGCCACCGCCGACGTCACCGTGACCCTCCGGCCGGCCGGGCACATCCTGGGCTCGTCGACCGCCGAGCTGCGCATCGGCGGTGGCGTGGACCGGACGCTGTTCGCCAGCGGGGACCTCGGCCGGTCGAACCACCCCATCCTGCGGCCGCCGGCGCCACCACCGGAGGCGGACGTCATGCTCGTCGAGTCGACCTACGGGAACCGTGTGCACACGCCGGTCGAGGAGGCCGAGGAGCGGTTGGCGGCGGTGATCTCGCGCACCGCCGCCCGAGGCGGCACCGTCGTGATCCCCAGCTTCGCCGTCGACCGGACCGAGGTGATCCTCCTGGCGTTGCGGCGCATGGTGGCGTCGGGACGCATCCCGCAGCTCCCGGTGTACGCCGACAGCCCCATGGCCCTGGCGGTGCTGCACGTCTACCGCAAGGCGATGGCGTCGGGCGATCCCGAGATCCGCCCCGAGAGCGTCACCGGCGGTGATCCCTTCGACCCCGGCTCGCTGCACGAGCTGCGCACCCCGGAGCAGTCGCGCCAGCTCAACGACGTCGACTTCCCGTCGATCATCATCTCGGCCTCGGGGATGGCGACGGGGGGACGCGTCCTGCACCACCTCGCCCGATGCCTCCCGGACCGGCGGTGCGCCGTCGTGCTCCCCGGCTTCCAGGCCGAGGGGACCCGGGGGCGGCTGCTGGCCGACGGCGCCACGACGGTCAAGATGCTCGGTCGCTACGTCCCGGTGCGCGCCGAGGTCGTGGTCGTCGACGCCTTTTCGGCCCATGCCGACGGCGACGAGATCGTCGACTGGCTCCGCCGTGCGCCGCGAGCCCCGGACACCTCGTTCGTGGTCCACGGCGAGCCCCGCGCCGCGTCCGTGCTCGCCGAGCGTCTGGCCAACGACCTCGGCTGGCACGCCGTCGTCCCCGTGCCCGGTGAGCGCGTGCGCGTGGACTGAGGCCGACCCCCGCGCCACGCACGCAGGCGTCAGGGGACGCCCGGGGTCAGTGACCTCACCGGCCTCATGGTGGGAAGCCCGGCTGGTGGGAAGCCCGGCCACGACGTGCTCCCTCGACGATCGCGGTCCTGGTGATCCGCTAGCCGCAGGTCGGCGGCGCGGGCGGTTCGGGCACCGGGCCGGACGGGCCTGGTGGATCGGACGGGCCTGGTGGATCGGACGGGCCTGGTGGATCGGACGGGCCCGCGGCTGCGCCGCGGTTGGGCAGGACGGCCAGCACGACGAAGGCGGCCGCGCCCACGACGCCGGCGCCGACCACCAGCCCGATGTCCATGCCGCTCACGAACGACCGCCTGGCCGCCGCGGTCAGTTGCGCCCCGAGGGGCCCGCCCACGCGCTGGGCCACGGCGAGGGCCCCTCCCAGCGAGCCCAGGATCAGGTGGCGGATGTCGGCGGGGATGGGCTGGTGCGCCAGGAGCGGCGCCATGCGGTCCTGGTAGCGGATGTTGAGGGCGGTTCCCAGGATGGCGACCCCGAGCGCGCCGCCGAGCTGGATGGCGGTGTCGCTCGTCGCCGATCCCACGCCGGCCTCGGCGCGGGGGATCGATCCGAGGACCGACTCGATCGACGGCGCCAGGGCCAGGCCGGTGCCCAGACCCATGAGGACGAACAGCGGAAGGGCATCGGTGTAGGTGCCGTGGACCGTCGTCCTCGACAGCAGGCCGAGCCCGACGGCGATGAGGACCATGCCCGAGAAGACGACCGGCTTGGTGCCGACGATCCGGGCGAACACGCTCGAGAGCGGGGCGGCGACCAGCAGCACCAACGCGATCGGCCCCACCCGCAGGCCGGTCTGCAGCGGGCTGTAGCCGAGGGAGAACTGGAGCCACTGGGTCAGGAGGAAGAACATCCCGAGGAGACCGAACAGCACGAGCCCCATGGCGGCGATGGCGGCGCTGAACCGGCGCGAGCGGAAGAACGCCGTCGGCAGCATGGGGTGGCGCGACCGCTGCTCCCAGCGGACGAAGACGGCGAGCACGACGGCAGCGCCACCGAGGGCGCCCAGCACCAGGGGGGACGTCCATGTGCGGCTGGGGGCCTCGATGATCCCCCACAGCAGCGCGCCCATCCCCACCACCGACAGCAGCGCGCCCACGGGATCGGGGCGCGTGGCCGCGGCGTTGCGCGAATTGGGGACGAGGAAGATGGCGGCCACCAGGCCCGCCGCCGCGATGGGGACATTGACCAGGAACACCGAGCCCCACCAGAAGTGCGACAGCAGCCACCCGCCGACGATGGGGCCGGCCGCCACTCCCAGGCCGGTCGCTCCCGACCAGATGCCGATGGCCCGTGCCCGCTCCCGCTCCTCGGTGAAGACGTTGGAGAGGATCGAGAGTGTCGACGGCATGATCGCCGCCGCCCCGATGCCCATGCAGGCCCGGGCGGCGACGAGGTGGTCCGCCGTCCCCGAGAACGCCGAGAACGCCGACCCCGCCGCGAACACGACCAGCCCGGCCAGGAACACCCACTTCCGGCCGATCCGGTCGCCGAGGCTGCCCAGGACGAGCAGGAGGCCGGCGAACGCCACGGCGTAGGCGTCGACGGTCCACTGCAGCTGGGTGGACGAGGCCTGCAGGCGCCGCACGATGGTGGGCATGGCGACGTTGAGGATGGTGGTGTCCAGGCTGATCAACAGCAGGGACACGCACAGCACCGACAGCACGATCCAACGCCTGACCCCCGCGATCACCCCCGGCGAGGCGGCCCGCGGGTCGGGCCCGGGCCCCTCCCCGCGCCGCGGCTCGACGTCCGTCATGGGCCCAAGTCTCCGACAGGGACCCCCGCCCGCCCTAGGGCCGTTCGACCTTCCCGTCCGTGCCGGAGCTCACCGGGCGAAGGCATGCCACCCGAGCCACATCCAGGCCAGCACGGCCACGCACCGCCCGACGCGGCCGGCGGTGAGCCACCGCACCATCGTGCCGAGGCCCGGTCGGCGGCCGCCCGACATCACGGCGGCGAGCTGGAACACCAGCACGACGGCGGCGAGCACCGCCCACACCAGGAGGGTCGCCTGCCGGCCGGTCACCGGGCCACCAGGTACGCGCCGAACCCCAGCCACGCGGCGACCGCCACGATCTTGCCCGCACGGCTGGCGTCGAGCAGGTCGACGAGGGTGCTGAGCGTGGGGTGGGCGGCGCGGGGCGCGCTCGCGTAGCAGTAGAGCTCCCAGCCACCGACGGCGGCGGCCAGCGCCGGCCAGACGGCCCCGCGACGGCCCCGCGGGCACGCGTGGGCCGGGTCGGTGGCCGTCACGCCGGCCGGCCCGGCCGCGTCGCCAAGTCGGGGGGCCCGCACCCGCAGCACCGTGGCCACGACCACCACGGCCAACGGGACGGCGGTCACGACGTCGGCCGCCCACGTGAACGGGTGGGTGAACGACACCAGCACCCCCCAGGCGACGGCCACGGTGGCACCGGCGGCGATCCGGCGCCGGCCACGGGCACCCTGGTGACGTCGCCACATCCCGCAGGTCTAGCTGCTCCGGCCGCCGGGGGGCGGCGGAGACGCTCTTGTGCCCGACCGGTGCCGATGCGACGATGAGCGACGCTCGAAAGGGGGGCTGCCATGACGCGCACCGAGGCACCGGACATCGATCTCATGGGCGGGGCGTTCTACGCCCACGACCCCTTCCCGGCGTTCGCCTGGATGCGGCGCAACGCCCCCGCCTACCACGACGAGGCCAACGACATCTGGGGCCTCACCCGCTACGAGGACGTCCGGGCGGCCGGGCAGGACCCCCAGACCTTCTCGAGCGCGGGCGGGTCGCGGCCGAACACTCCGCTGCCGTACATGATCGACATGGACGCCCCCGAGCACCGCAAGCGCCGGCGCCTGGTGAGCGCAGGCTTCACGCCCCAGGCCGTGCGCGACCGCGAAGGACGCATCCGCACCGCGTGCGACGACATCATCGACGCCGTGTGCGAGCGCGGCTCGTGCGACCTCGTCGCCGACATCGCCGCCCCGCTCCCCGTCGTCATGATCGCCGACATGCTCGGCTTCGGCACGGGTGACTGGGCGAAGCTCCTGGAGTGGTCCGACACCATGCTCATGTCGCAGGGGTCGGCCGACCCCGACGCTCTCGACAAGGCCACGGCGGCCTTCATCGAGTGGGACGGCTATATCCGCGAGCTCATCGACGAGCGCCGCCGCAGCTACTCGGCCGACGACCTCCTCGGGGTGCTGGTGCAGGGGGAGGTCGACGGGGAGCGCCTCGACGACACCACGCTCGTCTACGAGTCGCTGCTGCTGCTGATCGGCGGCGACGAGACCAGCCGCCACGTCATCTCGGGTGGGATGGAGGCGTTGCTGCGCAGCCCCGACCAGCTCGAGGACGTGCGGGCCGACCGCACGCTGCTGCCGGGCGCCGTCGAGGAGATGCTGCGCTGGGTGACGCCCATCAGGGACATGAACCGCCGGACCACCCGGGACGTCGAGCTGCACGGCGAGACCATCCCCGCCGGCAAGAACGTGCTCCTGATCTACCCGTCGGCCAACCGCGACGAGACCGTCTTCGACGACCCGGAGACCTTCGACATCCGCCGGTCGCCCAACGACCACGTGGCCTTCGGGTTCGGCGCCCACCTGTGCCTGGGGCACCGCCTGGCGCGCGCCGAGATCCTGACGATGGTGGACCGCGTCCTCGACCGGCTCCCCGACATCCGCCTCGCCGACGACGGGGCCCACCCGCTGCGGGAGTCGAACTTCATCGTGGGCTTCGAGTCGCTGCCCGTCACCTTCACGCCGACGGCCCGGCACGCGAGCTGACCCACCACCGGCCCACCGGCTGATCGGCCCACCGGCCCGCCGGCCCGCCGGCCCACCGGCCCACCGGCCCACCGGCCCACCGGCCCACCGGCCGATCAGCCACCCCCGATCCGGGTGTTGTAGTCCTGGATCTTGGCGTTCGCCTCCCGCTCGGCCAACGCCGCGGCGGCCTGCGGGGACTGGTGGTTGCTCAGCATCTGCACCATGCCGTCCTGCACGGCGTTACGCACGCCCTGGTAGTCGCCGATGAGCGAGCCGATGTTGGCGTTGCTGAGCGCCCCCGTGGTGAGCTGGGTGTACCCGACCCGGTAGTTGGGGTCCTGGGCCCAGCGGTTCGCCAGTACCGGCATGGTGGTGGCCGACATCCGCACCGGCACGTAGCCCCCCTCGGCCGCCATCGACGCCTGCACGGCCGGTGAGTCGAGGTACTGGATCAGCTTCCAGGCCGCGGCGCGCTTGGCCGGTGCGGAATGCGACGACAGCCACAACGACCCGTCCCCCACCGGCACCCCCCCGCCCGTGGTGAGCGCCGGCAGCGGGGCCGTGGCGATCTGCACCCCGGGGTACTGCCCGCTCGCCAGGACGGCCTCGATGGGCCCGATGGCGCTCGACGCCTCGAAGGTCATCGCCGCGTTCCCCACGGCCAGCGCGATCAGGTGGTCGAAGTTGTTGGGGTCCGAACCGGTGTCGAGGGCCAGGCCCGACTTCACCATTCCGTCCCACCACTGCCAGATCTTCATGGCGGTAGGGCTCGTCAGGTTGGCCTTCGTGGCCCGGGCAGCCCGCCCGTTCTCGTTGTTCACGTACTGGCCGCCGCTCTTGGCCAGCAGGAACTCGAAGAGATACGGCTGCTCGTGCAGCGAGATGCCGTGCGTCGCCGCGCCGGAGGACACGATCTTCTGCGAGTCCGCCTGCACCTCGGCGAGGGTCTGGGGCGGCTTGTTCGGGTCGAGCCCCGCCTTGCGGAACTTGTTGGGGTCGTAGAACAGGACGATGTTCGACACACCGAACGGCATGGCGCGCTGCACCCCTGCGTACGAGTAGAACTTCAGCGCCCGAGGCAGGTAGTCGCCGAGCGCGTAGTGGCTGGCGTCGATGCAGTCCTGCACGGGAACCGTCGACCGGCTGTCGATGAGCTGGGCGACGGTGGTGTCCTCGAACTGGGCGACGTCGGGCAGGTCGCCGCTCGACAGGCCCGCCTTGTACTTGTTGAAGAGGTCCGCGTAGCTGGGCTGCTGGTTGAGCGTGACGTGCACGTCGGATTGCGACGAGTTGAATTGGTTGATCTGTCCGACCAGCCAGTCGTTGTTGCTACGCGCCATGGTGTGCCACAGCACGATCTGGACGGGCTTCGGGGCGGCCGCGAAGGCCTGCAGGCCGCACGCGGCGGGGTCCACCACGCCGGTCGCCTTCTTCTGGGTGGTGCTCGTCGACCCCCCGCCGCCTCCGCACGACGCCGCTACGAGGGCCGCGGCCAGAGAGAGGAGCACCACGCCGGCGCGGCGGTGACGGCGCGCCGGCGGCCGGCCCCTGGTGTCGGTGTCGGTGTCGGTGTCGGTGTGGCTGTGCATGACGCGCCTCCTCGGTGTGCTCATCCCTTCACGGCCCCGGCCGTCAGCCCCCGCACCAGTTGCTTCTGGAACACCAGCAACAGGACGAACAGGGGCAGGGCGGCCAGCACGGTGCCGGCGAAGGTGACGTTGATGTCGTTGATCTGGGTGCCGCTCAGGTACTTGAGCCCGATCTGCACCGTGCGCAGCCGGTCGTCCTTGGTCACGATGAGGGGCCACAGGTACTGGCCGAAGGCGCCGAAGAAGCTGAACAGGCCGAGTGCGGCGATCGACGGGCGCGCCAACGGCACCGCCACCCTGGTCATGAAGCGCCAGTGCCCCAGACCGTCGAGCGCCGCGGCGTCGCGCAGGTCGCGCGGCAGGCCGAGGAAGGCCTGGCGCAGCAGGAAGGCGCCGAACCCGGTGGCGAGGAAGGGCACCGTGAGCGCCAGGTACGTGTTGTACCAACCGAAGGTCACCACCGTCTGGACGTTGGTGAGGAACGTGACCTCCAGCGGCACCATCATCGTGGCCAGGAAGGTCACGAACAACGTCTTCTTGAAGGGGAACTCCAAGAAGGCGAAGGCGTAGGCCGCCGCGATGGAGGTGGCCAGCTGGCCGGCGACGATCACGATGGTGACGATGAAGCTGTTCGCCAGGTACCGGCCCAGGTGCCCCTGGGTCCACGCCGTGGCGTAGGTGGACCACACCGGGTGCGTGGGGAACAGGGTGGGTGGCCGATTGGCGATCTGGTCGGGCCGCAGCAGCGAGTTGACCACCGTGATGTAGATCGGGAAGAGCACGACCACCGCCAGGACGACCAGCAGCAGGTAGCGCCCGGCCCGCGCCGCCCGCCGGCGCGCTGCGGGGCTCCCGACCCGGGCCAGCAGCTGCAGGGCGATGCCGGCGCCGACCACCCCGGCCACGACCCACAGGAAGGTGCGGAACCCAGGCGCGATGGCGCCCGACAGGCCCGGCACGACCGCGCCCGACAGCGCGGCCCCGATGGCCCCGGGACCGGGGGCGCTACCGCTCATAGTTCACCCGCCGCTCGAGCAACTTGAGCTGCACCAGGGTCAGCACGAGCGTGATGGCGAACAGGGCGATGGCCATGATCGCCCCGCGTCCCTCGTCGCTCTGCTTGAACACCTGGTCGTAGATGGCGTACACGAGGACGTTGGTGCGGTGGATGGGTCCGCCCGCGGTGAGCAGGTCGATCTGGCCGAAGGCCTGCAGCGACAGGATCGAGCCCACGACGACGGCGAAGAAGATCGTGGGCGACAGCATGGGCAGCACGACGTGGCGGAATCGGGTCCACGTCCCCGCGCCGTCGATGCGGGCCGCCTCGAGCAGGTCGTCGGGCACGGTCTGCAGCCCGGCCGACATGAGGATGAACGACAGCCCGAGGTTCTGCCATACCGTCACCACCGACACCGCCACCAGGGCCCAGGCCGGGTCGTTCAGCAGCGACGGCTGGTTCTGGCGGCCGAGCCAGTAGGTGAACAGCCCCACCTGCGGGTTGAGCAGCGTGAAGAAGATCACCGACGCCACGGCCACCGAGGTGGCCACCGTCGACGAGAACACCGTGCGGAAGATACGGATGCCCCGCAACCGCTGGTGCGCCAGCACGGCCAGCACCAGTCCCAGGATGAGCCCGGCAGGCACCGTGTACAGCATGAAGAGCAGGGTCACCCACAGGCTGTTGAGGAAGTCGTGCGAGGCCAGCACGTGCTGGTACTGCGACAGTCCGACGTAGTGCTTGGGCAGTCCGGGGAACGGCGGCGTCTCGTACAGGCCCAGGTAGAAGTTGCGCAGGAACGGATAGAAGACGAACACCCCGAAGACCGCCATCGACGGCGCGATGAGCCCGGCGGCGAGCAGCGCCTCGCGCCGACGGCGCCGACGGCGTGTCGCACCCGGCGCCGTCGACCGCGCCCCGACCGTCTCGGCGGTATCGGCGGTCGCGGCGATATCGGCGGTCGCGGCGGTCGCGGCGGCGCCGGGGTCGGTGGTCATGCCCCGATCCGGGCGCCGGTGACGGCCTCGAAGAGGTGCAGGTGGTCCTCGGCCGTGCTCAGGTGGACGGCCTCACCTTCGGCCGGCGCCGGCACGTCGCCCGGGAGCCGCACCACGACCTGCTGGCCGTCCGCCAGGCGGCAGATCACGTGGCGCTCGTAGCCGAGCGACTCGACCACCGCCACGACAGCGGGCAACGGGCCCTCACCGTCGATGACGACGCGCTCGGGCCGCACGCCCACCACCACCTGCTGCGCCCCGCTGCGCCGTACGGCGTCCTGGTGGGCAGCGGGCAACGGGATGCGGCCGCTCCCCGTCTCGATCACGAGCTCGTCGCCCACGGCCAGGGGCGTGCCCGTGATGGTGTTCATGGGCGGGCTGCCCACGAAGCCGGCCACGAAGAGGTTGGCGGGGTGCTCGTACACCTCGACCGGAGGGGCGAGCTGCTGGAGCACGCCGTTGTCCATGATGGCCACGCGGTGGCCCATGGTCATGCCCTCCACCTGGTCGTGGGTGACGTAGAGCACGGTGATGGCGAGCCGGCGCTGCATCTCGATCAGCTCGGTGCGCGTCTGCAGGCGGAGCTTGGCGTCGAGGTTGGAGAGCGGCTCGTCCATGAGGAACGCCTGCGGGCGGCGCACGATGGCGCGGGCGAGCGCCACGCGCTGGCGCTGGCCCCCCGACATCTGGGCGGGCTTTCGGTCCAGCAGGTCGCCGAGGCCGAGGGACTCCGCCGCCTCCTTCACGAGGGCGTCGCGCTCGGGCTTGGGCACGCCCCGGCTCTTCAGGGGGAACTCGATGTTCCGCCACACGTTCATGTGGGGGTAGAGCGCGTAGCTCTGGAACACCATGGCCACGTCGCGCTCTTTGGGCTCGACGTCGTTCACCACCCGCGGCCCGATCTCGACGGTGCCCGCCGTGGGCTCCTCGAGCCCGGCCACCATGCGCAGGGCCGTGGACTTGCCGCAGCCCGACGGGCCCAGCAGCACCAGGAACTCGCGGTCGGCGACCTCGAGGGTGAGGTCGCGCACCGCCTCGACGTCGCCGAAGCGCTTCGTCACCCCGGTGAACGCCACCCGCCCCATGACCCTCCTCGCCGGGATACCCCGGTGCCGGGGTGTGGGCCGGCTCCGGCCCTCGCCGTCACCTTGGCAATCCGCAGGCCCTGGCCGACAGGGCAGAACGTCCCGGCGCGGGGGGCCCGAGGAAGGTTTCGCCCGGCGGCTCTACGATCCGTCGGTGCGGCTCGTGCCCCTGCGGATCGACGTCCGGGGCGGCGGCGCGACCTGGAGCGCGCCGGCCGCCGCCGGTCCGGTGGGGGTGGGCCCCCTCGAGGTCACACTGGCTGATGGCGGCTCGTGGCCCACGTTCACGTGGTCGCTGGCCAACCGGGGGGAGCGCCCCGTGGCCGTGCGGGCGGTGGCCGTGGTACTCGCCGTGGTGGGCGTTGCCGAGCCGCTGCGCATGTTCCGCCACGGCTACCAGTCGTGGTCGCCGTCGGGGGTGGCGACCTTCGGGGTGGACGCCGATCCCTCGACCCGGGCGCACTTCGAGTTCCTCCAAGCCGTGCACCACGCCGACCAGTGCGACGTCACCGCGCCCGGCGAGCTGCGCGCCGAATGGGTCACGGTGCTGGCCGACGCCGGCGGCTCGACGGTGCTCGCCGGGTTCGACGCCGGGACCGAGCACGACGGAACGCTGCGCCTGCGGCGCGCCCAGGACGGCCCGGGCGTGGAGCTGTGGGCGGAGGCGTTTCTTGGCGATGCCGTGATCGCCCCGGGCGAGCAGCGCCCACTGCACGGCATCGTCGTCGACGACGATGCCGCCGGCGGCGCGGCCGCGCTCCTGGCGCGCTGGGCGGCGGCCGTGGGGGGCGGCGGCGGCGCCCGCACCGGCGCGCCGTACCAGGTGGGGTGGTGCTCCTGGTACCACTACTTCGACGCCGTCACCGAGGACGACCTCCGCGCCAACCTCGTGCTGGCGGCGGACTGGCCCTTCGAGGTGTTCCAGCTCGACGACGGGTTCCAGTCGTCCATCGGGGACTGGCTCGCCACGAACGACACCTTCCCGTCGGGCCTGCCCGCCCTGGCCGGCGCCATCGGGGCGGCGGGACGACGTCCCGGCCTGTGGTTGGCACCGTTCCTCGCCGCGCCGGACTCGCGCCTCGCCGTCGAGCACCCCGACTGGCTGGCGCGCCGGCGGGCGTCCCCCGGCCACGAGGCCCGAGACAGCGGCGGCGGGCCGGGCGACGGCGCCGACCCGCTGTTCGTGTGGTGGAACCCGGCATGGGGCGGCGGGCGCGACGGGTTCATGTACGGGCTCGACACGACCAATCCCGCCGTGCTCGCCCACCTGGAAGGCCTCGCCCGCGCCCTGGTCGACATGGGCTTCACCTACCTGAAGCTCGACTTCACCTTCGCCCCGAGCGTCGACGGCTCTTGGGCCGACCCGGCCCGCACCCCGGCGCAGCGGGTACGCGCCGGCTTCGACGCCGTTCGTCGGGGCGCCGGTGAGGGTGCCTTCCTCCTGGGCTGCGGCGCCCCGCTGTCGCACGTGGTGGGTGTCGTCGACGGCAACCGCATCGGCCCCGACGTGGCGCCGCTGTGGTCGCTCGATGCGTCGGCGGAGATCGTCCCCGGCTATCTCGACGTGCAACCCGCCACCCGCGGCGCCTACGCCGCCACCGTCACCCGGAGCTTCATGCACCGCCGGCTGTGGCTGAACGACCCGGACTGCCTCATGCTGCGCGCCACGCAGACCGCACTGAGCGCCGAGGCCGCCCGGACGTGGGCGCACACCGTCGGGCTGGCGGGCGGCATGGCCATCGTGTCCGACGACCTCTCCTTGCTCGACGACGCGTCCCGCTCCCTGCTCGACGACACGCTCACCCTCGGCCGGGCCAGTGACGCCGGGGCGATCGCCGGATTCCCCGCCGCGGCTGGCGACCTCATGGAACACAATCCGCCGACGGTGCTGCACGGCGCGCGCACCACGCTCTCCACCGACCCCCACACCGGCTCGTCGCGCCTGTCGGCGCCTTGACGCCGCGGCCGACTAGGTCGATTCGCCCGACGACGCAGCCTCGCCCTCGGACGGGTCCTCGGGTCGTGCACCCTCGTCCTCGGACGCGGCGTCGACATCCGCAACGGCGTCGACATCCGCAACCACGGTGACATCCGACACGACGACGACCTCCACCACCGCGCCGGCCGCCGGCTCGTGGCCGGTCTCCGGCGAGGTGGCGGCCACCTGGGCCAGGCGCTCCTCCTCGGCGGCGTCTTCGGCGGCGGCGAACTCCCAGATGACCTGGGCGCGGAGATACAGGGCGGCCACGAAGGCGGCCCCCCCGACGACCCATGTGGCCGCGGCCATCCCGAGGTTCTCGGTGTGGTTCGACCAGATGGTGCCGCCGCCGATCCCCTGACCCCGGTAGAGCAGGAAGCTCGCCACGGCACTGTCGGCGGCGGCCGCCAGCACCACGATGAGCACGGGCACCGCCCATGAAGCCAGGCTCTTGGCCCGCAGGAGGTGGTCGAAGGCGGCCAGCAGCGTGGAGTCGTCCTCGTCGGCCCCGTCACCCGCGCCGGCCTCGTGCTGGGCGATCTCCGTGCTCCACATGCGCACCTGCCACCACACGAGGACGACGACGGCGACGAGCAACGCCGCGAAGGCGGGATTGGCCCAGGTGGTGGCGTCCTGCATGGCCAGGCCGACGACCTGCGCCGAGGTGAGGTTCGGGTCCTCCTGGCCGAACGCCGCCACGATGCCGGTCACGACGGCGGTGGTGGCGATGACGGTGAAGGCGAGCAGGATCACCGCCGCCAGGACCTCGGGGAGCTCCCACTCCGCGTGCCTGACGGCCCGGTCGGAGGGCTCGCTCATGGCCAGAGCCTACGAGGCGACGTCATCGGGTGGTGAAGACTGAGCGAGCCCGACGACACGGCACCGACCCCGCGTCAGCCGGCGGGGGGTGAGTGCGGAGGGGGCGGCTGTGTCGGCGGCGGCTGTGTCGGCGGCGGCTGTGTCGGCGGCGGCTGTGTCGGCGGCGGCTGTGTCGGCGGCGGCTGTGTCGGCGGCGGCTGTGTCGGCGGCGGCATGGGGGACGGCGCGGCCGGCGGCGGGCCCGTGATCCCGGGACTACCGATGCCGGCACCGCCGATGCCGGGCCCACCGAGCCCCGGGTCGCGCTCGGGGTCCTGCACCATCCGCAGCGTCGACCACGACACATGGCGAACCTCGGCCGGCACGAGCCGCAGGTGCATCACGAGGACGACGAGGGCGGCCAGCGCCAGGTACGAGGCGGCGAGCATGGGGCGCAGGGTCTGGACGCGCGCCTCGGAGACCTCGAAGACACCCGGCGCGATGATCCGGACCAATTCGTACAGGGCGACCACCACCGAGACCACCATGACGAAGACGGTGGTGAAGGACACGGCCGCCACGTAGCTCTGCGCCACCCGGCCCACGGGCCCGAGGCGCGGGTCGGCCCGGCCCGAGACGGCGAGGCCGCGCCGGAGGTGGACGGCCAGGACGCCGGCCCCCACCATGGTGACGATGGCGCTCGTGATGGCGACGCGCGCCACGGCGTCCCCCACGGGATGGATGGCGCTGCCGACGCTGCCGAACCCACCCGACCCGCCGAACCCTCCCGACCCGCCGAACCCTCCCGACCCGCCGGGCCCCGCGGATGCGCCGTGGCTGCCGATGAGCTGCACGAGGCCGAGCACGATGCCGAAGGTCCCGAAGAGCACGGCGAACAGCGTGAAGAACGACACCGCGAAGTAGTAGACGGCGAGCGGGCGGCGGCCGGTGGGGTCGGGCTCGGCCCGGTTGGCCACCACGATGACCACGAAGATCCCGACGATGGCCGCAACGGCGAAGAACACGCCCACCACGGAGAGCAGCGCCGTAGGCACGATCGAGTTGCTCACCGGGCCGAAGGTGGCGGAGGACATGCGCCATTTTCGGGGCGGGGGGAGCCGGAGTCAACGAATGCCCCGCCGGCCCCTCGACCCGGCCCGCCCGCCGCGGGTAGGTTCCTCGCACCCCAGAAACCCGATGAGGTTCTGCGGGCCCGGCCCCCAGGGAGGGAACGATGCGGAGCATCCGGATTCTGCTCACCGGCGCCGTGATCGCCGTCGCCGTCGCCGCCTGCAGCTCGACCACGTCGTCGTCGACGACGGCGGCCGGCTCCGGCCCGAGCATCACGATCGGCTCGACCAACTTCTCGGAGCAGGTGATCGTGGCCAACCTCTACGCCGACGTGCTGAAGCACGCCGGGGCGAAGGTCACGCTGCGCGCCAACCTGGGGACGCGTGAGGCGGTGGAACCGGCCCTGGCCGCCGGCCAGCTCGACCTGTACCCCGACTACGCGGGCACCCTGCTCATCTTCCTGAAGAGCTCGGACGCCGGCGTCGCCACCCAGACGTCCACCGCCGTCCCCGCGCTGAAGACGATCCTGGGCACCCACGGTGCCACCGTGCTCGACCCGGCGCCGGCCATCGACAGCAACGTGTTCGCCGTGACCCGGGCGACCGCCGCCAGGTACCACCTGACCACGCTGTCGAGCCTGTCATCGGTGGCGAGCCAACTGGTGCTGGGCGGCCCGCCCGAGTGCCCGCAGCGCCCCCTGTGCCAGATCGGGCTGGAGAACACCTACGGGCTGCACTTCAAGTCCTTTACGTCGCTCGACGAGGCGGGGCCGATCACCGTCTCCGCGCTGAAGTCGGGCGAGGTGCAGGTGGCCGAGCTGTTCTCGAGCGACGGCAGCATCGTCCAGAACAACTTCGTGCAGCTGACCGACGACAAGCACCTGCAGCCGGCCGACTACCTCATCCCCGTGATCCGCAAGTCGGTCGCCACGCCGACGGTGGCGGCCGCCCTCGAGGGCTTGTCGGCCAAGCTCACCACCGCCGAGCTGTCACAGCTCAATATCAAGGTCAACGTGGACCACGACGACCCGAGCACGGTGGCGCAGCAGTGGCTGCAGCAGAAGCACCTCGTCTGAGCGCGCCTCACCTGGGCGCGCCTCACCTGACGCCGCCTCACCGCACGGCGGCGTCGTAGGCGAGCTCCCCGGCGACCCAGGTCTGGGCCACCGTCGGGGGGCGCGTCGCGTCGAGGTCGCCGTCGAGCACGACCATGTCGGCGACGAGCCCCGGGGCGAGCATGCCGCGCTCGGTCTCCTGGCCCCCGGCGTAGGCGGCGCCGGCCGTGTACGCGCAGAGCCAGTCCTCGTAGGAGACGGACTGCCCGGCGTCGAGGACCGCTCCCGAGCCCGTCCGGCGGCTGGCGCCGTGGGCCCCGGTGCGCAACGGCGCGTGGAAGGTGCACGGCGAGTCCGACGACGCCGCCAGCACCGCGCCGGACCGGAGGACGTCACCGAAGGGGAGCCAGGTGGCGTCGTCGAACCGCACCCCCTCCACGGACCGGCCCAGATGGTGGAGGAATCCCGGCTGCACGACCGCCACCCCGCCCAGCTCGGCCAGGCGCGTCAGCTGCAGGGGGGAGGCCAGGCAGGCGTGCTCCACGCGGAACCGGTGGTCGACCCCCGGGTGCCGACGCGCCGCGGCGGCGAAGGCGGCGAGCGCCGCCGAGAGCCCGGCGTTGCCGATGGCGTGCACCGCCACCCGGAAGCCTCGGCCCACCGCCAGCGCGACCTGCGCGTCGAGCCCGCCGAAGAGCTCGCCCACGCGCATCGGCACGCCCCCCATGTGCACGTCGATGGCGGGGAGGATCCCGCCGTCGGCGAAGAGCTTCACCGCCCCCACGCGGACGCGGCTGTCGCCCTCGCCCGTCGGCGGGCCGTCGAGGCGCGCCGCGTCCGGCTCGGCCAGCAGTGCCAGCGGGTGCGGCATGACGAGCACCGACACGGGGAGCCGGCCGGCCGCCGCCAGCGTCCGGTAGGCGGTCTCGGCCGGCGGCGGGCAGGCGGCGTCGTGGACGGCGGTGATCCCGTCGGCGAGCAGGTCCCGGGCGAGCGCCTCGATGTGGTCGGGCCACCGGTCGGGGTCGGCGAACGGCGCCAGCGACCGGGCGTGGGCCTCGCTCCAGGCACGTTCGACGAGCAGGCCGTTGGGCGTCCCGTCGGCGTCGCGCCCGATGGTCCCGGCGGGAGGGTCGGGCGTGGTGCGCCCGATGCCGAGCTCGTCGAGGGCCCGGGAGCAGACCACGGCCTGGTGCAGGCTGTAATGGGCCACCACCACGGGCCGGTCCAGCCCCAGGGCGTCGAGCTGGCGGCGGTGGGGGACGAGCCCGGTGGGAAGGTCGCTCCAGCCGGCACCCCGCACCCAGGGGGTGCCCGGCTCGCGCCGCGCCTGCGCCACCAGGGCGGCGAGCAGGTCGTCCACCGTGGTGGCGGCGGACAGATCGGCCCAGTGGGGGTGGAGCGCGGCGATCGACAGGTGGTGGTGGGCGTCGATGAACCCGGGGCACAGCACCCGGCCGGCGAGGTCCTGCACCGTGGCGTCCGGGAAGGAACGCAGGATGCCGGTGTCGCCGGCCGCCACCACCCGGCCCTCGTCGACGACCACGACCTCGGGCGTCCCCACGGTCGGCGACATGGACAGGATCCGCCCGTTCGTGAAGGCGTGCGCCGGCATCGGGGCCTCAGCGTGCCGGGGCCGAGCGCACCCGGATGCCTTCTCCACGTCTGGCTATCATACGGCCCGTACGGAAGATCGGGTCAGCACGGAAGATCGGGTCAGCACGGAAGATCGGGTCAGCACGGAAGATCGG
>Ga0307372_10002865_pt1 | contig 28144 bp, 25 predicted proteins | sample OX1MG_FD_202533 | JGI IMG/M metagenome (GOLD analysis project Ga0307372, IMG submission 202533) | Soil microbial communities from Risofladan, Vaasa, Finland - OX-1 | ecosystem: Environmental > Terrestrial > Soil > Coastal area > Acid sulfate soil | place: Finland: Risofladan, Vaasa | collected... | reverse complement strand
CGCTCACCCTGGGCGGCCTCGGCCAGGGCATCACCGAGCTCCAGCTCGCCACCGGCGCCTCGGTGCTCGCCAGCGGCGGCGTCCTGCACCAGCCCACCGCGATCCTGAGGGTGGTGAGCGACGGCCGGCCCCTCTACCAGTACGACCCCGCCCAGAACTCGGTCCAGGTGGTCTCACCGGCGGTCGCCTACATCATGAACGAGATGCTGTCCAACAACCAGAACCGCATCCAGGAGTTCGGCCTCTACAGCCACCTCACCCTCACCGGGCGCAAGGTGGCGGCCAAGACCGGCACCACCGACCTGCAGACCGCCAGCGGCGCCTACAGCCCCGACATCGAGGACAACTGGACGGTGGGGTGGACCCCCCAGCTCCTCACCGCCCTGTGGGTCGGCAACCCCGACGGGGCGCCGTTGGCGGGGGTCACCTCCGGGATCACCGGCGCCGCCCCGCTCTGGCAGTCGTTCATGCAGGTGGCGCTGCAGGGCCGAACCCACCTCTGGTACCACAAGCCCGGCGACGTGGTCCAGGTCGGCTACGGCTCGGGAGCCGACTTCTACCTGCCCAGCACCCTGGCCACCGCCTACGCCGACTACCCCTGCCCCACCGCCTATCTCAGCGATTGGAACGGCGTCTGTCCACCGGCGGGGTCGGCGGGGTGACGCCGAGGGGGGCCGCCCCGAGCGCCTGACCGCGGCCGCTCGGCGGGGCGGGTGCCGCCCGCCCGCGCCCGCGCGGCCGGGGTGCCGGCCTCAGCCGTCGGGCACCGCCGGGGCGGCCGGCCGGGGGGCGCGGGGCCGCACCGCCCGAGCCGGCCCCCACAGGCCCTCCAGGTCGTAGTAGGCGCGCTCACCGGGGACGAAGACATGGCCGATGACACTGTCGAAGTCGAGGCAGGCCCAGGAGCCCTCCTCCTGCCCAGTCGTGGACAGCGGGGAGATCCGCTGCCGCCGCGCCTCCTCCAGGATGGCATCGGCGATCGCGCGCACCTGGCGGTCGGTGTCGCCCTCGCAGATGACGAAGTAGTCGGCGATGGCGGTGCGGCCCCTGACATCGATGCGCACCACCTCGCGCGCCTTACGGTCGAGGGCGGCGTCGGCGATGAGCCGGCTGAGCTGCAGGGGCGTCACGGGCCGCGATTATCCCACCCGACCGGGCTCCGATCGGGACCGGGGCAGCGCGGGCCCCTTTCCGCCCGGGGACCGGTACCAGCCGCGCGCGGCGATGTGGGCGGCGACCGGCGGTGGCAGGACGTCGTCGCAGGCGTCACCGCGGGCCAGCCGTGCCCGCACCTGGGTGGCGCTGATGGCGGGGACCGCGATCGCGGCCCGCTCCCATCCGCCCGGGACCAGGATCCCGGCGAGCGCACCCGGGTCGAGGGGGGCGACTCCAGGGCGGTCGTAGAGGAGGAATCGGACCCGGCGCGCCAGCTCGCCTGCCCGCTCCCACCCCGCCAGGCTGCGGGCGGCGTCCGCGCCCAGGGCCAGCCAGAATCGGGTGTCCGGGTCGCGCCCCTGCAGGTCGGCGACGGTGTCCACCGTGTAGGAGACCCCGCCGCGCACCACCTCGCGGTCGCAGGCGAGCAGACCGGGCTCGGCGGTGACCGCCAGCCGCACCAGCTCCAGGCGATCGGCGGCGGAGGCCACCGGCGGACGGCGGTGGGGCGGGACGGCGCTGGGCACCAGCCAGGCGGCGGCGGCGCCGACGGCCGCCCGCAGCGCCCCGGCGGCGACCACGTGGCCGTCGTGAACCGGGTCGAAGGTGCCGCCCAGGAGCACCACCTCCCTGCCCACCTCAGCCCCCCGCGCCCGGGTCGGGGTCCGGCACGAAGGTGAACGCCTGGTCGCCGATCTGGACGGTGTCGCCCGAGACCGCACCCAGCCGTCGCAGCTCCGCCTCCACCCCGGCACGTCGCAGTCGGCGCTGGAGCCGCAGCGTCCCCTCGGCGTCGTCGAGGTCGGTCATGACGACGGCCCGGACCAGGGCCGGGTCCGTCACCACGAAGCCAAGGTCGCTCCGGTGGACGACCGCGGCCGCCCCCCGGGCCGGCGGCCCCTGGTAGAGGCGGAAGGTCGGCTGGCCATCCGGGGCGGCCGCCCGGCGCGCCCCGCGCCGGCTGCGCGCGCTCACCTCCGGACCCACCGCCGACGCCGCTGCCGCGGCGGGGCCGGTGGCCCCCGCCGCGCCGTCGCCAGCCACCACCGCTCCCGCCGCACCCAGGAGGTCGGCGCAGCCGGCCCCGGTCCGGGCGGACACGGCGTGGGGGGCGGGAGCCTGCGGAAAGGCCCGCGCCATTCCCCGGCGCAGGGCCCCGAGCTCCGCTCCGGTGACGGCGTCGACCTTGCTGAGGGCGAGCAGGCGGGGCTTGGCGGCCAGCTCGGGGCTGTGGGCGGCCAGCTCCGAGGCGACCGCGCGGGCACCGCCCACGGCCTCCTCCAGGGGGAGGGTGGCATCGACGAGGTGGACCAGCACCCGGGTCCGCTCCAGGTGGCGCAGGAAGGCGATCCCCAGGCCGAGCCCCTCGTGCGCGCCCTCGATCAGCCCGGGGACGTCGGCCACCACGATCGCACGGCCGCCCGCGAGCTCGGCCACCCCGAGGTTGGGGCTGAGGGTGGTGAAGGGGTAGTCCCCGATCTTGGGATGGGCCCCGGTCCACGCCGCCAGCAGCGTCGACTTGCCGCAGTTGGGCAGCCCGACCAGGCCCAGGTCGGCGATCACCTTCAGCTCCAGCCGCACCGTGCGGCCCGTCCCCGGCTCCCCCAGCTCGCGCAGCCGGGGCGCCCGCTGGACCGACGTCGCGAAGGCGGCATTGCCGCGGCCGCCACGGCCGCCGCGGGCGACCAGGACCGCCGTCCCGGGGCGGTCGACGTCGCCCAGCAGCGAGCCGTCGCCGACATCGCTGACCACCGTCCCGACCGGGACCAACAGCCTGCGGTCGGCCCCGTCGGCCCCGTGCTTGTGGGCGCCCCCACCGGCCCGTCCGTCCCCGGCCCGGAACCGCCGCGCCGTCTGATACGCCTGGAGCGAGGTGAGGTGGGGATCGGCCACCACCAGCACGTCGCCGCCACGGCCGCCGTCGCCGCCGTCGGGGCCCCCCTGGGGGACGAACTTCTCGCGTCGGAAGCTGGTCGCGCCGGCGCCCCCGCGACCGGCCGCAACCTCGACCACGACGTCGTCGACGAACACTTGGGGTCAGTCGGTCCGGGGCCGGCGTGGCCGCGGGCCGGCCCCGGGCGGGGCGGGGCGGGAGGGCCGGGCGGACGCGCCCAGCTCGGGGCGGCGGGAGGGCGTCGTCCGCCCCGCCTCAGGCTGCCGGGGGGACGACCCGGACGCGGGTGCGGTCGGCGCCGTGGCGATCGTAGACGACCTCACCGGCGCGGAGCGCGAAGAGGGTGTGGTCACGGCCCACCCCGACGTGCTGGCCAGCCAGGATCCTCGTCCCCCGCTGGCGGACGAGCACCGCGCCGGCCAGGATCACCTGGCCGCCGTGCACCTTCACCCCCAGCCGCTGCGACTGGCTGTCGCGGCCGTTGCGGCTGCTGCCGCCGCCCTTCTTATGCGCCATCGCTCGGGGACCGCCGTTGGGCGCGACGCCGCGGTGCTGCGGGCGGCCCGGGAGCGGACGTCTCCGGCGCCGCGGAGGCCTCGTGGTCGGTCGGGTCGGGGGCCGTCCCCGCGCCCGATCGCGCCCTCGGCGCCGCGGGCTCGGCCGTGGGCGTCGGTGCCGACGCCGGGGCCTCCTGGCCCCCCGGTCGGGACCGGGCGGGGCGGGCGGACGCCCGCCGGGCGGCGGTGGTGCCGGGCAGCGCGACGGTGTCGATGCGCACCTCGGTGAGGGCGGCCCGGAACCCGAGGCGGCGGCGGTAGCGCTTCTTCGGCTTGTACTTGAACACGATGATCTTCTCGCCCCGCGGGTGACCCAGCACCGTCGCCTCCACCAGCGCCCCGGTGACGACCGGCGTGCCGATCAGCGCGTCGCTGCCGTCGGGGGCGAGCAGGCGGACATCGGCGAACTGCACCTGGCTCCCGGGCTCGGCGAACATCCGGTCCACCAGCAGCCGCTCGCCGGGGGCGACCCGGTACTGTCGGCCGCCGGCCTGGATGATGGCGTACATCGTCTGGGTCACTCCGGGTCGGGCCGGGGACGGCCCTGGCGATGGCACCGGGTCCCTGCCGCCGGTGACGGGCGCGCACCGCCGGGCGGCCAGGCGCCGCGCCCGGCGCAGTGTACCAGAGGCGATCGCGGCCGGCGGCCCGACGGGGTAGCCTCGCGGCGCGGGCTCAGGGCACCGTCACCGGCGCCAGGGCGGCGTAGTTCTGGACGGTGGCGCCGGCCGTCCCGGAGCCGCTGATGAGGCTGGCGCCGGCGGCATAGCTCCCGGCCGTGACGGTGGCGGGGAGCTGGACCTGGAAGACGAGGATCAGCAGCCCGGGCCCGTTCGACCCGGCCCCGGGGACGTCGTATCCCGCCCACACCGGGACGGTCGAGCCCGGAATCGGTGCGGTGGCGCCCGCGGTGCTGGCGGTCCCGCCGACGGTCTGGGTCCCCTGGTACACGAACCCCTCGGGCAGCGCGACGCTCAGGTTGGTGCCGACGGCGGGGCCGCTCCCGCTGTTGGTGACGGTGGCGCGGTAGGTGACGGTGGTCCCGGCGGCGGCCAGTCCGGGGGCCACCCGGAGGGCGAAGTCCAGGCTGGGCGCCGGCGCCACCGTCATGGTGAGGGTGGGGCCGTCCTGCTCGGAGCTGGTGGCCGCGGTGAGGACGTCCGGGGTGAGCTGATAGCGCCCGGGCGCGCCCTGGGCCTGCACCTCGATCGTCAGCGACACCGAGGCGGGGTTGCCCGGGACCGAGGGCGGGATCGTCCACGCCCCCCACACCGGGGTGGCGCCGCCGGTCGGCGGGTCGACGTCGGCGGTCCGGACCGCGCCCCCGATCTCGGCGATCGACAGGGTGGTGAGGTAGCGGAGCCCCGCGGGGAGGGCGACCCGGAGGGCGACGCCGCTGGCCGCCTGCTGGGTCTGGTTGGTGAGGGTGACCTGGAAGGAACCGGTCTGGCCCTGCGGGACCGACGCGGTCGAGGGAGTGCCGCTGCTGTCTACCGCGGTGCTCGTCACCTGGAGGAGGACCGCACCGCCCGCCCCGGCACAGCCCGCCAGCCCGCCGGCGGCCAGCATCCCGGCGGCGGCCGCCGCCGCGCGCCGCCGCCATCGGACGGGATCGCGTCGCCGCCGCCCGGAACCCGTCGGGGTCGCGCCCCTCGGGGTCACGCCCCCGGAGTGCAGCTCAGCGCAGCCCGAGCCCACTCCGGCTCGCACTGGCCAGCGGCCGACGGGTGGCGGCCGTCTTGCCGAGGACCAGATGCCAGTCGGGCGCGGTCGGCAGCGGATTCGGGTAGCCGACGTCGGTGAGCAGGCGGACCGCCAGCTGGCAGTCCAGCCCGATGACGGTGTCCATCCTGCCGGCGACGGCATCCACCAGCGCCCCGCCCAGACCCTGCACGGCGTAGCCGCCGGCCTTGTCGAGGGGCTCGCCGCCGGCAACGTAGTGGTCGAGCTCGCCATCGTCGAAGTCGCGCATGCGCACCGCCGCGCGCGACACCCCCATCCGCTCGGCGCCGGTCCGCACCGCCAGGGTGCAGACCCCGGTGAGCACGGTGTGGCGCTGACCGCGCAGGAGGGTCAGCATCTCGCGGGCGCGCTCGGCCGTGCCGGGCTTGCCGAGGGGGCCGGTGGGGCCGACGACGATGGTGTCGGCGGCGATGATGTAGGCATCCTCGCCCCGCAGCTGCTCCGCGACCTGCTGCGCCTTCATCCGCGCGACCAGCTGGATCGCGAGCTCGGTGCACAGGCCGGGCTCGAACCGCTCGACCGCTTGGGGGTCGACCATCCGGAACCGGAGCCCGAGGCGCTGCAGGAGGTGGTGTCGCCTCTCAGAACCGGATGCCAGGATCAGGTCGGCCACCGGGCGACTCCTCCCACCGTGCGAACCTCGGGCACGGCCGGGGTCCACGCCACCAGCGTGCTGGCCCGAAGTCTAGCATTCGGGCCGGTCGCTCCCGGGGCGGCCGCCCCGGCGTCCCGGGAGTGGGCCGGACCAAAGCCGTGGGGCGGCGCGGTGGGCCAGCGCCAGGCCCGACGCCATCGCGGCCCAGACCCCCACCGCCGCGATCGGGTCGAGGTGGGCGGCGCGGGGCACCCACAGCGCGGAGATCACGGCGGCGTGGGCGGCCCAGGAGACGCTGCCGAGGGCACCGCCGCCGGTCCCGCCCGGGACCAGCCGGGGGAGGGCGACCGCCGCCGCGACGCCGATCGCGACCCTGGCTGCCTCCGGCGCCGCCCCCGGGAGCGCCAGGACCGACGACCAGGTGGCGGAGCCCGCCGCCAGGAGCAGGCCGACGAGGGCAGCCGCCCAGGCCCCGTGGACCAGCAGCCAGGTCGATCGCGCGGGCGCCTGGTCGAGGCCATCGGCGGCCCAGAGCGCGGCGACCGTCACGGGGACCCCGAGCGATCCCAGCGCGATCGCCGAGGCACCGGGAATGGCGGTGAGCGGATTTGCCGGCCAGGGGAGCGCGACCACGGCAAGGCCGGCGAGGACGATCCCGACCCCGGTGAGCCGCGCCGGGGCCACCTCGGCGAGTCCCGACCACCGTCCGCGGCGGCGACCTCGCGCCGTCCCTCGCGCCGCGCCCACCCGGTGGGACCGGGGCAGCGCGGTCGCCCCCAGCGCCGAGAGGGCGACCGCGAGGAGGGTGAGCCCTCCGGGGTACAGGACCAGCCCGGCGACCAGCGCCAGCAGCGTGAGGAGGGCGCTCACCAGCGCACCCCGTACACCAGCGGCACCAGGACGGGCCCGAGCGGCCCGGCGAGGAGCGCCGCGCCCGCGGCGAGCCATCCGACCCCGGCCGCGGTCCCGCGGCCCTCGCGCGCGGCGCCAGGCTCGGGCGAGCGGCCCGAGGCCGCCGCGAACCCGCCGAGCGCCCCCCGTGCGCCCCCGATCAGCAGGCCGCCCATCGCCAGGGTGACCACCGCGGTGGGGAGGAACGCCACGGTGGAGGCGGCGGCGAGCACCAGGAGGCGGCCGGGGAAGGCGCCAATCGGGGGGAGCCCGCCGGCGGCCAGCCAGCCGGCCACCCGTGCCGGCCCCGGGGCGCCCGACGCGAGCGCGGGGGGGACCACCAGCGTGAGGAGGAGGAGCAGGAGCGCGCCCAGCAGCCCGTCGGTGCGGCCGCTGGCGAGACCCACCGCCATCAGGCCGACGTCGGCGGCCTGCAGGGCGGAGACGCGGGTCCGATCCGGCCCCCCCGCGGCCACCGCGGACCACACCACGGCGGTGGCCAGGCCGAGTCCGAACAGGAGTGCCTGGAGGGAGGCCGCCACCGCGCGCGGCTCGCCGGCCAGCAGGGTGGCGACGCCGAGGAGCCCCACCGGCACGCACCAGGTGAGGCCGAGGTCCGCCTCGCTCGGGGCGAGGCCGGCCGCCAGCACGCTCCAGGGGGCGAACGGCAGGAGTCCCACCAGCGCGGCCATGGCCACCGCCACGCAGAGGCCGACCAGGGATGGCGCGGTGTGCGTGAGGCCGACGGTCGGCGCCAGCGCGGCGCCCGCGAGCAGCCCGATCGCCCCGATCGCGACCGCCCGGCTCACCACCGCCCGCAGCGCGCCGGCTCCGTCGACGGCCCCCCACCGCCCCGCCACCAGCAGCGGAACCAGAGCCAGCAGGAGGGCGAGCGGGACCATCCCGCGGGCGCTCGTCGCCAAGACCGCGACGGGCGCGACCGCGACCGCGACCGCCAGGCTCCGGCCGCGTCGCTGCGCCCGCCGCCGGCCGAGCCAGCGCAGCCAGGCGCAGGCCGCGGTCAGGGCGAGCAGGCCGCCCCCGACCCGGGTCAGCTCCAGGGTCCCGAGGCCATCGGACAGCGGCCCCGCCGGTGCCCGCCCGTGGCCGGCCGCCGCGGCCGGACCCAACAGCACGACGACCGGCCAGCCGGCGGCGAGGACCAGCAGGATGGGTCCCAAGGCGCTCGACCGGACCCGCGGCAGGGCCGCGGCGGGCGCCAGGACGAGGGTCAGCGCCGACCCCAGGAGCAGGGCGCGGGTCACCGCGCGAGCCGCCTCGGGATGGCCGCCAGGATGAGGCCGCCGGCAGGCGCTCCCACCGCCAGGGCCGCCACCGCCAGCTCCTCCGTGCCGCCCCGCAGCAGGAGGAAGGCGCTGGTGGCGACGGCGGCGGCGAGGATCCCGAGCCCGATCTCCTGCGGGGTCCGGGCCAGGGCCGCCCGCAGGATCCCGACCTCCCACAGGAAGGCGCAGCTGAACACCGGGACCGGCGTGACGACCAGGCCGGCGGCCACGTGGCCGGCGAGCCACCGGGCCGCGAGGAGAGCGGCGATCCCTCCGGCGACCCGCAGCGCCCGGGACCCGAACATCTCCGAGGGCGGGGCCGGCAGCAGCGGACCGAGCGCGGCCGATCGGACACCGGAGCCGCGCGCGCCCAGCTCGATCACCACCGCTGCCAGGACGCAGGGGCCGAGCACCACCGCGAACGCCGCCAGACCGCCCGAGAGGCTGGCCAGGCCACCCCCGGCGGCGCCCAGGACGGTCACCGCCAGCACCGCCCCGCGGCGGCCGTCGACGAGCAGCGCCACCACCCCGCTGCAGGTGGCGGCGAGGGCGAGCCAGGCCGGCGTGCTCATGGGCTCAGCGCACCACGACCAGCCACGCCAGCGCCGCCACCGCCGCCAGCCAGAACCACTGCGGCTGGTCGCGGACCGAGCGGGTGACGAGGCCGGCCCCGACCGCGGCCGCCTCCAGGCCAGCGGCAGCCCCGGCGGCGACCCGCGCGCGCAGGCGCGACAGGGCCGCCTCCAGGGCCAGCCCCTCGGCGGCACGCTGCCCCTCGGGCAGGCGCGCGACGGCGGCCCCGACCGGGGTCGCCGTCCCCCCCGCCGGACCGGGGTGCGCGGCGAGGGCCCCGAGCGCCCACCAGAGCAGGAGGCCCAGCCCCGCGACGATGGCCAGCTCCCCTCCGGGCCAGGTGACCCCGGCGAGACCGTCGCTGAGCCAGCGCGGGGAGCCGGCCAGCCGGGACCCGGCCGCGCCGGGACCCACGATGGTCGGGACGATGAAGCGGAAGACGGCCCCCGGCACGGTGGCGGCCGCCAGCAGGGTCGCGGCCGCCAGGAGCGCCCCCGGTTGACCGGCGACCGGCCGCTCCGGCGGGTCGGGCGCGGCCCCCACCGCCCGACGGACGGCGAAGGCGGTCGCCGCCATCGCGGGGAGCCCAGCGACCCAGGCGACCAGGACCGCGAGCCCTACGAGCCGGCCGCCCGACCCGGCGGTGGCCGCCACCAGCACCCCGATCCCGAACCCGAGGGTCGGCGGCAGGGTCGACGCGGCCACCAGGAGGGTCAGCGGCACCACGCCGGCTCCGGAGGCCGCCCGCGCCCAGCCCGGCAGGGCGGGGAGCACCACCGCGGTCACCGCCACGACGAGGGCGGCCGCGATCCCCAGGACGAGCCCGTCGGGGCCGCCCTGGGCGAGGGCGGCGAGGGCCACGCCGGCCTCGGCGAGCAGCACGCCGCGCGCCCCCCGTGCCACCGTGGGCCGCGGCCAGACCGCGGTGGCGCCGCCGACCAGGGCGCTGACCATCCCCAGCGCGAGCAGCGCCCCGGTGCTCGTCTGCGGCGGCCACGTCGACCCGGCGAGCTGGATGACCCGGGTGGTGGCGGCGATCCCCGCCGGGACCGTCGCCACGGCGAACCAGCCGCCACCACCACCAGCGCCCGGACGTCGGCGGCGCCCGCGCTCGTCCACCCGCACCGTCCAGGCTCCGGTGAGACGGACCCCGCCGGCCGCGAGGAGGAGAAGCAGGAGCTCCGGACCCACGCTGCCGGGCGGGATCACGGCGTAGTCGGTGCTCCCGACCTGGCGCGAGACGGTGAGGACGGCGGCGAGGAAGCCGAGGTCGGCCGCGAAGGTGATCCCGGCTCCGAGCCAGACCCGGGCGGGCAGCCGCGGAGCCTCCGCCCGCCAGGCGAGGCCGAAGGCGGCGAGGCCGGCGAGCACCAGCGCCATCCACAGGGTGACGAGGTCGCCGGCGAGAGCCGCCAACGTCCCCGCCGCCGCCGCCGACACGGCGAGGGTCGCGATCCAGCGGTCGCGCGTGGGTGCCCCCAGCCCGCCCAGCCCGGCGCAGGCGATGGCCACCAGGGCCAGCGTCGCCCCGGTGGGATCGGCGCGGATGGTGAGGGGGAGGTGGGGGGCGAGGCTCCACAGCTGGAGGACCAGGCTCCCCCCACCCGCCACGGCGGCGAGCTGCCAGGCGGCGGCGGCGAACGCCAGCGCGAGGCCGCCGGCGGCGAGGGCCCGGATCCTGCCCGGGGAGGACCAGCCGCGGGGCCGGCCCGGCACGATCGGCCGGCCGGCCGCAGTCCACCCGGCCACGGCCACCCCGGTCAGAGCCAGCACCGCGAGCGGGGCGGCGGCGAGGACCGCGAGCGGCACGTGGTCGCCCTACGGCCGTCGGTGGCCGCCGGCGCGATCCATCGTCAGCGGACCGGCCCCGGTCCCCCGCCCGCGGGCCGGTCCCCGTTCCCGCCGCCCGCCAGGCTCGCGCGGAGCACCTCGGCCCGGCGCTCGGCGTCGGCCAGCTTGGCCCGCTCGGCGGCGACCACCCCGGCCGGGGCGCGCTCCGCGAACGGGCCGGCGAGGTTGGCGGCGAGGGCGGCGACGTGTGCCTCCACCCGCTCCAGGTCGCGGGCGGCCTGGGCGGGGTCGGGACCGGCCCCGCCCTCCGCGATCGCATGCCACACCAGCTCGCTGGCGCCGGCCACCAGGACGTGGCCGCCGGGACCGTCGGCCTCGTCCAGGTGCCACTCGACTCCCGCCATCCGGGCGACATAGGCGCGGCCGGGGTCGCTCGCGACGGCGTCTGGCCCCCGGCGCAGCCGCGCCGTGGCGAGTGGCCCGCGCCGCCTCGGGCGCGCGGCACCGAGGGACTCCTGGAGCGCGGAGCGAAGGGCCCGGGTGACGTCGAGCACCTGCCCCATCCGGGCCACCGACTCGGGATCGCGCCAGGTGGCGGGGAGCGCCGGCCAGCCGGCGAGGTCGAGGGTCGGGGCCCGGCCGGCGAAGCGGCTGGCACAGGCGTCGGTGACGAACGGCATGATCGGGTGGAGCGCGGCCAGGGTCGCCAGCAGCACCGACCCAGCGACCCAGCCAGCCGCCGGTTGGGTGGCGAGGCGGTCCTTGACCAGCTCCCAGTACCAGTCGGCGAGCTCGTGCCAGCTGAACTCGTAGAGCGCCTCGATGGCGTCGCTGAGGTCGTAGCGCCGGTACGCGCCGGTGACCCCCTCCAGCACCGCGCAGGTTCGAGCCAGGATCCAACGGTCGGCGAGCTCGAGCCCGCTCCGCTCCGGCTCGGCGCCGAGCAGGATCCGGTCCTCGCCGTCGCGGGGGAGCCGGTCCCAGAGCATCCGGGTCATGTTCCAGAGCTTGTTGGCGAACCGCGCCCAGCTCTCGATTCGGCGCTCGTCGAAGCGGGTGTCCTGGGTGCCCATCGCGATCTGGGCCGCCCAGGCGCGGACCGCGTCCGCCCCGTGGCGCTCGACCATCTCCAGGGGGTCCACCCCGTTGCCCCTGGACTTGCTCATGACCTGGCCGTCGGGGGCCAGGACGGTGGCGTGGATGAGGACGTCGCGGAAGGGGACCTCGCCGGTGAAGCGGAGCCCCGTCATCACCATCCGGGCCACCCAGAGGCGGAGGATCCCCCGCGCCGTGCTGAGCACGCTGGTGGGATAGAAGCGGCGGAACTCGGGGGTGGCGTCGGGCCAGCCGAGGATGGCGAAGGGCCAGAGCGCCGAGGAGAACCAGGTGTCGAGGACGTCCGGGTCGTGGGCGAGGACGGTGGACCCGCAGGTCGGGCACAGGTGGGGCTCGTCCACCCAGCTGAACCCGTGACCCTGGTCACAGGTCGAGACCGGGATCCGGTGTCCCAGCCAGAGCTGGCGGCTCACGCACCAGTCGCGCAGCCCGTCGAGCCAGCCCAGGTACTCGTCGCTGAAGCGGGCGGGGTGGAAGCGGATCGCCCCGGTGCGCACCGCCGCCGCCGCCGGCCCCGCCAGCTCCGCCATCCGGCACCACCACTGGGGGGTGACCAGCGGTTCGATGACGGTGCCGCAGCGATCGCAGTGGCCCACCATGTGCACGAGCGGTTCCTCGCGCACCATCGCGCCCGCACGGCGCAGCAGAGCGGCGGCCCGCTCCCTGCCCGCGGCCACCGTGAGCCCGTCCAGCTCGGGCAGGTCGGGGGTGCGCAGCCGGCCGGCGAGGTCGATGACGCTGACGACCGGAAGTCCGTGGCGCTGGCCGATCTCGTAGTCGTCGGGGGCGTGCCCGGGGGTGATCTTCAGCGCCCCGGTGCCGACGTCGATCCGGACCATGGCGTCGGCGATGACCGGGATCGCGCGACCGGTGAGCGGCTCCAGGACGCTCCGACCCACCAGCCCGGCGTGGCGGGGGTCCTGGGGATTGACCGCGACCGCCACGTCGGCAGGGATCGTCTCCGGCCGGGCGGTGGCGACCGTGATCCCGTCGGGCTCCGCCTCCGAGCCGCCGCCGGCGGAGCCGGGCTGGGCGGCGCGGTAGCGGACGAAGTAGAAGGTGTCGTGGTGCTCGCGAAAGTCGATCTCCTCGTCGGAGATCGCGCTGCCGCAGCGCGGGCACCAGTTGACGATGCGTGGGCCGCGGTAGATGAGGCCCGCGTCGAAGAGCTCCTTGAAGACCCGCCGGATCACGTGGACGTAGGGGTCGTCGAGGGTGAAGCGGGCCCGGGGCCAGTCGCAGGTGGTGCCCAGCCGGCGGAGCTGCTCCAGGATCTCTCCCTGGACCTGCTCGTACCAGGCGTCGACCCGGGTGGCGAAGGCGGCCCGGCCGATCGCCTCCTTGGTCGTGCCCTCCTCGGCAAGCTGGCGCTCGATGACGTTCTGGGTGGCGATCGCGGCGTGGTCGGTGCCCGGCACCCAGCACACCTCCTCACCACCCATGCGGTGGAAGCGGGCGAGGGCGTCCTGGAGGGCGCCGTTGGTGGCGTGACCGAGGTGGAGCCGTCCGGTGATGTTGGGCGGCGGCAGCGCCATGCTGAAGGGTGGCCGCGAACGGGCGGGGTCGGCATGCCCGATCCCGAGCCGCTCCCACACCCCGCGCCAGTGTTGCTCCTCGCTCCTGGCGCTGAACTGCTTCTCCATCGTCCGTCGACCGGCGGCCGGGCCCCCTCGGGGGGCGGCGGCAGGAGCCCGGCCTCCCTCGCTCAGGCCGACGCCGGGCGGGCGCCCACCGGGGAGCGGGGTCCCCTCGCCGCGGGGAGCCCGCGCTCGGTCCGGACCCGCCGGGCGGCAGCGACGAGATGGCGGAGGGAGGGCTCGACCTCGGCCCACCTCCGGGTCTTGCAGCCGCAGTCGGGGTTGACCCAGAGCTGGGCTGCCGGCAGCACCGACAGCGCCCGCTCCAGACGCTCCACGATCTCGGCCTCGGTGGGGACGACCGGCGAGTGGATGTCCCACACCCCGGGACCGACCTGGCCCGGGAAGCCGTGCCGGGCGAAGCCCTCCAGCAGCTCCATCTGCGAGCGCGCGGCCTCGATCGAGAGCACGTCGGCGTCGAGCTCCGCGATGGCTGGGAGGATGTCCCCGAACTCCGCGTAGCACATGTGGGTGTGGATCTGGGTCTCCGGGCCGACCGCCCCGGTCGCGATCCGGAAGGCCTCCACCGCCGAGTGGAGGTAGGCGGGGTGGTCGGCGCGGCGCAGCGGCAGCCCCTCGCGGAGGGCCGGTTCGTCCACCTGGATGATGCGGATCCCGGCCGCCTCCAGGTCCTCCACCTCGTCGCGGAGCGCCAGCGCGATCTGACGGGCGACGGTCGCCCGGGGCACGTCGTCGCGCACGAAGGACCACTGCACGATGGTGGTGGGCCCCGTCAGCATCCCCTTGACCGGGCGCTCGGTCCTGCCGGCGGCGAACACGGTCCAGGTCACGGTCATGGGGTGAGGCCGGCTGACGTCGCCGAAGATCACCGGCGGGCGGGTGCAGCGCGACCCGTACGACTGCACCCAGCCGTGGCGGGTGACGGCGAAGCCCGCCAGCTGCTCGGCGAAGTACTCGACCATGTCGGAGCGCTCCGGTTCGCCGTGGACGAGGACGTCCAGTCCCGCCGCCTCCTGGATCCGGATCCCGTCGGCGATCGCGGTCTCCAGGACCCGCTCGTAGGCGGCCTGGTCCAGCTCGCCGGCCCGCCGCTGAGCCCGGGCGGCCCGCAGGGCGGCCGTCTGGGGGAAGGAGCCGATGCTGGTGGTGGGCAGCAGCGGGAGCCCGAGCGCCTGGTCCTGGACCCGGCGGCGCTCGGCCAGCGCCTCCGGCCGGCCGGCCGCCATGGTCGGCACCTGCTCCAGCCGGCTCGCGACCGCGGGGTCGTGGACCGCCGGCGAGCGGCGCCGCTCCGCCGCGGCGTCGCGCGCTCGCTGCAGTTCGTCGGGCTCACCCCCGGGGCCGCCGTCCGCGGCGCGGGCCAGGCTCACCACCTCGCCGAGCTTCTCGGTGGCGAACGCGAGCCAGGTCCTGAGGTCCGGGTCGAGCCCGCGCTCGGCCGCCAGGCTCACCGGAACGTGCATCAGGGAGCACGACGGCGCCAGCTGGACCCGGTCAGGGCCGAGGCGCGCCACCGCGGACCGGACCAGGGGCAGGGCCCGGTCGGGGTCGGTGCGCCAGACGTTGCGGCCGTCGACCACCCCGAGCTGGAGGGTCATGCCCTCGGGGAGGGCATCGAGCACCCGCGGCAGCGCCTCGGGGGCGCGAACGCAGTCGATGTGGAGTCCGTCGACCGGCAGCTCGCAGACGGTCTCCAGGTTCGGACCCAGGGAGCCGAAGTAGGTGGCCAGCAGCAGCCGAAGCCCGCGGCCGGAGGCGGCCAGCTCTGTGTAGGCGCGTCCCATCGCCTCCAGTGCGGCGACCGGCAGGTCGCCGACCAGGCAGGGCTCGTCGACCTGGACCCAGTCCGCCCCCGCCTCGCGAAGCGCGCCGAGGACCGCGGCGTACACCGGCACGAGCGCATCCAGCCGTTCGAGGCGAGCGGCCCGGCTGGCGTCGGGGGCCTGGCCGGCGGCACCCAGGGCGGCCCCGCCGTCCTGACGCTGCTTGGCGAGGAGGAGGAAGCTCACCGGGCCGAGGAGGACCGGGCGAGTCTTCACCCCGACGGCCAGCGCCTCGGTGAACTCCGCCACCGGCTTGCGGCTGGCGAGCCGGAAGGTCTGCCCCGGTGCCAGCTCGGGCACGAGGTAGTGGTAGTTGGTGTCGAACCACTTGGTCATCTCGAGCGCGGCCGCCGCCGGGCGGTCGGGCCCCGCCTCGCGGCCCCTCGCCATCGCGAAGGCCAGGTCGAGGTCGGTGGCACCGCCGTCCCAGCCGAAGCGGTCGGGGATGCAGCCAACCATCAGTGCGGTGTCGAGGACGTGGTCGTAGAGGGAGAAGTCGTTGCTGGGGATGTGGTCGATCCCGGCCTGCTGCTGGAGCTGCCAGTGGCGACGACGCAGCTCAGCGGCGGTGGCGAGCAGCTGGTCACCGCCCACGGTCCCCGCCCACTGGCGCTCCAGCGCCCACTTCAGCTCGCGGGTGGCCCCGATCCGGGGGAAGCCGAGATTCGACGCCGTGGTCATGATCCTCCTCGCTCGGCCCCACTCGAGCGGCGGCCGACGGCCGCGCCGGTGTCGGCCGGAGCTCCAGTCTACGGGAGCGCCGCACGACCGTGACCGTGGTCCCTCGGTCGGGCCCCGGCGCCAAGGAGCGGATCCCCGATCGCGCGGCCGCGGGAGGCGGCCGCGGTCAGGCGGAGGCTCGAAGCTCCTCTTCGGTGTGGAGCTCGGGCTCGGTGGAGTCGAGGATGGCGCGCTCGGTGATCACGCAACGCTTGATCTCCGGGCGTGACGGGACCTCGAACATGCTGTTGAGCAGCACCTTCTCGATGATGCTCTTCAGCGCGCGGGCGCCGGTGCCGCGCTGGAGCGCCTGGGCGGCGATGGCCCGGAGCGCCCCTTCCTCGAAGGTGAGCTCCACGTCATCGAGGGCGAAGAACTTCTGGTACTGCTTCACGAAGGCGTTGCGGGGCTCGGTGAGGATCCGCACGATGTCGGCCTCGTCCAGGTAGTCCAGCGCGACCGTGATCGGCAGTCGGCCGACGAACTCGGGGATCAGCCCGTAGCGGAGGAGGTCCTGGGCCTGCAGCTCGCGCAGCAGCTGACTCGAGGCGCGGTCACGGCGGGTGCGGTGCTCCGCGCCGAAGCCGATGCTGCGCTGGCCGATCCGCTGCTCGATGATGCGCTCCAGCCCGTCGAAGGCGCCGCCGCAGATGAAGAGGATATTGGTGGTGTTGATCTGGATGAAGTCCTGGTGCGGATGCTTGCGCCCGCCCTGGGGCGGAACGTTGGCAACCGTTCCCTCCAGGATCTTGAGCAGCGCCTGCTGCACCCCCTCGCCGGAGACATCCCGGGTGATGGAGGGGTTGTCGGACTTGCGCGCGATCTTGTCGATCTCGTCGATGTAGATGATCCCGCGCTCGGCCCGGGCGATGTCGAAGTCGGCGGCCTGGATCAGGCGCAGGAGGATGTTCTCGACATCCTCGCCGACGTAGCCTGCCTCGGTGAGGGAGGTGGCGTCGGCGATCGAGAACGGGACGTCGATGGTGCGCGCCAGGGTCTGGGCCAGCAGGGTCTTGCCGCATCCGGTCGGCCCGACCAGGAGCACGTTGGACTTCTGCAGCTCGACGTCGCCGGCGACCTTGGCGTTGGCGATCCGCTTGTAGTGGTTGTAGACCGCCACCGCCAGGGCCTTCTTGGCGATCTCCTGGCCGATCACGTACTGGTTGAGCCCGCTCCAGATCACCTGGGGGCTCGGCACCGTCCCCGGCCGGGTGCGCTTGGTGGTGGTCGACCGGGTGTCCTCCTCGAGGACCTCCTGGCAGAGCTCGATGCACTGGTCGCAGATGTACACGCCCGGGCCGGCCACCAGCTTGCGGACCTGCTCCTGGCCCTTGCCGCAGAAGGAGCAGCGCGGCTGTCGGCGCCGGTCGTCGCTCATGCCGCCGGCTCCGGGAGCTCGCCGCCCAGCTGGGCGGCGAGCTGCTCGACGCACGCCGGGCAGATGAACGCCTGGGTGCGAGCCCGGCCGGCGACCAGGGCGACCGCGGCGGCGGAGGCGCCGCAGAAGTTGCACTGGGGGGCGTCGACGCGGGTGATCGCCCGAACCAGCCCGGGGAGGCCCGGCGGCCGCCTAGTGCCCACGCTCACGCCGCCAGCGTACCGCGTGGCATCGTCGGGTGGGCGCTCCATCGATCACCGTCGCTCACGGCGCCGTCCCATCGGCCCACCCAACCCGAGCTAGCCGGCCCTGCCGCCCGCAGCTCCACCCCCGGCGGCGGGGGTCGCGTCGCCCCCGGCAGCGGCCGAGACGGACTCCGGCCGGGGTGCCCCGTCGGACACCGCCCCGATCCCGTCGGGGCTGGCGCGGTGGCTCTGGATGATGTGGTCGATGATGCCGTAGGCTTGGGCCTCCTCCGGGGACATGTAGAAGTCGCGGTCGGAATCGGTGGTGATCTGCTCCACCGGCTTGCCGGTGTGCTTGGCCAGGATCTCGTCGAGGGTCTTGCGCAGGCGGAGGATCTCGCGGGCGTGGATCTGGATGTCGCTGGCCTGACCGGAGAAGCCCCCCGAGGGCTGGTGCATGAGGATCCGGGTGTTGGGGAGGGAGAAGCGGAGGCCGGCGTCACCGCCGGCCAGCAGGAGGCACGCCATCGAGGCCGCCAGGCCCATGCAGGTGGTGCTGACCCGGGGCTTGACGTATTGCATCGTGTCGTAGATGGCGAACCCGGCCGAGACGCTCCCTCCGGGGCTGTTGATGTAGAGGGAGATGTCCCGCTCCTCGTCCTCGCTCTCGAGGTAGAGGAGCTGGGCCATGACCAGGTTGGCGATCTGGTCGTCGATCGGCGTGCCGATGAAGATGATGCGGTCCTTGAGCAGGCGCGAATAGATGTCGAAGGCCCGCTCGCCTCGGTTGGTGGTCTCGATGACCATCGGGATGAGCGCCATGGAGGGCTCCTGTGCGAGGCCGCCCGCCTCGGGCGGGTTCGACCGGGGTGTGGGCCCGTGCGAGGCCGGGTATCCCGGGGGCTCGCCGTGGCCGGATTATAGGTCGGGGCCGGCCTCGCCCTGGCCGTCCGCGATCGCGACCAGGCGATCGGTGGCCTTCCTCCAGAGCAGCTCCCGGCGGAGGGCGGGGCGGGCCTGGTCGCGGCGGGCTCGGTCGCCGCGCCGGAAGAGCTGGCCCAGCGCGCCCTCCACGTCGGGGTCGGCGACCTCCAGTCCCTCGGCGCGGGCCACCGCCTCCAGGGTGAGCTCCAGCTTCACCCGCTCGGTGGCGGGCTGGCGGCGCTGGCCACGGACCTGCTCCAGGCTCTGGCCGGTCGCCTGCAGGTACTGCTCGACCGAGATCCCGGCTCCCCCCAGGCGGAGCTCGAGGTCGCGCAGCTGGCGGTCGACCTCGCGCTGGATCATCGCCTCGGGCACCTCGACCGAGGCCAACCGCAGCGCCTCCTCCAGGACCAGGTTCTCGCGCCGGGAGGCGGCGAGCTCGGCCGCCGCCGATTGGAGGCGCTCCCGCAGGGCGGTGCGGAGGTCGTCCAGCGACTCCCCGAGGCCGGCGATCGAGGCGAGGTTGTCGTCGATCGGAGGCAGCTCCTTCGCCTGCGCCTGCCGCACCGTGCCCCGGACGGTCACCCGGGCTCCCCGCAGGTCCGCCTCTGGGTAGTCCTCCGGAAGGGTGAGGTCGGTCTCCAGGGCCTCCCCCACCCGGAGGCCGATCAGGGCATCGGCGAGGCCCGGGAGCACCACCCCGGGGTCGAGGTCCAGGGTCTGGGTCCGCCCTCCCCCGCCGACGGCTTGGCCGTCGCGGTGCATGGTGAGGTCGGCGGTGACGCGGTCACCGGCCTGGATCGGTCGCTCGCCGGCGTCGAAGAGCACAGCGTGCTCGCGCTGGACGAGCTCGACGGCGGCCTCGACGTCCCGTCCGGTGACCGGATCCGGTCGAAGGGGGACCCGGAGGGCGCGGTAGCCGCCCAGCTCCACCTCGGGACGGACCACCACCGTGGCGGTGAACTGGAACGGCTCCCCCTGCTCGAGGGTGACCTCCCCAACCTCCGGCGGGGTGACCGGCTCCAGGCCGGTCTCGGCCAGGGCTCGGGCCCAGACCTCCGGGAGGAGCAGGTCCACCGTCTCCTGACGGATCGCCGGCCAGCCGACGGTGCGCTCGAGGACCGCCCGGGGCGCGTGGCCGGGGCGGAATCCGGCGATCCGGACCTGTCCGGCAAGGCGCCGGATGGCCCGCTCCACCGCCCGCTCCACCTCGGCGGCCGGGGCCACCACGGTCAGGACGGCCTCCGAGCCGGCGCGTCGATCGACCGCCACCTCCAGCGGGGTCGTCACCGCCGTGGTCATCCCATCACCGCCATCTGTGCCACCCCGCGGGCCCGATCTCGCCGGCGCCGCCCACGGCCTGGGCCGCTCGCCGCCCGCCCCGTCGTGCGCGGACCGAGGCTCGAACTCGGACGGGTCACCCCACGGGGTCCTAGGCCCCGCGCGTCTACCGATTCCGCCATCCGCGCCGCTCGGAGCTGGCCGCGGCTCGGGGTCGTCCGGCGCCGCCGGAGTATAGCAACGGTTCCCCGGGACACCACCGTCGGCCGGCGGGTTCGGTCCGCAGGGGCGCCCGCGGCCGTTTCGTATGATCGGGGGCGTGGAATTGAACGCAGAGGTCGCGGTCCCGGCACCGTCGCCGGTCCGCCGGGGACGTCCCCGGCGCGTGCCGGTCGCCGAGGGAGCGGAGAACAGCATCCCGCGGGCGCGCCGAGGACGGCGCCCCCGGGTCGCAGCGGCGCCGGCGGGGTCGGTGGTGGAGGAGATCGTCTCCCGAGTCGAAACGCTGGTCGCCGACAACGACCGGCTGCGCCGGGAGAACGCCGCCCTTCACGACACCCTCACCCAGCTGACGGAGGCGCTGAGCGGGATCGCCCCGAGACGGCGCGGACGGCCCCGGCGCAGCGTCGTCTGAACGGTGCCCCAGGCCCGGTCGCGAAGCAGCGCCGGCTGACGGGCAGCGCCCTCCCTGCTCCCGGACGCGGCTGGAATCCAGTGCCCACCCACGGCCTCGACATCCATCTCCGCGCCGCCTACGATGGCAGGGCGACCGCCAGCGGGCGGCGGGAGTCGCAGGGCCCCGGGGCGGCCCCATCCCTCACCAGGAGGTCAGGTCCGTGGACCATCCAAGTCCGTCGCTGAGTCCGGTGGACGACCCGCGTCAGGTGGTTGCCAAGATCGAGCAGAAGGCGCTCCGCCTCTCGGCGCTGCTGCGCGAGCTCGACAACCACCCCATCCCGCTCGATCCCGACCTGCAGGACGAACTGGATGCGGTGCTCGACCAGCTCGGCTGCCGGATCGCCGCGACCCGGGCCCTCCAGCAGCGGGGCGCCGTCCCGGTCGCCTGATCCACGAGCCCAGCCGCGGCCCGCACCACCCGGGCTCACCGCGATGCGAGAGCGCCCCGGCGGCCGGTCGAGTAGAATCAGGCCCCGTGCGCCCATAGCTCAGCCCGGATAGAGCACCAGACTACGGATCTGGGAGCGGGGGTTCAAATCCCTCTGGGCGCGCCAGTGTTCGAGAGCACATCCGGGTACCTGCCCTCGCCGGCCGCCTACGCTGACCGCTGATCCGACCGCAAAACCGAGTCCGCCTGCTCGGCGGGTATGGGGTGGGACGCGACGGGGCGGCCGGGGCGCACGGTACCGCCGCCAGCGGAACCGTGCACGGGCTGGATCCGGGCGAGCCGAGCACGGTCAGCAACCGGACGGGGATGGTCGCCGACGTCTCGCTCCCCGGGACGACGCCGTCACGCGCGGACAGCCACGCCCGCTGGCTGGCGGCGGAACGTGTGAGCCGTCCCAGCCAACTGCCCGCGGCTGCCTACCAGGGCGCGGTGGCGGCGGACGCGCCGCTGCACTTCTGCGCACAGGCGGCGACGGCGGGACGAACCGCGATCGATGTACAGGTGGTGGCGGCCCGGACGGCGGCCGGGCTGCGCGAGATCGCCCGGCACCCGGTGTCCGCGCCCGGGTGGACGCAGATCCTGGCCGCCCACCATCCCGGTCACCCCGACGGGCGCCAGAGCCGGTCCCTGCGGGCGCGGCCGCACACACCCGGAGGAGGCCGCCGTCCTGGCACCCGGGCCTGCGGCCCAGACCTGGCTGCGGGCGGCCGCGGCCCAGGGGGTGGCGCGGATCCGCGCCACGATGGCCGACGCGGTGATGCTGGCGGCGGGGATCGGGGTAGCCCCGGTGGCGACGGCGCTGGCCGCGGGACCGGCCGCCGGCCGCGTCGGCGCCGGCGACCTTGGTCGCCATCGTCGACGCCCACTGCACCGAGCCCCCGCCGATGCCCTGGGACCTCGAGTGCCTCTCCGCCGCCCAGCTCGCCCCCACCGATGCCGACCTGGCCGCCTGCGTGGCCCGGCTCCAGGCCCCGGGGAGCGCGGTCCCCGCCTGCTGGCACACCCACGGCCGGTTGGTCGCCAAGCTCGCGGCGCTCGCTGCCTGGCGCACCCAGGCGTACGCCCCCGGCGACGCCGCCACGTGCTGGGGGGTCGGCGCCACTCGCCTCCAGCGCGCCTGGGTGCCCGTCACCGTCCACCAGGGCCGCCACCCCCCGCCCGACGCCCCCTGGGACGAGCCCCTCCCGGTTCCCGAGCTCGCCGCCTGGGTCCGGGCACCCACCCTGATCCTCGGCCCGCCTCGCAGCGGCAGGACCCGCCGCCGGCTCATCCCCAACGTCGCCGCCTGGCGGGCCCCCTCCCCGTCGCTTCCACCCGCCGCACCCTCATCGACGCCATGCTGCGGAGCTCATCCAAGTCCTCCACGATGAAGGCCGCTAGGCCCCCCGGAGTGGTGATCATCGAGCCGTGCCGGCATCGGGCTCGGTTCGTTGGCGGGCAAGACGGGCCCCTGGCGCGGCGAGGCTCTTGATCGTGTGGTCGACCACTCTCCGCACTGGCTTGTGTGGCGTGCACCTCCGGGTCCGTTCACCGTCGACCGGAATCTCGAAAGGGCTGCCGTCCCAGCGCGGCGACGTCGGGGCCACCTCGAGGACGTGGACGACCACGCCGGTGACGACATCGGCGGGATGCCGCTGGTCGACCGCAGGTCGGAATCAGACATGACCGCGATACGGCGAGGCGCCACCGGTTGCTGAGGGGAGCGCCCCGCAGGGGTTCCCAGAAAGCTCGCACTGCTGATCTGACCACCAGAGTCTCTGCCCGCAGGACGTTCCGACCCACGGGACACGCCACAGGTAGCCGTGGATCCGATCGGGCTGTGGGGTCTTCACTGCCCTACTCGCTCGTACACGCTGATGTGGTGCCAACTGGTGGCGGTGAATGGCTCGTGGTTCCAGCCTCCTCAGCGGGCGCGCAGTCGAAGGCCGGTCGTGCGGGCCATGAGATCGAACTCCGGCGGGTGGGCCAAGCGCAGTCGAACGGGGCTGAACACGATGCCATCGGAGCCGATGCGCACGTGTGGCGTTTGCGCGTTTTCGGTCCGGAGGCTGACGCCGGCCGGGTGACGGGGCCTGGGGGCGGAGCGGCTCACTGACCGGCGCTGATGTCCTGACGCTTCGGACGCGTCGACCCCTTCCTGATGGCGGCGACTGTCGTGGCGTGTTTCGTGGCCGTCGGGGCTTTGGCTGGTAGCCGGGCGAGCCTCGTCCTCGCCGGAGGGGCCCGCCTTGCTTGCATGCTCGCCATCACATTGGTGAGGAACATGCCGATCAACCTGTGGGTGTTCCGCTGGGACGAGGAGCGCGGCGACCCCGAACCGTGGCGTCGGATCCGGCGCCGCTGGGACGCACTCCATAGCGTCCGGAGCATCCTCGACGTCGCGGGGCTCTTGCCTGTTGCCGCTGCGGCCGCGTCGTCCTGATCGATGCGACGCCTCGGGTCGATGTGCATCTGGGCAGAACAGTGTCCGCGCTCGCAGCCGCGACAGCCAGGCACTGGAGACCTTCGACCCGGCGCTCATAGTGGCGACGCTCTGCAACGACGTCACCATCCATGTCGCCGTCCACGACCAGCCGCTTGCGGGAAGGGTGACCGCCGCGTTCCTCTTCGAGGTCCTGACCCAGGAGTTGACCCGGTTGGTGGTGGTCGAGGAGATCGCAGAGGGCCCCAAGAGCGTGGTGGTCTTCGAGACCTCGCCTCGCGCCGAGCACGCGTGCGGCCTCAACGTCGTCGCCCACGGAGCTGACGGGCTGGTCCGGGATCTGACGGTCTTCTTCCGACCGCTCGCCTCGCTCCGGGCGCTCGCCGACGTGATAGGCGCCCGCATGGCTGAGCGCTCCGGCCCGCCTCCCGAGGGCTCGGCTGAGATGGAGCGGATCCTCGTGGTGGGGCGACTGGGATGATCGGTGCACCCGTGGCCCGTGCTCTGCGCGCCGTCGGCCATCATGGACGCCTCTCGTGCGCGACCGCACCCGGGCGAGCGTGCTTATGGCAGCGGGTTCGGTCCGACAGGTCGACGCCGTAGCGTTGAGCGAGGGTGGCAGAGTCCGGCTCCGGCTGCCCGACGGAGCGCCGCCGTCCGGCTACGACGAGGTCGAGTCGCCTCCTGCGGTTGGTCGCAGAGTCGGTCATCTCATGATTGATGCGGAGGACCACCTTCCCGTCCCCGGCGTGCCGGCGCAGCAGCGCCGACGTCCGGAGGACGTCGAGCGCAACGCCCCAGCAGGCTGCCTTGGAGTGTCGGTCCGACCGACTGCGGTCCTGCCATCGATTCCACCAACGATCCAACGGTCCCGGTAGGGAGAGGCCCCAAACCAGGATCTGGGGGCCGAGCACGGTGACGGCTCAGCTCTGACCGGTGCCGCTGTCGGACACCTACGCTGACTCCAGCTCGAGCGATCGCCCTGAGACCCGACCGTGGTCCGCGACGGCCGCCCGGAAGCCTGGGTGCCAGCCCAGGTTGCCCTCCGTCAGCCGAGAGTGGATCCCGTCCCCCCCGGTTGCCCACTCCAGGAGCCCGTGGACCTCGACGACGCCTCTCGCGACGCCCACAGTGACAGCGTTGCCGACCAGCTTCCACTGTGGCCCCTTGCGGTGTCCGAGGTCCGCAGGTGCGGTTCATCCGCGCGGGAAAACCTGCAGCGCCTCCGCATCACCGATCGCGGGCACCACGAGCGCCCGCCCGCACCCCGCCCGGCCGACCCATATCGCAGGTGGTGGCGGGATCCCGAGCGTGGAGCCGCCCTTCAGGTTCGGGACCGAGTCCCGCCCATCCCAGTCCTCCGTGTCCCTCGGTCCAACGGACGCCGAGGCTGTCATCCCGATACCGCTGGGGGCCTGGCTCGCCGTGATCGCCCGCGAGCAGGACCTCGCGCGGGTGGCCCAGCGTGGACGCCAGCAGGAGCACCCGGCGCCGACGCTGAGGCACCCCAGCGACCCGCGAATCCACGACCCGGACCGCCCATCGATGGCCGAGCTGACCTCGGCGCTCGACCAGGTACCTCATCGCGGCACCCCGGTCGAGAGTCAGCATGTTCTGGCCGTTCTCGATGAGGACCCCGGGGCACCGCTCGGCCCCTCGCTCGGCCACGGTCGCGGAGTCGGAACAGGTGCGCCACCAGCCCCGCTTGCGCACCCCGAAGTCCGGCGGTCCGCCCGGCCTGCGAGAGGTCGGTGCAGGGGAGGCCGGCCGCAACGGGGTCGAGGTCACCCGAGAGGTCCGGCACCTCGCCAAGGTCTGGCGCCACCGCGCGTCGAACCGGGTTCGGAGAATCGCTCGGGCCGGCTCGCACGCCTCCCACCGGAGGACGGTGTGGACCTCCAACTTCGAGGCGTGGAGACCGTCCTCGATCCCGCCGATCCCAGCAACGTGGCCCGCCACCCGAACGGAGCGGCCCCCCTGAACTCGCGCCCGCGATGTCCCTCGGCCGGGGCCCGGGCGGGCGAGCCCTTTGCGGCGGGTCCCATCGTGGGTGTCCTCCCCTCCATATGGTGTGCTGCGAACACCGGTTCCCACAACATGTGGCCCTCGCGCCGACCGGGCCCCGAGTGGGTGGGCCGGTCCCGCACCTGCGCCGAGGAAGGGGGCTCCCGAACACCCGGGAGACCTCGGGCGCCAACGAGAGCGTCCCCGAGGCGATCCCGAACGGGGTGCGCAGAAGGGGGGCACGCGGGCGACGGCCGACGGCACCCCGCTGGTCGGAGCTGATCGAACCCACTCGAAGGTCGAGTGTCCGCGCCTTTCAGAGCCAGCCTCGATCGGAACGTCTCGGCGCCGTACCCGTGATCGGGAGCGCTTCCACCCATAGCCGAGCCGCTCCAGCCGGCGGGGGCTGGGGAGGGCCGTCACCGGCGGCGCGGCGGAGGTCCGGGCCGCCTCACCCGCGTAACGAGCGGGGAGGCCGCCCCGTTGACGTCGCGAATGCATCAGCTCATACGTCGCGTGCCGAGGTCGGCGCTCGTCGTCGCCGCCATCGCGGGTGGGTTCGGCTCGATCTCGGTCGCGCCCGCCGCGGCGGCCGCCCACCAGGCCGGCGCCGTCACCGCCGGCGCTCCCAGGTTCCTCGCGCAGTCGGTGAGCTTCATTTCGAACGACGCCGGATGGCTCCTGGGCGCCGCCCGTTGCCGCAGCGGCTGGTGCACGGCGGTCCGCCGCACCGCGGATCGCGGGCACACCTGGACCGCGGTCAGCGCCCCGCCTGCCCGCATCAGCGGGGACGGCTCGAGCCTCGATCACATCACCGAGCTGGTCGCGGCCGGCCCCCTTGACCTGTTCGCCTTTCGTCCCGGCCTGTGGTCCAGCCATGACGGCGGGACGCGCTGGGAGCCGGTGCGGCTCCCAGGCCCGGTGGTGGCGCTGGCCGCGGGCGGCAGCGCCGTGTATGCGGCGGTGATGCCCTGCTACCAGGTCGCGCAGCGGTGCGAGCGGGGAGGGCACCTCTACCGCAGCCCGATCGGCCGCGACGACTGGCGGCGCGTCCCCGGGCCGGTTCTCTCCCCTCTCTCCTCGCCGGAGCTGACCGTCCACGGCTCGGCGGTCGTGCTGCTCGCCGCCGGCGCCAGCGCTTCCCCACTCCTCGTCGCCCCTGACGGCGACCACTTCGCCCGCCGCCGTCAGCCCTGTCCCAGCGCCCTGGCCGAGGGCGGGATGGCCCCGGTCGGCCTGGCCGCGAGCGGACCCACCGACCTCGCCATCCTCTGCGCCGGCAATGCCGGAGCCGGCAGCGCCCAGAAGTCGGTGTATGTCTCCACCGACGCCGCCCGCACCTTCCATCGGATCGCCGACCCGCCCCTGGGGGGTGACCCGGGGCAGATGGCGGCCGCGTCTCCCACCACCTTCGTGGTGGCCGCGGCATCCGGTGCGAGCTGGCTCTATCGCACCGTCGGGCACGACACCCGCTGGACGACCGCCCGCAGATTCGGAGATGGCGGGGTGGGCTTCACCGACCTCGGATTCAGCGATCGCCTCCACGGGGCGGCCATATACGGCGAGGCGTCCGTGGCGGAGAGCGTCACCGGCCAGCCCCCGCCCCTCCCGGGCGTCGTCTACCTGACCAACAGCGGCGGCCGCACCTGGTTTCCGATCGCCGGTTGAGGCGGCGGCGCTCCCCGCTCCGCGAGTGGTCCCGTCCCTCCTCCGCCGCCGCCAGCCCGGCTCACGACCAACCGGCTACTCGGACGCGGCGAGGCCGCGCCTTCCGATCGCCGGCCGGCCTCACCCGCCCCTACAGGCCCGTGGACAGGAACTGACGGGTCCGCTCCTGCTGGGGGTTGGCCTGCAGCACCCGAGGATCGCCCGCCTCCACGATGGCGCCGCCATCCATGAAGACCAGGGTGTCGCCAACCTCCCTGGCGAACCCGATCTCGTGGGTGACCACGATCATGGTCATCCCCTCGGTCGCGAGCTCGCGCATCACGTCCAGCACCTCGCCCACCAGCTCCGGATCGAGGGCGGAGGTGGGCTTGTCGACGAGCATCAGCATTGACTCCATCGCCAGCGCCCGCGCGATCGCCACCCGCTGCTCTGGCCACCCGACCGCTGGATCGGGTGGGCATGGGCCTTGTCGGTGACCCCCACCCGGTCGAGCAGACGGTCGGCCCGCTCCCGGGCGACCGCCTTGCTCTCCCCCCGGACCGCGACCGGACCCACCATCACGTTCTCCCGCCTTGATTCGCAGCCCCATCACCGCCCCGAGGGCGTGGCCGAGCACGATGTCCCAGCCCACGATCGACGTGTGATTGGCGCCGAAGACCTCGTCGGGAGCGTAGCTGGCATCGGTGGCGACACTGAGGGCGCCCTGGCGGCGGTACGTGGCCGGCACCGCCCGGGCGATCGCGGGATCGGTCGTGGCGCCGAACGGACCGGTGAGCGCGACGGCCCGGCTGCCCTCGCGGGCCCCGGCCGCGCTGGGGGCGCCCGCGGCAGCGGTCAGGAGCACGACCGCCAAGCCGGCGGCGGCGATGACGCGATGCGGAAGTGGGCCGAGTCCGGTCATCGTTCTCCCCAACTCGGGGATGCGCGCAACGGTGCACTCAGGATCCCCGAGAGTCGCCGCCTTCTAGCACCGGGGCGCTGCCGCCCCGCTCCCCCACCCAGCGGTCCGACGCGCGCCCGCCGGCCGGAGCGCTGGGCGCCGCACGACGGGAGCGCCGCTCGGGTCGGACGGGGAGGTGGGCCACCCGCGTCGCGGTCGGCGAACGCTGTCACCCGACGGCCGCCCAGCCGGGAGCACCTCGCGGGCTCCCTGGCTCTGACACCGCCTCTCCGTCGTCGTCCGTCCGCCGACGGGTCGCACCGCCCTGGCCGCCTGGCGCCCCCAGAATCTGACGGCGCACTCCGACGGGTCGGGGCGCCCGTGGGCAGGGCCGGAGACGACATGGGGGCGCTGGTCGGGCGTGACGACCCGGTCTGCCACCCGATTCGCAGCCGCACCGGGAGAAGGCTCGAGCGCTGGAAGACCGCGTCGGCGGCCGCCGACGCATCGTCCGCGACCCACGCCCCTCACCCG
>Ga0307372_10002864_pt1 | contig 28144 bp, 25 predicted proteins | sample OX1MG_FD_202533 | JGI IMG/M metagenome (GOLD analysis project Ga0307372, IMG submission 202533) | Soil microbial communities from Risofladan, Vaasa, Finland - OX-1 | ecosystem: Environmental > Terrestrial > Soil > Coastal area > Acid sulfate soil | place: Finland: Risofladan, Vaasa | collected... | reverse complement strand
TTCGCCGCCTGGCTCGCGATTATGAGCGGCTTCCCGCTACCGTCGCTGGCCTTCATCTCGTGGCTTTTGCCTGTTTGATGCTTCATCAGTTGATCCATTACAGCTTAAGTCCCTAACACGCTCTAGACCTGGCACTTCTTGCTCAAGGGTGTAAGTTCCTGGTGGTAAATCGATAGTCAGTGCAATCCATCCCTCAGCTAAGTCGAATGCTCCGGCTTCCGGGAAGCTTACGCTACTATCCTGACCACGTAAAACAAAAGTAGGATGTTCTGAGCGAGCCTCACCTTTAGTGCGTGCAAAAAGAAATAGCCGTGCGGTTGGCTTGCTTCCTAATATAGCATGGACATTCCTGCTATGATCTCTGGCTGCATTTTCATGATATTCATGAGTGGACCGAACGGAGATTAGTGGAATGGATGAATCAAATTGTAGTTTAAAATTATGCACTAACGAGGTACTATCAGACTCAACAGCTACTAGTCTTTCAAGTCTATCTCCTGGAATCATCGCCTGCACTACATAAATTCCTGGATCAAGTTCCACTTCTAATCTGTGTATGCCTGCTGCTACTTCACGGCGGCTAGCATCCAGAACGCGCAGATCAGCTATTCTGTCCGGCCCTGTTATTTGTAATGTTCCTTTACTGTTAGCCATCCTTGTCACCTTTTAAGGTAATCGAGTTCAATTTGCCTGGGCCTACTTCTACAAGCTCTTGAGGACCGTCCGGTTCGATGCATATGCGATATAATCCAGGGGGTAAATGGAAATCTGTATGATTTCCAGACAACGGTTTACGCTTAAATTCCTGCAGCTTATGATCATAGATTACCACATTTGCGTCAGGAAAGGAAGAATAGACACTCACCCGGTACAATGGAGGATGAGCTACCTTTGCGAGAACTAAAGGACGGGGTAAGCCTGCCCAGTCTATGTTCAATTGTTGACGCACATTCTCTTGTTTGGTCAGTTCTTCAAGGCGCATCTCCACATAAGGGACAAGTGTCTCAGTGCTAACGATCCATTCTTCCTGCACTTTTTTCACTGCTCTTCCATCCAAACCTTCCATTAGAGCCTCGGTGAAAAGTCCTCGCCGTGTAGAATACTTAAGTGCGCGTTCATTTGCATATTCAGTAAAACCAGCAGCATAGAGAATAAATTGCGTGACACTCGCAGCCCTAGAAGTTGGATCATCTCTAGTCCAGCTTGGCCCCTGTCCAGTTACACGGCGATCCCAGTTACGGCAGCAGTCGTAAAAGATTACTTGTTCCGGGAACAGTGCTCGTCGAGCTAATCTTTCGTGGTAGCTCGCCGCATCTATGCTTCTGTCAAGATTGTCCAAGGAGGCGTTAGCCATAAGAAGTGCAACGTGACGGAACTCTTGTGCACATCCATGCCCGGCGAAGTAGAGATACAGCCGCCGCGCTTGTTGAGAATACATTCGTAGCCTGCGAGCTGCATCAAATATTTCTGTGAAGGCATCATCGATTTCATCCTTGATAGGGCGGTCTCCAGAATCGGGAGGATCTTTACTGATAACCATCTTAACCTGAAGTGCAGGCACTTTCGCCACCTGTATCAGCCAGTCCCGAAATCGTTTTGCATCCTTAACAGGCCCTTCTAAATCTTGCAGTTTCGGATAGCGAGAGATGCCAATAACAATCGCAAAATCTTCTGTGGCAGTCATTCTTGAATACCTCTCCAGGCCTATTGGAACTTCCTTGTCATCTTCTCGTACACTTCAGGTCGGTTCCAATACTCGCTGTGGGAAATGGGAAAGGGAGCCGTGGTGTCGACTACGATATCTACTACTTTGGTGAAAACAGGCTCAGCGCGAAAACTAAGCATGTCGTCGGGATCGTAGATATTTATCCAGCTTCCTATCCGATCTGGTACCGGAATCTTACCTTCATCAAGCACCACAGGACTTCTGAGGGAACCCAACTCACCAAATAACCCCACCTGACTGCCTACAGTGACGAGTCGTTCCACGTTCCGAACTGTCTGACTACAGTAGTCATAGCAAATAATCCCCCCAAGACTATGCCCCACAAGCCATAACGGACTTCTGTCCGATTTGACCACTTCTGCTACGACACTCTCGAATTTCTGCAGAACAAGTTCTCGCCGGGCAAGGTAGACCAGTACATCCCCAATAAACAGAGACCATTTTTTCATTATGCGCCGACGCCAACCCCGGCGTAGAGCGACTGTTGCAGCCGATAGCGCAGCATTCTTCAGAGTGTCACCTATTCGACCACGTTGGCCCCCCAGCTGTCGTTCTAGAATCCGCTGCAACTGCCCCTCTACATCGGTCCAGACAAATTCTGTATCTAGCGTGTCATCTTGCCCTAATGTTGCTTCATACAGGGCAGCAGTCAAGCAGCGAATCAAGGGGTCAATTAGATCGCCTACTCCATACCTCCTGTCTGCATAGCCAGCCTGATTAAAAGCATTTCCCACAATAGCCTCTATGGTGTCGCCTGCTACTATTTTGCCCATAGCCACTGACAGTTGATGATCATTCTGTAAGGCAGCACTAATCTCTGGTTGGCTCAAGTAGAGGCTTTGATTACGGATTCTGACTTCAGAAGGTATAGGAATAAAGCCAGCTCCTGCAGGGTCAAACTCTTCAGCATCACGAAGGGCAATGAATTCAAGATACGGTTCATCCAACAAAAGTGCTTTCAGTTGGTCCTGATCCAATTCTGGTATTTCTGGCAGAGCAGGAGAATCAATGGCTCGCACGCCTTCTAGAAAACCCGGAATGCTGGCACCATGACATCGAAGTGATGCGCCCTCATCTCCCCAATAAAAACCTTCTACCCGTAGTTCCTTGCATTGTAGCGCGATCTTATCTCGAACTATCTTAAGCAGTTCCTCGAAACGTTCTTGTCGAACTGAGACGCCATGAACAAAAATAATGGGCATGAAACTTTCTCTCTTTCATCTCTCCTATATCTTCCAATAATAAAGTATATAACCATGTATAAGAGTAACATTACAACTTTTGATATTTACTCATGACCACCTCAAGTTTAAAGTGTACTTCCTATTTTAGAGATTTGCTGTTTGAGATATTCTAAACGAAAGAATAGAAAAATGCAAGTCACTCTATTAAGTGAAGCGGCATCCGAGAATGTTTATAATGGTACCGGAATCCTGGTTCTCCGTCATCTTCCATGCTAAACTGAACCATAAAAAAATTTTGATGGTTCAGTTTAGCATGGAAGATGACGGAGAACCTGATATCCGGTACAAGATACGCTTCCAATGCGCCGCTCTCATCCATTGAGAGGAGAAAACGGGATCCGATAGTCTCCACCACAAGGAAAGGATATGTGGCCTGATACCCTCGACCTTGTTCCCGTTGTACCTCTGCTTCCAGCAAGATGCGCTTGAATTGGTCAGTGGAACCAGTGGCATCACTGTCATCAACGTAATCAGCGTAATCAATTGCATCTTTCACCGTCCAACGTGAAGCGCCCACGAATCAGGACAACGCCTCTGGCAGGTTGTCTTCATCCAATAGATCACCCTGCACATCGGCTATGACCTATCCAGGCAGAGAGCGAAAAGTGTTAGCGTGGATGATGCAATTGATTACGCTGATTACGTTGATGATATGGATTACCCCAAAAAACAAAAGAGTGCGGCTTTGTAAGAAAAGCCCGCACTCTTTTGTTTCATCAGGGATGATTGTCACTCTCAGTGGAAGTTCGGTCGTTGCTCTCTTCCATTTCCACCACTCGCAGCAGAGCCACGAAATATATTGGGCATAACTGATGGCAATGGAGCAGCATCCGGTCGCCAGAAAGCGGAAAGACGCACAGGCGCTTGACCATCTCATCTCCCTACGCTTTTTTCGTGGTCCCACAGCCTATCACGGCCAGCTTCACTTCACCCGGCGTCTCCTCGGCAATGGACACTTCATGCTGTACCAGAGCGAGCAGGGCCACACCGTTCACGCTGCACGTTGCGAGCTTGTAACCTTCGGCCAGGGGATAGAGAACAATGTCTTTCCTCACTGTCATCAATCGGCAGCAGTGTCATCACCGTAATCACTGTAATCAACGTAATCAATTTCATGTGTCTCCTTCCAGAGCAAACCTCACACGGATCAAGAAAGTATCGCTTGTGGTTTGATATGCAACTATCCATAAACCATTTCCTGTGAACCAACTTGAATGATGCTTTGATTACGGTGATGACACTGATGCTATTGATGACGCTCTTGCTCTCATTGAGGCGATGTACGCTGCCCGTTTGTCTCACCCGTTTCGAACAACGGTGTCGCGTCTCTGCATACGAGATGATCCCGATTCACTGCTTCCACACAGCAACAAGAAAGCGCTGGTATGAGCAAACGCAGCGTCAGGGAACCTATGATCATCGGTCACTTCCTCTTTTTCTCGCTATGATGCTTCCGATGTCATCAGTGGCATCACCGTCATCAATGTAATCAATTGCATGTGTCCCCTTCTAAAGTGAACCATATACAGAGTAAGAGAGTGTCACTGGCAGGTTGGTATGCAGCTATCTTTGAACCAATTCATGTGAACCGAAGATGGCCTCCTCAGACAGAGATCGCAAGGAGCTGTCATACATGGTAAAAATTGATTACGTTGATTACGTTGATGGCAGTGATGCCACTGATGACGCTGATTACAGTAAGATAGACTGTATGCCCAAAAACGAAAAAGCGCGGGCTTTTCTCATCAAGCCCGCGCTTTTTCGTTTTCCTCAGAGAGAACAGTCACTCTCAGTGGAAATTCGGTTGCTGTCCTCCTTCGCTTCCACTGCTCACAGCCTATCTTCGAAACGTATGGGCATGACAAATGGCAATGGCCGCAGCGTCAGCGGCATCATCGGGTCGTGGGATGGACGAAAGGTGCAGCAAACGCCGCACCATGTCGCCCACCTGCGCTTTTTTCGCCGCTCCATAGCCCGTCACGGCCAGCTTTACTTCATTTGGCGTATATTCAGCGATGGATACGTGGTGTTGGACCAGTGCGAGTACGGCCACCCCACGCGCCTGCGCGACTGGAATCGCTGTGCTTCTATTGTGTCCGAAAAACAGCGACTCTATCGCTGCTTCCTGGGGTGTATACTGCACCATAATCGCAGAGAGGTGGTCATACACCTGAAGTAATCGCTGCGGATACTCCAGTTTGGCCGGAGTCATAATGGCATCGCACACGACCAGACGTAATGCCGCTCCCTGTCCCTGTACCGCGACCACGGCATAGCCCATGCGCCCGATACCCGGGTCAATACCCAGAATGAGGCGTTCATTCACTCCTGTCTGTTCTTTTTCCTTCTTCTGCATCCGGCACTCACCATCCTCCCAACCGTTTGTCGCGCAGACTCACCCACCCACCTTGCGCGATAATGAGATGGTCCAATACCTCGATCTGCAAGATTGCTCCAGCCTGCACCACCTGTTGGGTGACGGTTATATCGTCCTCGCTCGGTTCAGGCACGCCACCTGGATGGTTATGCACCATGATAATGGAGGCGCTATTGAGTAGTAATGGCAGGCGAAACAGTTCGCCAGTGCGCACTCCCGCCGAACTCAGTGTCCCTTTGTAGAGGGGATGGATGCGCTGCACATGATTTTTCATATCCAGACACACTATCCACATTTCTTCGTGGTCGAGATACCCCATCATCACCATGAGCAACGTCGCAATATCGGCGGAAGCCTTGATCCGTTCATCGGGGCGCGGTGTCAGCAATACCCGCAAAATGGTGAGCAACGCCCGCACTTCCTCCGGGAGCGGTTCACTCTGCCTCACTGCCGACTGGATATCCTCACTGGATGCAGCGACTCGTCGCAGTTCGGCCAGGCAGACATAGGGTGCAACAGCTTCACGCAGTTGCTGTTCCTGCCGTCGGGTCGAGAGATCAGCGGGAGGCCAGACCGCCTCTTCCGCCAGCAAGAGCGGCTGCATAAGCGTGGCATGGCGGGCCTTTTTTGTGGCAACGGGACAATACACACAGCGTGGTGTTTGTGGCATACGAATGGTCCTTTCTCAAAACAAGAAACACCCCCAGGAATCCTTTGCTGTTCCTGGGGGTGTCTTCACAATGGTGCACGTGGGGATGATGAAACATGAGAGGGTGGCTCTCAAACCAGAGATCACACGTGGTTACTGTGGCGAAGGAGGCGTCACAGGAAGTGACAGCCAGGGATACAGATCGAAGTCCTGCAGGCTGCCTTCTTCCTTCCAGCGGAGATACAGCGGACTCTGGAAGAGGTCGCTGTAGGTATCATCGGCATTCAGGCGTACCCGACGCAGGATATGTAATTGCCGGGCAAGCCCATGCAAGAGACCATAATAGGAGTGCTGACCCTCGCTGATTTCCAGCGCCACCAGTTCCACGGTCTCCCCTGGCCTGACCTTGCGTTCTTCTCGTCGGATAGGCTTGCCTCGATGTTCTCGCCAGTAGATGCCCGGAGGCAGATCCAGCAGGCCGTACCAGCGGCCATATGTCCAGGGGAGGTGGGTATCAGGGAAGACCAGATACAGTTCGATGCGCGTGTGGAATGACATTCCTTGTTCCTTTCCATTCTTTTCAAGAAGACAGCACAGGCCCCAGACGATGCTGTCCAGGGCCTGTGCGTATGTGAGCGAGTACGTACTATAGATCGCGTGCTAGCGGTCGCTTTCATACCAGGGAAGGGCCTGCTCGCCGTGTGCGGAGAACCCAGCTTCGACGTTCTCTCTGGCTCGCTCATTGACTGAGCCATCGGCAAAACGGATCAGAGCCACGCCGGTAATCGGTAAGGTAGCAAAGATGCCAGGTACCAGTCCTTCTGCCGACTCACCCGTCGGGCGATACTGGTACACCGTGCTGCCTATAGCACGCAGGCACAGTGGCCGCGCCGGGTAACGCTGGTTATCAGCACTGCCTTCGCCTTCGGCATCATCAGGAATACGCTCGGCAATGACCGTCTGCGCTGCTTCCTGTGGAATCACATCCCATAGTTTGAAGAGACATGGCCCAGCCTGAGGCCCATGGACGTGTTCCTGCTCCACCGGGAGCGCTATGGGGGTGGACACTGTTTCGTCGTCCTCGCGCTCATCTGCGCTGCTCTGTTCATCAGTACTGGTGAGCGCAACTGCGTGACCGGGCAGGTCTTTGTGGCAGGTTGCTGGCGGCATCTGCGTCTGCCATGCCAGATTGCGGGCGCGAGGATGCACCAGGATCATGCGACTGGTCCGCGAGAGCAGCGACAGGTCAAGATTGGGGTTGAGCCGTCGCGAGGCTCCATACCGCCGGAGTTCCTCAATGAAATCCGGGCAGTAGGGGTAGTGTTCTTGACCCACCCAGATGAGGAGGTCGTACACCGGGCAGCCATCCGCGTCACACACTGGTTCACCCGCTGCGACTGTGCGTTGCCAGAGCTGGGGCTTGTTAATCAGGTCCAGACCGTCTGGGACTGCTATTGGCGGATCAAGCAAAAACTCCTCCAGCGGCCTCCCATAGGGCGAGAGGCCACTTTCAGCATACACACCGCCCGGTTCACGGTCGCCACAGCCACGCTCCACCGGGTCAGCTTTTGGGAATTCAAACATGGGTTCTGCTCCTTCTTTTTCCTTTGTTGGTAAAAACTCTTGTGTTCATACGCCGCCTTCGTCGCGGATAGGCATTGGTTCGCATGGGTGTGGGGGAAATGAGGCAGAACGGAGCGCGATACGGACCTGCTGGGCGAATGCCTCGCTGAGCGTCTGGATAGCGCGTGGAACTGCCCGGTAATCATCGCTGTGCTGGAACAGGCATACGGCTTGCAACACCTCCTGTAAGGCCTGTCCCGCTCCCGACAAGGGGTTTTCCGATGCCGATGGTGAGACTCCTGGTACATACAACAGGGTGGAGTCTCCCTTTGCATCTTCTGCATCTTTCGGTGCTAGACCATTGGACAACGACGAAACAGCGGATGAGGCAGTGGACATCGGTGAGGGATGAAAACTTTGCGCAAGGGTGGCCTGAAGCGGCAGCAGTCCACTGGCAATCTGCACGCGCAGCACCTCTTTCACCCGCTCCGCCGTCACTTCCTCTCCCGCGTTTGCCAGCTGTGCGACACGCTCCTGCTGCGTTGGCGTAAGCCGAACGAGTTTGCGAGCCACGTCCCGGCTCACCGTCCCTGCCAGCACACGACTGAGCAGGGGTTGGGGCAACTGCGCGATTTTGAGCCGTTCGGCCAGGTGGACGCGATCAAAGCCGAAGGCCGCCAGATCGTCGACCGTCAGGCCCACCTTCTCATCGAGCAATTGACGCAACGCTCCTACTTCCTGTACCCAGGCAGCAGACCGCTGCGTATTTTCAATGAGCGCCAGCAGCGCCGACAACGGCAGGGTACTGCTGGTATAGACTTCACATTTGATGATGGTCAGTCCCGCCAAACGTGCCGCCAGCACCCGTCTGCGTCCGGCAATCACGGTAAAGGTGACGTCCAGGTCGTGGATAGCACATCCGTCGCGCATGACGACCGAGGGGCTTTGTAAGATGCCAACCTGCTGAATACTTTTCACCAGCCGTCTGGCTGAACGAGTGATGTGCGCCGCATCCTGAACCAGTAGCCGTTCCACTGGCAGGTGCCGTGTTTCATGGGCAGGCAACGATGTCACGCCCAGTCGCCGCAAGAGCAGCAGGGAGGCGTCGGCCGGGGCCACTGCTACTGCTGCTCCATCTGTGTCTGTGTCTATCCGTCGGTTCTCTGTAGATGCGAGAACCGGCAAGGGAAACATGGTCATGAGGGAATGCTCCTGTTCTGTGTCTTCAACACTATGGTTGCCCCGCCGAGTAGAACACTCGTCTGTATGCGGGCAGCCATGTAACATGGTGTTTTCTGTGGATAACCTGTGGACAAGGGAAGCGTGTGAGTTCCAAAGTAAGCGTGGACGTGGATTCTGCCTGGAGCAGCGTCCACGAGGTGACTGAAACGTGGAAAACTCCAACGAAAGCGTGGACACAGTACCAGATTTCAGCGCAAGCGTAGAAAAGTCATTTTGAGCGTATAACGCCACCAATAACAAGGGATCGGCAAGATTTCTACGCGAAATGCTTGTTTTCTGATCTGGTGCGACGGTTTGTCCACGCTTACTCTGGACACTTTTTCGCATCGTTTGATTCTTTTTCCACGCTTGCAGTGGGAAAGTGCGTTCGTCCACGCTTGCGTTGGAATCCACAAAGCGTATCTACGGGAGTTGTACGTGCTGCGTTGCTATCCTGGGTGGGTTCATGGGTGCGCTTGCACGTGAGCGTGCAGTGGGTAAAGAGACGATACACACCACGCCTTCTGCGATGAGCATGTTGACCGCCTCATGCACCGCCATGAAGGAATAGGACAACGCCTCCATCAGCTCCTGCTTCGTCGTCGTCTGACCAGCACGCGCTCGTTGCGTGATGTAGCGGGCGACCTGCTCCACCATCTTTTCGCTCACGAAAAACCCTTCGCGAGGATGGTCACGCCAGAGCAAGGTCACGTCGGTGATCTCTGTTACCTCTAGCATTTCTGGCATCTCTGGCATCTCTCCTCGATTGTCTTGTTCATTGGTCATCTAATGGCTCCTTTCGTTCGTTTGTTCATTTGTTCATGCGTTTGATGGACATTCATGGGACGAGTGCAACAGACAGACCACCAGGGAACGTCTGCCTGTTGCACCATTCAAAGAGAATCGATTGTCGCTCTAGCCCCACAGACGTGGCTGTGAGCGCACCGGCGGGACGGCACACAGGGTTAGCGGCGAGCGTTCGTCCGTGTGCGTCTTCCCGGCCTGTGCTGTTTCCGCCGTTTCCGTCGCGCCCTGGTCCCAGAGGGATGGAGTCACGACCATCTGTCCGTGCGGAGACGCCAGGGTGTGGGTGCCAGTGGCACGTGTGGCATGGGTAGCGTGTGCTTGTGCTTGCGCCTCTGCTTCCGCAAGGGATGCAATCTCGCGTACCACCACCGGCTGCTTTCGCTGCACCGGGTCGTGGCTACCCGTTCGTCGGCGTGCTTGCGAACGGCGCACTCGCGCCAGAGCGATATGCTCACGACGCCCAAAGATGACATCCGCCCGGCTGCCAATGGCTGGTGCCGCGATGGGTGTCGGTTCCGGCTGCGGGGAAACTGGTGGCAGCAAGAGTGGGACAGTATATTCACCGGATGGTGTCACCAGTGACACCGATCCCTCCATGGACGAAGGCTGCACGACCACCACCTCGTTCCGAGAGACGCTGTCTTGCCCATGCAGTGCTGCAGATGGTTCCTCATACTGCACCAAGACAGGGGCAAAGGTGCGTGTGTGTACCAGCGGAGGAGATGCCATCCAGACAGAGGATACATGGTCTGCCTGACTCCGCAGGGAGATGAGTCGCGCTTCCAGTGTGTCGGACAGACCACCCAACCAGGTGCGTCCACGCGAGAGCGCCGCACGCAACTCCTCGGCTCGTCGGGCAAACACCGCTTTGAGTGTTGCCTCTTCCTCGACAATCTCCGTCTCATCCGACGGCACCATCAGGGATACAGATGCACCCTGCTCCACATCGTCCTCGCTCTCCTGCTGCTCCAACAAACTGGAAAGGCGAGCCAGGGTGGTTTTATTGGCCCCGGCATGTTCGATGAGCGCCCCGCGTGCCGGTTCTCCCGCAAAGGCGGCGGCAGCGCCACTTTGCTGACCCAACTTGCGCAGCTTGTGATGTCCGGCGGTGTTGGCATACGTCAGGTAGTAGATGCGCACCGCCTCCCGTTTGCCCAGGCGCCATGCACGTCGCGAGGCCTGATCGAGCATAAACAGGTTGAGTGCCATCTCAATCCAAAAAATGCTGTCAATGGCACTTTGCAGGTTGAGACCTTCATTGACCCGCCGGTACGGCACAATGACCACGGTGTGTCCGTGCTGCTGCACTGCCTGGATGATGGCTTGCTGGCGTTCCTCGGCGGGAACACTGTTGGGCAGTGTCCAGGGATGAAAGTCAGCCAGCACCCATGCCAGCCGCTTCGCCATACTACGCAGATCGTTTTGCTCAAAGTAGATCATGCATCTGCGCCCTTCCGCACGCTCACGCTCCACCAGCGCAATCAGCCGTCGTTCGAGTGGGTAGAGGTACTGCCATTCCAGCGTTTCCGTCTTCACGAGCAACGTGCGATCAAGCGTGTCGCCCCAGCGGTCACGGGTGGTTTGCCAGACCTCAAAGGGACGGTCACAGGGCAACGCCGCGAACCAGCGTGGCACCGTACCTTTGGCCAGTCGAGCGGCGGTGTTACGTTCCCGCGCTAGATCGTCCAGTTCACGCACCAGTTGTCCGTAGTGCGCTGCCAGATGACGCTGCTTCGCCCACGTCTGCACGGCCTGCTCCTGTTCGACCGCAGCATGCAGGGATGCACGCAGGCGCTGCCGTTCGTTTTCCTGTTCCTGCACATGTGCGGGCGAGTGCAGTGACACGTCGAACATGGCTTCGTTGACCGCCATCCTACCCACGTGCTGTGGCTCTCGCGGTGTTTCGTTGACCATCTTCAAGCGGCGTGCAACGTCTGCTCGCATATGTGCGGCCCGTTCCAGTGCCTCGCTGACCTCTGGATCACGCATCGAGACGATTTCGGGAATCTCGATGCGCGGCGGCATGTGCGCTCCCACATCCAACACGGTCAGGTACACCAGATCTTCGAGCAGGTAGGGAATGAGTTTCGCCGACAGGCCCGGTGCGGGGATGGTGGAGACCTGCACACTGGTTTGGCCTGACCCACGTCGTGCATCTGACTCGTATTCCTTCGTCCATTCCTGCACAACGCCGTACCGCTCCAATGCTTTCTCCGCGTCGTTCCAACCCAGGCCCAACCTGCGCCAGAATTGCGGGTGATAACGGAACCAGTAATGATAGAAACCCAACACATCCCCGCCAAAATGTGTGCCACTGGTAAGCATGCGTGTCTGCGCCGAGAGCATCGCCTGATGATGGGCATGGGCAATATCCGTATCGCGTCCCCGTCCATTGTGACTCTCATCCACAATGGTCAGCGCCACACAGCCACGATAGAAACGATACAGGTAATCACACGGGGCGAAGCTCTCCGGAAGTGGCACGCACGAGCCATAGGAGACATCCGCGGTGTCCATGACCAGCATGCCACTGTGGTCCCGCTGGTCGTGCTGATTCCTCTGGCTACGACCCCCATTGCTGCTTGCTCCGGCTGTCCCGGTGGGAATGCGCCCCAGACTCACCGCTTGCCGTCCCGGCTGCTTTGCTGACGCCGAACGCGAGGCATGGACACGGAGGGCATGCACGGCGGTATGCCACCCGGCAAACGAGAGTTGCGGCTGCTTCCGTTGCGCCGCTGCCAGACGGGCATCCGTCCAGAGCGGGGTACGCACACGCATGCTGCCAGTGGGATTGCGTGGTCCCGGCTGGTTGCGCACATCGGCCCGGCAGCGACACCAGCGCGGCTTGAGCGTGAACCACGTGCGGCTGGTGACTGGCTCGCGGTCGTCATCATCCCGGTCCTCGTCTTCCTCTGTCTGCCCGACCCGTTTCAAGATCAGTTGTTCCTCGTCGGCACGTCGCCGTGGCTCCACGTCGTGCAGTTTGCCCGGCGTGGCTTGCACCTGCGCTCCACAGTCGGGACAGAAGAAGTGCGAGGTGGACAGCACTCGTGTGTAGAGGGTGCCATGCTCTTTCCAGCGATAGCCAGCGAGTTGACCACGTGCATTCTGCACCGGCTCCAGTTGCGGCAGCAACGTCTTCGGTGGCTCCAGGTCCGGCACCTCTTGCGTGCGACGTTTCTCCTGCATGACAGGCTGCCATGCCCGGCCAAAAGCGCGGCTCAATGAGTGCGACAGGATACCAATCACGCAGGGTGCGGAACTTTCGGCGCATTGTGCCAGCCAGCGTGGAATGTCACTGTGATGCGCAATATGCACCACCTCCGCCTCCGGCCACGCCACGTGGATTTCTTGTGCATACTCCTTTGTGACTTTTTTGGGCGTACTCACCAGCACCGGTAACGCTCGTGGCCCTGCTTCCTCCGGCGTGATAGTAGGACCATCCGCACGACGATAGGCCACGATGCGTCCCGTCTGTTCGTCACGGATTGGCGTCAGTCGCAAGAGCGCCAGCGTGCGCGGGTTCTTGAGCCACGCCTGTCGCAGACCGCGTATCCAGGCAGGTTGCGCTGCTGCTCCTGGAGCAGATCCTGCTGGTGGGACACCCGCATCGCTGCCATGCTGGAAGAGCGTGGTACGATGTCGCCACTGGTAGGCTTGCCGGGCGGCAGTCGCGACACCCAACCGGGTTTTTCCTGTCCCAGGTTCTCCTTGAATGGCAGTACGCCCACTGACATCCAGCGCCCGGCCCATTGCATACACACGGTGCTGCTGCGCGATGGAGAGACCGGGAAACGCGGCGTTGGGCAACTGCTTGTCCTGTCCAAACTGCGCCACCACGCGCAGTTCCCAATCGGCAGGATCAAGCCGGTAGAGCGGCTGGCGTTTCTCAATCACCCGTTCCGCCAGTGTCCCCAGCCAGGGTTGCAGAAACGTGAAGACCGCTTCGCCTTGCTCATAGCGCGTCTCGCCGGTCTGCAAGTTGAGGACGCCCAGGATCGGTTTATCCTGCCATTGCCGGGCTGCCACATGCACCACGCCGCGTTCGCGCAGTTTCTCCTGTTCCTCTTCGTCAATGGGCAACGACACCCACTCCTGCCCCACAAACGCGGTGAACAGGTATGGTGTGGTACCGACCTCCTCAGGAGAAGCCATACTGTTGCGCCTTGTCTCTGTCGTGTGCGTGGACATCGTGGGGACTGAGACAATCTCACCGTCCAGCAAACCGGTCAGCACTTCGGCAGCCACATGCGCCTCCCCGGAGAGCGGCATCACCGGCGACTCGCGCAATCCCTCCTCGCGCCATGCCGTGGCTGCCTGCCACAGTGGTGAGAGATGCGCACCCGCGTGTTCCAGTGCCGCGAGCAACAACGCTTCGTCGGCATGGCGCACCACGATGTGTGGGCGCAGTGTCGCCTCTGGTACGACATAGGGGTCGGCCAATGGCACCGTGGGCAGCTCCGGCGGGGGCGTCCCTTGCTCCCAGCCAGCACGAATGCCGCGATTCGCCGTGAGGGAGCGGGCCGGCGACGCCGTATGGTAGCGATAGCCCTGCAGGCGACGCTGTTCTGCCGGTGAAGGGTCAACCGGTTCGGCTCGCCGGATGCCCACGACACAGATTTGCGTGTAGTCCTCGAAAGCTCCCTCAGAGGATGAGGGAGTGCGGTCAGGAAATTTCCAGACGCGCACCTGTTCGTACCATCGCGCCCAGTGGTTGATCATGGTGCCGTCCCAGGCGGAGCGGGCTGGCAGGATGGCAACCAGCACGCCGCCGGCTACGAGCAGGGTGCCAGCATCGGCCAGGATGCGGTATTCAGCGCGTTTGCCGTCCTGGAAAAAGTAGGGAGGGTTCGCCAGGATCAGACTCATGCTGGCCTTTGGCATGCTCACCCCCTCAAAGGCGCAGGTCACGATCTCGGCACGTGGCAGCCGCTCGCGAGCAACGTCGGCCCGTTCGGCACTGATTTCGACGCCAGAGAGCCGGGCAAACGGGATGTCTCGGCACGGCAACAGCAAGTCACCCTCCCCGGCTGTCGGATCAAGGACATTGATAGGTTTGCCGGGTGGAAACGTCAGAACGAAGCGCACGAGCCGTTCCGCAACAGCGGGCGGCGTGCGCACAAAAGCAGAAGTGGCAAGATTTGCCAGAGTTCCCTGTGGCATAGGAGTTTCTATCCTTCCTTCTTCTAGAGCGTCGGTCAAGTAATACCGTTTTGGGGTACAGAATGCACTTCACTGATGCTCATTGAGCTTGAGAATGCCAGAGCTTATCAACCCTTTTTGATTACTTGACCGACGCTCTAGAGGTATCATGAAAGCCATGCAGATGAGACCGGTGACAGAGGCCGAGCCCTCACGATGCATGGCACAACAGCGTGACAGATTGCATGACATGGCAGTGGGTGGAGTTGCTGAGAGAAGAGGAAAACACCGATGCCTCACTTCCCATCGCTGGAAAAGTGAGGCATCTGCTGTGAGGTACACACGGGAGACAGGGCAAGGTACCGCGGTGTCAGCGTTCTTCCCGCCAGGGCAGCCATCCTTCGCGTACACCACTGCCCACCAACGCACTCCAGGCGAGCAAATCGCCGGACAGTTTCCAGGCACGCAAACCGAGTGCGGCAATGGGGGTAATCAGTTTGTGTGCCAACCCACGTTCCCAGAGCGCCTCGGCCCACTGATCGCGCCATTCGGGATGGGTCGCGTGCCGGTGCAGGACGGGGACGCGCAACGCATAGAGGTGACCCAGAAAACTGGTGCGGGCTGGACCGATTTCGTCCCAGTTGCCCAGCACGTAGCGTGGGACCCATTTCGGCGGGACTGGCTGCTGTGCTGGCGCTGTCGAGTGAGATGCTGATCCACCTCGTTGCCGCTCAGGTCCTGTAGCCCGCTCTCCCTTCTCTGCTGGCTCCTGCGCCTCTGGCGTCTTCGTCTCAGGGTTCGGCAGATCGGGTGGGTGCAGAATACCTTCGGTGAGATGCGCCGTGCGGAGCAACGCGAGCGCATGCACTTCGCGGGTGCCTTCCAGATGCGCCACACCCTGTTTGTAGCGTTCACTGCCACGACAGAGACGCTCCGGCCCTTGCCATTCATCCTGCCAGACAGATGCCGGTACAAAGGAAACGTCCGTCATGCTCCACAATTGCGCCAGCACTGCTCCCACACTGGTATCAAAGCCCACCAGACTCAGCGTCACCAGCATCGTGCCTTCACAGGCCAGGGCTGCGACTCGCACCTGCTGCCCATCGGCCTCCACCATGCCGACAAAACCGTCGGGATGAAACGGACGCACGGGCAAGGTCCCATCAAGCAGCGTCATCACATGCCCTCCTCGTTCGTTGGCAGTCCATCAGGCACGTCAGGTTGGATCGTCTGTCCACGCTGCGTGGCTGGTTCGACATGCAGCGTAGATGGGATGGATAGTGCATCTGTGGTGTCTGTTGTGCCTTCTGTGCCTTCTGTGCCTTCTGTGCCTTCTATCACCCAGGCCAATGCAGCGGCATTGCCCGAGGGTGGCAAGCAACAGGGATACACCGTGAGTGATGGACAGGCTCGGTAGCCTTCCTGTTCCCGCTCATCGGCTTCCCGGAAGAACGCTTCTCCATCAAGGTACGGCGTTTCCACATCCTCTGGTCGCCAGAAGGAGACGCCCGACACGTGCAGGGCTGTCTCCTCCACGCGCACCGGGCCGAGCAGACCGTTTTGTGCGAAGTGCAGCGCGTTGGTACCGCCAATACAACCCCACGCCAGTCCGCGCTCCTCACACAACTGCGCAAGGTGCAGCAGCACGTTGGAGGTCGCCGTCATATCATTATGATAGACCCGTCCCAGTGCCAGACGATAGGCTGGGGTTGCTCCTGATTTTCCCGCCGATGGCTCCTGCTCTTCGTGACGTGTCCGGGTTTCTTTGCCCGCCAGCCGTGCTTCCACCAGCCGCACCGTCGTGCGGGCAATCAGGCTCTCCGGCGCCCAGCAATCAGCGCCGCGTGCCACCAACGCTGCCAATAGGACGCCGGTGTCGTACCAGTTGCCGATGATGCGCGGGTCGCGATCATCACCACTGCCCATACAGGTAGACCACCCGCAGCCATTGCTCATGTTGAGCCACCACGCCGGGTCTGCCGTGATGACCAAATCCAGTGCTGCTGGCATGGCTTTGTTGCCCCGGCTGACAAACTGATCCATCCAGTCACGCTTCTGCTCGGATGGTGGCAATACTTTGTCCAGCATCCAGTACAAACCCGGTCCGTAGTGTTGCCAGCACGGAACCGGATGCTCCTCGCCAGACTGCTGGTGCTGGCAGCGCGTCGTGCGCCACACACGCCAGCGCCGCTGCTCAATGGTTCCCTGGCGAAATTCCTCTCGGCTCAGTGTACACACAAGCGGTCGCAGGCAGGGACAAACGCGGATCAACTCCTGCATGCAACTCTGCCACCAGGGAGGCAGCGTATCATGCACACGGAAGGTGCCTTGCAGATATTCAAGCACGGGATGGCGGCGTGGCAAATGTGTTGGCAGTGGCGCGTACTTCGCCAGCGCAGGGACCCCGTGTGCATACCGGGTACACAGGGATTCGTAATCGGGAACCTCATACAGGCCATAAGGAAACTGGGCTTGAGGGTGTGTCATATGTTATACTCCTATCAGGTAAAAAGTTCGCAAGGCGAACACTACACAACGAGGCCCTTCCTGCTACAACAGGAAGGGCCTCACTTTTTGTTGATACTGGTCTCACAAAACGAAGACCGATGTCAGAGTGCGCGAAAACCAGCAGGCAGAATCATCCATGCCTGGCCGGTCTCACACGAGACAATCACGTCGCCGACCGAGGTGGATCGTAGTGGCAAACGGGCGTCATACCAGACCACTTCCGGGTTGCTCGTCCAGGGCCGGTCAATGGCATTGGTGAGCGCAAACACCTGCTCAAATGGCGCAGCCACATCGGCCACATGCACAAAATGCTTGCGCCAGTTGGTCTGCCAGTGAGCGGGTTGTGGACACGCCATCGCCAGTAAATCCACCGCGTGATACACGCCATAGCGTGGTTGTGTGTTCATTGCTCATGTCCTCCTTTCGTTGAAGCATGCGGGAGCGGATCATGTGGTTGAGCAAGGGAAACACGAGGCGCGAGGCATGACGCCAGTACCTCAAAGAGCGGGGTGACACTCTGGGGACCAAGTCGCCGCCACCGCTCGTTCCAGTTGGATAGGAAGCCAGCGAGTTGACAGGCGCTTCTCACGAGGCACCTGTTACTTTTCTGACTTCCCTCCACCGAACCGGACGTGCCACTTTCACGGCATCCGGCTCTCCGGTATCGTCATTTGGGCCTTTTGCAAGGCCGCTACGTCCTTGAGCTTGATATTTTGTCGCGTCATTGGACGCCCGTAGGTGATGTCCTGATGACACGTTCGACAGAGGATCAGTGTCTTACGCTGGCGTGCTGCCATGCGCTTGACCCATTCCGGTTTTTCACGTCCGGTGTATCGGTTGAGGTCTTTCAGCGCCCGGATATGATGCACCTCGATCTGGTCTGTTTTCCATGTGGTTCCACACAGTTCACAGACTTGTGCCAGGAGCCTCTTTTCCAGTTCTGTCCGACCTCCCCAGACACGTAGTGGGTGATCCTCAAGGTTTGCCCCGATGTCCCAGATGAGCGGGATGCCGCCCCATGTCGCTACAAGAGGCTCTTTTCCTTCCCTGGGAATGACGGTTTGCAGTCCTTTGTACCGCTTGCCGTCCACCTCTAGCTCGACCCCGTATTTGTCGTAGATTTTTGACACCGACATCTTGAACTTGTGTGCCAGGGTTTTTGGTCAACGACTGTTCCATGACCCACCTCAATTTCTTGAGGATGTGCATGTTGTAGGCCAGGCGATAGTAGTTGGTGATGCCTCGATATTCGAGTTGGTAGCTGGCAATGATGGTGAAATCGCTGTCGTTTACTCGCTCCATTCGATGCACCACTTTTCCGTTCTTTGTGTAGCGATTACTTTTTTCTTCCAGAACATCCAGTGGGACTCGAAGCCCAATTCCCCCATTGACGCTGCGCATTTTCGTTCTCGTGCCTTCTGTCACACGGGGACTCTGCTTCGCATCGGCCTGGAAGACTGTGACTTCGTAGCCAAGAAATCTTGCCGCCTCGCTTCTCGCGTGCGTGATGAGCGTTTTGGTCTTGGAGAGTTCCAGCTTGAGTTTCTCTCGCAGGAAGTCTGCAAGCTGCTGCTTGATTTCCTCTGCTTCCGCTCGTGGGCCGGCAAAGCCCAGCAGAAAGTCATCGGCATATCTCACATATCTCAGACGCCTGTAGGATGAGTCGGTGGGGTCAATGGATGGCAGGTGCTGCGCTTGTTTTCTCAGCGCCTCTGCCTCTGCCATCCGCCCTTTCTTGCGGAGATCGCGAGACCTTGTCATGAGATTGCCGTATTCATGGTTCGGTTTCCGTCTCTGCCCTCTGGTGTACTTGGGGATTAAGACCGTTTCTACGAACTTATCCAACGTATCCAGCAGGATATTGGCAAGGATGGGACTGATGATGCCGCCCTGTGGTGTTCCGCTGAGCGTCTGGTTGAATGTCCAGTCCTGCATATACCCTGCATGGAGTAGCTCACGAACGAGATGAAGAAATCTTCCGTCATGGATGCGCTCACTCAGCGTTGAGATGAGCAGTTCGTGATCGAGGCTGTCAAAACATTGGGAGATGTCGCCCTCAATGAACCACGTTGTTCCTTGCCAGTTGTAGTAGATTTCCCTGAGCGCGGTGTGACAGCCGCGCTCTGGACGGAAACCGTGGGAGTGTGGGCTGAACTGCGGTTCGTAGTACGCATTCAAAATCATGCGCATTACTTCTTGCAGCAGCTTATCCGACCACGTGGGCATGCCCAGTGGCCGTTTCTTCGTCGAGTGCTTTTTCTCGATGTAGACACGTCGGGTCGGCTTCCATTGATACCGTTCATATCGCAGTGCTTCAATGATGGTGTCAATCTTGTCCAGTGACATGCCGTCCACGGTCTCGCTCGTACTTCCCGGTGTCATGGCACCGGCGTTGCGATAAATCTTCCCGTAGGCGCTGAGGTACAGCTTTTTGTTGAACAGTTGACGATAGACCCGTTCGAGGGGCAAACCTCTTTTGCCTCGCTCATGGATAAGTTCCAGATACACTTTAGTGTCTTGCATTGCGCATACCTCTGTGCTTGAAACTTCACGATACCTACCCTGTTCGCCTTTATCAAAGGGCGAACTCTGGCCTACTTTCGTAGGTTGCCCCTTCCCCCTGTCTCAGGCATTACCCTGAGCGTTTGGGTACTATGAGGGTTCCGTCATCATAGGAGTCGCCTCCCGTAGATGATCCCGCATTTACGCGTGTGAAACGTTGAGTACGTGTAGGTGGGTAGCGTATCCTTCGCTAAGGGTGAAGAAAAAAGGAGAAGAAAGAGATAAAGAGTAGCCTGAAGGACCTCCAAGTGGTAGAGTAGGTTCATTACAAAAATCTACGCCACAAGGAGTCTTCAGCAGTATGAGTATACACTTTTCGCAAGGGAAACTACAGGGTCAAGAACGCACAAGCATCCTCCAGGAAGTACAAAAGCAAGCCAAAGCGGCTGCCCTCCAGGCAATCAACCCGATTATCACCGCATTTCTGGAAGCCGAACAGCAAGCCAAACTGGGACGGGAGAAAGGTGAGCCAAGGCGAGTGAGTAGCCAGCCACGTGAGATTGATTGGCAATGTGGACAGTGTGGATGCCACGATGCCCACCAATTTACGCGAGATGGACATTACCGACGCGCCTTAGCCACGGGATGGGGACTGCTGGAGGGGTTGCAGGTCCCCATGCTCGAGTGCCAATGCTGCGGCCATGATGTGATTTGTACCTTTGCTATCTTAGACAAGTACCAGCGATTTTGGATGGATGTGGATCAGCGCCTGCTCTTTGGCAGTGGATTGTGTCAGAGTCTGCGTCACTTGAGTCAAGAATGGAGTGCCACGTTGGAGAACAGTGTCGGGTTACGCACGATCAATGAGCGTATTAATCAGATTGAACCTCTGCTTGAGCAAGCTCGCAGTGCAAAGGTCACCGATGTGCCTGCGGTGGTCCAATTCGATGGCATCTGGCTCCGCGAGCAGACGCAAACGGAGACCATCAAGCTAGACAAACGCGGACGCAAGCGGCATCAGCGTAGCCGGAAGAAAGTGGTGTTGCTCGTCGCATTGGGCTTTTGGACGGATGGCAGTGGCAAGCGGGAGATTCTCGATTGGCAGCTGGCCGAAGGAGAAAGCAAAGCTGCCTGGGACCCTTTCGTGCATCGCCTCTGGGAACGCGGGGTGCGTCCGGAGAATGGGCTGCAAGCGGTGATCAGAGATGGCTGTGGTGAATTAGGCGAAGCCGTGGCGTGGGTGTATGGAACCACGGTCATTGAGCAACGCTGCATCTTCCATAAGATGCGCAATGTGGCCGATAAATGCCGGGAGGAACTCAAAGGCGAGCAGAAGAAGGAAGAACGGAAGCAGCTCATGGCCCAGGTCAGTGCCATCTATCAAGCCGAGAGTGCAGCCCAGGCAAGAGATCGGTTGGCAACCTTTGCCGACACCTGGCGAGGACGTACCCCGAAAACCGTGACCACCCTCCAACGCGACTTTGAGCAGACGATTGCTTACTACAAACTGCCAGGGGTGGCACGCGAACTCGTTCGGACCACCTCGCTGCTGGAGCGCACCAATCGCGAGTTGCGACGCAAGTTTCGCCAAGTCTGCTGCTTTGGCAGTCCAACAGGCGCGGAGGTCGCTATCTTTTTGCAGGTCAAGCGGCTCAATGCTCGTTGGTCGAAGCAAACCTGGTGGGAGACCTCTCGGCTCCTCTACTTCGAGTTTCTCATTCTCCACCCTTAGCAAGGGATACGCTACCCGACATAGCAAACCTGCTTGTTTACGTAATTGCTACCTGCTACTTCAGCCTGTCATAGTTGCTGTGAACTGCTTCAGAGAGCGGGAGGCGAAGAAAACCGGTTGATGTCGTCATTCTTAATGTAAAGAGACAAGCTTCGTGAGTTTTTTACGAAATATGCGATACGCTCGATATTTGGCAGACGACGCTGTATAGGTAGGTAGTGATGAGAAGGAGTAATAGGGTTCAACCTTTACCCCAATTAAGAATTGGCGATATGAAGGCATGCTTGGCTTTTCAAACAAACCTCCTTGCTGAGCCTTATGAGCAGAGCTAGTCTGGTGAGCAGTCGTAGGAGAGTTCTTACGATGTACTACTCAGATCGGAGGCACTTTAACACATGTCGCTACTGCAACCAACTACCAATGACTTCGACACATGGATGACTGGATTTCCAGACGAAGACCTTGAACGATTGGTAAACACTGTCAATCAGGTTACTGAAGGGAATATAAAAGACCAAGAGGCTTTTACCTACATCCTGTCGCTTGTCCTACGCTTCTCTGGTAAGCCTGCTCTGGCTGTAGATGAGATGACCAACCTATTGCCAGCCTTTGCCGTATGCCTGGCACTGGAGTCACTGCGCCGTCAGGGAAAGGTAGTCAAGCAAGGTAGATATTCTCTCGTCCCTGGTGAAAGTGATGCCTTTTTTGCAATGACCGACCGAAAAGGTACTGCGGCAGATGAATAGCAGTTTTACGCTTGCTGTGCGCTAGCTCCAGAGCTATTGTCGGACTGTTGCAGGGACATTCTCTGCACGTACTACTCATCAAAGGAGGTGGCATATGCCACAAGACCAAGAGGCTCTTGAGAAAGAGTTACGCCGTCAAATACGCGAAGGTCGCACCCCACTCATTCAAGCCGTCCGTAATGCCTACGAACCATTCCTACTCGCTAAGAAAGGCTGGGAACGCAAAAACGCCGAACTACGCGAACAAGTCGGGTTGCTCAACAACCAGTTCTCTACCAAAGGTAAGCAGCTGCGCGAAAGCTCGCGTAGGTCTACCGACTCTGGTGCTGGGCTGGTCGATCTGTACAAAGACCTCAGCAAACAAGCGAAGGCCGTTTCTGGACTGATCGACAAAGAACTGCCCAACCTCGTGAAGCTCTATGAGCCGGTCGGCGAACTGTACGCGACGTACAAAGCAGCGATGGACGCCTACGAAGCGTTTATGCAGCAGTGGGTTGATCGTCTCCCTGAGTCTGACCTGAATGGGCGGGCGCTTGAACTCGCATTGACTGAGATCGAGCGTAGTCTCCGCTAGCCAGGCCTATAGCCTCACCGGATAAGTTAAAGCTTCATCCCGGTGGGGCTTTAACTTTCTTCATCGTCCGTTGAGCGGTCCCTGAGAAACTTATCCAACTCTGAACGCTTGACACGCACAACCGTGGAAGAAATGCGTACTCCCGTCAGTTTCCGTTCACGTATATACCGCCGAACTGTATCTGGGTGCAGTTGCAGTTCGGCAGCTACCTGCTCTATAGTAAGGAGTTCATCCGGCATGTGCCGCTCCCCCTCTCTTTTGTTTGCATCATTATATTCTCTCATTGTCAAGCGGTCAACAACCAATTCCTGACGACAATGTACGTCAGTACGTGATAGAGCTTGACAAAGCTTGTTAATATCGTGTATGCTTTGATTGAATATCCCATTATCTACTTGAAAACGAAAAAGAAAGGAGACAAAAAAATAAAGACCGCCTCATCTTGTACATGAGACGGCCATACTCGAAAACCGACGCTACCCAATGTAGTAGGGTTCCCGTATGGAATCGAGTCACGCGGGAACCCCATTTGTCAAGGAGATACGACAGATGGAACCTTACGGCGACAACTTTATACCCGTGATCCCCGTCGATTATAAGCAACACAGCGACGGACGTCCCTTCTGCTGGGATCAAACGTGTCCCTGCCACGAAGATGAAGGGGCTATCCACCAAATAAATGAGGCGGTCGAGGACGGTCTCATAACCCCTAAAGAGGCAACTGATTTCGTGAATGGGAGGATGGTGTAAGATGCGTGAGCAGATCGCTAACCACTCCCCCATCCCTAGACGCTCGACTGCCGTCCACACCTATGTACCGGCCAACCGCCACCGTGCAGGGCATCAGTCAGGGCTACATCCTGAAGATCAGCCATACCAGTCTACGGAACTGGAAGACGATGAGCAGTATTATCAGGTACGCCCACCAAGCAGCGCCATCCGCTACCAGACAACCGAAGGCAATCAGGTTATTGAGCAGGGCAACCGTCGTCTCGTTATCCACGAGGGACCACCCAAACCAAAAAAGCGCGTGCATTGGCTTTTCTTCTTAGGTTTAGGAATGGTTGTGATGGTGTTTGTCTGGTTTAGTCTTAGCCAACTGACGGCTTGGTGGGCGAGCTACCAATTGAATAGTCAATACGGATTTCCACGGACGTACCAGACCGATGAGAGCGTGGGCTTTGGAGACAACCAGATACCCACCCATTTCATCGCCTTAAATCTGAACGGGCAGACGGAGGTGATTGTCTGCCCAGCCGGAGATTGTACGAAAGCGGTTATCTATCCAGCAGTGCGGCTATTTGGCGATAACGCCGCCAATATGCCTGTGACGTTGAGTTTCGCTGACCTGACACACACAGGCCACCTCGACATGATTGTGCATATCGGCGACCAGCAAGTCGTGTTCCTGAACGATGGGACACGTTTCAAGTTACAGTAGGAGGCATAAGCAATGCAGGCCGTGCGCGATGAAATTGAAACGATTCATCTCTATGTCGTGCGGGAAGAGGAGAAGCGGCCTGCAACCGCTCTTCCTCTTTTCTGCGCTTTTGTATGTTTGCTCAGTATAGCAGCCATAACGATCTACTCAGCTGTCCATCCGACCTATGAGCATATGCGGCTCGTCGTCCCAGCTCAGTTTCTACCACTGAGAACGTTTGAGGCTGAAGCGCCCATTATACCAACTGGAGTGAAAACCTATCCGGCTACATACGCCACAGGAGTACTGACATTAACAAACGGCTCGGTTATCGGGATGAGTATTCCGCAGGGGTTCACTATAGGCAGCGTGGCGACGGATAAAGCGGTCTATGTACCCCCTGGCAGTGCAGCGGCCTTTGGCTATGCCTCGGTAACAGCCCGTGCTCTTATAAGCGGGAAGGCCGGTAACTTCGCCAGTTTAGCCATCAATACGGTCATTGGCTCCTCGTTGTATGTCCGCAACCTGTCTCCCTTTACTGGCGGTCGGAATAACTACCGCGTAGCCATCCAGCTACCACAGGATCGGGAAACAGCCATGAATACGGTACGCTCACTCATCGCCTCACAGATAGCCCAGGTTGCCGCCGTTTTAGCGGGCGCGTGCAAAGAAACGATTATGGCCTCCACGACGGTTATACAGACGACCTGGAATTGCCAGTTCGCCACCTATACAGTCCCATTGTATATGTACAGCTTGGGCGCTCAGTTAGTCGGGAAAAACTTTCTAGTTGATGTCGTTTTCGTAGCGCGTCCTGAGCGGATGTGGGCGAAGTAGTGAGTAATCCGAAGGGTGCGCTCATCACTACGATGTCGTCTGGTGCGGCTTGGGAAGCCGTTACAACCGTTGATATTCAATCGTTGATGTCAACAAAAGCAGGAGGTTTGTTTATATGTCAGAGCCTATTATTGTTGATCTTTACTGCCGAGTTTCGACTGACGCGCAAGAAGATAATACCAGTCTGGACGAACAAGAAGCCACTGGACGCGCCTACTGCGCTGACCACGGCCTGATCGTCGGCATGGTACACCGCGAGGTGTTTTCCGGGTACCATTACCGGGAACGCCAGAAGCTCGACCTGGTGCGGCAGCGTTACCGAGAGGGGAAAATCCGAGGGGTTGTCATCCGCACACTGGACAGGCTGTCACGCTCCCAGGTGCATAATGCAATCCTCATGGAAGAAATGGAACATCATAAGGTCACATTGTACTGTATCAAGGAAAACATTGACGATACGCCGATGGGCAAGTTTATCCGCATGGTGCTGGCTTTCGTCGCCGAGATGGAACGCGAGAAGATCATGGACAGGACAACGACTGGCAGAGTGAATAAAGCCAAAGCAGGCGAGATCGTTTCTGGCAGTAAGGCTCCTTACGGCTGGACATGGAACTACGTGAGAGACGCGGCCACTGGAAAAGTCATGCATAAAGAAGTCATCCTAAATCGAGAAGCTATCCGAGACAAGGAAGGAAACGAGACTGGTGAGGATGAGTTATCGATCATCCAGTGGTTGGCCGAACAATACGCTGATGGCGTGGCGGCTCACGAGTTGACGCGGCAGTTGAACGAAAGAGGCATACCATCTCCGACAGGTATGTCCTGGCGTGACCGCTCAATTGTCCGCCTTGTCTCTGACCCGCGCATCACAGGCAAGAATGCGAAGATTTTTGCCTACCAGAAGCGAAAGACAAATCAGCCGCTTGACTCCATTGACCTACCGGATGGAACCTACCCGGCGATCATCAGCGAGGAATTGTTTGAGCGGATACAGCAGCGCAGGGAGAGCAATATAGCCGATGCGGTGCGTGCTAGTAGGCAGCCGGAAGAATACCTGCTAAGGGCAGGCTTTGTCCGATGTGGCCGATGCCATAAGCCAATGTTTGCCGTCAAGCATCGGCAGAGCTATATTTACCGCTGCACCCATAACACGCCAGACCATACGAACGTCATACTCTCGAAGCCGCTCGATGAGCGTGTGTGGCAGTGGCTGTACCAACTGGCAGACCATGTCGACCTTATCGAGAAGGCGGTCGAGTTGGCGACGAGTACAGACAAAATCCAGGAAGATACTGAGGCGATTGAGCGCAGTATCGCAAGCTGGCGAGCAAAAGCAAACAACTATCTAAGCGACCTGGACGATAGCTCCCTGATCGGCGACACGCGGACGGCGGTGCGCAGCGCCCTGAATACCGCCAACAAAATGGTAGTTATGCTGGAGGAGGAACGGGCGCAAATAATGGCGGGTATGATCGACAAAGACCGCGAGAAGGAAGCCTACCAGGACATTCTCAAGTGGTGCAAAAAAGTTAAAGAGTCGCGGGAAGAGCTGACCTACCAACAGAAACGCGACTTTCTGCGAATGCTCGGTGTGGTCGTCGTGATAGAAAACAAAAAGCCGTATTACGTGAATATGTTGTACCACGTAGAAGTGACGCTTCCGGCAATACAGGAACTTATGCTCCCGCATACAGCGGTCAATTGCGGGACATCTTCGCCGGAGGATATCGCCGTCACCAAACAACTGGTCGAGGCTGGCATTCACCTCGATATCGAGCTAATTGACCATATCATCATTGGCAGCCACCGTTTCGTTAGCTTGAAAGAACGCTTGCGCTGGTAAATTCATGCTGGCACCTGCCAAATTCTGACGGTGCCATCCTGGCTGCTAGACGCAAGTTCTTTGCCATCGGGCGACCATGCCACGCTCCAGATTACGTCGGTATGACCCTTAAAGAGAACCAACGTTTGGCCTGTGGAAGCGTTCCAGACGTGTACAGTCTTATCATCACCGCCTGACGCCAACCATTTGCCATCAGGTGACCATGCTAGCGCATAGACTTCGCTGCCTGTGGGATTGCCGCTATAGGTCAACACGGTCTGGCCGGTTGTGGCATTCCAGACCTTCACAGAATTGCCGGATGTCACAGGAGCGTCTGACCCCGCAGCGCCTGTTCCCGAGGCAATTTCCTTGCCATCGGGCGACCATACCACTGACCAGACAGGCGCATTATGTGCTTTATAGGTCAACTGTGTTTTTCCGGTTATGGCATCCCAAATTTGTACAGTGCCGTCAAAACTCGATGAGGCAACAAGCGTCCCATCGGACGACCACGCCACGTGAATGACTGAGCCACTGTGATTCGTATAGTTCTGAATCATCTTGCCAGTTGCGATATCCCAGACCTCGGCATTGTTGTTCCCTTGCGTACCAACAGCGATATATTTGTCGTCCGGCGACCATGCCACACCTTCTAAGGCGCTGGATTGAGAAGCATAGCTCGCCAATTGATGCCCCGTGTTTGCATCCAAAATTGCTATCGCGCCATTGAAATCAACTGCCGCGATACGTTTGCCATCTGGCGACCACGCCACTCCGAACACATAGTTATTTTCGCCCGCGAACGTGTACGTCCAGTACCGTTTGCCCGTCGTCACACTCCACTCCTGTACCGTCCCATCATCGCTGGCGGAAACAAGTCGTGTGCCGTCGTGTGACCACACGACACTGATAACGGCGGAATGACTCTTATACACGTACAACGGCGTCGAAACCGTTGGCACAATGGCTGTGGGAGTAGCAATAGCGCTACTTCCTTGCCCATTACTGGCAGTAGTAGTTGTGCCACAAGACACCAGGAGTAAAGTCAGGCAAATGCCGAATATCCCCAAAAATCGTCTGCTTACGCGAGTAGAAAACATGGCTGCACCTCTTTCTAACAGGCAAATCAACGTATGCACACATATACCTACGCTTTGTGCTAGTTGCTAGACGGCGAGAGCCGCCAATTGGAGTACTGGTCGTCCCAACAGGGCGTTGACCATCATGCCCATACTATGAGCGGTGACCTTCGCAGCAATGCGTGTCATCATACC
>Ga0307372_10002863_pt1 | contig 28147 bp, 20 predicted proteins | sample OX1MG_FD_202533 | JGI IMG/M metagenome (GOLD analysis project Ga0307372, IMG submission 202533) | Soil microbial communities from Risofladan, Vaasa, Finland - OX-1 | ecosystem: Environmental > Terrestrial > Soil > Coastal area > Acid sulfate soil | place: Finland: Risofladan, Vaasa | collected... | reverse complement strand
GGCCGAACGAGCGCTGGTCGATGGATTTCATTTCGGATACGCTGAGTGAGGGACGGAAGTTTCGGAGCCTGAACATCGTGGATGATTTCAATCGGGAATGCCTGGCGGCGGAAGTGGACACGTCCATGTCTGTACCAGTTTCCAGACGGAGCCGACGGGGGGTTTGACCCTGAATGAGTGCCGCTCGCTCTTGGCGATAATGTAGATTGACTCGTGTCGGCGGTGGGGCCTCCGGCATATCCCTTCCGGGAGCGGACGGGACTTCTCCCATACGACCTCTCCACGGAACAGGTTTCCCAATTCACTCAAAGCGATTACCACTCTATAGGGGATCGCAAGAAGGTTGCCGTATCGGAGCCAGCCGACATCCCTTTGGATGAAGGCGCGTCTGTTCCCACGTTTCTTGGTGTAGGCTTGATTCGTCGGAGGTAGGCCGTTCCGGTCCTTCCCAAGCGAACTATACTTGTAATCCAGCTCCCGCCAGTTAATGGGCGTATTGAACGAGTCGCCCATGTTGAGCCAAAGCGTCCCTGATGGCTTCACGCACCGCATTGTTTCGGCCAAAATCTCGACCAAGTTACGAACGTAGTCTCGAGGGTCAGGTTCACAGCCGAGCCCTCGACTTTCGCGCTGGCCCCAATATGGAGGGGAGGTTACAACCACATCGAAACTGTCTGAGGGTACCTCTTTGAGTCCGGCTAGTGCCTCAGCATTATGAACGGCGTTTAGCTCCCAAGGGCCAAGTGTGCGTACCATCGCCGGTATACGTAGAGCCGTGACCTCGTTCATTACGCCTATAGTATCGACAGATTGCGTAAGCAGCAAGACCCTCTTTGGTCCTCAATGCTCCCACTGTCAGAGGTCCCCCAGCCTTGCGGCCTTTCGCAGGGATATGTTAACTTCATAAGTTCAAGTCCTCACAAGAGTTTTAGGCTGAGTGGGCCAAGGCATGATCTCAAATTACAAAGGGTGTTCTCCCCGGATTGCAGCGTCAGTATTTATTGCCAGGGATGCGGATGTCATCGGGGATGTGGAAATTGGCGAGGAATCGAGCGTTTGGTTCCAGACCGTGCTGCGCGGCGACGTCTCTCCCATCCGCGTGGGGACGCATAGTAACATTCAGGATGGGTCCATTCTGCACGGCACGCATGATGTGCCCACCATCCTCGGCAACTGGGTGACGGTAGGGCACCGCGTCATCCTGCACGCCTGCCAGGTTGAAGATCATTGCCTGATCGGCATGGGGGCCGTCGTTTTGAATCGTGCCCACGTGGGGGAAGGGTCCATTGTGGCGGCGGGAGCGCTGGTGCCCGAAGGAACCGTAATTCCCCCGGCAAGCCTTTACGTGGGAGTGCCCGCGCGCCTGCAGCGGAAGCTTCGAGACGCCGATCGCAAATTTATTGATTCCCACGCCATCCATTATCTTGAATACAAGGAAACTTATATGGCTGGGACACCGAAGGAGCCTGCGTCCTAGCGGCCATAGCGCAAGGCCGGAAACCCGGCCATCCAGGCCGCTCCGCACTTTGAATCATCGTGTCCAAGAAAACCGAACTTATCCAATCCGTAAAAGGGACTCGTGACCTGCTGCCCGGCGAAACGCCGCTTTGGCAGCGCGTCGAGGATGAGGCCCGCCGCGTGTTCGCGGCTTACAACTTCCATGAAATCCGCACGCCCATCCTGGAGCAGACCGCGCTATTTGCCCGCAGCGTGGGCACCGAAACCGACATTGTAACCAAGGAGATGTACACCTTCGAGGACCGCGACAGCGAATCGCTGACGCTGCGGCCGGAGGCCACCGCTTCCGTCGTCCGAGCCTACCTTGAACACGGACTCTACAACGAAGGGGGAATCCACAAGCTTTATTACTTTGGGCCGATGTTCAGGCGCGAGCGGCCCCAGAAGGGACGCTACCGGCAGTTCTATCAAATCGGCGCGGAAGTTCTGGGCTCCGACCATCCGACGATTGACGCCGAAGTCCTGGAGATGCTTGTGCTGCTGCTGGAGCGCCTGGGACTCGAGGAATTCAAGCTTTTGGTCAACTCCGTCGGCTGCTCTAAATGCCGCCCGGAGTATTTGAAGAAGTTGCGGCACTCGCTCGAAGGCGTCAAAGCCAATCTCTGCGCCGACTGCCAGCGCCGGTCCCATACCAATCCGCTCCGCGTGCTCGATTGCAAGGTGGAAGCCGACCAGCCCATCATCGAGCAGCTTCCGAACATTCTCGACCACTTGTGCCCGGAATGCCGCCAGCACTTTGAATGTGTGACCACGGAACTCGACGAGCGCGGCGTGGCTTATGAAATTGTGCCGCGCCTGGTGAGAGGGCTCGACTATTACACCCGAACCACTTTTGAAATCACCAGCGGCCTGCTGGGCGCGCAAAACGCCTTGCTCGGCGGAGGACGCTACGACGGGCTATCCGAAATGCTGGGCGGGCCTCCGGCACCCGGCTTCGGATTTGCCATCGGGCAGGACCGGCTGGTTTTGACCGTGGAAGAAAGCGCCGCGCTCGAACTGAAGGCCCCGATCGAGGTCTATGTGGCCTGGATGGGCGAGGCCGCGCACGGGCCTGCCATGCGCCTCGCCCGCCAACTGCGCCGGGAAGGCATCAGCACGGAAATCAGTTTTCAGCAGGTGAAGCTGAAAAAATCCATGGGCCTTGCCAACAAGCTGCGGGCGCGGCACACCATCATCATCGGTGAAGAAGAGGTAGCGACCGGGCAGTATCAACTGAAAGATATGGAAACGGGCGAGCAAAAAGCTGTGGAGGCGGCACAATTGGTCGCCTCGTTGAAACAGAAGCTGGATGAGCCTGTCCGGGCCGCGGACGAGCCATCTGCGAAATGACGGAAAGGTGAAATTTGGAACTCGATCTACTCGGTGAACACAGAAGAACGCATCGTTGCGGCGAGCTGCGGAAAACTCACGCCGGCCAGAAAGTCTTCCTGGCCGGATGGGTGGCCCGGCGGCGGGACTTGGGCAATCTGATCTTCCTTGATTTGCGCGACCATACGGGCGTGGTTCAGGTGGTGCTGAACGCGGAAGTGAGCCCGGAGGGGCACGCCAAGGCGGAGCAGGTCCGGAATGAATTTGTGGTGGGCGTGGAAGGCGAGGTGGTTCTCCGCGCGCCCGCGACCGCCAACGCACAGCTCGCGACCGGCGAAGTGGAGGTCAAAGGACAAACGCTTCTGCTGCTGAACGAGGCGAAGACGCCGCCCTTCCCCATCGAGGACGAAACCCGCACGGTTGAAGAAACGCGGCTTCGCTACCGCTACCTCGATCTGCGCCGCGGCCGCATGCAATATAATATCCGGCTTCGCGACCGCGCCAGTCAATTGGTGCGCCAGCATCTGGCCGGGCATCAATTTGTGGAGATCGAAACTCCCTTTATGACCCGCTCCACTCCCGAAGGCGCGCGGGATTATCTGGTTCCGAGCCGGGTGCGCCAAGGCCACTTTTACGCGCTTCCGCAATCCCCGCAACTCTTTAAGCAGTTGCTGATGATGGCCGGGTTCGACCGCTATTTCCAAATCGTGCGCTGCTTCCGGGATGAAGACCTGCGCGCGGACCGCCAGCCGGAATTTACGCAGATTGATATCGAGATGGCGTTCCCGCAACGGGATGAGCTTTTTGAGATCATCGAGCAAATGATGGAAAAACTTCTAGCGCTGGTGGAAGTCAAGGTTGAACGACCGTTCGCGCGCCTCAGCTACGACGATGCGATGGAGAAATACGGGTCCGACAAGCCCGATCTGCGATTTGGGCTGGAATGGAAACGGCTGGAATTGCCGGACGGCAAGCTGAACGCGGTGAAAGGGTTCCAGGTGGCCAAGGCGCTTCGCGTTCCCGGCGCCGGCGCAAAAATTTCCCGCAGCCAGTTTGACCGCTACCAGGAAATCCTTCGCCAGCAGGGAGCCGCCAACGCGGCGTATCTGACCGTCAGCGAAGCGGGCATCCAGTCGCGGATGAAAAACGCGCTGGGCGACGACGGGCTTCAGGCAATCGCAGCGGCGGTGGAAGCACAAGCCGGCGACCTGGTCATTCTGCTGGGAGCCGATTCGGACGCTGCGCAGAAACTGCGGGGACTCGACCAGGCATCGGGCTGGCTGCGGCTGGAACTTGGCAACAAGCTTGAATTGATCAGGTCCGGCGTTTGGAGCTTTGCCTGGATCGTGGATTTTCCGATGTTCGAATACGACCCCAAAGAGAAGCGATTCGCGGCCATGCACCATCCGTTTACCTCGCCGCGCGAGGAAGACCTGGCCAAGCTCGAATCGGACCCGGCGAACGTTAAAGCCCTCGCCTATGACCTTGTCCTGAACGGCCAGGAAATTGGCGGCGGGTCCATCCGTATGCACCGCCGCGACATCCAGCAGCAGGTTTTCAAGGTGTTGGGACTGAGCGATGAAAAAGCCCGCGAGCGGTTCGGCTTCTTCATGGACGCGCTCGAATACGGAGCGCCGCCGCACGGCGGAATCGCCTTGGGATACGATCGCATCATCGCGCTGATGGCGGGTGAATCGAACATCCGCGAGGTCATCGCCTTCCCCAAGACCGCCAGCGCCGTGGACCTGATGTGCGAGGCCCCCGCCGGCGTTGATCCCGAGCAACTGGAAGAGCTGGGATTGAAAATTGTTAAGCATTAGATTATTAAGCCATTGAGTGATTTGCTCATTGCATGATTGAAAAAGCAGCAGATTAGTCCGTTCGATTTTTCAGCATGTCAATGAGCCAATGATTCATTCACTCAATCACCAATTCCATGTCCATTATCCGCATCCTTCCTGAGAACGTTGCCAACAAGATTGCGGCGGGCGAGGTTGTCGAGCGTCCGGCTTCGGTAGCAAAGGAGCTCGTCGAAAACTCCCTGGACTCGGGAGCCCGGGAGGTTGAGGTTCACGTGGAAAGCGGGGGCAGGCGCCTCATCCGGGTTGCGGACGATGGCTGCGGCATGAGCCGCGATGACGCCCTGCTGGCCTTCGAGCGGCACGCCACAAGCAAAATCAAGTCAGCCGAAGACCTGGACGAAATTGCGACGCTGGGATTCCGGGGCGAAGCCCTGCCCTCGATCGCCGCCGTCTCGCGGTTGACGATCGAGACCCGCCATGCCTCAGAAGAGGTGGGAACGCGGGTGGAAATTTCCGGCGGCAAGCTGCGCGACGTAAAAGATGCGGTCCGCCCATGCGGCACCACGGTCGAAGTCCAAAACCTTTTTTTCAACACTCCGGCGCGGCGCAAGTTCCTGCGCACCGAATCGACCGAACTGGGACACATCGCCTCCATGGTCACGCACTATGCTCTGGCGCATCCCGACAAGGCTTTTCGCCTGACTTCCATGACGAATGAAATCCTGAAAGCATCTCCGGTGGACAGCCATCGCGAACGCCTTTATCAGGTGATGGGAGGCCAGATGCTGGATCAATTGGTGGAATTCGGTCCCGTGGAGCGGCCCATGCCTAAGTTCGGCCCCCCGGACGTTGAGGCCGACGCTGAGGCCGAGCCGTCACCTGCGGTCTACACGATTTTCGGCTTTGCTTCGCGCCCGGAAGTGCACAAGCTCAACCGGAACCAGATCTACTTCTTCGTCAACCGGCGTCTGGTCCGGGACCGGCTGGTTCTGCATGCACTCACCGAGGCTTACCGCAACATTCTACCGGCGGGTGTCTTCCCCGTGGCGCTGGTTTTCCTGGATATTCCTCCCACGGAAGTGGATGTCAACGTCCATCCCTCAAAAGCGGAGGTGCGTTTTCGCCACGGGGCCTTTGTGCACGACCTGGTCCGCGACTCCGTGCTTCAAGGTCTGATGGCAACCCGGCCCGTCGCAGCCTTTCCTTTGCCCAAGCAGCCGCAAGCGGCGGATGCCAAGGGAATGGCGGAAGACCATCCGGGCGAGCGAAATTTGGGATATTACACGCCGAGACAGCCGGGGACGCCGGAGCCAGCCGAAACCGGAGGATTTCATTTATCTGCGCCGCGACCGGACCCTTCAACGCGGTATCTTCCGCTGGCGGAGGCCGCGCTTTCCGCTTACGCGCCTCCGCCGCCTCGATCCTGGGCAGTTCCCTGCTCCGGGGCGGCAACATCGGAACCCCAGGCCGGAGAGTTCCCGGCCGACCTCCAACCGCTCGGGCAGATCCAGTCCAGCTTCATCGTAGCGACCAATCCGGAAGGCCTCTGGATTATCGACCAGCATGTGGCCCACGAACGCATCCTCTTCGAGCAGCATCTCGGCCGGCGCCAGACGAACAAAATGGAAGGCCAACGGCTGCTGTTGCCGATTGTGGTGGATCTCGGGCCGGAACAGCGCGTGGCCTATCAGAATATCGCCGAAGAGATGGCCGCCAATGGCTTTGAGGTGGAACCGTTCGGCCAGGGGAGCGTGGCCGTGAAGGCCGCGCCGGCGGACATCCGTCCTGACGACGTGGAACGGCTGGTGCGTGAAATCCTGGAAAGCCTCGGGCGGGAGGCCCGCGCTCTATCGCTCGATGAGTTGCGCCGCAGGATCGCAGCTTCCGTTGCCTGCCACGCGGCGATCAAAGTGAATATGCCTCTCGATCAAGAGAAAATGGGATGGCTGCTCCAGGAGTTGAGCAAAACCGACTGCCCGATGACCTGCCCGCACGGGCGGCCCGTGGTCTTACGATATGACATGAAGGAGATTCAGAAAGCTTTCAAGCGCATCTAAACCCTCGCTCATGCCCGGCTTGAATCTCGCTCAGAACGAGCGCCGAGAAAGTCGAGAAGCGGGCCACGGGAACGAACAATCTCTTATGATAAAACCCCTTGTAATTGCCATCGACGGCCCGGCCGGCGCAGGCAAAAGCACCGTCGCCCGAATGCTTGCCGAGCGTCTGGGCCTCGCCTATGTGGATAGCGGCGCAACTTACCGCGCCGCCGCGCTCAAGGTGCTCCAGTCCGGCGCGGCGCTGGACGATCAGAATGAAGTTGGACAGATCGTTTCCTCCGCAGAAATCCAATTCCTGCCAGGGAACCGGCAACCTCAAGTGCTTTTGGACGGGAGAGACGTCACGGCAGAGATTCGCAGCTCCGAAGTGACCCTTGCCGCGGCACGCGTTTCGCGCCTGCCGCAAGTCCGCAAGAAGCTGATCGGCTTGCAAAGATCGCTGGTCGCGGGGCCTGGGGTGGTGATGGAAGGGCGGGACATCGGCACCGTGGTTTTCCCGGAGGCGCCGCTGAAGATTTTCCTCAAAGCGGACCCGGAAGAGAGGGCGCAGCGGCGGATCGAGCAGAACCATCGGCTAGGACGGCCGTCCACCTTGAAGGACACCATTTCCGAGATTTCAAACCGCGACCGGCTGGATGCGGAAAGGAAAGTCTCGCCGCTCGTCGCCGCCGAGGACGCGCACGCGATCGACTCGACCCACTTGACGGCCGAGCAGGTTGTCGAAGAGATTCTTGAATTAGCCCGCCGCAAAAAGTTGCTGGCCACGCCGTAGGTTCTGAGGAAAGTCCCGTCCTTTATCTTCCGCTTACGCCATTGCTCATCGAGGAAAGGAACTCCGCGTTACTCTTGGTCTTGGAGAGTTTGTCGATAATGAGTTCCATGCTCTCGACGGGGGAGAGCGGGTTCAGCACCTTGCGCAGGACCCAGATGCGGTTCAACTCGTCTTTCGGCACCAGGAGTTCCTCTTTGCGGGTGCCCGACTTGTTGATTTCGATGGCCGGAAAGACGCGCTTATCGACCAGCTTGCGGTCGAGGTGCACTTCCATGTTACCGGTGCCTTTGAACTCTTCAAAGATCACGTCGTCCATGCGGCTTCCCGTGTCAATCAGCGCCGTGGCGATGATGGTCAGGCTGCCCCCTTCCTCGATGTTGCGCGCCGAGCCGAAAAAGCGCTTGGGGCGCTGCAGGGCGTTGGAATCGACGCCGCCGGAAAGAACCTTGCCCGAGGGCGGAACCACGGTGTTGTAAGCACGGGCCAGACGGGTGATGGAGTCCAGCAGAATCACCACGTCTCTCTTGTGTTCGACCAGCCGCTTGGCCTTTTCAATCACCATCTCGGCCACCTGAACGTGCCGGGCGGCGGGCTCATCAAAGGTCGAACTGATAACTTCGCCTTCGACCGTCCGCTGCATGTCGGTCACTTCTTCCGGCCGCTCGTCGATCAGCAGCACAATCAGCGTGACTTCCGGATGATTCGTGGTGACGGAATTGGCGATGGTCTGCAGCAGCATGGTCTTGCCGGTCCGCGGGGGAGAGACAATCAGCCCGCGCTGGCCTTTGCCGATAGGCGTGAGCAGGTCGAGAACGCGCCCGGAAATGTTGTCTTTCGCAGTTTCGAGGCGAAGCCGCTCTTCAGGGTAGAGCGGGGTCAGGTTGTCGAAAAAGATCTTGTCTCGCGCCTCGTCGGGCGGTTCAAAATTAATGGCCTCAACCTTGATCAGCGCGAAATAGCGCTCGCCCTCTTTGGGAGGGCGGATTTGCCCCGAGATCGTGTCGCCGGTGCGCAGATCGAACTTGCGAATCTGCGACGGCGAGACATAGATATCGTCCGGCCCCGGCAGGTAATTGTAATCGGGAGCGCGCAGGAAGCCGAATCCGTCGGGAAGGCACTCGAGCACCCCTTCGGAGAAAATGAGCCCGGCCTTTTCAGTTTGCGCCTGCAGGATCTTGAAGATCAGCTCCTGCTTCCGCATGCCGGTGGCGCCGACAACCCCCAGGTCTTTGGCCACCTGGGTCAGCGTGGCGATGTTCATTTCTTTCAGCTTGGCAATATCGAGGACTTCGCTCTCTTTAAGCTCCTCGATTTTTTCTTCCTGCACAACGACTGGCTTTTCTTCCTGTTTTTTGGACGCCATGTTACTCTCTCAGCTTCAGTTTGAGTTTAGAATCCGATCAAGGATTCCTTTTACGAAATGGATGAATCCTTCTGATATCCTGCCCCTGTAGAGTCTCCCTCGATGCGTGCAGTGGCTCAAAGGGGCAAGTTAACAGTGTCTTGAATGGTGTAATCCGCGATCGATCGTGGTTTCCGGGCTTATCAATGCGAATTGGCTTGGATGAGTCGGTGTCAATTAGTATGCAGTGAGAAAAAACTCAATTCCCGCCTTCGGCGGGTGCATATCCTCAAACACGATGGCCAGGCTCTTCAGTTCTCCCTGACCCTCCCATAAATCCTAATTCGTCAGAGACTCGCGGTCAGAATCGAGGGAAGATTCGAGACCCGGGGCCTCCTGGGACTCCGGCGTAACCGCCTGGACTCCTTCAATCTTCCGCTCCAGCGCCAGGTCGAGAACCTCATCCATCGTCTCAATAAAACGAATGGCGATGTCTTCCTGAACGTTCGCTGGAATCTCGGAAAGGTCTTTTTCATTGTCGCGCGGCAAAAGGACAGTCCGGTTGCCGGCGCGGTGTGCCGCCAGGATCTTCTCTTTGACGCCCCCAATCGGCAGCACTTTCCCCCGCAAGGTAATTTCGCCGGTCATGGCGATATCCCGGTTCACCGGGATTTTGGTCAGCGCGCTCACCACCGCCGTGGCCAGCGTAATCCCCGCCGAGGGACCATCCTTCGGAATCGCCCCTTCCGGAACGTGAATATGAATGTCCAGCCGGCGATAAAAATCCGGCGGCAAACCCAGGCGCGAAGCTCTTGAGCGCACATAACTCAAAGCGGCCTGAGCCGATTCTTGCATCACGTCGCCCAGTTTTCCCGTCAGAGTCAGCTTGCCCTTGCCCGGCATCACGGTGGCTTCGATATTGAGAATTTCGCCGCCCACTTCCGTCCAGGCCAAGCCCGTCGCCAAGCCCACTTCGTTCTTCTCTTCGGCTTTGGTGTCCCGAAACTTAATCACGCCCAGGTATTCATGGAGGTTTTCAGCATCCACAACGACCTGCAAAGCCCGGCTCTCCTGAACGACCTTCCGCGCCACTTTGCGGCTGATGTTGGCAATCTCCCGCTCCAGATTCCTGACTCCTGCTTCGCGCGTATAATGACGGATGATCCCGATGATCGCATCGTCCGTGAAGGTCAAATTGGACTCTTTCAAACCCGTTGCCTCGCGCTGCTTGCGGATCAGGAAGCGCTTGGCGATTTCCAGCTTCTCCGCTTCCGTATAGCCGGAGAGCCGCAAAATCTCCATGCGATCCTGGAGCGGCTGCGGGATGGTATGCATGACATTCGCGGTGGTAATAAAGAACACCTTGGAAAGATCGTATTCGACGTCCAGATAATGGTCCGCGAACATGTGGTTCTGCTCGGGATCGAGCACTTCCAGCAGCGCCGCCGAAGGGTCGCCGCGAAAATCCATGCTCATCTTGTCCACTTCGTCGAGCAGAAACACCGGATTGGTGGTTCCGCCTTTCTTCATCATCTGGATGATTTGTCCGGGCAGCGCGCCGATATAGGTTCTCCGATGGCCGCGAATTTCCGCTTCGTCCCGGACTCCGCCGAGCGAGAGCCGCACGAACTTCCGGCCCGTCGCGCGTGCGATGGAGCGCCCCAGGGACGTCTTGCCCACTCCCGGCGGTCCGACAAAGCAAAGGATCGACCCTCGCGGGGTCTTCACCAACTGGCGCACCGCAAGAAATTCCAGAATGCGCTCCTTGATCTTCTCCAGCCCGTAGTGGTCTTCTTCCAGAATCTTCTCGGCACGCCGGACGTCCCGGATTTCTTTCGATTTCTTTTTCCAGGGCACCGCCAGCAGCCAGTCGAGGTAATTGCGGGATACGGTGGACTCGGCGGACATCGGCGGCATCAGTTCCAAGCGCTTGAGTTCCCCCAGGGCCCTTTCTTGCGCGTCCTTGCTCATGCCCGCAGCATCAATCTTTTTCTTCAGCTCTTCGATTTCATTCTTTTCGTTCCGCCCGAGCTCTTTCTGGATCGCCTTAATCTTCTCATTCAAATAATACTCGCGCTGGGCGCGCTCCATCTGCCGCTTGACACGGCCCTGGATCGACCGGTCAACGTTGAGCTTTTCGATCTCGATATCCAGAATATCGGCGAGGCGCGTCAAACGGTCCACGGGGTCAAAAAGCTCCAGCAGTTCCTGCTTCTCCTCGATGCTGACGTTTAAGTTGGCGGCCACCGTGTCCGTAAACTTGCTGATCTCATCCACCTTGGCGGCGGCGATCATCGTCTCGTAGTTCAGGCTCTGGGAAAGTTTGACGTATTGCTCGAACAGCGAAATCACCCGCTGCACAAGCTGTTCAAGACTGGGCGTGCTGACACTGCGGAAGACGGCCGTCTTCACCGTGGCGTGGAAGAAACCTTCATCATTCGAGATCTTCACAATCTTGCCGCGATCGCTGCCTTCCACCAGAACCTTGATGTTGCCGTCAGGCAGCTTGAGGCTCTGAATGATATTGGAGATGGTGCCCACCTGATAGATATCATTCGGCTTCGGGTCATCGACCGAGGCATCGTGCTGGGTGGCAAGAAAAATCTTCTTGTCGCCCGCCAGGGCCTCCTCGAGCGCCCGAATGGAACTTTCCCGTCCCACCACAAACGGGGTCATCATGTACGGGAAGATGACCACGTCCCGAATGGGCATCATGGGAAACAGGCGTGTTTCACCTTTTTCGCGGCCTGAAAACATAGCGGAATCCATTAACTTGCCTTCTCAAAGAGTGTGGGATCAAAAATAATTTCGTGCTTGAGAACCATTTCTTCCGTCACCACAAATTCACGAAGCGTCCGCTGGCTGGGTAGATGATACATCAAGTCCAACATCAGGTCTTCCAGAATCATGCGGAGGCCGCGAGCCCCCACCTTCCGTTCCAGCGCCAGGAGCGCAATCCTCCGCAAGGCGCCATCCGTAAACTGTAGCTTGACGTTTTCATATTCAAACAGGCGTTGATACTGCCGGATGAGGGCGTTCTTGGGCTGAACCAAAATTTCAACCAGCGCTTGCTGGTCCAAGTCGCTGAGCACGCTGACCACCGGAAGCCGCCCGACAAATTCCGGGATCAGTCCATAGCGGATCAGATCCATGGGCTGGGCTTGCTCCAGGAGTTCGATATTGCGCCGATTCGGAAGCACCTCTGGGGTGTCCACGCTGGTGTGGAATCCTAAAGATTTCTTCCCAATCCGGCGTTCGATAATCTTCTCCAACCCGACAAAGGCTCCCCCGCAAATGAACAGAATGTCCGTCGTATCCACGGGAGTGAATTCCTGGTGCGGGTGTTTACGGCCGCCTTGGGGTGGAACGTTGGCCACCGTCCCTTCCAAGATTTTCAGCAGCGCCTGTTGAACCCCCTCGCCCGAGACGTCGCGGGTAATCGAGGGGTTTTCATCCTTCCTTGAGACCTTATCAATCTCATCGATATAAATGATGCCTTGCTGCGCCCGCAGAACATCGCCTTGAGCGTTCTGGAGCAGCTTCAGGATTACATTCTCAACGTCTTCGCCGACGTAACCCGCTTCCGTAAGCGTCGTGGCGTCAACAATCGCAAAAGGAACTTCCAGCAGGCGCGCCAAAGTCTGGGCAAGGAGGGTCTTCCCCGTCCCGGTGGGTCCGATCAGCAGGATATTGGACTTTGTCAGCTCCACGTCGCTGCGGACCTTGGTTAACATGATGCGCTTGTAATGATTGTAGACGGCGACCGCCAGCTTCTTTTTCGTTTTATCCTGTCCAATCACATACTCATCGAGAAAACGCTTGACTTCCGCCGGGCGCGGCAGCTTGGCTTGAGCCGCCGGAATCCGCTCCGCCTGGTCCTCCTCCAGGATGGTGTTGCAAATCGCCACACATTCGTCGCAGATGTACGCGCGGGGATGATCGCCAGGAGAAGAAATCAATTTCCCCACCGTGTCCTGTGTTTTTTGACAAAACGAACAGCGAAGGATTTCATCAGAAACCAGACGTTTCAAGCTAGGCTCCCTTCATGACTACTTATGCTTCTGGATAATCTCATCCACGATGCCATATTCCTGGGCTTGCTGGGCACTCATCCAAAAGTCACGCTCCACGTCATGCTCCACCTTCTCGATGGGCTGTCCGGTATGCTTGGCCATGATTTCATTCAGGCTGGCACGAATCCGCAGGATCTCCCGGGCGTGAATATCGATATCCGTTGCCTGGCCGGAAAGCCCTCCCATCGTCGGCTGGTGGATCAAGACGCGGGAATTCGGCAGCGCAAAGCGCTTGCCGGGAGTTCCGGCTGAAAGCAGCAAGGCCGCCACGCTGGCCGCCTGTCCGACACAGATGGTCGCCACATCAGGCCGAATAAACTGCATGGTGTCATAAATTGCCATGCCGGCGGTGACCACACCCCCTGGAGAATTAATATACAGCGAAACGTCCTTTTCCGGGTCCTCAGCCTCCAGAAACAGCAACTGGGCCGTCACCAGATTGGCAACGTTATCGTCGATCGGGGTCCCGATAAAAATGATGTTGTCGCGAAGAAGCCGGGAATAGATGTCGTAGGCTCTTTCGCCCCGGTTCGTCTGTTCAACAACCATGGGGATCAGTGTCATCGTCGGTCTCTCTATGCTCATCGGCATTTCCCGGCCTCAGCTTTTCTCCTGGCCGCCTGCAGACTCGGGTGTCGGATTGATCGTGCCGTTTTGGTAGATGAGGTCAAGGGCTTTCTGATTGCGGAGCTTCTGGGCGATTCTAGAGAGATTCCCCTCCTGTGTCAAGCGTGTTTTGAGAGTAGCCGGCGGTTCCCGGTGCTCCTGGGCCAAATCGCGGATCACTTCGTCCAGTTCACTGTCGGAGACCTCGAGCTTCTCGGCCTCGGCCACTTTTTCAAGGATCAGCGAACCCCGGACATCCTTCTCGGCGTCAGGCCTTGAATCCTCGCGGATCTTCTTCCAGTCAATATCCACGCTTCGGGGATCAACGCCTTGGGACAAAAGGCTGCTCAATAACCTCTCCAGCTTGGTGTCGATCTGTGCTTCAACCATCGATTGTGGAATGGGAAACTCATAGGCATCGACGAGTTGCCCCAGAAGCTTCTGCTTGGCCCGGGCCTCCACCTCATGTTTCTTCCGCTCCGCAAGATTCTCAGAGACTTTGGCCTTCAGATCTTCGAGAGTTTTGTACTCGCTGACGGACTTCGCAAACTCGTCATCCAGTGCGGGCACAACCTTCTTCTTGACGCCCAGGATTTCCACCCGATAATTGAGCATCTTCCCGGCCAACGACTTCCTGGAGTAATCGCCGGCATAGGTCACCTGAAATTCGCGCACCTCCCCGGGTTTAGAGCCACGCAAGTTCTCCGTAAACGCCGCCACAGTCCCCTCGCCGGCCAGGTGCACCATCACATCACGCCCCTCGACAGGCTCCGCTTGTGAATCTCCTGCGTCGTGTCCCTGATAGTTCACGATCGCGTAGTCATCATCCGCGGCGGGACGGTCTTCCACCACCTCAAAAGTGGCTGCCCGTTCCTGCAATTGCTGGAGCGCCTGGGCAACATCCGCCTCCGTCACTTCCGCAGGCTCCCGGCCGACCTCAAGCCCCTTGTAATCTTTCAGTTCAAAATCAGGAAGGATCTCAAACGTCGCCGTGCAGGTCAGCGGTTGGTCCTCGGTAAACTTCAGGTCGATAAAACGGGGCCGCCCCACAACAGACATCTTCTGATCCTTGATGGCGGTCTCAAAGTATTTAGGCAAAAGGGTTTGCACAACTTCATTGCGAATGTCTTCTTCGAAGCGGCGGCGAATCAGCGTGGCAGGGGCACGGCCAGGCCGAAAGCCAGGGATCCGGGCTACGCGGCGATACTGCGCCGTCACCGCATCAGCCTCTTGCCGAACGATGTCAGGCGGTATTTCGATAAGTAACTCTTTTTTGCAGGTCGCAGAGTCCACAATTCCTCAAGAACGGCTGTTGAGATTGAAAGAGAACGGCGAGGTGGTCCTTTACACCTGAAGGAATAAACCAGCCCCGGAAGGCCGAAGCCATCCGAAGCCCAAGAGTGAAGTATAGCACAACCCCCTCACCTGTCAACGTGCCAATTCAATCAAGAATGGCACTTTAGTGCCACAAACTTGCTCCGAAAGCCAGGGGCGACCCGCTCTTGAATTCTTCAGCAATTTCGTCTCCCCCTTCGCCTGGAGAAAGGGTATAACCGGAACTTGTGAAATCCACCGGCATTTGTCCCGGGATCCCCATTTAATTCGATGCTCTTCAGCCGGGAGAGGTTCGTTGGGTTCCCGGAACCTTAGGAAAGGACGGGTTTGGGCAAGCCCCGAAACCCTCGTGATATAATAAATAGCGTAATTTATCCGTCATGTGGCATCTGGCATGTTCTGGGAAGTGATTTCCGGCTGCTCTGATTCAGAAACGTGGAGACAAAGTTTATGGCCTTGGATTATTTTGAAAAAGTTTGGCACAACGGGAAATTCATTTCCTGGAATGAAGCTAACATCCATGTAGCATCTCACGTGGTTAGCTATGCTTCCTGCCTGTTTGAGGGAATCCGCTGCTATGAGACCCCTCAAGGCGCCGCGATCTTTCGGCTGAACGAGCACGTCAACCGGCTGGTCGATTCCTGCAAGATCTACCGCATCGAGACGGAAGTTACGCGCGAACAGCTCCGGCAGGCGGTCATTGACCTGGTCCGCACCAACAACGTCCGGGCTTGCTACATCCGCCCGATCGTTTTCCGGGGTTATGGCGATGCGGGAGTCAATCCGCTCAAAAATCCTGTGGAGATTTACCTGCTGGCATGGAAGTGGGGCAAATACCTGGGCGATGAGGCTTTGAAACAGGGCGTTGACGTCTGCATCTCCTCCTGGAACCGGATGGCCCCGAACACGATGCCTTCGATGGCGAAAGCGGCTTCCAACTATATGAACGCCCAACTGATCAAAATGGAAGCCATCACCAACGGCTACGTCGAGGGAATCGCGCTCGACCACAACGGAAACATCAGCGAGGGCAGCGGTGAGAACATCTTCGTCGTCCGCGAGGGGAAGATTTTCACTCCCCCTCTTGCTTCAGCCGTGCTGCCGGGCATCACGCGGTCTTCCGTCATCACGCTGGCGGAGGAAGCGGGGATGCAGGTCATCGAGCAGGAACTGCCCCGGGAGATTCTCTACATTGCCGACGAGGTTTTCTTCACCGGTACGGCTGCCGAGGTCACGCCGATTCGCTCCGTCGATCGCATCGTGGTAGGCAAAGGACAGGCCGGACCGATCACGCAGAAGCTCCAGGAACGCTTCATGAGCATTGTCCAGGGGCAAGCCGAAGACAAATACGGATGGCTCACCTATAGCAACCAGCCGGTCACCGCATCGCGGTAATCCGAGCCGATCGCGCTTTAGCAAACACTCGGTCAGCTCGCACGATTGGACAGGGGAGTGAAGAAACTCGACCAGCGGCATGTCCACGAGGTGGCGCGGCACGGGAGGGTGCACAATTGCTGCGTTTACAGCCACGATGAAAATCTGCTTGAGGCTGCCTTGACCAACCACTTCAATAATTCACATCAACGAATCGCGAGTCTTAACCCGTCGCCACGCTGCTTCCCTTGCCGGGCTCATTTCGCTTCAAAAAGAACGAAAGTATAAACAAAACTACGGCGGCGATAAAAAAGACGTGATAGGCGTCAATGTAGGCCAGCGAGACGGACTGCACGATCAGAGCGTGATAGACGCGGGCGTAAGCTTGATTGAGCGCGTCCGAGGCGCTGAGTCCGGCATGGAACAGCGCCTGGGTCAATTGCCGGAGCGCCGCCGAGGAATAGACGTTGCCCGGGGTGAGATGGGCTACGAGGACCTGCTGGTGGAACTGGGCGCGACGCGCAAGGATCGTGGTGACGATCGATGTGCCGAAGCTCATGCCAATGTTGCGCATGAAGTTGATCAGGGCTGAAATTGCGTTATTCTTCTCCGCCGGGAGCCCGACATAAACGACCGTAGTGAGCGGAACGAACAGGAGGGGCAGGCCTATCACCTGCAACACGCGGACCCAGGAAGCAACGTGGAAACTGATCAAAGTGTCCATGCTGCGCGTCGAATACCACATGCCCAACGCCATCGCTGCCCAGCCAACGGTCACCAGACGGCGCGCCTGCACTTTCGCCAACAGCCGGCCGACCACCGGCAATTCCAAGAGCAAAAACAGGCCGCCAAAGGAGAGCACCAAGCCGGCCGTTTCGGCGGTGTAACCCATCAGAGTTTGCAGGTAGAGCGGCATCATGACCAGGGTGCTGAACATCATCACGCCGAAGCCAAACATCATTAAATTGCTACTGAGGAAATTGAAATGCTTGAAGAGACGAACGTCGATGACCGGGTGATCGTGAAACCACTCCCAGAAAAACAGCACGACGAGAGTAACGGCAGCGACGATGGCCAGGATAAGAATGAAATGGGAACCGAACCAGTCGTCCTCTTGGCCCTTATCGAGCATCACCTGAAGGCTGGCAATGCCGATCGCCAGCAGGCCGATGCCGATGTAGTCGATCTTCACCAAAGTCCGCGCCAGGCGGCGAAGGTAGGGCGGATCCTCAACCAGTTGCTCGACCAGCATCAGCGCCAGAATGCCCACCGGAATGTTGATGAAGAAAATCCAGCGCCATGAATAGCTATCGGTGATCCAACCGCCGAGTGTTGGCCCGATGATCGGGGCGAGCACCGTGGTGACGCCGTAGAGGGCGAAGGCCTGGCCGCGTTTGCTTTCGGGGAAGGTGTCGGCGAGGATGGCCTGCGCCACCGGCTGCAACCCGCCGCCACCAGCGCCCTGCATCACTCGGAAAACGATCATCGCCGAAAGGCTGGGTGCAATGCCGCAAAGGACCGAACTAGCGGTGAAGAGGATGAGGGAAAGCATGAAATATTTCTTGCGCCCGATGGTGTTCGAGATCCAGCCGCTAAGCGGCAAAATGATGGCGTTTGAAACCAGATAGGAAGTAAGGATCCAGGTGGCTTCATCCGTGCTCGAGGAAAGACTGCCGGCCATGTGCGGCAGAGCTACGTTGGCGATGCTGGCGTCGAGCATCTCCATGAAAGCGGACATGGCAACGACCGAAGCGATCAGCCAGGGGTTGTGCGCCGGGGACCACGGGAGAGCAAAAGCGGCGGCGCGGCCCTCGGGAGGACCATCCAGCACGTTTTCGACGGAATCGGCCAAGGGGTTTCCCTCCTTCTTGACCCGGCTCAGCGGACCCGGATGCGCGGCACGACCGAAAGCCCGACCCGGAGAGTATGGTCGGGGTCTTGGCCGGGATTAATGACGATGCGCACGGGCACACGCTGTACGACTTTGACATAATTACCGGTGGCGTTCTCCGGCGGCAGCAGGCTGAATTGGACGCCGGTGGCTCCGGCGATCCCTTCCACCTTGCCACTGAAGTCCCGCGCGTAAGCATCCACATGGATTTCCGCGGGCTGGCCGACCCGCATGTCTTCGAGTTCGGTTTCCTTGAAATTCGCGGTCACCCAGATGTCCTGCACGGGGACGATCACAAGCAGGGTCTGGCCCGGAGAGACGTTCTGGCCCGCTACGGCGGTGCGCTTGCCCACGATCCCGTCGGCCGGAGCCACGATGGTGGTGTATTGCAGGTTCAATTCGGCGCGATGCAGCTCCGCCTCGGCTTCCTCGACGGCGGCGGCCGCGGCTTCAGCTCTCGCGCGCGTCACCCGCATCTGATCGGGGCGGGTATGCGCGCTGCGAAGTTCGGCCTCGGCTTGCTGCATGCGGCTGCGCTCCTGGGAAACCTGCTGTTCCGCCGCGGCGACACTGGCCTGGGCTCCGGTGACTGCCGCTGCGCTGAATTTTGAGGCGGCTACGGCCTGGTCATACTGCTGCCGGGAGATTTCTCTCTTGCCGATCAGTTGGCCATAGCGCGCAAGGTCGTCCTGCACCTTGACGTTGTTAGCCTCGACCTGGGCGAGACTCGCTTCGGCCTCCTGGAACTGTTTCTCAGCGGCGAGAATACCGGCTTGGGCGCTGAGCACGCCGGCTTCGTCTGAATGGACCTGGCTCAAAGTGCTGACTGAGGTTATCGGCACGCCGCTGAGCGCTGCAGCCGCTTCGGCCTGGGCCTTCGCAAGCTGCGCCTTCGCCAGTTCCACTGCCACTTGGTAATCAGTGGGATCGATCTGCACGAGCACTGTCCCCTTGTCCACATACTGTGTGTCGTCAACGGTGACCCTGGTGACGTAGCCGGGGATACGGGTGCTGATTGGATGGAGATAACCTTCGATCTCGGCGTCATCAGTGGTAACAAATTGGGCGTAGTAGCGCCAGACCAGGAACGCCCCCACCGCCAGCACGCCGAGTATAGCGATGATGATCAGTTTTTTGTTTTTTCCGAGTTTTCCCCGATGCTCGCTGCGCTTTTTAGAATTGGGGTCTTTGTTTCCAGGCGAAGCCACACCCGGTTCCTCCGGCTGGAGCGCATCCTTTGAGATCGTTTCTTCCTTCATGGTTGCCTTCCTCCCAGGTAGCGAAGCACGACCTGCTCAGCGATGCCCACTGCGCGTGCCAGAGCCACTTTCGCCAGGTTGTACTGATAGAGACTGGTGATATATGCCTCGTCGGCACTGGCCACGGCCTCCTGTGCTTGAATCACTTCAATGTTGTCTGTCAAGCCAGCTTTGAATCGGTCTCTCGCCTGCGTGAGAGTTTTCGCGGCCAGGCCCACGTTGCTGCGCGTGGCAGCAACCTGTTGGGCGGCGGTTTCCAGGTTCAACAGTGACGTACGAATGTCGTAGCTGATCTGTCCTTTCAGGTTCTCCAGTTGTTCCTGCTTTTGCTTCACTTGGGCGTCTGCCTGGATCAGTTCGCCATGGACGCGGCGGCCTTGGAAGACCGGGATCCTGACTGATATTTGAGCAAGGAATGTCCCGTGCGAATTGGACGGGGTCAGACCGAGATCCCCATAGTTGCCGTCAAAAGAAAGTGAGGGCCAGCGCTCTGCCACGACGGCGCGCCGTCGCTCCTGTGCTGCATGGACCGCCGCCACGGCTGCCTTATAGTCCGGCCGATTTGCGAAGGCGTCCGCTAACGCTTTCTCCAGCGTAATCCCTTCGAGCGGCTCGGAAGGCATCTTCGTGCTCAGAGTAAATTCCTGGCTGTCTGGCAGACCGATAACGCGAGTCAGATTGAGTTTGGCCGTTGAGTCCTCGTTCCGCGAGGCAATCAACTGCTCCTTCCGGAACGTCAATTCCACCTGTGCCCGGAGCATGTCAATCTCTGGACTGAGCCCGGCGTGAAGGCGGTCGACAGCCAATTCGTAGAGAGCTTGCGCTGTATTAACCTCCGCCTCGGCCTCATGGACGTGTGACTCGGCCGCGATTGATAGCAAATAGGCGTTGCCTACTACCAGCACCACCAGATTGCGGGCATCCTGATACGTGTACTGTGCGGCACGGACTTGTTCTGACGCAACCCGTTCGTTGCGCAGAGCATGGAAATCCAGGATGGCAGAACTAAGGTAAGCCCTCGTGTCAAAGACGCTGAACGGTCCGCTTATGGGATTCACGTTACGAATTGTGGGTGGGAAGCCGATAGCCTTGAGGTTAACCATCTCCTTTGCTTCCCTTGTCTCTGTCGTCAGTTGAGGCAGTAAATGGCTCAAAGCTTCCCAACGCTGCCCCCTGAATTCCCGCGTGGACTGCTCATCCAGCAGGAGACCCAGGTTATATCGCAGTCCGCGCTCGATGGCCCCCCGCAGCGACAAACGGAGAACTTGCGGTGTCGCCGTGCCGGAAGGCACGCTCCCAAGAAAGGGATTCTGTTGCGAATTGATATTTGAACTCGCCGAGGAGTTCTGTGCCGTAGCGCCGGCCGGTACCGTGATCGATCCGGAAGCCATTCCCGAGTATTGGGCGCGTGCAACCTCGGCAACGCTGAGAATTAACAAAGGCAGTAAAATCCTGGCGAATCCTACAACGGTGTCTCGGATATGTGCATTCGCCGGATGTCGTGAGTCTCCACGCATTATTCCCTCCGACCGAGGACTCCACCCGTTAGAAGAGATGAAAGAAGACTAACGCCCGTTGCAGAATATATGGATCCACACCCGTAGAAAACGTGATGTCCCTCACAACAATGTGTGATCTGTATCACAGGGGCATCCCGCCCAATCGCCAAACGGCAGTGTACTCAGCGAGTAGCCACACCGGATGGTTTGCTCGACCCGCTGTGTTCGTTCAGAATGATGGGTGACACTCGGTGTAGAGTGTCACGATGCAAATCAAAGGTGTGGGAATGCCCCGCTCCAGGTTCCTGGAGCGGGGCGCGGCGGGCGCCGCGGGCTCAAGTGGCCGGCTTCAGTGGTCGATAAAATAAGCTGCTGGCACACCGCTCCGTCTCGCACAGGCTCAACTTTGACAGCCGCATGGAGGTGTGCTAACTTGGCGTCGTTTCCAGCAACGGGGCCAGCGAGGTCCACTGTGCACATCGATGAGCTTTTGCGCACCGCCTGTGAGAACAAGGCCTCCGACCTCCACTTGAAGGTCGGTAATTACCCCTACATTCGGGTCGACGGCACCCTGCGGGCTTTGAAAGAATATCCCCGCATCTCCAGCGAGGACATGGTGGGCATGGCCTTCAGCATGATGACCAACCGGCAAAAGCAGAAATTCAAGGAAAATGCCGAGATGGACATGGCCCACGGCGTTGCGGGTTTGGGCCGTTTTCGCGTCAACCTTTTTCAGCAGCGGGGCAACGTGGGCATGGTCTTGCGCGTGATTCCTACCAAGATCCGCACCCTGGAAGAGCTCTTTCTGCCGCACGTGATCGAGAAGATTTGCCAGGAGACGCGCGGGATGGTTTTGGTGACGGGCACCACGGGAAGCGGCAAGACGACGACTTTGGCCGCCATAGTGGATCGCATCAATTCCACCCGCACCGACCACATCATTACCATTGAAGATCCCATCGAGTTCCTGCACCGGGACAAGAAAGGCTTTGTCAACCAGCGCGAGATTGAGGTGGACACCGCAAACTTCGGCGGAGCGTTGCGCTCTGCGCTGCGCCAGGACCCCGATGTTATTCTGGTGGGCGAGATGCGCGACCTGGAGACGATCCATACGGCGCTGCTGGCGGCAGAAACAGGACACTTGGTCTTATCGACGCTGCACACCCTGGACGCCACGGAAACGATTCAGCGCATCATCGCGGTTTTCCCGCCTCCCGAGCAGAAACAGATCCGCCTGCTGCTGGCCAGCACCCTGAAGGCCATTATCTCCCAGCGGCTGATTCGGAAGTCCGACGGCATCGGCCGCGTCCCGGCGGCGGAGATCCTGGTCGCCACGGAATACATTCGCGACTGCATCATCAATCCTGAGAAGACCCGGCTGATCCGCGAGGCCATCGCCTCGGGCGTGTCCCAGTACGGGATGCAGACCTTCGATCAGTCGATTTACGATCTCTACACCAAGGGTTTGATTACGCTGGAGGAAGCGCTCTCCTACGCGTCCAACGCCGACGAGTTCAAGCTGCGCATCTCGGGTATTCGGACAACCACGGACGCTGCGCGGGATGAGATGGAAAGAGCCAGCCAGGTGGACCGTTTTGCAACCTAAAGGCGCCTCCCGCAATCCCCTCCAATCGGCCCTCGCCATGCTGGCCCGGCGGCCTTACTCCGTCGCCGAGCTTCGCCGCTCGCTCGAAAAAAAGTTCCCCGCCGAGGATCTCTCCCAGGTTATCGCGCGCCTCGGCCAGATCGGCTACCTTGACGACCGGAAGTTCGCGGAAAGTTTGGCCCTTTCGCTCGCCAGGAACCGCTCCTACGGACGTTATCGGATCCGCCGCGAGCTCAAGAGCAAGCTTCTCGATTACCGCGTGATTGAAGCCGCCCTGGAAAAAGCCTTCGAGTCGGTCAACGAACGCGGACTGCTGGAACAAGCCGTCGATAAGAAGATTCGCACCCTCCGAAAACCCCTCACCCGCTCCAAACTCGCCTCCCTTTGCCAAAGCCTCATTCGCCGTGGCTTCCGCGCTGATGATATTATAAAAGTGGTGCGCCAACGGCCGGAACTGAAACCCGTCGCCGCGAATGCTGACTTGGCGGGCATGGAAGAAGACCGGTAAAAAATTACCAATTACGAATTACGAGTTCCTAAATAAGACATTCCAGATGGCAGGTTCAACGCAATCAGAGGATGTAACGCAAGGGATCAAGAACAGGAATATCCGAACCAGGTCGTTGCAGTACGTGCTGCGCGCAGTTAAGCTCTACCAGCATCTTCAGAAACAGAAGGACGGGGCGCAGGCTGGATACTCGGAAAACAGTACCTACGGGCCGCCACCTCGATCGGAGCTAACGTCGAGGAAGCACAGGCCGGGGAAAGCCGCAGCGATTTCATCCACAAACTGGGGATCGGAAACCCGGGAAAGTCTTTACTGGCTTAACGTGCTCGAGCAATCGGAGTTGGTTTCGCCCAAGCGGCTTACGCCGCTCATCAAGGAGACCAAAGAGTTGCTCAACGTGATTACAGCCATCATTCTAAGTACAAGGGGAAAAAGCTGAATTCGTGCCGCTGAGTAATTCGTAATTCTGAACTCGTAATTTGCTTATGAACTCAAATGAGATTAGAAACCGCTTTTTGAAATTCTTTGAGGAACGCGGCCACCGCCCCGTGCGCTCCGCATCGCTCGTCCCGGCAAACGACCCCACGCTGCTGTTCACGAACGCCGGCATGAACCAGTTCAAAGACGTCTTCCTGGGGCGCGAGAAGCGCGACTATTCGCGCGCCTGCTCGTCGCAGAAGTGCGTCCGGGCGGGCGGCAAGCACAATGACCTTGAACAGGTGGGCCGCACCCGCCGCCATCACACCTTCTTTGAGATGCTCGGCAACTTCAGCTTTGGCGACTATTTTAAGCCGGAGGCGATTCCCTGGGCGTGGGAACTGGTCACCAAGGACTTCGCCATCCCCAAGGAGAAGCTCTACATCACCGTCTTCCGCGAAGACGATGAAGCCGAAGAACTGTGGGCGAAGATCGTGCCGCGCGACCGCATCTTCCGCTTTGGCGAGAAAGAGAATTTCTGGCAGATGGGCGAGACCGGCCCCTGCGGTCCGTGCAGCGAGATTCATTACGACATGGGCCCTGAGGCCAGCGACCTTGGCCATAAGGATTGCAAGTTTCCCTGCCCGGAAGACTGCGGCCGCTACGTGGAAATCTGGAACCTGGTTTTTATGCAGTTCAACCGCGATGAGTCCGGCCAGATGACGCCGCTTCCCCGCCCTTCCATCGATACCGGAGCGGGGCTCGAGCGCCTGGCGGCGGTGCTGCAGGGCAAGCTCTCGAATTTTGATACCGACCTCTTTAAACCGATCATCGAAGAAGCCGCGGCGCTCGCCAACGTCGAGTACGGAGAGAATCACGATACCGACGTTTCACTCCGCATCATCGCCGACCACGCCCGCGCGGCAACGTTCTTGATTTCGGACGGCGTGCTGCCCTCAAACGAAGGCCGCGGGTACGTGCTGCGCCTCATCATGCGCCGCGCGCTCTACCACGGGCAGACGCTGGGGATGAACGAGCCGTTCCTTTACAAAATGTCCGGCCACGTCGTGGACATGATGAAGTCGGCCTATTCCGAACTCGCCGAAACCGCTCACCACGTTGCCAAAGCCATCAAGCTTGAGGAGGAGCGATACGTACAAACGACGCGTGCGGGCTTGGAAAGACTCGACGCGTGTGACGTCATGACTCCGTCTGGGATGGTGTCCAAGTTCGAGCAGGTCCGCAAATTACTCTCTTCAGCAAACAAGGAGGCTGTGGAGGTTTTCTTCAGCAAGGTTCCGGACATGTATATGATTCCGACCAGACCGGTCGGGGGTGCTCATAATGTAGCAGGACAGCTCAACTGGCGTGCGAACCAGATTAGTCGCTTCCAATCAGAGGGGAAGCTGAACATGGCCGGGCTTAGCTTGCTCGACTCGCTCCGCATGCCGCCTGGTCCTACTCCAAACCGATTGCCGCCTGAGGGGTCGACTTGGGTCACCGGCGGAGACGTGTTCATTTTGCACGATACGTTTGGGCTTCGCCCGGACTTTGTCCGCGACGTCGTGAAGAGTTGCGATGCCCGCCTCGACGTTGATCTGGAAGGTTACAACGCCGAGATGGAGAAGCAACGGGAGCGAGCGCGGGCTTCGTGGAAGGGCGCGGAGAAGAAGACTGCGGCTCCGGTCTTCCAGCAGCTTGGCGAAAAGCAGCAAACCGTTTTTGACGGTTACGCGCAGGTCAGGTCATCCGATTGCAAAATTGTGGCGCTGGTTGTGAAAGGCGAGGCCGTCGAGCAAGCAAAGGCTGGGCAGGAGATTGAAATCGTTTTCGACCACACGCCGTTCTACGCGCAGGCGGGCGGCCAGGTGGGAGACGTCGGGCGGCTGTTTGCCAGCGGCAACGATCACGAGGTCGCACACGTCACGGACACTTACCGGCCCGTGACCGGGCTGATCGCTCACAAGGCGGTGGCGCACGACGTGCTGCGCGTGGGCGACGTGGTCACGGCAGTCGCGGACGCCGAGCGGCGCGACGCGATCCGGCGCAACCACACGGCGACGCATCTGCTCCACGCGGCGCTGCGCAGTGAACTCGGCACGCACGTCAAGCAGGCGGGGTCGCTGGTGGCGCCGGGCCGCTTGCGCTTCGATTTTTCGCACTATGCCGACCTGGGCGAGCAGGATTTGCTGGACATTGAAGATTTGGTCAACGAGCACGTGCTCAAAAACGAAGAGGTCACGACCGAGCAGATGGAGATTGACCAGGCGCTCAATTCCGGCGCCATGGCGCTGTTCGGCGAAAAGTACGGGGACCAGGTGCGCGTGGTTTCGGTTGCCGACGGCAGCTTTTCCAGGGAACTTTGCGGCGGCACGCACGTCCGGCGCACGGGCGATATCGGGTTGTTCAAAGTGATTTCCGAATCGAGCGTGGCCGCCGGCACCCGCCGCATTGAAGCGCTCACAGGGCAAGGCGTGCTCGAATACCTGCGGAAGACCAGCGAGACGCTGGCGATGCTCAGTGAAACGCTGCGCTCGAAGCCCGATGAAGTGCTGGAAGCGGCTCAAAAACTTGCCGAATCCGAGAAGAAGCTGCGCAAGCAGCTCGAAGCCCAGCAGATGAAGCGCGCCGCCTCGGAAGCCGGTGACCTGATGGACCAGGTTCGCGAGGTGAAAGGCGTTCGCGTGGTGGCGGCGCGCGTTGACGGCGTTTCGCGGCCCGCTCTGCGGCAGATGATCGACACCCTGCGGCCCAAAATCCAGTCAGGCGTGATCGTGCTGGGAACGAATACCCCGGAGGGCAAGCCCGCGATCATCGCTGCCGTCACCAAGGACCTGACCAACCGCCTCGACGCCGGAAAAATCGTGAAGGAAGCCGCCGCGCTGATGGAAGGCTCGGGCGGCGGGCGCAAGGACTTGGCGGAGGCAGGCGGAAAGAATCCCGAGAAGCTCGACGAATCGCTCCGGGCCGTTCCGGGGATCATCGAGAAGATGCTTTAAAGAGGTTGCTGACAAAGGCCACCTGTCATGCTGAGCGCAGCGAAGCATCTGCTGTACCTACCTGAAAGGGAACAAAGCAGAGCCTTCGCGGAGTTCACCCTGAGCCCCTTCGTTTCACTCAGGGCCGTTCGCAAGCGGAGAGCGAACGGGCTCGGAATGACGGGCCAAGGACTTGCTCTGAGGCTACCCGCTAAAAAAGCTTAATTTCCCCTTGTTTACACCGGCAAAAGCAGGTTACAATCAAGCAGTTTTGGACGGTGCCGCTGGCCTGAAGGCAAGGCCGCGGAGGTTGGCGCCAGGCCGTTCTGCGAAGCCGAAAGGCAATGCGTTACCGCGGTCGATTGAGACCGAACGGCAGGAGGGGACGAGTTCTGTTCTTCCGCCTCAGAGCGGAGGCAGGAGCTCAATGCGCAACCCGGAACAGTCCAAAGTCTCGGCCCTCATTGCCGCCTGCGTTTTCCTCCTCGCCGGGCTTCTTCTTTCTTCGTCTTCATCCCAAGCGAGCAATATTGTTGCGATCACCAAACCAGACGGCCGCATCGTTTACGTCAACGCCGACACGCCTTCTGAATCAACCGGCCCCTGGGAATTTACCGAACCTTCATCACCGGCGCTCGCGAAAATCGACTCGATCGTGCGCAACGTTGCCAGCCGCCACCAGATCGATCCGAAGCTCGTCCGCGCCATCATTCGGGCCGAATCCGATTTTGACCCCAGAGCGGTCTCTTCGAAGGGCGCGATGGGGCTGATGCAACTGATTCCTTCCACCGCCCAGCGGTTTGGTGTGGGGAATCCTTTCGATCCAAAGCAGAACATTGAAGGCGGCGTCAGCTACCTGAAATATCTTCTCAAGCTATTCGGGGGCAACCTGCCGCTATCGCTAGCCGCGTACAACGCCGGCGAAAATAGCGTCATCAGGTCCGGAGGCATCCCGGCAATCCCCGAAACCGAGCACTACGTAAGAGAAGTAACGCACCTGTACCACTCGACGATTTCAGGCTCGGCGCGACAGTCCGATCCACCGGCCAGCGGTGTGGCGCCTATTTACCATTACGTGGATGCTGCCGGAGTGGTCCACTTTACGAACGTGGAATGACGACAAGAACTCCATTTCGGCTTGGTGTACGGCTCGCCGGGTGCATCGCTGTGGCCGCCGGGCTCTCGTTTGCCGGCTCGAACCGCCGCCCGGAACGCGCCCGCGCGGCCTACAGCCGCGCCGTTACCTTGCAAAAGCGGCTCGAATCCAGGCCCGCGCGGTCACGCAGGAAAGCAGATTATGCGAAAGTCATCCGCGAGTTCCACAACGTCTACTGGAATGATTTTGCCTGCGTCAAGGCGCCCGTCGCAGCAGAGGCCATCGGCGATTTGTATGCCGAAATGGGGCGCGTATTCTCCAACCCTTCATACTTCCAAGACGCCGTTAAAGCCTATCGATACCTAATTTCCCAGTATCCCGGCTCAAGCGCGGCCCGCGAAGGCTCCTTGCACCTGGGGAAAGTGTATCTCGCCGATCTTCACGACCCTGAGCAGTCTGCTGAAGTCTTTCAATCGCTCCTCAAAGATCATCCCGACTCCCGCGAAGCCAGCGAAGCCCGGAAAAAGCTGAGGGCAATCGCCCACGTGCTTGCGGAGCGGAAAAAGGAGGCTTCCGAAAGCTTGCCCAGCGTGTCCGCCGAGCGAAAAGAGGAACCTTCCAGCGACTCGCAAGATGCCTCCACCGATCAAGCCTCCAAGGGATTGGTCGAGGTGACCGAGATTCATGATTGGGTGGGGCCGAATTA
>Ga0307372_10002862_pt1 | contig 28160 bp, 28 predicted proteins | sample OX1MG_FD_202533 | JGI IMG/M metagenome (GOLD analysis project Ga0307372, IMG submission 202533) | Soil microbial communities from Risofladan, Vaasa, Finland - OX-1 | ecosystem: Environmental > Terrestrial > Soil > Coastal area > Acid sulfate soil | place: Finland: Risofladan, Vaasa | collected... | reverse complement strand
AAGTGACTGACGAAGAATGCAAAGCCTTTCACCTCATCCGGGATGCTTTTCATGGGGAGTGGAATTATACCTTCAAGCCTCAAGAGTCCGCCCTTGAAGGTCAGGTTATTTGAGCGAGAGCCCTAAGTGCGGTTCATAATACGGACCCCTCTATGGACGACCTGTTTGTTATCGGAAAAAAACCACTCTATGTGATGTTGATCCGGGACTCTGGCAGCAGGTAAAACGGCAAAAAAGAACATCTATTACCGAGATCCGTGAATGCTTTTGGAAACATTTTGTCAACACACTAGAGTTGGCTTATATCACTCCCATTCTAATGGATGAATATATGCAATATTTTCAAGATGGCTTGAATATCCTGACAACGGAGTTCTACCAGGCTCCAGTAGAGGAAGCCTGGAAGCTTTTCTTTCTAGAAACACTACACAACCTTGAGACTGGTTACGCTACCCAGCAATGCTTCATATCGGAGGGAAAAATTCAGGAGATGCTTCATGATACACGGAAGATTTGGACAAGCCGCCATACCTCCTGGGCAACACGCTATCTCCAGGCTCTTGGTGAGATGAGATCAATGTCACAAGACGGGCCATTAGATCAAATGGCTAAAAAGATGTATGAGAAATTGCGTGATCCTCAGATTTTAGAGATGGAGCAACTGGTTGCAGTAGGAAAGACGCAATGAAATCATCTTCGCACTTCCAGCAAGGGAAAATTAAAATATCTTTGCCAGTTACTATAACAATTATAGCATCTATAGCAGGGATTATATTGATTATCCTGGACATCGGATTCTACGGGACTGGATTTGATCCGTACACGAGAGTCTTGTTGACACGTACTATCAGCGATACCTTATCTAGAACAGAAGAGTCTTTACCGGGAAAAACGCTCTGGGATTGGATGCAATTGCTTATCATTCCTGCTGTACTTGCCATTGGGGCCTTTTTGTTCAGCCAGGTACAAAAGAATAATGAGATGAAGATAGCGGGCGATAACCAGCGCGAAGCTGCTTTACAAGCGTATATTGACAAAATGTCGGAGCTGCTTCTAGAAGGAAAGTTGCGTGGGTCCGATACAGATAATGAAGCACGCACTATGGCGCGGGTACGAACGCTGACAGTGCTGCCTCGCTTAGATAAGCTACGCAAAAGAAGTGTCATAGTGTCATCCAATTCCTTTACGAGTCTGATCTCATAGTCAAAGACGTTCATTCTGAATGTATTGTAAATTTGGAGGGAGCTGAACTTCGTGAAGCCCAGATCGACGAAGTGAACTTGAGTGGTGCAAATTTGCGTGGAGCAAACTTGCATGGCGCTGACCTGACTAACGCAATCTTAAGTAACGCTGATTTGAGCGATGCTAATCTTAATGCAACCATGATTATTGGGGCCATTATTACGAAGAAACAGCTAGATGAAGCTAAATTAAAAGACTCCAAATGCTTTCAAAAGACGGGTAGCTATGATGTCACTTTTCCAGAAGAAGAGAAGAAGTAACATTACGCTGAATGCCACCGTGTCAATCAAGATCATCTTTTCATTAAAATTAACGATAAAATATACTTCTGTTATATTATCTTCTCATTCAATCATCATCAACCAGAGGAAGGATCCCCTTTTTTTGTTTGTGGTAATCACCAGGTTGACAAAGGCAGATTTCTCAATTATAATAAAAATGACCGAACGTTCGGATATATTTTTGAGACGGTGATAGGGATGATCGAAGATAGGGAAAAAACTGGTAAAAGCACTGGACGGAGTTATGACCTCATTTTGCGTGTGGCTCTCCAGTTGTTTAGCGAGCGTGGCTACGATGGGACTTCGATTGATGACATTCGCCAGGCGGCGGGTTTCAAATCAAAGGCCAGCCTGTATACCCACTTTAAGAGCAAGGAAGAGGTTGCGGTAGCTTTGCTGCAGCATATCCAGGAGTTTGAGGAAAAGACCGTCTTACAGGCATATTGGCAGGCCGGGGAAGAACCCCTTCAACGTTTGGCGGCGGTGGTGCGTGCTTTTATTGAATGGGGTATGACGTATCCGCAGGAATATGCTTTTTGCTTTCTGCGTATCCAGCAAGATTTGTTGGTGCGCGGCGAGGTGAGTGGCGGACGTGCTGACGCGCTCTATGAGGTCACGCTGGATGTTCTACAGGGCGTGCGTAAGGCTGGTTATCCTGTCCGTCAGATAGCTGATGCTGCCCTATTAACGATGGCGGTTGGATTGGTCGGTCGTGCAGTGATTGATCAGTCCTCTTTTGGAGCGATCAGCCTGGAGGAAAAAATCCAACAGATGCTCGATGTCTGCTTTGGAGTGGTTTTTGCCCAGCCAGTAACAGCGTCCAGCTAACGTTGTACAGTAGAAAGCGGAACCACATTTTTTTATCATACAATATGTCCGAACGTTCGGATATAACTTGTAGTTTTCTCACCACAGTAAGGAGGAATAAGTCACTATGAAAATTACTGAACACAGCAACAATCTCATTCAATTGACCTTCCTGAAATTCGTCAACTGCTATCTGGTGCGCGAAGACGATGGTTTCACCTTGATTGATACCGGAATTAGCGGCGCGAATGCGAAACAGATTATGCAGGCGGCACAACAGTTCAACCTGCCGATTCTTCGCATTGTTCTCACTCATGCCCACGGCGATCATGTAGGCTCGCTGGACGCGCTTCATGAACTGTTGCCAGAGGCTGAGGTAGGTCATGGTCGTGTACTCGAACAACCACTTGCCGCGATGGATCATGCGATTGCGGTGATGGCTCGCAATTTGGGCCAGCAGGAACAGAAACGGGCCGCGTCAGTAAAGTAATTCCACTGCTTGCATGGACGAGCAAGCTCCCGGTAATTGGGGATTGATGAAAGGAGTCAGAAATATGTTTCTCATAGCAGTGAAAAACGCGAATCTGGCGTTGCGTTTGCGCTGGTCTTTGTTCTCAACACCATTCTGATCTACATGTGGTCGCAATAGTGTCAGGGTTGCAGGAACTGTTACAATAGCCCATGAGGGCAATTATTGATTGTCTGACAGCAAACAGACTGAGTAGTTCATAACAATGAAGAGAGGGTAGCCATGCCACGAGACGAACGAAAGCACCAGAAAGCGCTCATGAAAAAGCGCAGTAAGCAAAAGGCCGCGGGACAACATAAATCGCCTCAATCGGAGTTTATGTCATTATCTGCGCAGGGTATTATTCGCCGTTCTAGAACTTTTCCTGTATTTGAATGTTTAATCAGTGACAGTTGGCAAAAGGAAGATCCAGGACTTGTACAGATTCTGTTGGCCCGACAACAGCCTGATGGTGATATCTGCTTTGGTACCTATCTTGTAGATAAGCTTTGTCTTGGGCTTAAAAATACATTTGCCAACGCGGGTTTTTCCCGGACTCGTTATCAGAACGAAGTTAGTGATAGAGTTTTCCATGCAATGGTTCCCATGGAGTGCACGGTCGAGCTTGCACACCAGATGATTTATGCTTCTATTGACTATGCAGCACAGTTTGGCTTCGAGCCAAATAAGGATTATGCACTCTCGCAACATTTGCTGTTACCGCGTGGTGAACTGAAAGAACCGTATCATTTGACGTTTGGGAGAAATGGCAAGCCCTTCTACATCGCTGGACCGCATGATAATGCTGCGCGTGTTCTCAGGCAACTGGAGAAGAATCCCGGCCCAGGCAATTTTGATTATGTAGCACCGCTTGATGTTTTCTAACTCTGGTTTGCATGTCACACTCGTAACAATGTAAATGTAAAGGACTTATCCCTCATGCCGTTTACCGTTCAAAAGCTACAGGCATTTATCAGCCAGTTAAGTAATGCTGTAGAACGCCGGGATGTAGCTGTTACCCCCATTTTTGTTGCTCCTGCTGATGGTCCCATGGCCCCGCCACCAAATAGTGATGGTTCGTCGTGGCAACGACTCGAAGTGGGCCAGTTATATGGAGTTGAGCATGGCACCGTCTGGTTACGCGCATACCTGCGCATACCTGAAGCCATGCAGGGTCAACAGGTAGTGATGCAACTGTATTGGGATACAACGGCGCAGGATTGGGGATTATTGCGCCTGGAAGCTACCACATTTCTCGATGGTATGGCTATCGGGGGCTTTGACTGGCGTCACCAGGTACTGGTATTGCCGGAGCAGGCAAACGATGGGCGAACTCATACGTTTACTTTGCAAACTTATACCAGCGTACCCGTGCCTTTTGGCGGATTAGCGCTGTTGCAACGAAATCAGCATATATGGCATTTGTTTCATCTAATGCAAACTTCTCTAAATATTGTGCTTGCGCTCGATAAGCATGATATTGCCTCGCACACGATGCTGCACCATTTGAATACCGCTTATAGCTTGCTGGATTTGCGCGAGGGCTACCACAGCGAACGGTTTGTAGCTTCTGTACAGGAAGCGTTGGATTACCTGCAAGCACACCTCACTGTGGGCTTAAATACTGGCAATCGCCCGCATGTCGTTGTCAGTGGACATGCTCATCTTGACGTCGCCTGGTTGTGGCCCTACTGGCGCACGCGACAGAAGATAGCGCACACGGTCTCGAATGTACTGGCATTGATGGATCGCTATCCTTATTATCACTATAGCCAGAGCCAGCCGCAATTGCTTCAATGGCTCAAAGAAGACCTGCCCGAAGTTTTTGCGCGAGTGAAAGAGCGCGTCGCCGAGGGACGCTTCGAGCCAGTCGGGGCTATGTGGGTTGAGGCTGATTGCAACCTGACCTCCGGCGAATCCCTTGTCAGGCAGATTTTGCATGGCACGCATTTCACCCGGCAAGAATTTGGTATCACTCCATCCCTGATCTGGTTGCCTGATGTTTTTGGTTATAGCGCGGCGTTGCCACAGATCATGCGAGGCTGCAATATCTCTACTTTCATGACCACCAAGATTAGTTGGAATCAGTTCAACCGCATGCCCTGTGATACCTTTCGCTGGCGTGGCATAGATGGCTCAGAAGTATTAACGCATTTCATTACCGCCCCCGATGCTCAACCGGCTAATGTTACCTACTACACCTATAATGGGCCATTGCAACCTTCGGGCATTCTTGGGACGTGGACGAATTATCACCAGCAGGCTATTAATGATGAACTGCTGTACCTCTGTGGCTGGGGCGATGGCGGTGGTGGCCCGACGGAGAAGCAATTGGAACGTATACCGGTCATGGCGGATATGCCGGATTTCCCAACCGTTCAGATGGGCCGCGTCACAGATTATTTCGATGCATTGTATGAGCGTGTATGGGACAATCCGCGTTTGCCTACATGGGTAGGAGAACTTTACCTTGAGTATCATCGTGGCACCTATACTTCGCAGGCGCATGTAAAGCAAGCGAACCGGCGGGCGGAGTTGCTGTACCGCGACGCGGAATTGCTGAATGCATGGGCTGGATTGTACGGTATGCCCTCGCGTCAAGCCGAACTAAACGAGGGCTGGCGGCACATCTTACTCAATCAGTTCCACGATGTCCTGCCTGGTTCCTCCATCGCCGAAGTATACGCTGATGTGCGGCGTATCTACGCGGAAATACGCGCCATTGGTGAGCAGCAGCGCAATGCATCTATTGCAGTACTGTGCAAGCGGCTTGGACAGGTGGGTAATATGCCTGTCTTGCTCAACACTCTGCCGTGGGAACGCACTGATCCAATTTTGTTGCCAGTGAGTGCTTCAATTCCAGGCGAGGGAACACAACAGGTAACGAATTGGGATGGCGAACCATCTCTGCTGCTGGATGGCGTACACGTACCCTCCTGTGGGGCAACTTTTCTGCAAACCGACACGGTACATCCATCAATAGCAGAGCATCAAGCATGCAGTGCAGTGTACACCGAAACTGGTATTGTTTTGAGCAATGACTATTATGAACTTACCCTGGATACGCAAGGTGAGATTGACCGCCTTTACGATAAGCGAGCGGCGCGTGATGTGTTGGTAGTGGGACAAACCGGCAATCAGATAGTGGCTTTTGAAGACCGACCAATGAAATTTGATGCCTGGGATATAGATATTTATTATGAAGAGAAACCCTATCCTGTGCGCGAAGCCGCAACAGCCCGTGTGATTGAAGAGGGGCCGCTACGTGCCACTGTCGAGGTCGTGCGTACCTTTCTCTCGTCGCGTATCACGCAGCGTATCTCGCTCTGGCGCAACTCGCCGCGCATAGATTTCGCAACCGAAGTGGATTGGCACGAACATCAAATGTTGCTCAAGGCGGTTTTCCCGGTAGCGATTAATAATGCGCGGGCAACCTATGAGATTCAATTTGGCAGCGTCGAACGTCCAACGCACCGCAATACATCATGGGACCTGGCACGGTTTGAAGTGTGCGCTCATCGCTGGGTAGACCTGAGCGAGGGTGGCTATGGGGTCAGCCTGCTCAATGATAGCAAATATGGGCATGATATTCACGATACTGCCATGCGGTTGACGCTCTTGAAATCTGGTGTCTATCCCGACCCGAACGCCGATCAGGGATTACATCGTTTTACGTACAGCCTGCTGCCGCATCAAGGCGATTGGCGAGAAGCACAGACAGTGCGACGAGCTTACGAATTAAATGTGCCGGTACTGTCAGTTATGAGTGATAGCGATGTACTAGAAACATCTGTCAGTAAACCGGCAGCAATCTCATTCATTCGTACCGATTGCGAACATATTGTTGTTGAGACGGTGAAACCTGCGGAGGATGGCGATGGGTTAATTGTGCGGCTGTATGAAGCGCACAATCAACGTGGTCAGGGAAAACTATTCTTCGCGACGAATATTGTCTCCGCCAGGGAGTGCAACCTGCTGGAGGAATCTACTGGTGATGCCTCCTACCAGGAGAACATCCTGACATTCTCGGTGCGACCATTTGAGATTAAGACGTTCCGTGTGCATTTAGCTCGTGCCTGAAAAATATTGCACAGAAATACGATCCAGGCAGAGAGCCAGGGTACCCGCAAAGGGAATGACCCTACCATAGACGATCAGGCCGTCTATGGTAGGGTCATTCCCTTTGCGGGTACCCTGGCTCAATTACTCTTTCTTTTCATGATGCTCTTTTACCATCTCGATGACGATGGCGAGGGCGATCACAAAGGGCGCATCTACGCCTTGCGCGACATCAACGACGTAGCTGTCACGGAAAATGGAAAGCTGCTCGCCGATTTGCGCAAGTAAGTTGCCGTTGTCGTCGCTGACGCTGAAATTCCAGCGCCAGATATTGCCGTTGACATGGAATACCATACCATTGCCGCCCTCGACCTTGAAACGTTCGCCGAACAGGCGAAATTGTTCGTGCATGCTTGCCCAGTGTTGCCCGTTGCGATAGATTTCATAGTGCGGCATCAGTGAGAGAATGCGCTGCTTGATATGTACCAGTTCCTGTCCACTGTAGCGGTCAATAATAACGAGGTCATCTCCGATGTGAAAGAATTTGCCCTGGACCTCAAAAACGGGATTACCGGCATCGTCGCGCACAACAAAAGCTTCGCGCAAGCTCCATGCACGCTCGCGAATATGATAGCGCATGAGTGAGAAACTCCTTCTAATTTGTATTGTTAGTGTTGTTTACCCAGAAACTGTTCCGCCGAATAGGTTCGTAAATCTCCTATATGTTGTACGGTTATGTCGGGAGCAAAGTTTGCGGGTTTTTCTCCGGCAGCATATTTGCCCTGTAATACGAAGACTGTAGTCAGACGGTCTCCTAATATTTGCTTGGAGTCATGCAGGATATCCGGCTTATCATCAATCATGACGTAGTGGTCGGCGCGATAGCGCAAGAGGATTTCATCCAGGTGTTGTTGTTTGTGAATATAGAGCAGGACGCGCCCCTCGACCGCATCCGCGAGATTGCTATGGAATATCTTCTCGGCCTGGAAAAACATGTCGCCATCGGAGACGATAACCGTCAATCCCAGCGTGCGCAGGTGGGCAAGCGTTTCGATGGTCTGTGGGTAGAGTGCCTGAAAGAAAGGATAGTTTTCAAAGATGGATTGCACGTGTGCAAATGTTTGCTCATCCATCTCCTCAAGTGACGTTTGCCCGCGCAACTCTTTCAGCGCACGTGGAATATTAACCACTCCCTCCTCTTTGCGAATGCGTTCGTACAAATCCCAGAAGCGTTCTGTCAGGGCAGGTCCTAATTCGACCTGCACATGTGCGTCAAAGTCATTCTTAACGTTATCGTTGTCAAGTAATGTGTTGTCAACATCGAGCAAAAATACCAGTGTCGGCATCGTTTTTTCTCTTTCGTATGGGGAATTCTGCAATTGTCTTATCGTGTGTGAGCCGACTGGAGTGGCAAGGTGACAGAGAAGGTGGAACCTTTCCCATCAATGCTTTCTACCTGAATATGTCCTCCATGTCGAGTCACTAACTCGTTGACCAGATACAATCCAATACCCAATCCACTTATAGAACGATCCAGATTGCCCGCACGGTGAAAACGCTCATATATGTGGGGAAGTTCATGTGCCGCAATGCCAATACCATAATCGCGCACCCAGATAAGAGCTTCTCCTGGTTTTTCCCCTGTATAACGTAAGCCGACCTCAATTTCATCTTGATCGGGGCTATATTTTATGGCATTATTTATCAGATTATTCAAAACTTGAATGATACGGTCCTCGTCAAAGTAGCCGGGAAGCGTATCTTGCGCCGTCACTCCATCCAGTACAAGATGAATAGTATGATGTTTTGCCATCATAGACTGGTTCTCAAGAACTTGCCTCAACGTTTGCATGAGGTCGTGTGGCTCGATATTCAGCAACATGCGTTTACTTTCAATCCGAGAAAGATCAAGTATCTCCTCAATCAAACGTGTGAGTCGCTTACTTTGATCAATGATGCTGGTTAACGCACGCTGGTTTTGAGGTGTATTGAGACTTTCTGGTTCTCTTGCCCGCACCTGCAGAAGTTCTGCGAAGCCCTGAATTGTGGTAATCGGCGTGCGTAACTCATGGCTGGTGATAGAGAGAAATTCATTCTTTTCCTGCTCAATACTTTTGCGCGTAGTAATATCCTGAAAAACAACAATGGCCCCAATAATAGTGCCATCGTCTGTACGCAAAGGCGCGGCAGACGTAAGTAGAAATACTTCTGTGCCATTCTGCCTGGTCAAGAGGGTTTCAAGTCCATTGATGGTTTCACCTCGGAGAGCACGATTTGTTGAAAGTTTTTCTGGCGAAATGGGATTTCCTTGTATATCAGTGAGGTAGGGTGCTAAATGCGCGTTTTGCATTTGAAAGTCAATTTGTGCTGAAGCGGTCATACCGGTGATTTCGGTGGCGGCGGCATTGACGTACTGAATGCGACCATCAGGTGCCTCAACTAACATGATACCTTCTGGCAACTGAGCAAGTACGGCCCGCAGTCGTGCGCGTTCATGCTCGATTTCAGCATGCAAACGAGCCTGTGCAAGCGCGGCAGCGATGTGCATACCGCACCCCTCTAGCGTCTTTGCTTCGGCACCGTCAGCACGAATACTCTCGCGGAAACTCGCCGCTAACGCTCCTTCAAACCGTTCACCCGACCACAACGGAACACAAACATATCCTTTTACATTCAGAAGTGCCGTTATATGATTGCTATCTATCTTACCTGACTGCACTTTAGCTTGTATGTTCTCAAAAATAATGGGGCTTTTCTGCCAGTGTGCGCCAGCAATAAGCAGGGGGCTATCATATGATACCTCTTGCAGAAAATCTTTGACATGCTCAGCACCAGATGCTGTGAATATGTGGAGGAGGCGCAGTTTACGTTGTATAGAATCTGCAACATGAATGCTGACACTGATGGGATCAAACGCAACCTGAATCGCATCGGTTGCGGATTGCCCGATATTTTTCATGTCGAACGACTCACGTACACTGCGTGCCACGGTTTCGATCACCTCCAGGCGTTTACGCTCAGCGTCTATATTGTGCGTTGTTTGTGAGAGCGATGAATAGATTTGCTCGGCCTGCTGGAGTGCAAGTACACGCTCTGTGACGTCGTTCGCGGAATGGAGCAGGTGCGTAATAGTGCCACTGGCATCACGTACAGGATCGAGCGTCCATTGCCAGTATGTCAGGCCTTTACCTACCATTGGTATGGGAAACCTGTCTATCTCATACGATTCGCCTGTCTCAACGACAGCGCGGAATATGTTGATGATGGCTTTTGCTACTTCTTTCGGTTGCGGTAAAAGAGTTTTCAGAGGGCATCCAATAGCGATTTCATAACTTTTGCCCGGACAGAGATATTCCTCCAGAAATAGTTTAAAGCGGTTATTCACCGCAAGCAAGCGAAATTCTTGCACGTCATAGAGAGCCATGCCTGTACGCATGTTTTCAAGCATTAAATTTGCGTAGGTAATATTATTAGATGTTTGCATTTGAGTATCTGTTTGAATGTGATGTTGCAATGAATTTGGTCCCCTCTACGTTGTCTACGTGAAAACGTAACCCAGCCATATGCAGTGTAGAATATAGAATGTTTCCTGTCAAGCATTTCACGAAAATACGAAAATGAGGGTATCGAGTAAAGTTTTTTTATCATCGCGGCACAGTTGGCTCTAAACGTTTAAAGAAAGGTCGCAATGATGTATAATATGAACTATTCAATGTAGGGGCGCAATTCATTGCGCCCGCCTGGAAAGTGCATGTAGGGGCGCAATTCATTGCGCCCTCTCTAAATAAATATATGAAAGTAATATTTCGTAGTAAAGATTTTACCAGCGTCGAGAGTTCTGGTTATGGTTTCAATAATCGTCGTCCCGGCGTCAAGCCGTGGCATTACCTGGGGCGAGTGCAGCATACGAAGTGGAATGGCTGGTATGAATGCGCCTGGGATGGGCCAGTGCTTGCCTGGACTGTACATGGCGATGAGCGGTTATTCGGCTTAGCGGCGGCGCTGAAATCAAAAGGTTTTACAGTCGCCGTTAAGCAAGATGAAGAAGACTAACGATGGATATTGTGAACGAAAAGAAATGTATACTATTACTCATGACTCCCGCCACCTACCGGGGAGGCGCGTTTTTGAACGCGGCACAACGCCTCAATCTCGATGTTGTCGTGGGCATAGATTTGCCCGAAACGCTGGCGGAATACTGGCATGTCCCTTTAGGAGTGGATTTCGCCAATCCCGCCGCTTCGGTTCGCACAATTGTTGACTATGCGCAGGAGCATCCACTGGCGGCGATTCTCTCGGTTGATGATAGCGCCAGTGAGTTAGCGGCCCTTGCCAGCAATGCTCTAGGCTTGCCGCATAATTCGCCAGGCGCAGCAGAGGCCGCACGTGATAAATTGTTAATGCGTGCGTTGATGTCTCAAGGTGGCGCTCCATGTCCCGTTTTCCGTCCCTTTTTGCTGAATGCTGACCCCACTATAGTGGCGACACAGGTGGATTATCCCTGTGTTGTCAAACCTTTGCGCCTCTCTGGCAGCAGAGGCGTCATCCGGGCCGATAACGAGGACGAGTTCGTGGCGGCGTTTCAGCGTTTGAGGCGGCTACTGCTGTCAGAAGGGTATTCAGGCCATGAAACTTCTATCCTTGTCGAGGATTTTATCCCCGGTTTTGAGGTTGCTCTGGAGGGTATTCTCACTCACGGTCAGTTGAAGGTACTCACGCTCTTCGATAAACCAGACCCACTCGATGGTCCGTTCTTTGAGGAGACCATCTACGTGACCCCTTCGCATCTGCCGCAGGAGATGCAGCAGAGAATTGCGCTGTGTGTAACCGTGGCTGCTGCCTCGCTTGCCTTGCGCGAAGGCCCCGTCCATGCCGAATTGCGTGTGAACGAGCAAGGCCCATGGATGTTGGAGATGGCCGGTCGCTCAATCGGTGGCTTATGCTCTACCGTACTGGAATTTGGCTCCGGTATGTGCCTTGAAGAGTTAATACTGCGCCATGCCATCGGAGAGGAAATTGGCGATATCGAACGCGAATCCCAGGCCGCCGGTGTGATGATGATTCCCATTCCTGCCGCTGGCATGCTTAAAGGGGTATATGGTATCGAAGAGGCGCAAGCGGTGCCACTTGTTACAGGCGTTGAGATAACGGCGAAACTGCATCAGCCACTCGTGCCTTTGCCGGAAGGTGCCAGCTATCTCGGCTTCATCTTCGCACGCGGCAACACGCCCTCTGAAGTAGAAACCGCCATCCGCGAAGCACACAGCCATCTCCGCTTCGATATTCGGCGCGAAATACCAGTATTGAGGTCGGTTGGATGAGCTTATGGATTGCAACATTTGTGCTACAATGCTGTTGCGATATTTTGTATTCCGCTTCACAGCGCAGGGGGAATAGCTGAAAGGTAATAATTATGCCAGGAGTAGCAATCACCGGTTGTTCCAGCCGTTTTGCCCAGGTTCTTTTACCACTGTTGGAGGCAGACCCAACTATTGAGCGCATTGTGGGTATTGACCTTGTGGCCCCTAAGGGAACCTACAGCAAATTGGAGTTCCACGCAAAAGATATACGTGACGCGGACTTGCAAGCGATATTTCAAGGATGTGATACCGTCGTTCATCTTGCCTTTATTGTCGGACGTCCATATCGCATAAGTCTCCAGGAGGCGGCGAGCATCAACCTCGGTGGTACCTGGAATGTGTGCTATACGGCAGCAGAAGCAGGTGTGCGCAAACTGGTAGTAAGCAGTTCGATTGCTGCCTATGGGAGCTTACCGGATAATCCTCCCATGCTTTTCGAGGACAGTCCATTACAAGGACTCTACACCGATTTTTATTACAGCCAGCACAAGCATGCCAACGAAATCTGGTTGGACGGCCTACAATTAAAAATCCCTCAACTGCTAATCTCTCGTCTGCGTCCAAGTATCGTAATCGGCCCGCATCAAGTAGCGGCCACTTCGATGATTCAGCCCAATCGAACTTATTTTACCAGCAAAGAAGCCTACCAGAGCCGTTTACAATTGATTCACGAAGATGATCTTGCGTCCGCATTTTATGCAATGATTAAGCACGACCTACCCGGCGCATACAATGTTGTCGCAGATGGCCCCGATTCCATGCCCAATATTGCAGCCTCTGCGGGTTTCCAGGTTATAGAGGTGCCAGCAGAAATGATTGTGCAGGCGGTTGACACTGCATGGAAAGAAGGCAAAACGACGCTTGGCCCGGAATGGGTCGGTCTGGAAGGCGATATCATCTGCTCGAATGCCAAACTCAAAGAAACTGGCTTGTGGTCGCCGCGCTACACCACTGCCGAGGCCTACGCCGCCACCGCCGAAGCAGTAGCGTCCGCAGAAGTGTAGGGACCCGATTGATCGCGCCCGACTGCACGAGCAAAGCAATGTGCAGTCTCCAAGAAGGAGAAAAACAATGGAACTGTTACGTACCCCCGATGAATATTTTACCAACCTGCCAGGATATGCATTCGCGCCTCATTACACAAACATTGATGGCGTGCGTATCCACTATGTAGACGAAGGCCCACAGAATGCCGAACCTGTATTGTTGCTCCACGGTGAACCAGGCTGGTCGTACTTGTACCGTAAGATGATACCCTTGCTCACTACGTCCGGGTATCGTGCAATCGCTCCTGATTTTGTCGGCTTTGGACGTTCCGATAAACCCGCCATGCGTGAAGATTATACCTACCAGCGGCATATGGATTGGATGCAAGGTTTGCTAGAGGCGCTTGACCTGCACTCTATCAATCTGGTCTGTCAGGATTGGGGTGGGCTGATTGGCCTGCGTCTGGCGGCAGAAAATGAGCAGCGTTTTGCTCGCATTATCGCCGCGAATACTGGTTTGCCAACCGGAGACTTCCCGATGAACGAGGCATTCTTTCGCTGGCAACGCTTCTCGCAGACCGCGCCCGTTTTCGATATAGGCAGAGTTATTAAAAATGGCTGCGTGACCGAACTTTCGGATGAAATTGTCGCTGCTTACAACGCACCGTTCCCAGATGATCGCTATACTGCCGGTGCGAGACAATTTCCTTCGCTCGTGCCAACTACACCCGATGACTTGGCTTCTGACGCCAACCGTAGAGCGTGGGAGGTACTGACGCGCTGGGAAAAACCGTTCCTCACCGCATTCAGCGACTCAGACCCGATTACAAAAGGCGGAGACCGCATATTTCAGCGTCTGATTCCAGGCGCGAAAGGTCAACCGCATACGACTATAGCCGGTGCAGGACATTTCCTGCAAGAGGATAAGGGTGAAGAACTTGCCGGGGTAGTTGTCAACTTTCTAAAAGATGCGTAGTAGGGCAATAGAGAGAAAGCATTCGTATGTCAGAAGAGCATTATCCCTTTATAGTAGACGAAGAGGCATTGCAACCAGAGCGTGTTACCCAACTGGTGCAACGTCAACAGGAACTGCAAGACGAATCGCAGAGAGTATTGGAGGAACTGAACCTGCTCACCTTGCTGAGTCAAGCAGGGGTTGTAAGACAGGTTGGTAGTTCTGTGCTGGGCTTGATGGTCTGGCGCGATATTGATCTGGCGGTTTCTAGCCCTGGATTACATAGTACGCGTGTGTGGGAAACGATGCAACCGCTCTGCATACACCCGCGAGTTCGGCGCATACGCTATTTGAATGAGAGTGGCTCTTACAATCCAACTAACCTGCCCATTGATGAGCGGCATTATTTTGGCGTTTACCACGACACCACTACCGGTCATGAATGGAAAATTGATGTCTCTTTCTGGCTTATGCCGGGAATTCATCCAGAGCCAGTTCATGAAGCTGTAGAGCAGCAACTTACACCTGAAACGCGACTTGCTATCCTCTGGATTAAAGATGAATGGTACCAACTGCCCACCTACCGCAATGAAGTGTATAGTACCGACATTTACGACGCGGTATTACAATACGGCGTGCGTACTCCAGGGGAGTTTGACAGGTATCTTGCACAGCGTGGCAAACCGTCTCGTAATCATTGATTAAGGTTTTATGAAGCTCAAAATCATAAAGAACGGGAACTGAGTTCCCACCGGAATCAATGTATCACTCCGGCGTTTAAATGTACCTTCAGGCGTTGGTATATCTACCAGACGCTGCAGTTGAAATCCTGCTGAGAAACAGGCGTCCAGATACTCCTCCAATGTTCGTTGATAAAAGTGGACTCTGGCACCTTCTTCTGCCATTCCTCGATAAGGATATGCTTTGCCGCTGTCAAAGTAATCAGTAATATGACCGCGCACGACGAAGGAATACGGGTTATTCATCGAAATTACCAGTCGTCCTCCTGGTTTAGCAACTGACCCCAGCGTGTTCAGGAACCCGCGATAATCGTACACGTCGTTGAGTACAAAACGGCTCACAATCAGATCGAAGTGAGATATGTAGTCTGGAAGGGGTTGGCTGAGGTTCGCTACCTTATACGAGATTTTCCCTACCGGGTCTTTCGCACGTGCAATCTCAATCAGGCGTGCCGCGATATCTATCCCTGTCACGTTTGCGCCACGCCGAGCAAGGATACGTGAAAGATAGCCTTCTCCACAACCTGCATCCAGCGTAGTAAGCCCTGTGACATCGCCGAGCAAGTTCAGAAATGTCGGCATGATAGGTTCTTGCTCTATCCCTGCTTCTTCTGTCCTTGCTATCAGACTGGCGTACTGAGAAGCAAAGTCATTGTAGATATCAATCTTGTTTTCCATGCCTGTGTTCTCTTTGCTCGCGATACAAACGGAAGGGTCTAAAAAGCATTGTATCACAGGGCCATTTCTGATTCAGGGTAAGGTTTCTAGTGATTCCCCATAAGTGACGAGAGATGCTTCGTTGCACTCAGCATGACAGGTCGGTGTCGTGTCATGCTGAGTGCAACGAAGCATCTCCGGGGCGAGTGAGCTTTGCACATCTGTTGGTGTCCATTTATGGGGAAGCACCCGAAGGTTTTACTTGCCCCTATAGCGTGTGCAATGTGGTATTACTGATAGGATAAAGAAAACAAGAGGAGGTATTGAACCAGTGGAAGAGAGCATTCCCGTCATGCTCATTACAGGCCCCGTTGGCGCTGGTAAAACAACCGTCGCTTCCATAGTCTCAGAATTGCTTGAAAGCGTGCAAATAGCCCATGCCTTCGTGGATATTGATAGTCTGCGTTGGAGTTACCCCAGTCCCGCCCATGATCGCTTCCGCACAGAACTCGCTATGAAAAATCTGGCCGCTATCTGGCCCAATTTTCAAGCCGCCGGAGCAACCCACCTTGTTCTTGCTGATGTGCTGGAATCGCGAGAAGACCTGGTGCAATACAGTCGTGCAGTTCCCGGAGCAGATATTCTTGTCGTACGACTGCGAGCCTCTTTAGATACTCTCTTGACCCGCTTGCGAATCAGAGAAATTGGTGCCGGTCTTGACTGGCATCTCCAGCGTGCAGCCGTGTTATCACAGCAGATGGACCGTGACAAAGTCGAGGACATACTGGTAGATACGGATGAGAAGTCTGTGGCAGCTATTGCTCACGAGATTTTGACCCGTAGCAACTGGGCAAATATACCTGATGTATCATGAAAAAAACCACCAGATTGCTTAAACAACCTGGTGGTTGTAGTAAATGAGTAAATTGGTCTGACTAGACTCCCATCGAACGCCCAATAATCTCCTTCATAATCTCGTTGGTACCGGCGTAGATGCTTTGCACGCGAGCATCCAGATAGAGGCGGGCAATGGGGTATTCCAGCATATAGCCATAGCCGCCATGCAACTGCACGCACTGGTCAACCACTCTTTTTTGCAACTCGGATGTCCACCATTTCGCCATAGCCGCCGTCTCCGCCGTGAGTTTACCCGCGTTCAATTCCTCGATGCAACGGTCAACGAAAACACGCGCAATTTCCGTCTCCGTCTTCATCTCAGCCAGCTTGAAGCGAGAGTTCTGGAAACTGCCAATGGGTTTCCCAAAAGCTGTGCGCTCTTTACAATACTCCAACGTGATTTCCAACGCCGTTTCGCAAGCCGCGACCGCCGAAATACCGACGTTCAACCGCTCTTTGGCAAGCTGACGCATCAGATAATAGAAGCCCTGCCCCTCTTCGCCAAGCAAGTTGCTGGCAGGCACCTCTACATCTTCAAAATACAATTCCGCCGTATCCTGCGCCTTCAAGCCCATCTTTTCAAGTTTGCGACCACGTTTGAAGCCTTCCATGCCGCGTTCTACAACGAGCAGACTGATACCTTTGTGTCGCATAGCTGGATCGGTTTTTGCCACAACAATCACTACATCGCTCAATATACCATTGGTGATAAACGTCTTCTGCCCGTTGAGGATATACGAGTTCCCCTGCCGAATAGCGGTTGTGCTGACGGCTGCCAGGTCGCTGCCGGTGTTCGGCTCGGTCATTGCAATGGCAGTAATCAATTCGCCCTTGCACATGCCAGGCAACCAACGCCGCTTCTGCTCTTCGTTGGCAAAAGCGAGGAAATACGGGAGAACAATATCGTTATGAAGCCCGATACCCGCACCTGCGCTGGTCGCATAGGCCCGCGTTGTCTCTTCGGCAATAATCGCACTATAGCCAAAATCGTCTACGCCCGCGCCGCCATATTCTTCCGGCACATTCAGCCCTAAAAAGCCCTGTTGCCCGGCCTTTAACCACAGTTCACGGGAAACAATACCATCCTTCTCCCATTGTTCGTTATACGGAACAATTTCCTTTTCAACAAAGTGCCGGAATGCGTCACGAAACATGTGATGCTCTTCAGTAAATATGGTTCTCTCCATGCGTTGTGTCTCCTGCTACTAGTCAACTCTTGTATACAGCTTACCACACAACCTTTGTTCAGAACAGGATTGCGGGTCACATTTCTTGCTTATAGCTACTGTGTACGCACCTTTTCTCCGGCTATTTTCTCAACGTCATTCCGTTGTATAATTTCTATAAATTGTTCCTTGTTTCCATTGGTGCGCCAATATGTTCTGAAAGAGAGAGGTGAGCAGATCAGTATGGGAAAACCCTTGTTGATTATTGTGAATGGCCTGCCTGGCACTGGAAAGACTACTCTGGCAAGACGGCTCGCGGCTGATGTACGACTCCCCGTTTTCTCCAGAGACGGTATGTATGAGACCCTCTACGATGCGCTTGCATGTCAAAGCAATGGACTTCCCCCTTTGTTAGGTCATGCATCGTTTACCCTCCTTTACTATGTCGCAAGCTCCGTGTTAGCCGCAGGCCAAGCGTTGATAGTTGAGGGATTTTTTGGTCGTCCCGAATTAAGAAGTACCGAGTTTCTCCACCTGCAACATACATACGATTTTACGCCGTTTCAAATCCTGTGCAAGGCCGAAGGGGAAGTCCTCCTGAAGCGTTTCCTTGCACGTGTGGAGGCCGTGGAACGACATGCCGGTCATCGTGATAGTGATTTGGAATGGATTGAACAAAATAAAGAGCGGCTCTTACAGGGATATCTTCCACCTCTTGCCCTTGATGGTCAGGTCGTTGAAATAGATACTACCACTCCTGACAGCTTTAATTATGCTGACGTACTCCAACGAGTCCACGCAGCTCTCTTATCCAACATTCCCATTTAGTTGCCATAACTTCATCAGCTTGCTATACTTCCAGCAGATACATTGGAATATTGGAAGATAAGCGAGGAGTCTGTTTGTGAAAGTGCTGGTAACGGGGGCCGCAGGGTTTTTAGGCGGCCACCTTGTAGATATGTTGGTAGAGCGTGGCGACGAAGTGCGGGCTCTGGTACGCCTGGTAGAAGATACGAGCCATTTGTCCACCCTGCATGGCGTCGAGATCGTCCAGGGAGATTTGACCGATAGCGCATCATTGAAGCGAGCGGTAGAGGGTGTGCAGTGCGTGTATAATGTCGCTGCAAAAACAGGACCATGGGGATTAGAGGATGTCTACCGGGCAGTGAACGTGCAGGGGCTGGCGGAACTCATTCACGCATCCATGGATGCTGGCGTGCAACGTATCGTGCATACCAGTTCAATTACGGTCTACGGGCATCACCTGCATGGTATCGTGACCGAGGAAGACCCATTTCATGCCGAGGACAATCCCTATAGCCGTACAAAAATTGCCGGTGAAAAATTGATCGTCAATCTGGTCAAAGACGAGGGAGCGCCAGTCGTCATCGTCCGCCCAGGTTGGATCTATGGCCCACGCGATATGGCGAGTTTTGGTCGCTTTGTCTCGCTGGTTGAATCGGGCAAGGGCTTTATCATCGGTTCTGGGAAAAATATTGTACCAGCAGTTTATGTACGCGATGTGGCCCAGGGATTAATCAAGGCCGGAGATGCAAATGCTACTGTTATCGGTCAGGCATACACCATTACCGATGACCGGCGCGTGACACAGGCACAGTACCTCAATATGATTGCCGATTGCTTACAGGTGCCACATGTCTCGCTCCACCTGCCATATTCCGTCCTCTATTCGGGTGGGCGTGTTGCCGAATTGACGTGGCGAGCGTTGGGCCGTCGCAATGCCGCGCCTCCTCCCGTCACAACATATGGCGTGACGCTGCTGGGCGGCAATCAGCTTTTCTCGATTGATAAAGCTCGCAAGCAGTTGGGTTACACGCCGGAATACGATATTCAACGCGGTGTTGCAGAGGGCGTCCAATGGTATCTGCAATCTAAACAGGGGGCGCAGGAAATACACGCGCAACCAGAAGTTGCTGGCTTGAAATAGCAACAAAAAGGGGAACACATAACACATGGAACTCACTATTGCAGTTGTGCAATTTGACATAAAACAATTTGCACCCGAAGAAAATCTCAAGAAGGCTGAGCAATATATTCGTCAGGTTGCCGGGCAAGCGAATATCATCGTGTTCCCCGAAGATTTTGTCACAGGGCCACTCAACGGCAACAAACGCTATGCCGATTACGATGGACACTACGTACAACATTTCCAGCGTCTTGCTGCTCACTATGCCATAGATATTGTCCCTGGCTCGATTATTGAGGGCGATGGCGACATGCTCTACAACACAACCTATTATATTGATAGAACAGGGAACATTCGGAGCAAATACAGGAAAGTGAATCTCTGGTTGCCGGAGAGAAACTATATCACTGCCGGAAATAAAATGCCTGTATTCGAGACGCACTATGGCAAAGTCGGCCTCATCATCTGCTGGGATTTGATGTTTCCTGAAATATTCCGCTCAATGGTTCGGCAAGGCGTGGAGATAGTGATTTGCCCCAGCTACTGGTGTTATGAGGACGCTGGTACAGGCATGACGCATGATACAAATTCGGAGGTCAAACTGGTCAATGCGCTCTGCGTAGCGCGAGCCTTTGAAAACGAGGTTATCCTGGTCTACGCCAATGCGGCAGGTCGTGAAACCTTTGACGGTATCGAAGAAACGCTCATAGGTCGCTCGCAGATAACCGTCCCATTCAAAGGTGCTGTGAAATTGTTGGATCACAACAAAGAAGAGCTGTTCCTGCAAACCGTAGATACCGCTATTTTACGTGACGCTGAGCAAGCATACGAAATTCGTAGTGATTTGAGCCGCACATTAGCGCCGCACGTCGGTAGCGTATAATGGTCGCGTCTCTTTGCCCGTAAGTTCCGGTGGGAGCGGCTTGCGGCGGCGCACATCAAACCAGTTGAAGAGGTAGGCGAGCGTGATAAATACGAAGAGACCATCACGTATACCGACGATTTGCACAAAGCCGGGAACGTTTTGCACGAGCAAAATATTATGCGTGCGTGTGTAGAGATAAGGGTAGATAATCGTTGTGAGCAGCGACGTGACACCCCACACGAGCAGCCAGAATGTGTTGTAGGCACCGGCATAGGCGAGTAACGGAATAATCCAGATAAGATACTGCGGGCTGAAGACTTTTCCCCCGGCAATAAAGACGAGCAACAGCGCAATACACGATTGCATAAGGTCAATCTTCCCACGCCATTGTAACCACAGTGTATAGGCATAACCAAGCAAAAAAGCTACCTCGAAGAGGAGTGAAACAGCATTGTCCCAGGCGCTGATGACATTCAACGAGCCAAAAGTGTAAACAACATACGCTGGAAAACCAAATTTTGTGGCGATCCACAGCAAGCTGCTGCCTGTAGACTCAATTTGTACAGGGCGGTGCGCGAAATAGGTTACCTGGCTGACGACCGCTCCCTGAAAGTCAATCAAGGCGAAAATGCCGGTAATTCCCACCAGTATCCCCAGGAAAATCAGCGTATTTTTCCATCGCCATTGCCGCGCTTCACGCAGTGTGCGCCATAGTTCGATGGGTGTTTTTTTGAGCGTCAACGCCGGTATATGGAATGCTTGTGCGTCGTGCTGTTCTGCGATAAAGAGCGCGGGTAAGAACAAGATAGGATAAATTTTTAACAGTACACCGAAGACCAGTGCGACATATGCTGCTGTCCAATGCTTGCGCTCGGCGGCGATGAGGCAGAGCAACGTTAATGCCGCCGGTACCAGGTCGAAACGCCCCTCGGCAGTGGCCCATGCCCCCACCAGTGCGTAGCATGCGAATGCCAACGCCGACCCACGCGGCCCGAAACGCAGCAAGAGCCAGTAAATCAAGACAGCGGTCAAGGCCATCCAGAGCGCGAAAAGCAACTGGTAATACGGAATAGGCGCGAGCAGCGAGAGTGAAAAGATAGCTAACGTCAATGGCGGATATTCAAGCGGCAATGTATGAAAAGGTGCCGCTGTGAATGCGGACGAATTGAGAAAGAAACATTGTGTAGACGGCAGTAACTTTGTCGCGCTCCCTCCCAACCAGAATACCAGCGCGTAGCATTGGTAGCGGGCCGCATCGGTATACGACCAGAAAATTTGCCACGAGGCCCCGCAGAACATCAAAATTGCCACGAAAATAATTGGCAAATATGCTACCGTGCCACTTCGTGCCAGTAATGCGTTCCATAGCGTCGTAAATGGATTGTCTTTAGTCGCTTTTTTTGTTGCTTCTTTGGAAGAAGCTTGTTCCTGGAGCAAAGGTTTCTCCGTTGCCTCTCGTCTGTATTTGACACTTTTTTCGAGTGAGTGCTACAATCCCAATAAGCGTACTTTGCAGTCGCCACTGTGTACCGTATTTTATCACTTTCCGCAGTATGCACTTTCCAAAACGATTAGTACGCAAAACTAGTAACGTTTGGTCGCGTTCTATCCATAATGATAGACGCGAATCTGAAAAAGGACAAATGTAATGGATACGACAAAGAGCCGTGCGGAGACAGGCACGTTCAAAGTTGGGGATATTGCCCCCAATTTTACATTGAAAACGAATAGCAACGAAGATTGGCGCTTGAGCAACTTCCGTGGTAAGAAGAATGTTGTTCTGGCCTTTGTTCCCTTTGCCTTCAGCGGCGTTTGTTCCGCACAACTACCTGCCTACGAAGCCGAGTTAGACCGTTTAAAGGATTTCGATGTTGAAATTGTGAGCATCAGTATGGATAACCGCTATGCTCTTGATGCCTGGTCAAAATCCATGCGCACATCGTTCCCCTTGCTCGCTGATTTCTACCCGCAGGGCAGCGTCGTGGACCTCTTTGGACTGCGCCATCCGGCCGGTATGTCCAATCGTGCGGTAATCCTCATTGACAAAGAAGGCGTGATTCGCTACATCGAGGTACTGAACTCCCCTGGCGATATGCCCGATAATGAAGACCTGTTCGACGCATTGCGCAAACTTTAAAAACGTCTTTGCATTGTTTTCTTGTTAGCAGCAGCAAGCGGACAAAGAAATCGTGCAGTTGGCTATGCCAACTGCACGATTTCTTTGTCCGCTCTCAGATAGGACAAGATGATGGCTTGCCCATTAAATTGTCGTGCTGATACTTGTCTCTATGACAGGGGGGATACCATGAAACGCCCGTAGACAATAAACAGAGCCAGTAGGAAAAGGACAAGTGGAGCGCCCAAACCAGCAAATTCTTTGAGCCGGATATGCACAATAGCCGCACCTATCATGGTTAAGACTAAGCCAATAGCCGCAACTGGCGTTAGCCACGGCAGAATGTGCGTGACCGCTGGTAAGATGAGTCCGAGAGCGCCCAGTATCTCTAATATGCCTACCAGACGAACCGTCCCAACAGACGTATGACTTGTCCAGGACATGGCTTTCTTCAGTTTTTCGATTGGTTGCGACACTTTCATACCACCAGCCATTAAAAATGCGAGGGCTAAAAGGATTTGTACAACCCACAGTGCAATATTCATAAATTCTCTCCTTGCGCTTGTAAAAGCTCTACAGGTTGTTCCCTGTAAGAGCAATAATTTCGCGGGAAACAGTTGATTGTTCCGAAAATATATTTGTTTCCCTTTCGGAAGTAAGTATAACAAAGGAATTTACTTTTGTCAAGATAGTAATTGAGGCAAAAATGTGGTATACTTCCTGCATGCGAAATAAAATCCATCAATACCATCCGGGTCAAGAGGCAGATGCCTGTACAACACATGTCCCAATGCAACGTGCTATGAGTTTGCTTGGCGATATGTGGACGCTTATGATTGTGTATAATCTTTTAAGTGGTCCCAGGCGTTTTGGTGAATTGAAGGATGTAATGGGCAATGTCAGTCCCAAAACCGTCTCGCAGCGTCTCAAAATGCTCGAAGAGGATGGTTTTGTGGATCGTCATGCTTTTGCGGAGATTCCGCCGCGAGTAGAATATCAACTGACAGAAAAGGGACTGGCTCTAGCTGATGTGCTAGAGGCGATCAGGCAATTCAGCGAACGCTACCTCAGCAATGACGAAGGAACCTCCACTTCTTCTCTTCCTCCCTCCCAGGCTTGCCACTGAATGCGTCGTATATTTTTACCGGGACATGTACACAATGTTTTGCTGAATATTCAGAGATTTCCCTGTTCATTTCCCACATCTTTCGCGCAAAAACTCTATCAGGAGTGTCACTGCTGCCACTGTCAGTACCTGTAGGAGCGTCCCTGTTTTCCCTTTTCTGGCATTGTGGGCTGTCGCAACAGATTTCCCCTCGTTCTGTGTGTGTGTGTTTGCGGTCGGCCCTGGTGCAACCGGTGCTTTCCGTGCTTGCTGTTTTAATTTCCTGGCTTCACTTTTCGACAGTATTTCCTTTGGCTCCGCCTTTTTGTGAGAGGCAGTTGCCTGCTGTCGCATCGCTTTTTCACTGGTAGGCAGGTGGCTCGTCAGGTTATGAACCATAGCGGCTACATTATCCGGCGTAACACGGATACCTTCTCCAAAGAAGGCGTTCACCTCGGCACCGATCAAGAGAATAACCGCGAAGTAGAAAAAGAAAAAGAGCAGGATGACCGCGAAACCAGCTGTCCCTGAATCGGAAGCGAAGAAATTGGTGACATACAATGGGAAGAGTATCAAATAAATTTGTAGCGCTATTGCTGCTGCCAACGCCCCTTTCCAACTGTGCCGAAGACTAATCCGTTGATTGGGTACCACAATGTAAATCACGACGAAAAACACCCAGGATACTACCAGCCCAATGAAGATTCCTCCGAATGAAAACAGTAAGCCGCTTCCGGGAATAGCATTCAGTGATGTGGCTTTCAGTAGAGAGAGAACCAGTGCTGGCAGTAATGCTCCGAAGACCATCACCGGGATGAGTACAAGAAAGAACAGGAGCATTAAGATCGCCATGACATATTGCTGGATCAAGCTTCGTGTAGGGATGTGGTAAAAGACATCAAGATATCCTTCCAGGGAGACGAAGAGGCCTGAACCGGCAACAATTGCAGTCAGAACGGCGATAACGCCGAGAACTCCCGCGCTATTGTTAATCGCGTTAAGAGCGGGTTGCAATAAATTTTCGTGATTCAGCGGCGGTGGAAAGACATTCTGAATATTGGAAATCAGCACATTTTTCGCGTTTGCATCCAGCCTACCTACGAACAAACCGAAGATGGAGATGAGCGCGATGAAGATGGGGAAGATACCTGCCAGCAGGTCAAAAGCCAGTCCTGCTGCAAAACCCAGTACCCAATCATTGCTGATTTTTTTGAGGAATTGTCGTATAGGCCAGCCCTCTTTCTTGTCTGCTTCTCCCGATTCAGAGGGTACCACCTGTATCGGTTTGGATTCTTTGGTTTTGCTTGCCATGAAACACCTCACAATCTCTTAACATATGAAAAGAACCATGCTGAAAAAGCGGTCTCTTCCCGTTGAGGCCGCTCTGAGGGTTTTCTATCCTTCTTGGAGATCAATCGGTTGCCAGTTACTACTGTCGTACTCAGTATACTCCATTTCCCAGAGGTGTCCAGGCTCCTCACGGGCCTCCCAACGTCGCAGGGCATCAACCCAGCACCTTGCGTTGCAGTTCGTCCTGGAATGGGCCTCCAAGGCTATTGCCCTGCTTAAATCCCTTTGGTGAAAATGCTCGCGGAGGTCCGGCTTGCATCGAGTTATCAGGTACTACTGTAATCAAAACAGTTGGTATTTCGACCATCTCTATCTCACGCTGGATTGCAACTACTATAGTCGGGGTCCGTAAATTGGGATGGTAAGCTATGGAAGTTGTTATCAGGTACTATTGAGTCATTATCCAGATCATCGCCGTTGATGTTACGGAATGCAGTCTCTAAATCCGGATGATCGTATATCCAGTTGGTAGTGTTCAGACCGTAGTCTGTGATAAATTTGAGGTCATTCCAACTGTAATGTTCGTCCCAGGGATGACCATTTTCCCGGCGATTAAATCGGTATATATTCCCTCGTCTGATATGCAAGCGATGAGCCCTATGTCGTATCGCGGCAAGTGCGCGATTGGGCAGTGCTGCTAGAAGTTCCTCGATGGAGGCCACCGGGTAGAGTTCCAGTAACAAGCTATCTTCTTCTTTTGACCATAAAGGAGATTGACTCCCCTCGCGCAGACATATCATTTCTGTGACATTCCATGACTCATCGCGCCAATCGATGATTAAGCGGAAAATACGAGGGGCAAGGAGGTCTATATAGACTTTTCTGGTAAATATCTTTATCAGTTCCCGTTTCACTTGCTGGGTAAGAGCTTTTGAGGTATTTGCGCGTAATGCTGCGAGTACTCGTCGGTAGGTAAGCTTCTGTTGCAGAAGCACTGCTGGGTCTGGCTGAACGAGAAGCATGTTGCGCTGAGTTTCCAGATTTTTCTTTTTGTCGAGAAGCTTCACACGTTGTTCACGGAGCGCGATGATAATCTCATCCTCTTCGTCTTCCTTCCCATCTTCAGTGATGACCGAAGCCAGCTTGATGATTCTTCGTTTGATTTTTTCGCCTGCTTTCGTACAGCCTTCAATTTCTTCGTCCAGTCGTTTCAGCACTGTTCCCTTCATGCTATCTCCGGTGAGTGCTGCCTCTTCCTGTTCATCAAGCAACTGTATGTCATCCGTTGCCGTGAGCTTGTCAAGAAAAAGAGACCAGAAGATGTTATCTACCTCGCTCGTGGTGATAAATCCCTTTGTTTCGTGTAACTGCGTTCCTTTCAGCTCTAAAGAGTACATGTAATTCTCGTCAAATCGGCGTGTTACTATGTAGTGTTTATCGCCAATAGCATAAAGGACAGGTTTGAGCATAGCTAGTGTATTGTCCGGTTCCTGCTGAAAGAAGCGTATAGGGGGCCTGTTCTCTATAGCCAGGCCAATCTTGTCATACGGCCACGGATGAATGGGTGGAAGGAGCGCTTTGCTAGTTCGTAGCTGTGCATTGGTCGCCTTTGTAATAAGGGCTGTCTGAGGAAACCGTTGACGGAGAAACTGACCAATTGGACTCTGATTTGCATTCCTGATATGCGATGTGAGTGACATGATTAGCGCCTCCTTATCTTATAAAGATGCGTATACTTATGAATTAACCGTCTCATAAGAAGTGTATTCTTTTTGGCACGTTTGTCAATGGAAAGAGTGTTATCATGACTTGGAGAAAATGAGATATTGAGGGATGCACTTGATGTTTGCTTGAACATAAGGACCACAGCGACGAGAAGCGGCGATACTATGAAGACCACCCAACAGATCGTGCTGGCTGGGAAATTCTTGCACATCGAGGTACTCAACCATCTCATTCCGGCGCCAGGAGCGTGGTTGAGTTTGCGCCAGTAGCGCTCAGGAGGATGGTGAACAGTGGTGTAATGTTTGGAATGAAGCCAGGCGCAAGGACATGCACGCTCATTAGCTGTTTTACATAAAATATTTCTTCCACAGGGTAATAAATCGATGCATACAACTTGCTTGAGACGTTTGATTTGTGGGTACTTCACTTTGGAGGGTGTAGATAAAATTGATTATGTCGATTACGCTGATGACAAAGATGCTATTGATTACATTCATTAGGAAATCATGCTTCTTTCAGGCAAAAAATGAAAAACTAAGGTCACTACTCAGGTCCCCTTCCGACTTGTCAAAGGAGAGGAAATATAATGCTCCTGGACAATCAGACCAAAACCAACTGGTTCGTAAGGTGTAAAATGGAGTTTGTAGAAAAGAAGTAGAAGCGGGATAGCATCAGATAGAACAGATTATGATAGATAGCATGATCACGCTTTTCCATCTTTGACGTTTATTGTTGTGTAGACTAATTTCACGTAGGCCAACCTGTAGAGCGGAATGAGCTGTATTTACATGAAAACCGCTACAGCCGCTTCCCGGGGCGTTTTATGACGTCGGCCCGTAAAACCCCCGTCTTTCAAGCGGGGGATACAAGGGTCTACCTTGTGGGGCGTGATGGGTCGGGATATCTCTTGACAGTAGACGCAAGTTGTAGTAAAATACATGTATGGATACAAACACTTACAGAACAACCCGCATATGGGAACGGACACTACAAACGCTGCGTTTCATCCATGCCATGACCGGTGAAAGCAGTGTTGCCATTCTCGATCGGTTGGCAAAACAGGAGCTTGAACGCTTACAAAAGGAGCAAGCGCCAAAAGCGGCTTAAACAAGTCAATTCAGGATGCTGGCTGGGGCCAATTTGTCGGGTACTGTACCTACAAAGCTGAGAACGCTGGTAGGACAGTCGTACAAGTCAACCCCAGATATACCAGTCAAGTGTGTAGCGGTTGTGGCACGATCCGCAAGAAAACGCTTGAAGAGCGGTGGCATAGGTGCGAGTGTGGCACTGAACTAGATCGCGATCACAACGCTGCCATCAACATACTACGGCTGGGAAGAAGCCAACAGCTAGAGCGTGTCCAGGAAGGCTGCTCAAGCGGCTCGACGCCGTTGGGCGTTCTCTCTGGCAGTTTCAGAGGTATCGGTCAATCTTCTGACCATCAAACGAATCATCGTGAGACACACCATACTTT
>Ga0307372_10002861_pt1 | contig 28161 bp, 28 predicted proteins | sample OX1MG_FD_202533 | JGI IMG/M metagenome (GOLD analysis project Ga0307372, IMG submission 202533) | Soil microbial communities from Risofladan, Vaasa, Finland - OX-1 | ecosystem: Environmental > Terrestrial > Soil > Coastal area > Acid sulfate soil | place: Finland: Risofladan, Vaasa | collected... | reverse complement strand
AGGCCTCCTCCGGCACCGCCAACCTCAAGCTGGCGACAGAGCTGCTCCGCGATCGACTCTCCCGCTAGCTCCCGGGCGATCGCCGACGGGCACGTCCACACCGAGTGGTCGTGGGATGCCCCGCGCGGCGACATGGAGGCCACCTGCCGCAAGGCGGTAGATCTGGGCCTGCCCGCGATCGCCTTCACCGACCACTGCGACTTCGTCCACGCCTTCGCCGAGCAGCAACCGCTCGACCTGGCGGGCTACCTGGGCGCGGTCGAGCGCTGCCGGGCGCTCTTCCCGGAGCTCCGGATCCTAACCGGCGTCGAGCTGGGCGAGCCCCACCGCTTCCCGGCCGAGGTGGCGGCGCTGCTGCGGGCGGCGCCGCTCGACCGGGTGCTCGGGTCGGTGCACACCCTGCGGCTGGCCGGCCAGCCGGTGGACATGAGCCAGGGGATCCTGACGGCGAAGGATTCGGCGGACCTCATGCGCGACTACCTCGCCGAGACCCTCGATCTCGTCCGTTCCGACCAGCTCTTCGACGTGCTCGCCCACCTCGATTATCCCAAGCGCTACTGGCCGCACGCCGATCTGCCCTTCCGGGAGTCGGACTTCGAAGGGGAGTACCGCGCCGTCCTCCGCGCCCTGGCGGACCGCGGCGCAGCGCTGGAGGTGAACACGACCCGCGGGGCCGAGCACCGGCGCGGGCTCTGCCCAGGACCGGTCGTTCTCGGCTGGTGGCGCGAGGCGGGCGGCGATCGGGTCTCCTTCGGCAGCGATTCCCACGAGCCGCGCCTCATCGCGGCCGGCTTCGCGGCGGCGGCCGAGGTGGTCGAGGCGGCCGGCTTCCGGCCGGCGCGGGACCCGGCGGCCTTCTGGCGGCGATGATCCTCCATCCCACCAACCCGGCCCACGGCGGCTCGGTGGTCGCACGCCAGGAGGATGGCCAGGTCGTCCTCGTCCATTACGCGCTGCCCGGCGAGACGGTCGATGTGCGTCACCGCGGCAAGCGCGGCGGTACCCTCTTCGCCGCCGTCGAGGAGGTGCTGGAGGCCTCGCCCGACCGCGTCGCGGCGCCCTGCCCGTACTTCGGCGACTGCGGCGGCTGCCACTGGCAGCACGCCCGTTACGCGGCCCAGCTGGAGATCAAGCGCAAGGTGGTGGAGGACGTCTGGGCCCGGGCCGGCCTGCGCCTGCCGCCCGACACGCCGGTGTTCGGGATGGACGACCCCTGGCGTTACCGGATCCGCGGTGAATTCGAGGCGATCCCGTCCGGCAGCGGCTTCGAGTTCGGCTTCCACCGGCTGCGCTCGCACTCCGTGCTCGCCATCCGCGAATGCCCGATCCACGTCCAGCTGATCGAGACCGCCCTCGACGGCTTCCGCCGTGCGGCCGCCGAGCTCGGCGTGAAGGGTATGAAGCACCTCCTGCTCACCGCCTCGCCGGGCGGCCGGGAGCTGCTCTGGGCCGCCCGCTTCGAGGGTAAGCCGGGACACGCCGCCGAGGAGCTGGGCGCTCGGGCGGCGGAGCTGCTGCCGGGGGTGGTGATGCTCGACGACTCCCTCGGGCTCGACCTGCTCGGCCTTCATTTCCGGGTTCGCAGTGACACCTTCGTGCAGGCCAACCACCGCCAGACGCCGGTCCTCTACCAGGCCGCGCTCGACATGCTGGCGATCGAGCCGGGCGACCGCGTGCTCGACCTCTACGCCGGCATCGGCACCATCAGCCTCGCCGCCGCCCGTGCCGCGTCGGCGGTGACGGCGATCGAGGAGAACCCGCGCGCGGTCAACCTCGGGCGACTCGCCGCGCGGATCAACGGCTCGGCAAACGTGGAGTTCCTGGCCGGCCGGGTCGAGGACCAACTCCGACGGCTGCGGCTGGGCGACCATGACGCGGTGATCGCCGACCCGCCTCGCGCGGGCCTCGAGCAGGCGGCGATCGGCGAGCTGCTGCGCCTCGGCCCGTCGCGGATCGCCTACGTCTCCTGCGAGCCTTCGACGCACGCGCGCGATATCGCACTGCTCGTCCGAGCCGGCTACCGGGTGCGGCGGGTGGCGATCGTCGACATGTTCCCCCAGACCTACCACGTCGAGTCGGTGGCGCTGCTGGAGCGGGCGCGAGGCTAGGGCGGGCTAGCTTTCAGTCGGCGTCGAGCTCGAACTGGACCCGCCGGATCTTGTCCAGGAAGGGCTTGATGTCCTCCTCGCGGATCCGGTTATGGGCTTCGTCGGCGTCGTAGACCGCGTAGGCCTCGGGTGAGTCGAAGTCGCAGATCACGCCCGCCGTGGCGTTGCCTGTCTGGAGTCCGAGGTCGATCCCGGCGTCGAGGTGGTGCATGCCCCTGCAGCGGAGCGACCGCAGCCTCTCGGTGGCCTTCGAACCCTGGTCGGCCGGCGCACCCTCCTCGAGGTCGATGACCGTCACGTTGCGGATGTCGCCCGCCACCTCGAAGTGGCGGCTGCGGAGGAACTGGACCCGGCGCTGGTCCTCGACGATCGGCTTGGCGTGCTCGGCGCGGATCTCGTTGTGGAGCTTGTCGTCGTTGTACCGGTGCCACGCCTCTGCGTCGACGAAGTCCGCGGTGATGGCGACGTCGTAGTTGCCCTCCCGCAGGCCGAGGTCAACTCCACAGGCGAGCTCCAGCATGCCGTCGATCTTGAGACGTCGAATCGCGTCGAGCCAGTCGACGACCTGCGCGTCCGAGGTTCCGGGCTTCAGCTTGGCCACGTAGATATGGGTTATCAACTCCAATCCTTCACTGCTTCGGCGAGCCGCCCGATGCCCTCCCGGAGGTCGGCGTCGGAGCTCGCCAGGCTGATCCGCACAGCACCAGCCGCGACCCGGCCGAAGGCGGTCCCGGGCGCGACCGAGACGCCGCGGTCGTCGACCATCCGGAGCGCGAATTCCCGCGAGTCGGGACCGGCGGCGGAAACGTCGGCCATCACGTAGAAGGCTCCATGGGGGACGCTGACCAGCAGTCCGGCCTCCTGGAGCAGGTCGACGGCCAGGTCGCGGCGGTGCGAGTACGCAGCGACCATTTCTTCGACGCAATCCTTGGGCCCGTCGAGGGCGGCCTCGGCCGCCTTCTGCGCGATCGTCGAGGGCCCCGACGTGTTCGACTCCAGCACCTTGGTCACGGTGTCGATGAGCTTGGGGTCGCCGACGGCGTAGCCGAGCCGCCAGCCGGTCATGGCGTAGGTCTTGGAGAAGGTGTAGATGCTGATCACCCGGCCGTCGTCGAGGAAGGACGCCGGGCTCACGTGCTCGCCCTCGAAGAGGATCTGGTCGTAGCACTCGTCGCTGATCAGCCAGAGATCGTGGCGGACCGCGAAGTCGGCGAGCGCCTCGATCACCGGCCGCGGGAAGACCGCCCCGGTCGGGTTGCTCGGGCTGTTGATGACGAGCGCCCGGGTCCGCGGCGTGACCAGATCGTCCATCTGCTCCAGGTCGGGCAGGAGGTCATGGTCGAGGAGGAGCGGGTAGAAGACCGGGCGAGCCCCGAGCCACGGCGGCATCATGCGGTAGTTGGGCCAGCCCGGGTCGGGGAGCAGGATCTCGTCGCCCGGTTCGAGGATCGCCGCCATCGCGGCCGAGATAGCGCCCACCCCGCCGCTTGCGCACGCGATCTGCTCGGGGGCGACGCGGTAGCCGTTGACCTTGTGGAGCTTGTCGACCAGCCGCTCCCGAAGGCCGATCAAGCCCTGGGTGTGGGTGTAGAAGGTGTAGCCCTCGTCGATCGCCCGCTTGCCCGCCTCCCCGATGTGCTCGGGCGTCCGGAAGTTGGGCTGGCCTACATCCAGCCGGACCGTGCCCGGCCGGGTGATGGCGATGTTGGATATCTCCCGGATGCCCGAGTGGGACATCTCGGCCGGGCCGGCTGACTGTGGCGGGAGTGGCTTGAGGATGAACCTAGGTTACAGCCGCCACCGGGGCCTTCCGGCCCAGCTTGATCCCGAGCCAGATCGCCCAGGCCGCATAGAGGATCCCGCCGACGAAAAGACCGAAGAAGGTGAGGGGCGGCAGGGAGAGCAGGACTCCCAGCCAGAGCACCAGGAAGAAGACGCCGGACAGGATCCCGACCCAGGGCAGGAGCCCCGAGAGAATCCCCACCCGGTGAGCTTCCAGGTTGTGGAGGATGGTGAATCCGCCCGCCACCAGCCCTATCAGGCAGAGGATCAGCTGGGTCACCCAGGCGGGCGCCCCGACCAGCACCGAGACGGCGAGGAGTGGCGGCAGGAACGATCCGGCGATCGCCAGCCAGAGGGACGCAAGCAGGCGACCGTTGTGGGTGTCCGGGTGAGCCATCCAGTCGATGTCGAGGCCGGCGACCGCCATCGCGCCGAGCCACGCCGTCCCGGCGAGCAGGAAGAGGACGGCGGCCAGGAACCCGAGCCTTCCGGAGCCGAAAGCGGCGCTCCCGAAGATCCAGTCGAGGAGGAGGACGATCATCGTGACGCCGCTCACGATCGCCGCGCGAGGGCCCATCCCGGCCAGTCGCTGGAGCTTCATCGCGGTCCGAATTATCAGGCCCCCTGGGCCGTCGGCAATGGCTAAACTGCCACCGCGGGGCCCGCCACCCACGAAGCCGAAACAATGCCGCACGCCCCCAACAACTTCGTCCACCTCCACAACCACACCGAGTACTCCCTTCTCGACGGAGCGGCCCGGATCAACCGCCTTGTCCGCAAGGCGGCCGAACTGGGGATGCCGGCGGTGGCGCTGACCGACCACGGGGTCATGTACGGCGCCATCCAGTTCTACAAGGAGTGCCTCGAGGCGGGGATCAAGCCGATCCTCGGCTGCGAGCTCTACGTCGCCCCCCGCAGCCGCCTCCAGCGCGAGGGCAGGACCGACCGTGATCCTCACCACCTGACCGTCATCGCCCGCGACGGCGAGGGCTACCTGAACCTCATGAAGCTCTGCTCGATCGGGCACCTGGAGGGGCTCTACTACAAGCCCCGGGTCGACAAGGAGGTCCTCGCCCGTCACTCCAGGGGGCTGATCGCGCTCAGCGGCTGCCTGGCCGGCGAGGTCGCCTCGAAGGTCACGGCCTCCGACCCGGCCGGCGCCAGGGAGGCGGTCGCCACCTACCGGGACATCTTCGGAGCCGACAACTACTTCCTCGAGGTCCAGCGCCACGGCATCGAGGAGCAGGAGCCGGTCAACGAGGCGCTGAAGGGCTTCGCGAAGGAGTTCGGCCTCCGGCTGACGGCCACCAACGACCTCCATTACGTGGACAAAGACGACGCCGAGGCGCACGACGTGCTCCTCTGCCTGCAGACCGGCGCCCTCTACGACGATCCCAAGCGCTGGCGCTTCGGCTCCCAGGATTTCTACGTCAAGACCGCGGCCGAGATGGCGGCGCTCTTCCCCGAGCATCCCGACGCCATCGCCAGCACCCTCGATATCGCCTCGGTCTGCGAGGTCAGGATCGCCCTCGGCGAGACGCTGCTGCCTCCCTTCGACGTCCCCGAGGGGATGACGCCCGACGCCTACCTGCGCCAGCGGGTAGAGGAGGGCCTCGCCTGGCGCTACGGCACCCCCACCAGCGCCCATCGGGAACGGGCCGACGAGGAGCTGGCCGTCATCTCGCAGACCGGCTACGCGTCCTATTTCCTGATCGTCTGGGACTTCTACAACTTCGCTCGCCAGAACGGCATCGCCACCGGGCCGGGACGGGGCAGCGCAGCCGGCTCCCTGGTCTCCTTCGCGCTCGGCATCACCAACCTCGACCCGATCCAGCACGGGCTCTACTTCGAGCGCTTCCTCAACAAGGACCGGGTGAGCATGCCGGACATCGACTGCGACTTCTCGGTCGAGGGCCGCGAGCGGGTGATCCGCTACGTGACCGAGAAGTACGGCTCCGACCGGGTCGCCCAGATCATCACCTTCACCACCATGGCCTCCAAGGCCGCCATCCGGGACGTCGGCCGGGTGCTCGACGTGCCGCTGCGGGAGGCCGACCGGCTTAGCAAGCTGGTGCCGGTCTGGCAGGGCCGTTCGAAGTCGCTCGACGACGCCTTAAAGGAGGTCCCCGAGTTCCGGGACGCCTACGAGTCCGACGGCCAGATCCACAAGCTGATCGACGTCGCCAAGAACCTGGAGGGCGTCTCCCGCAACGTCTCCACCCACGCCGCCGGCGTGGTGATCGCGCCCGACGCGCTGGTCAACCACGCGCCCCTCCAGCTCGGTCCCGGCCGGGAGAGCGTGATCACCCAGTACGACATGAAGGCGGTGGGGGAGATAGGGCTCCTCAAGATGGACTTCCTGGGGCTCTTGAACCTCGACATCATCAGCACCGCCATCCGCCTCATCAAGGAGCGGCGAGGGATCGAGATCGACCTCCTAAAGCTGGGCCTGGAGGACAAGGCGGCCTACGAGCTGATCGCCGCCACCGACACGCACGGCGTCTTCCAGCTCGACGGCGCCGGGATGCGCCGGATGCTCGCCGACATGCGGCCGCAGGACTTCGGGGACGTTACCGCCGCGGTCGCGCTCTACCGGCCGGGGCCGATGGTGAACATCCCCGCCTTCATCGCCCGCAAGCAGGGCCGCGAGCGGATCGAGTACCTGCACCCCAAGCTGGAGCCGATCCTGAAGGACACCTACGGCGTGATGATCTACCAAGAGCAGGTCATGGAGACCGCTCGCCAGCTCTGCGGCTTCTCGCTCTCGGAGGCGGACATCCTCCGCTCGGCGATGGGCAAGAAGGACAAGGCCAAGATGGCCAAGCAGCGCGAGAAGTTCCTCGCCGGCGCGGCCGCCGGGGGCATCGACGAGCGGACCGCGGAGGCGCTCTTCGAGGGCATCACCAAGTTCGCCGAGTACGCCTTCAACAAGGCCCACAGCGCCGCCTACGCGATGGTCAGCTACCAGACCGCCTACCTCAAGGCCAACTACCCGCTCGAGTACCTGACGGCGCTGTTGGTTCACGAGCAGGGCAGCGCCGACAAGGTCGCCGCCACCATCGTCGACTGCCGCGCCCACGGGATCGAGGTACTGGCGCCGGACGTGAACATCTCGGGCGTCGACTTCTCGGTCTCCGGCGAGGCGATCCGCTTCGGGCTGGCGGCGGTCAAGAACGTGGGCGTCAAGGCGGTGGAGGCGATCGTCCAGGAGCGGGAGGCTAACGGGAAGTTCGGATCGCTGGCCGAGCTCTGCCGGCGGGTAACCGGCTTCACCGAGGTCAACAAGCGGGTGCTCGACGCGCTGGTCCAGTCCGGCGTCTGCGACTCGCTGGGCGAGCGGGCCTGGCTGCTGGCCGCCCTTGACCGCGCCTACGGCGCCGCCGAGCGCGACCGCCGGGACGCCGAGTCGGGCCAGGTGAGCCTCTTCGACGGCGAGAGCCTGCCCGGCATCGACGACGACTTCGGGATCACCGTCGAGGGGCCAATGCCGGCCGAGGACAAGCTCCGGCTCGAGAAGGAGCTGCTCGGCCTCTACCTCAGCGACCATCCTCTCAAGCGGATCGCCGGAGAGCTGGCCAAGCTGACCGATGCCCAGGCGCTGGAGATCACCTCCGAAATCCAGGGCCAAGAGGTGAGGGTCGGCGGGCTGGTCCGTGAGGTCCGCCGGGTTGTCACCAAGAAGGGCCAGCTGATGGCCTACGCCGAGCTCGAGGACCTGACTGGGACGATTGACGTAATCCTCTTCCCGCGCCAGTACGAGCGCTACCACCGGCTGCTGGTGCCCGACGCCATGGTGGTAGTGGCGGGCAAGGTCGACCTCCGCGCCGGCAACCGCTCGGCCGGCCCGGTCAGCGGCGAGGGAGAGGAACTGGAGGCCGAGGTCGAGAAGGCTTCCCTGGTCATCGACCAGGCGTGGGCCTGGGACGACCCGGACTGCGCTCCCGTCGCCCGCCGGCAGGTCCTTCACCTGACCCTGCCCCAGGGGAGCAGCGTCGAGATGAGCAGTCTGGAGTCGGTGCTGGGGACGCATCCGGGTCCGGACGAGGTGATGCTCCACATCCGCCTCCCGGGCCACGAGGTGCTGGCCGCAGTCGACCGATATCATGTCGCTGCCGGAGCGGCTCTGACGGCCGAGCTGGACCGGCTCTACGGCTCCAAGGTCAGCTGGATCGAGACGATCCGGAACCGGGCGCCGAACGGCAACGGCAACGGCAACGGGCGGCAGGGACGAAGGAATGGAAGCTGAGGAGTTCGAGCTGCCGACCGGGCGCTACATCGTCGTCAAGGCGCTCGAGGACGGGGTCACCATCATGGGCCTCACGCGCGGGCGCGACACCCGATCCCACCACTCCGAGCGGCTGGACGCGGGCGAAGTGCTGATCGCCCAGTTCACGCACTTCACCGCCGCGATCAAGATCCGGGGCAAGGCCGAGGTCCACACCGACGTGGGCCGGGTGGATTCCGAATAGGCTCAACCCGGGAGCCCGGAGTCAAGCTTCGGGCCCTGGGGACCGCTCCGATCTCCCTTCCCATGAAGTTGCTCCGTCTCGCGGCCGTGGCGATCGGGCTGGCAGCGGCCCTGGTGAGCCTGCCCGCGCAGGCCGCCGACCAGGGCCTCTCCCTGCACCTGAGCCTGGGCTGAGACGGCGCGGCCCAGGCCGGGAGCTGGATCCCCTGCCAGGTCGACATCCGCAACGACAATTGCAGGCGACTGCCAGGGTCAGTGGCGACACCCTGGTGGTGTCGGTCAGTGGCCCAACCGTCGCCACTTCCAACCTCGAGGTGGGGGTCCGGGCGCCCGACCTGACCAATTCGACGATCCGGTTGCCGGCCGCCTCGCCGGGGCATTGGCAAGGGAGCCTCCCGGTCGGTGCCGTGGGGACCAACCTAACCCACCTGGCACTGCTCAACGGGACCTCGGTTGCCGGCCAGTCGAACCTCGCGGTTGCGCGCTGCCGGTGCCCACGAGCAGCGACATCTTCTGGTTCCTCCTGGTCCTGGTGGCGCTGCTCTGGCCGCTGGACGTCGCACTGCGGCGGCTGACCAAGACGCGCGCCCAGGCCGCCGCGACCGTGCGCGGCTGGCTGCGCTGCGCCGCCCGCCCGACTACCTGGAGGCTCCGCCGGAGCTGGCCGCTTGCGACGGCGGGTGACTACTTATCGGCGCCAGAGCGCGGCTTCGCCTCCGCCGCCGGTGATTGGCTCGTCGGCCAAGCAGGGAGGGGGGTCGAGGAGCCAGACTGAGGAGCAGGAGGCCAAGGCGCTCTCGGCCCGGCTGCTGGAGGCAAGGAGGAAACGGCGTGGATCGGGCGACTGACTTCGAGCTTGCGTCATCGGAGGGCGGCGCCTGGCGCCTGTTCGACCACCTGGCCGCCGGCCCGGCGGTGCTGGTCTTCTATCGCGGGGACTGGTGACCCTACTGCAACGGGCAGTTGGCCTCGTACGCGCGGATGTGGGACCGGTTCGCGGCAGCGGGGGTCTCGATGGCCGGGATCTCGGTGGACTCGGACGAGAAGAACCGCGCCATGGTGGACAAGCTGCTGTTGCCATTCCCGCTGCTGAGCGATCCCGAATCGAAGGTGATCCGGGAGTGGGGGGTGCTGAACCAGGCCGAGGGCGACATCGCCAAGCCCGCCATCTTCGGGATACGCCGTGATGGAGCCATCGGCTACCGGTACATCGGCGAGGACTTCACCGACCGGCCGGATGACGTCGAGCTTTTCGCCCGGGTCGAGGAGTTGACCGATGGCCCGCGGTGACCCGGCCTTTCCGCTCGAGAACCTCGTGCCCTACATGCGGGGCGGGCGCTTCGCCGTGATCGCGCTACGCCATCGCCACCGCCGCCACGATGCCGACCTGGCGACCGACGCGGACCGCTACATCGAGATGTCCCTCCGCTACGAGGAGGCCGCGAAGGCCACCTTCCGTCTGCGTCGCGAACGTACCCAAGGGTAGAATCCGGGTTCGCCGCGACGCGCCTACGTAGCTCAGGCGGCAGAGCACTTCCTTGGTAAGGAAGAGGTCCCGAGTTCGAATCTCGGCGTAGGCTCCAGCACGCCCGAGGGCCCTTACTCCCGCCGGAGTATGTTCTTCTCACGTCCCACTTCCTGCGTGGCGAGCTGAATTCCAGGGCCCGGCTGCGCGAGCGGCTCGCGAAACCGGGACCGGTGCTGGCGCCCGGCTGCTACGACGCCCTCGGCGCTCGGCTGGTCGAGGAGGCTGGCTTTGAGGCCGTCTACATGACTGGCTTCGGCACTTCCGCCGGGCGTCTGGGCCGGCCCGACGTCGGCCTCCTCACGATGTCGGAGATGGTCGACAACGCCCGGCGGATCGTCGAGGCCGTGGATCTTCCGGTTATCGCCGACGCGGACACCGGCTACGGCAACCCCATCAACGTGATCCGGACCGTCCGCGAGTACGAGCAGGCGGGCGTGGCCGCCATCCACATCGAGGACCAGGTCTCACCCAAAAAGTGCGGTCACATGGAAGGCAAGCAGGTCATCCCGGCCGCAGAGATGGTCGAAAAGATCCAGGCGGCCGTGGCCGCCCGACGCGACCCAAACTTCCTGCTCATCGCGCGCACCGACGCCCGGGCCGTGGAGGGTCTGGATGCGGCGCTCGAGCGCGGCCGGCGGTACCGCGCGGCCGGTGCCGACGTGCTCTTCATCGAGGCGCCCCAGTCGGACGAGGAGATCGCTGCGGTGGCCGCGGCCTTCCCGGACGTCCCGTTGCTCTTCAACTACGCCGAGGGAGGCAAGACCCCCATGGTTTCCAACCAACGGCTCCGGGAACTCGGCTTCCGGATCGTTATCTTCCCTATCAGTACCTTGCTCGCCGCCACCCGAGCGATGCGGGAGGTGCTTGCGAGGATTCGCGAGGAGGGCACTCCCCAGTCGGCCCTCGCGGATCTTCCCAAGTTTGCCGAGTTCACGTCGTTCATCGGCCTGCCCGAGATAACCGAGCTCGAGCAGCGCTTCGGCCATGTTCAGTCAGGAGGAAAAGGATGAGCCAGGTATTCGACAAGGCGAGCGTCAGCACCGAGCTGGCCCACAAGGTGATCGCGGCCGCCGAGGCCAAGGCCCAGCAGATGGGGACGCCGATGGTGATCGCGGTCTGCGACGAGTCGGGTGTCCTCAAGGCCTTCAGCCGGATGGACGGCGCGGCTCTGCTGTCGGTACAGGTTGCCCAGGATAAGGCCTATACCGCTGTCGGCTTCAGCATGCCCAGCGACGGTTGGCACGAGTTCATCAAGAATGACCCGCCCCTGGCCGCCGGCGCGGTCGGTGGGATCGACCGGCTGGTGATCTTCGGCGGCGGCTACCCGATCAAGGTTGGCGACAGGATCGTTGGCGCCATCGGCGTCAGCGGCGGTCACTACTCGCAGGACATGCAGGTCGCCCAGGCCGGGCTGACCGCCGTCGGCTGAGGAACTCGTCAGCCCCAACTCCGGGGCGCAGGCTCCAGCCACCGCCCCTGGGTTCGCGCGCCGTGCTGAAAGCCCGCTCAGAGCGTCGCTGAATTCTCAGCGGTGGGTTCGGCCGCGTCCGCCGGGGGGGGGGGGCGGCGGTCACCTCGGCACCGATGGCAGCCAGCATTGCCGGCGGTCGGTCGATGACCACGTGAGCCGTCACACCGTCATCGGCTGCGATTCGAGGGGGCTTCCCGGGCTCGAGGGGCCCTTGGATGGCAGGCGCGCGAACCATGCCCACTTCGCTCATCGGCACGGCCAGGTCGGCTCGGGCCGTGCCGTATTAATGCGCACGTTCCAAAGCTAGGGCCACGATCCGCCGCCGTCGTCTGCTGAAGGTCGGATAGTTCGAACGGCATAAGTCGACGCTCGGAGTAGCGTTGAGTTCCATGGCCGAGCCGCGGCTCCACGAGCTGCTTCCAAGGCTGATCCAGCGCACCCGGAGCGGCAAGCTGGACTGGGCACCGCTTCCGACCGAGGGCGACAGCGCCTTCGTCCATCCGCTGCCCGACGGCGCCGGGTCGCTGGTCGTCCGCCGCCAGTACTCGACCCACCAGCTCGAGCTGCGCAACGCCACCGGCGAGCAGCTCGAGAGCATCGGCGAGATGCAGCAGGTCCCCGAGGTCGCCACCCTCTGGCGGCTGGTCGACTCGAGGCGGCACCCGGCCTCCGACCCGTACGGGGCCCTGGAGAAGGACCTCGGCGCCTAAGTCCCGGGCAGGACGGGGATGCGCTCCTCGTACCAGCGCAATGCGGCGCCGAGCATCGCCGCTCCGAGACCGTAGGTGAAAACGACTCCGACGAAGCAGGCGTAGACACCGAATCCGGCGATGAAGGCGATGAGGAAGAGCATCCCGGCGCCGGCCGCGGCGATGGCGAACCGGCTTCGCGCCATCCTGGCCGCGGCGAGCAGGTCGAGGCCCTGCCCCACTCCGAGCCTCTCACTCCGGAGGATCACCGGCAGCGCCAGGAAGTACTCGCCAACCGCTACCAGGAGTGCCAGGCCGGGCAGAGCGAAGCTGAGCGGTAGGAGGACGAGCCCGGCAGCCGATGAACCGCTCGCGCAGGAGCCCCCCGCCGGGCACTGCGCCGAGCCGGCGGCCATGGCGGCCACCAGCCCACCCACCACCGCCAAGACGACCGCAAGGAGGCCGAGTCCCCAGATCAGCGCCACCAGGGCCGGCGCGGCGCCGCGACCCGCGTAGCCGAACCGGGCCGGAGGCAGGTCGGGGCGGCCCGCCCGCAGATGGTCGAGGTAGGTCAGCGTCCAGCCCAGGATCTCGAAGCTGCCGTAGACAGGGATGAGGGCGATGAGTCCCTCGACGCCGCACTTGCCAAGCCATCCCGGGTCTGAGAAGGGGAGCGAGAACACCTCGACGAAGCTCAGGGGGACCGCCGGCCAGCGACCCGCCGGGTTGGGGACCCAGGACTGGCCGTCCCAGCGCCAGCGCCCATCGACGGACGTCCAGTTCCCGGAGGAGTCCTGCTGCAAGAGGCAGAATCCTATCGCCGGTGAATCCGGTGCGCTCCTCGCCCTACCCTTTCACCTCGTGCTGCGCGCCGATCCCGCCATCAACCTGCTCGGGATCCAGGAGGCGGCGCGGGTTGTCGACCCGGTCTTCCGCGATTCGCCCCAGTTCCTCTCCGAGCAGCTCAGCGCCCGGCTCGGCGTCGAGACCGTGCTCAAGGTTGAGACGGCCAACCCCATCCGCTCCTTCAAGGGCCGCGGCACCGATTACCTGCTGCACCGGCTCGGCGAGGGCGCCGGCTCGCTGGTGTGCGCCTCGGCCGGCAACTTCGGACAGGGCATGGCCTACGCGGCTCGCAAGCGAGGGGTCCGGCTTACCGTCTTCGCCGCCGAGTCCGCCAACCCGCTCAAGGTGGAGAGGATGCGGGCGCTCGGCGCCGCGGTGGTGCTGGAGGGCGTGGACTTCGACGGCGCCAAGGAGGCGGCGACGCGCCGCGCGCAAGCGACCGGCGATCTCTACATCGAGGACGGTCTCTGGGGTCCGATCGCGGAGGGGGCGGCAACGATGGCGGTCGAGCTCGCGCGTTCGGAGGAGCGGCTGGCCGCGGTCTTCGTGCCGCTCGGAAACGGCTCCCTCGTCAACGGCATCGGGACTTGGCTGCGTCACGCCTCGCCCGCGACGCGCGTTATCGCCGTCTGCGCGGAGGGAGCGCCGGCGATGGAGATGTCCTGGCGAGAGGGGCGTCCGGTGTCGACCGCGGCCATCGACACCATCGCCGATGGCATCGCGGTCCGGGTGCCTATCGCCGAGGCGCTGGACCTGATGAGAGGCACCATCGACGAGGTGATGCTGGTCAGCGACGAGCAGATCCTCGATGCCATGAGGCTGCTCCTCCTCGACGCGGGACTGGTGGTTGAGCCGGCCGGAGCCGCCGGGCTGGCGGCCATTCAGGCGCGTCGGGAAGAGTTCGCCGGGCGTCGGGTGGCGACGCCGCTCTGCGGCGGCAACCTGACCGAGGAGCAGGTCCACCGCTGGTTGAGACCCTGATCCGGCGCGCCGTCGCCTGGGCGCCCCCCTACCAGGTCCTCCTCGCCGCGCTGGGGATCGCGATCGGCTTCCTGCCCGGCCTGCCGCGGCTGAGGCTCAGCTCCGACCTGATCCTCGCCGTCTTCGTGCCGGCGCTGGTCTTCGAGGCCGCCCTCAACCTCGACCTCGGGGCGGTCCGGAAGCTGGCGCGACCGGTGGGGCTGCTGGCGACCGCCGGCGTCGGCATCTCGATCGGCCTGGTCGGGGTGCTCGTCCACCTCCTGCTCGGCCTCGCCTGGCCCAGCGCCCTGGTGTTGGGGGCGATTCTGAGCCCGACCGACCCCATCGCCGTGGTGGCGGTGGTCCGGCGCAGTGGGGCGCCGGCGGAGCTGGCGGCGCTCCTGGAGGCGGAGAGCCTGTTCAACGACGGCACGGGAGTGGCCGCGTACACCGTCGTGCTGGCAGCGGCGGCCGGCGCCGGGTTCACGGCGGGCTCCCTGGCGCTCGGATTCCTGCTCATCGCGGGTGGCGGAGCTGTGGTTGGCGGTCTCGTTGGCCTGGCCGGGGCCGCGCTGGTCCGGCGGACCCGGTGGGCGCCGTTGGAGGTGGTCGTGACGATGGTCGTCGCCTACGTCAGCTACGCCCTGGCCACCCTCGCCGGGGCTTCGGGGGTGATCTCGGTGGTGGTGGCCGGGCTCGCGCTGGCGCAGGTCGGGACCTGGGGGCCCGACACCGAGCGCTGGTGGGCGCGCTTGGCGATCCTGCTGAACGTCGTCCTCTTCACCCTGATCGGGATCGGGCTCCCGGGCGCCCGGGTGCTCGCCTCCATCGCGCCCGTGCTGGGTGGCTTCGCGATCCTGCTCGCGGTCCGGCTCCTGCTGGTCCATATCCCGGGCCTGGGAGTCCGGGGGCGGTGGCGCCAACTTCTCTGGTGGGGCGGGGTGAGGGGTGCACTGTCAGTCGCCCTGGCGCTGGCCTCGTTCGGTCACCCGGGGGTCGACCCCTCGGTCGCGGTCGTCGCCTACGGGATCGTCGCCCTCTCGCTCCTCATCCAGGGTGCCGGCGTGCGGCCGGCGGTGAGGCTTCTGCGGCTCGCCGAAAGGCCGGCATAGAAAGACCGCCGGGCCTCAGGGGCCCGGCGGTAAAAACGGGGTCGAGGTTCGGCTAGCCCTTGGCGCCGCTGGCCCGGGCGGTCTTGGAGATGGTCTTGGAGGACGGCTTCTCCGCTTCCTTTGCGGCCTTGGCGGCGCGCTTTTCCTTGAGGCTCTTGGCCGGGGCCTTCTTGTTCTTGCCCATGTGCTCTGTCGCTACCTCCTCAGTTGAAGTTCCGGTGGATCGTGAGCCGCGTTCGAAGCAACTGCGGATGGGGCACATTCTAAGGGTGGTCGCAAGGGTAATTGCGTACCGCGAAATAGCCGCCTTCGGAAGCGAGGTTTCAGCCTTTGACCGCCGGGGAGAATTCCCCCACTGCCACCGCGAGAGGCACCGACCCAATGTCGCTGAATGACCAAGAAAGAGAAGAAGCAACCGAAATGTCTGAACTGAAAGAGAAGCTGCCCGTCCTGCCGCTGTCCGCAGGCGTCGTCCTGCCGCACATGAACGTCACCATCCAGCTGGACTCGCCCGAGGCCAAGGCCGCCGTAGTGGCCGCCAACCTCGACCAGCGTCTGGTCGTGCTGCTGCCCAAGGTGGGGGGACGCTACGCCGCGGTCGGCACGGTGGCCAAGCTGGAGGACACCGGCAACCTCCCCGGCGGCGAGGAGATCGTCGTCGTCCAGGGCCGCCACCGGGCTGTCATCGGCCAGGTTGAAGCGGACCTCAACGGCGCCCTGGTGGCCGAGTTCCGGCCTGTCTTCGACCCCACTGCGCCGAGCGAGCGCGCACGCGAGCTCATGCGCGAGTACCGCGCCATCATCGAGAACATCCTCGAGCTGCGCGACGCGCGGCCGATCGCGCAGATGCTGCGCGGCATCGAGAACCCCGGGCACCTGGCCGACATGGCCGGCTACTCGCCGGATCTTTCGATCGAGCACAAGGTCGAGCTCCTGGAGGAGCTGGACGTCGAGAAGCGCCTCGAGAAGCTGGTGCCCTGGACCCGCGACACGCTCTCCGAGATGACCCTCAAGGAGACCATCCGCAACGACGTCCGAGAGGGGATGGAAAAGCAGCAGCGCGAGTTCCTGCTCCGCCAGCAGATGTCGGCGATCAAAAAGCAGCTGGGCGAGGAGGGCGACACCTCCACCGAGTACCGGGACCGGGTCGAGAAGGCCGGCATGCCCGAGGCCGTCAAAAAGGAGGTCGTGCGCGAGCTCGACCGCTTGGAGAGGACCAGCGAGCAGAGCCCCGAGTACGGCTGGATCCGCAACTACCTCGACTGGATGCTGGAGCTGCCCTGGGACAAGCGGTCGGAGGACAACTTCGACCTGGTCGAGGCGCGCCGGATCCTGGACGAGGACCACACCGGCCTCGACGACGTCAAGGACCGCATCATCGAGTTCCTTGCCGTCCGCAAGCGGCGGTCGGAGCGCGGCCAGCAGCAGGTCGGCGGCAGGGGCTCGGGCGCGATCATCACTCTGGTCGGCCCTCCCGGCGTCGGCAAGACCTCGCTCGGCGAGTCGGTCGCCCGCGCCCTCGGGCGCAAGTTCGCCCGCGTCTCGCTGGGCGGCATCCACGACGAGGCTGAGATCCGCGGTCACCGGCGGACCTACATCGGCGCCCTCCCGGGCCGGATCGTTCGCGCCCTGAAAGAGGCCGGCACCAAGAACCCCGTGATCATGCTGGACGAGATCGACAAGGTCGGCGCCGACTGGCGCGGCGACCCGTCCTCGGCGCTGCTGGAGGTGCTGGACCCCGCCCAGAACCACAGTTTCCGCGACCACTACCTAGAGGTCGACCTCGACCTCTCCGAGGTGCTCTTCATCCCGACCGCCAACGTGGCCGACACGATCCCCGGGCCGCTGCTCGACCGGATGGAGCTGGTGCGGCTCGACGGCTATACCGAGCAGGAGAAGCTCGACATCGGGCGGACCCACCTGCTGCCCCGCCAGCTCGATCGAAACGGGCTCGACGCCAACGAGGTCGAGGTCACCGACGCGGCGCTCGACCTGATCATCACCGAGTACACCCGCGAGGCGGGCGTCCGCAACCTCGAGAGGGAGATCGGCAAGATCCTCCGCAAGGTCGCGACCAAGCTTGACTCCAACAAGGGCGAGGGCTCGCTGAAGGTGGACGCCGCCGACATCAAGGAGTACCTCGGCCGGCCCAAGTTCCAGAACGAGGTGGCCGAGCGCACCTCGGTCCCCGGCGTCGCGACGGGCCTCGCGGTTACCGGCACCGGCGGTGACGTTCTCTTCATCGAGGCTTCGGCCATCGATGGCGAGAAGGGATCGCTGACCCTCACCGGCCAGCTGGGCGACGTCATGAAGGAGTCGGCGCAGATCGCGCTCTCCTACGTGCGCTCGCGCCGCGACATCCTCGGGCTCGACCAGTCGCTGGCCGACAAGAGGATCCACGTCCACGTCCCGGCCGGCGCCATCCCCAAGGACGGCCCCTCGGCGGGCGTGACGATGGTCACCGCCATCGCCAGCCTGCTCACCGGCCGCCCGGTCCGGAACACGGTCGGGATGACCGGTGAGGTCACGCTCCAGGGCAAGGTGCTGCCGATTGGCGGGGTCAAGCAGAAGGTCCTCGCCGCCCACCGGGCGGGTTTGGAGGAGGTCATCCTCCCCAAGCGCAACGAGGCGGACCTCGACGACCTGCCGGAATCTGTCCGCAAGGAAATGAAGTTCCACCTCGCAAGCGACGTCAAGGAGGTGCTCGAGATAGCTCTCGAGCCGGCCATCGTCCACGTCGAAGTCGCCAGTTAGGAATCAAATCGGCCCCGGGCGGGTATAGTTCGGCGTAGCCCGCTCGGGGTCCTTCCCACTCCGTCAAAGCAAAAGCGCGAGTCTCGAGACCAGGCAAAGAATTCGAAACAAGGGGAGGAACTAGGAGTAACCCCCTTGTCCTCGTTTGCAGAGCTGGGCCTTGAGCCCCGCATCCTCGACGCGCTGACGCGCACCAACATCCTCTCGCCGGTCCAGGTACAGGCAGAGGCGATCCCACCCCTCCTCGACGGCGACGACGTCGTCATCGAGGCGCCGACCGGGTCCGGCAAGACACTCGCCTTCCTGATCCCGGCCGCGCAGGGACTGCTCACCTCCTCCGGCCAGGGCCCGCGGGTTCTGGTCGTCACCCCGACCAGGGAGCTGGCGGTCCAGATCGACGCGGTCTGGAAGAGCCTCAGCACCGGACTCCGGTCCGCTCTGCTCTACGGGGGCGTCGGCTACGCCACTCAGACCAACGACCTGAAGAAGGGTCCGGACATCGTGATCGGCACCCCCGGTCGGGTCCTCGACATGGTCGGCCGCAAGCTGGTCACCCTGAGCCGGGTCGAATACCTGGTTCTCGACGAGGCCGACGAGATGCTCGATGCGGGGTTCGCCCCCGACGTCGAGAGGATCATGGCGATGACTTACCAGCCACAGACAGTGCTGGCCTCGGCCACGATGCCGGAGTGGGTCAGCCGGATGATCACCAAGCACCTCCAGGAGCCGGTCCGGATCAAGGTCGCCGGACCCGAGACGGCGCTCCTCGAGCATGGGCTCCTCAAGGTCGAGCGGGCCGACAAGCTGCAGGTGCTGAACCGCCTGCTCCGCCGCCACAAGGGCACCGCTATCGTCTTTGGGCGCACCAAGCACGGCGTCAAGAAGCTCAACCGCGACCTCAAGGCGCTCGGTCACGACTCGGTCGAGCTGCAGGGCAACCTCTCACAGGGCGCCCGCGACAAGACGATGGAGACCTTCCGCGACCAGCGAGCCGACATCCTGGTCGCCACCAACGTCGCCGCCCGCGGACTGGACATCAGTCATGTGGGCCTGGTGATCAACTTCGAGCTCCCCGACACCGCCCAGTGGATGACGCACCGCATCGGCCGCACCGCCCGGATGGGCAACGAGGGTCGGGCGCTCACGATGGTCACGCCCGAGGACATGCCGAACTGGAGCAAGCTTCGCCGCCAGGGTGCCCCCGAGCTCCCCGAGCTTGACGCCGAGCACCTTCTCGCCGAGGGGGGCTGGCGCTACGTCACCCGCGGGGTCGTCCACAACGGCCACCAGGGTTCCACCGACAAGCCGGCTCCCGCCGCGCATGCCGGGAGCGGCAACGGCACCGGGAACCCGGCCGGCGCACCGCGTCGCCGGCGGCGCTCGCGCGGCCGTGGCCGTCCGACCGCGGCGGCGTAGGTTGAGCGCGCAATCGCGGGGAATTCGCGGCCACGAGTGGTAGGATTCCCCGCGCCGTGAGGCAGTCCAAGGTGCGGCCCAGAGGGGGTTAGGTTTCAGAGGTGGCCCAGACCCGCGAGGAGACCCACCTCGCCACCCAGGATCTTGCGACTCTCGAGATCGGACCAGCCGAGGTCACCGTTCACCTCCTCGGCGGCCAGGTCATCGAGGGCCGGTCCGACGTGGTGGCGATCACCCGCCGCGGCTTCCCGATTCTCGTCGGCGATCCCGGCGGCGAGGTCACCTGGGTGCCGCTCGCGAACCTCAAGTACGTCGTGCTCGGCACCGACCTGGAGGCCGACCCGGGCGAATCGGAGAGCGAGCGAAAGGCTCTTCTGAGCTTTCGTGACGGCGACACCATCCAGGCCTACGTGGCCGGCCTGCCCGGTTCCAACGTGGACGGGTTTCCGGTCCGGATGCGGGTCCCCGACACCGACTTCATCACCACCGTCTTGATCTGCGGCCAGTCGCTGCTCGAGGTGCGTTTCGTGGACCGCTGGGGTGTGGGCCTCACCCAGTGGACGGCGGCGCCCCGCCGCCGGCGGACCGACCGGACGCCCGCCTTCGGCAGCGGCAAGGGATCTGAGCAGCAGCGCGGCTCGCGCATCGCCCAGCTCGCAGCCCACTACCGCGACCGGCTTTCGCTGATCCGCGACTCCGACCTCTCCAGCGGCGACCAGGAGTCCTTCACCCGCTCGGTGCGGCTCCACATCGACGGCCTCCTCGACGAGGACCAGCTGACGCTGACGATGTCGGAGCGGACCGAGCTGATCGACCAGATCCTGCTCCAGGCGGTCGGCTACGGGCCGCTCGACCACCTGCTCCACGACCCGGCAGTGTCCGAGATCATGGTCAACGGCGCCGACGACGTCTACGTCGAGCGTGACGGCATGCTGATGAAGGCCGAGGCCCGCTTTCAGGACGAGGGGCAGCTGCTGGAGACGATCCGCCGGATGATCGCCGTCACCGGCCGCCACATCGACGAGTTGAGCCCGATGGTGGACGCCCGGCTCCCCGACGGCAGCCGCGTCAACGCCATCATCCGGCCCGCCGCGCTCCGCGGCCCCTCGCTCACCATCCGCAAGTTCCGCGACTTCGTGATGGACATTGACGACCTCCTCCGAGAAGGCTCACTGAGCCCGGCGATGGCGGACTTCCTGCGCGCCTGCGTCCTCGGCCGGATGAACATCCTGGTCTCCGGCGGCACCGGCTCGGGCAAGACCACCTCCCTCAACGTCATGGCGTCCTACATTCCCGAGAACCAGCGCGTCGTGACCATCGAGGACGCCGCCGAGCTGCAGATCCAGCATCCCCACGTGGTGTCTCTCGAGCACCGCCCGCCCAACGTCGAGGGCAAGGGCGAGCTGACGATCCGCCAGCTGGTCCGCAACTCTCTGCGGATGCGACCCGACCGGATCCTGGTCGGCGAGGTCCGCGGCGCCGAGGCCCTGGACATGCTGCAGGCCATGAACACCGGCCACGACGGGTCGATGTCCACCATCCACTCCAACTCGGCCCGGGATGCTCTCAGCCGTCTCGAGACGATGGTGATGATGGCCTCCATCGACCTTCCCTACGAGGCGGTTCGGGCGCAGATCGGCTCCGCCATCAACCTCTTGGTCCACCAGGCCCGGATGCCTGACGGCCGGCGCAAGATCGTTCAGGTCGCCGAGGTGCTCGGCTACAACGCCGACGGCCCGGTCCTGCGCGACGTCTACGTGCTGGGGATGGGTTCAGACCTCCACCTCGAGTTCAACGCGACCGGCTACGTCCCCAAGCTGCTGGACAAGGCCGCCTTCTACGGGGTGCAGGTCCCGGACCGCCTGTTCGACCCCGAGTTCGCCCGCTACATCCCTGCTGGCGCCGACAGCATGATGCCGGTCATTAAGGACCCGCTCCTCGAAGCGGAGACCACGCGTCGCACCGGAGGAGACATCGTCCGCGAGGTGGTGGTGGTGCCCTTCAGCTCCAACCAGGCCACCTACGCGACCGCTGCCGAGACCGTCGAGGAGGAGCGCTACCAGCAGGGCCGGTCCGACCGGGCAGCCGCCGGTGGCGGGCGTGCCGAACATCCGACCAACCCAGTCGACCCGCTGGAGATGGCCCGCATGGCCCAGACCATGGTGTCCGCGTCGCCGGGTATGAGCGCCGACGTCCGCGAACTGATCAACGCCGCCCGCGAGGCCGTCGTGGCCACCGAGAGGCCGGCTCCGAGCACGCGAAGCGGAGGCGCCGCCGGGGTTGCGCCAGCCACCTCGGCCCCCGTCTTCGTCCCCCAGTGGCAGGCGCCCGCCGCGGGCGGCAACGTCCGTCCGACGGCCAACAACGCCAAGCGGCGGGTCAAGAGCGTCATCGAGACTCTGGTGGCCTACCTGGGTCTCAACCGTCGGATTGCCGACACGGTCAACGCCGCCTTCAACGGCGCCGAGGTCAAGATCGGCGAGTACGCGCGGGAGGCCAAGATCAGCTCCACCACGGCCAGCCGCGACCTCAAGCGGGCCGAGATCGCGGGCCTGCTGGTGTCGCAGAAGCATCCCCAGCTTGGCGTGACCTACCGGGCGGGCAGCTTCCTCATGCAGGCGGTCGCCTACGGCCTGGGCCTGAACTTCGGCGAGGCTGAGGCTGTGAGCGCCGACTCGATCGTGAACAAGGTTCTAGCCAGCATGCGGGTAACCCGTTAACTAGCCCGTCAGCCTGGTCCCGCCCGGCGCCGGTGCGTAGTTCTTGCTGAAGTCGAGGGTCAACGGCGTGGGCGGTGTGCTCGTGACCTGGTTGATGGAGATCGAGTAGGCGACGATCCCGCCCATGTATCCGTAGAACCCGGCATAGCCCTGGATGTTGAAGGCGACGCCGGGCGAGTAGGTCATTCCGATCGCCGCGCTGTTCACCTCGCCGTCCCACACGTTGGCGCGAGTCGCGGTGTTCGTACACGAGGTCGTCGAGGACGGCACGTAGTTGAGCAGCCAGTCGTACTGGTAGCCGCTGAAGAGGTATGCATCTCCGCCGGTGCCGGAGCCGAAGCCCGGATTGCTGTTCTTGAGGTTGAAACAGCCCGCGTTGGTCGCGTACATCTCGACGCCGCCAGGCGTGACAGCTCCCGGGCAGACAGCGCTGGCGCCGGCAGCGGTGGCGCAGCTGTTTTCATTGGCGTGATCGCCGCACCCGGGAGCCGGGGAAGCGCCCGATGAACAGGACACCCCGCCGGTGCTGGTAGTGCCGCGAGCCGCATTCTGACCAGGTAGCGATGGGCTCCCGCCCCATGCGGTCGTCTCGGAGTCGGGCGGATAGGCTTTGGCGCTATCCCAGGGGGCATTGGCCTGTGGCGCCCACCCGCTCGGCAGCTCGCTGGGGCCGCTGTCCCAGTTGCCGCTGGAGCTGCCAAGGGAGCCGCCGAGCGCCGGCTGGCTCTCGGTCGTGGAGTTGGTGATGCTCAGGGCGCTAACCAGCCCGAAGTTGCCGCCCGCGCAGCCGCCATCGCCAGGGGGAGATACATAGACGTTGTAGTAGGAGGCGCCTGGCACGTTTGTGATCGAGACGGCCAACTTTTCGTTGGTCCCGATGGAGACGGTCTTGCACATCGACGGAGCGCTCTCACGAAGAAACTGGACCGAGTTGTAGGTGTCATAGCGCACCGAGGTGACCTCGACCGCCCAGGTCCCGATGGCGATGCCGGATCCGGAGGAGGCGGCGCTGGGCGTGAACGTGCCCGCACAGTTGGCGCCGTTGTCGTTCCAAAACTGATGTGATGGCTCGTCGGGCGGCTTCAACTCGTTGCTGATAATCCCTTGGTTCACGGTCATACCGGCCTCCCAGTCATAGACCCCACCTTTGAGGAAGTAGCAGGTCGCGGCTCCCGAACCGAAGTTGGGGTCGCTCGTGTACGTGCCGGGCGGTAGCACGACGTTCGAGGCGTTGAAGCCCACCTGGGCGGGCGCGGCGGGGGCGACATAGCCCGGGTCTGCGAGGTGGTTCCCAGTGCTCAGGAGGCGTCCCAGCACGTTGTTGGAGGCCGTGCAGACGCCGCTGACAGGCGCCGCTCCGCCGGGCCAGCAGTAGTAGGTCAGGTGGTGGTAGGGGTCGGTGGGCACCGCGCAGCGCGTCAGCACGTTGCCCGCCACCTGCGCGTAGGACGCCGAACCGATGTTGAGGTTCCCGTCGGCGACTACGTCGCCGACGACCGTCACACCGGGGCTGGGCGTGTTGGTCACGTTGACCGAATTCCCACTCGTTCCCAGGCACCCCGCCGAGCTCAGGCCGGCAAGGGCCGGCGTCAGCGCCTGGTCCGAGGAGGTGGCCGCCCCCGTCGCCCTGACCGGGATCGTCGGCGCCTGGCCGAGCACCTGCATCAGGGTCAGGTCGATGGTGGTCTGCCCGGTCAGTGCGAACGTCTGTCCGGCAGGCCCGTCATCCTCTGCCGAGATCGTCAGCTGGTAGCTGGTGGTTCCGTAAGTGCAGGTCATGGTGAGCGGGGTTCCCGGCGCGCCCGGCGTCGGCTCGACCAAGCCCGGGCTGCACGAACGGCTGGTGTAGACCCGGTTGTCCATCGAGAACTCGGCCCCGGCGGCGGACTCCGCGCCCGACCAGGCGCCGGGGTTGTTTTGGTAGTACTCGGCGGCGGCGAGCGCGGCGTTGTCCACCGCATCCTGCATAATCCGCCGGCTGTCGAATGCCCGCGCGCTGTCGATCGCCAGGGCGACGAAGCCGATCAGCACCCCCATCATCAGCGCGATCAGGACGATCGCCTGACCGCGTTGAGTGCGCCGAGTGCCCATCAGTACTCCGTCCTCGCCAGCACCTGGAGCGTGAACACCACGTGGTTGCCGATCACATTGCTCACCAGCGGCGTGACGGGGACGAAGTTGTAGACGACGGTCACCTGCAGCATCTCCTGGCCCACCGCTGGGTTGACGGCGCTGCAGGAGCCCGAGGCCGCCGGGGTGTCTCCGCCGGCCGCGTTGGGCGAGGGGGTCGCCTCCGGCGCTCCGCCGGCAACCACGCCTGGCTCGGTGGTGTAGACCCAGGCGACCCCCGGCGAGGGCACGGTGGCCGGGATCGGCCCATTGGGACAGGTCGGCACCTGGATCGTCGCTCCGGGAAAGTGGACGCTCGCGGTGCAGGTGACCCCGGTGTTGGTCGGCAGCAGGGAGGTCGTCCCGACCGGTGTGCAGTTGGTCGGGTTGTTGACGGGGATTCCGTAACGGGTCGCCGCGTGGGCGGCCTCGCGGGCCGCGTTGCCGGCGGCGGCATAGAAATAGAGCGCGCGCCCGAAGTCGATGATCCCGAAGGTCAAAAGCAGCAGCACCGGAGCCACCAGGGCGAACTCGGTCATGGCCTGCGAGCGCTGACCGCGGTATCGGTGGCTACTCATGCGCCCTGGATCCGGGAGTGCAGGCTGGTCGCCAGGCCGAGGTTGCCGCCGAGAGGGGTCGGTATCGCCGCCGTCATCGGCGCGTACGCCATCACCACCACGACGTTGAGATCCTTGCCCGCCAAGCCGGTCGCGGCTATGGTCGGGTAATCGGTACCGACCGAGCCCAGGTCGTCATAGCAGATGTAGAGCCAGGGTTGATTGCCGACGGGTGGGAAGGAGGCGTTGCCGTACGGTGGGTTGTACTGGTCGTTGCCCAGGCCGGTCGGACAGGTCCCGGCGCTTTTGAGCACCGAGGCCGGGAGGCCGCCGGCGACCAGCTGGCCGTCGACCACCGACTTGATGTCGGCGTCGTCGAGGTGGGGATTGGAGTCGGTCCCCGCGTCGAAGATCGACCCGTAGCGCGAGCCCTCGCGGACGGCCGACTGGAGGACGTCGGCGTAGTGGATGGCCCGCGTGAGGTCGACCAGGCCGCCGAAGAGCAGGACCAGGACCACCGAGGAGATGGCGAACTCGGCCAGCGACTGGCCGCGCTGACCTCGGCGCAGGCGCGGGGCGTGCACTAGAATCTCCGCCGGGCGGGAGGCCGTTCGAGGGAGACAGTCTTGGTCAACATGCAGGAAGCGATCACCACGGCCCGGCGGCGGCGGCCGTTCACCATCCTGGGCATGGTCCTCGCGCTGATCACCCTCGGGGCCTTTCTCTTCGTCGCCACCCGCGGGACCGGCAGCGCAACCCCGAGCGGTGTCTCTGGCAACACGGGCAACCGCTCGGAGGTAGTGGCCAAGGTCGACATCCCAGCCCGGGCGACCATCACCTCCGACATGCTGACCGTGTCGAAGGTGACCGCCGCCGCCCCGCAGTCGTTCGCCAGCGTCTCCGACATCGCCGGCAAGACCGAGCACTTCCCCTTGATCGACATCAAGGCCGGCCAGCCGCTGCTGGCCAATGAGCTGGTGACCTCCACGACCTCCGTGCCGGGGAGTGGTCCGCAATTCCTCGACATACCTCAGGGCTTTGTCGCCTTGACGATTCCCACCAGCGAAGAGACCGGGGTCGCCGGCTACATACAGCCGGGCGATTATATCGGCATCATCGCGGTGGTCGACAAGGCCGGGGTGACCACGTCGAAGACCGTCTTCAACAACGTTCACGTGATCCGCGTGGGCACCGCGACAACCACGATCGCGCCAGGTCGCACCGGCCCCACCGCGACCGTCAGTTCGGGGACCGGCTCCAGCCTCACGGTGGTGATGAACGAGTGCGACGCGGAGTACGTGACCTGGTTCCTCGCGGCGGCGACCCTGCGCTACACGCTGGAGAACTACCAGGACTACAACCAGGGCGTAGTCAATAACCCCCAGACCGATCCCGCCTGCGCGATCGACAAGGCGACCGGGGTGACCAACGCCGACGTGGCCAAACGCTTCGGTTCCGACGTGGTCCCATGAACCCCGCCGGCGAGATCCTGATCGGCATCTGCCTGGCCGCCGCCATCGCGGTCTTCTTCTGGAGCCTCGACACCGTCCGCCGCGAGCGGGCGACCGCCGACCTTGTCATCTCCCAGTTACCCCGGCGACGTTCCCGGCTCGACCTGCGGGACACCGTCGACCGGGTGATGCAGCCCATCGCCGACCTCCTCAGCGAGCGAAACCGCCGGGCGGGGAAGGTGACGCTCGCTGAGGACCTCGCCAAGGCGGGCCTTCGGCTCACCAGCTCGGAGTACTTGCTGATCCAGATCTCGCTCGCGCTCGGGCTGGGCCTGTTCGGCCTCTGGGTTTTCGGCCTCGGGCCGCCGTTCCTGCTCCTCGGCTGGCTCGGCTTCATCGTGCCCCACTTCTACATGCGACGCCGCCAGGAGGGGCGCCAGCGGGCGTTCAACGACCAGCTGGGGAACATGATCACGCTCCTCTCCAACGCCCTAAAGACCGGCTACTCGCTCGGCCAGGCGATCGAGATCATCGCCAAGAAGGCGCCGCCGCCGGTCTCCGACGAGTTCGAGGTGGTGACCACCTCGATCCACTTCGGCACCTCGGTCGAGGACGCCCTGGCCGCTCTCGTGAAACGCGTGCAGAGCTCCGACCTCGACTTCATCGTGGTGGCCATCCTGCTCCACCGGAAGGTGGGCGGGAACTTGCCCGAGATCCTCGACAACATCGCTGAGACGATCCGCGATCGGCTTCGCATGAAGCGGGAGATGGCGGTCCTGACGGCGCATGCGCGCGGTTCCGCCACCCTTATCAGCGCGCTGCCGATCGTGCTCGGCGTCCTGATGTACCTGATCACGCCCAAGTACTTCGCGCCCATGATTCTGTCCCCGGTGGGCTGGCTCCTGATCGGGATCGCCGGTGCCCTGGTGGTGATGGGCAACCTGCTGATGAACCGGCTGGCCAAGGTCGACACCTAGGTGTTCGACTGGCTTCCCGCGATCCTGGGGCTGATCTTCGCCTCGGCGATCTACTTCTACTTCATCCAGCTTGACAAGCAGGAGGAGGTGGTCTCCGAACTGCCGCCGCAAGATGAGGTCGGCGCGCTGGCGCTGCGCCGGCGGGGTCTTAGCTATCGGCTCGACCGCCTCGGTCGTCGGATCTTCGGCAACCGGGTGTCGATCGACGAGCGGACATCGGTGCAGGTGCGGCTCAACCTCGCCGGCAACCCCGGCCACCTGACACCCGCCGCCTTCGAGGCGATCCGCTACGGCTTAGCCGCCCTCATGGTCGCCCTCGCCCTCGGCTTCGGGCTGCTCATCGGGCAGGCGCTAGTGGCGGCCATCGCCGCGATCGTGGCCGCCGCGCTCGGCTACTGGCTCCCGATGCTGCTCCTGAACCAGCTGGCGGCCGCCCGCCGGACGGCCATCGAGCGCAACCTGCCCGACGCCGTCGACCTGCTCACCCTGGCGGTGGAGGCGGGCCTCAGCCTCGACGCTGGCATGGCCGACATTACCGGTCGGTTCAACAATGCGCTCGGCGATGAGTTCGGCAAGGTCCTCCGCGAGGTGCGACTGGGCCGGCCCCGGATGGCGGCGCTGGAGGACATGGGCCGCCGCTCGGGAGTCGCCGAGCTTCACAACCTGATCCAGGCAATCACCCAGTCGGAGCAGATGGGCATCGGGATCAGCCGCTCCCTCCGGATCCAGGCCACCGAGCTCCGCCGGGTGCGCCGCTCGATGGCGCAGGAGCGAGCCGCCCAAGCGTCCCTGAGGATGATCTTCCCGATGGTCGGCTGCATCTTCCCGACGATCTGGATCATCCTGCTCGGCCCCGCGCTGCTCGGCATCATCAAAGCCTGGCGCTAAAACGGAGCAGGAGGGGGCGGGCCCTTTCCAAAACTTCTCCTCCCGGCGCGACGCAGGAGTCGATTTCGAACAACTCAAGCTGGCCGGCGTATATCCGGCCTACGCGCGGCATCCGGTTCTCCCCCCGATGGCGAGACTTCTTTCCCCTCGGATGCACACCCTCTACCTTCAGGTCGTATTCTCTTCAATAGTCCGGTCAAGGTCGTTGTCAAAGACCCCGAAGGGTTCGAGTCCGCCCTCCGCGAGTTCAGGCGCAAGGTCCAAGAGCAGGGCCTCGTCCGTGAGGTCCGGCGCCGCGCGCAGTACGTGCCGCCGGCCGAGGCGC
>Ga0307372_10002857_pt1 | contig 28178 bp, 31 predicted proteins | sample OX1MG_FD_202533 | JGI IMG/M metagenome (GOLD analysis project Ga0307372, IMG submission 202533) | Soil microbial communities from Risofladan, Vaasa, Finland - OX-1 | ecosystem: Environmental > Terrestrial > Soil > Coastal area > Acid sulfate soil | place: Finland: Risofladan, Vaasa | collected... | reverse complement strand
GGAAGGTTGAACCGGGTGCCGTTGCCTGGGCGGCAATCTGCGCGGCCAACTCAAGGTGCGGCAGTCCCCCGACCGAGAAGATGGGAAGCTTCTGACCCCTCACCAGCGTCGCGAGACCATCCACCGCCGAGACCCCGGTGACTATCGGATCGCGCGGCGGTTCGCGCCTCGCTGGATTGATCGGCCGCCCCGCGACGTTGCGCCATTCGGCGCCCATCACAGGCGGGCCGCCATCGATCGCCTCACCTCGGCCGTTGCAGACGCGTCCCATCCAGCCCTTGCCGATCGGGATCCGAATGGGTTGGCCGGTGAATGCAACCCGTGCACCGTCGGGTCTGATCCCGTCTCCGCCCTCGAACAATTCGATGACAGCGAGATCACGGTCGACCTCGATCACCTGGCCGTGCCTGAGCTCGCCCGAATCAAGACGGACCACCGCCTGCTCGTCCCAGCCCACTCCCTCTACGCCGCGCACGACGAGCAGCGGCCCTTCGACCGAGGACACACCCGAATATTCGAGCGGTATACGTCTCGACTGGATCACCTGATTGCCTCGAGCTGAGCGAGCACGCTGTCGCGAGCCGAATTCGCGGCTTGGATGTCGTCTGGCCCACCGGCCTCCTTGGCTCTCACCAGCTGGCTCATGTCGACCCCCTCGATCAGCGATGCAGGCACCTTGGCCTGGATCAGTTCGAGGCAGAGGTTGTAGACCTGGAGGACCGCGTCCATCAGCGCCGCCTGCTTGGCCGGTTCGCAATGAGCATCATTCGGATTGAGCGCGCTCTGCTGCAGCACGGCCTGCTGGACGAGGTCCGCGGTCAGAAGGACGATCCGTTCCCGATCGGGCAGGGCAGTGGTTCCGACCAGCTCGGCCATCGAGCGGAGGCGGTCGGATTCGCCCAGTAGCGCGATCACCCGCTCCCGGCGCGCGGACCAGAGCGGGTCACCATGCGCGGCTTGCCAGGCGCCGAGTCGCTCGGCGTCCCGGCTGAAAGAGCCGGTCCATCCCACCGCCGGATAGTGCCGCGCGTAGGCGAGGTCGCGATCCAGCGACCAGAGGCTGCGCACGAATCGCGTGGTGTGGGCTGTCACCGGCTCCGTGGTATCGCCGCCCGGTGGCGAGACAGCGCCGATCACAGTCACCGAAGCCTTCGCTCCACCTAACGTCTCCACCGCCCCGGCGCGTTCGTAGAACGCAGCGAGCGCGGACGATAGGGAGGCCGGATACCCCTCCTCGGCAGGAAGCTGTCCGGTGCGTGACGCGAACTCTCGCAGGGCCTCGGCCCAGCGTGACGTCGAGTCCGAGATGACGATCGCGTGATAACCCATGTCGCGGAAGTATTCGGCGACGGTCACGCCCGAGTAGATGCTGGCCTCCCGCGCCATCACCGGCATGTTCGACGTGTTGGCGATGACGATGGTTCGGTCCATCAGCGGACGGCCCGTGCGGGGGTCCACCAAGCGCGGCAGCTCCTCCAGCACATCGGCCATCTCGTTGCCGCGCTCGCCGCAGCCCACGTAGACAATCACGTCCGCGTCGCTCCACTTGGCGATCTGCTGCAACAGCAGCGTCTTGCCCGTGCCGAATCCACCTGGAACACACGCCGAGCTTCCCTTGGCGATCGGATAGAGCAGATCGAGCACTCGCTGGCCGGTCACCAGCGGCGCGGCGGCATGCAGTCTTTCCGCGACCGGCCGAGCCTGCCGAACAGGCCAGTCGTTTAGGAGTCCGACATCTGCCGTTCCCACCGTCGCCAGGCGCTCTTCCGCAGAATGCTCTCCCTCCGTCGCGAGCCAGCTCAGCCTGCCGGCCACCCCTGGTGGCACGAGCAGCCGGTGCTCGATCACCAACGTCTCCTGGATGGTTCCCAGCAGCGCGCCCGGAGTCAGCTCATCGCCGACCGTGGCCCGCGGAATTAAGTGCCATCTCCGCGTCCCGCCCTGCGATAAACGGGCGGTGCCGAGGAAATCCGGAGCGCCATCCAGCCTTTGCATGGTCCCGTCGAACACGCCGCCCAGCAGACCCGGGCCGAGCGCGACGGAGAGCGGCATGCCAAGGGCACTTGCCGTTGCCCCGCGGGCCAGCCCACCGGTGTACGCATAGACCTGCGCGGTGATGACGCCGTCACGAATCGCCACCGCCTCTCCAGGAAGACGGTCGTCGCCGACCTCCACCAGCTCGGCGGTGGCGACGTTCTCAAGGCCGCCGATCTCCACCACTGGACCGTTGACACGCAGCACTTTGCCGGTCTGGACGGTCATCGCCACAGCTCCTCGATTCCGGTGCCAAGCCTGTCGAGACTCTCCTTGGCGATGCTGTCCAGTGACCAGTCGACGTGCCTGTGCTTGCTCGAGGCCGTGACGACGCGGGTACCGCCGGTATCGACGGAAACCTCGGCCCCTGGACCCAGGTGGCGGTGCGCCGAGTCCGCCAGCTCGTGAAGAAGAGAGGGATAGCGCGGATCCGACCGAATCGCGGCCGAAACGGCGGCACGCAGTTCGTCATAAACGGCGCTCTGGGCCGCAAGGATGATGCCGCGAGCGCGACGTCTCGCGGTCGTCCACTCCCGACTGGTGTCAAGTTCGGCGGCCATGTCGCCTTCCTTCTCCGCGTGGTCGATGAGGTCATGCGCGTCGGCCTTGGCTTTGGCCATGATCTGCTGCGCCTGCGTCCGCGCGTCTCCAAGGATTGCGTCCGCCTGTGCATGGGTGGCCGCCAGCTGGTGCTTCTGAACCACCTCTAAGCCGGTCATGGCAGAACCGTGACCAGGAGGTCAGGACGTTCCGTCAATCGATGGCTCAGGGCCGCCGCCGCCTGGGGCGTCAGAACGAGAACCGCAACGTCGGCTGGGAGTGTCTCCCACGCCGCCGCGGCCGCCTCATCCGTGGCCGCGACGTACTGAACAACGCCTGCGATCGCAAGCGACTGGATACGGCGGCCGTCACCAAGCGCCGCGATGCGGGCCATCAGCGATTCAGCAATGCGACCGCGATCACGAGGCCGTAGATCGCAATCCCCTCCGCAAGGCCGACGATGACCATCGCGCGCCCGAATATCTCAGGCTTCTCGCTGATCGCCGCGAGGGCTGCCGCGCCGGTGTAAGCGACGGCGATCGCGGCTCCGATCGATGACCCGGCAACGGCGATCGCGGCTCCGATGGCGGGCGCCCAGTCGCTGCTTGACGTGGCCGCAGTCAGCCGCACTCCGAGCACTTGGTGGCTCGACCCTGCGGCCAGACCAATCAGCAACACGGCCGCGATTCCCAGGAGGACATTGGTGCCGACAGCCACGGCGAGGGCGATGTTGCGGCGACGGCGGAGGCTCCACGTGATCGCCACACTGGCAACGACGATGAACGGTGCGCTGTAGATGACTGGGTTCATGAGGCCTCCTTGATCACCTTCAGATGCCAGGGTTTGAAAGGGCGCCCTTCGCCCGAATAGATGCGAGAGAAGAGTTCGTAGTACTCGAGCCGGAGGGCCTGGATTCCTGCCACCACGAGCTCGAGCGCAAAACCCAGCGCGTTGCCGATGACGAATACCGGTATCGCAGCGATCCAGAGGCCGGTCGCGATCAGTCCTGCCGTGGCCGTCCAGACGAGCGAGCCAATCGCCGCGTGGACCATCCCGAACGCGGCAAGCCTTGCAAACGAAATGGAGTTGGCCCCCAGCCGGATCACCGAGTTGAACAGCTCGACGATCGCCTCCATCCAGCCCGTCACGCCGCCACCGGCCTCGACCAGGTAACCGATGAACAGCAGGGTCAGCCCCACGGCGATCGGCAGCATGGCCCCGATCAGGATGATCGGATTGTGCGCCCACCAACCAAGGACCACCCCGCCGACGCCGGCGAATAGGAGGGCGCCAGCGATCCCCGAATTCGAGTAGAGCGCATCTCTCGCCCCGCCCTCGCGCCAGCGGTTCACAGTGCCGATCGCGTAGCTGATGGCGAGCAGGACCGCTCCGACAAGGACTCCAGCCACCAGCAGCTCGAGTGGATTCTGCAGGGGGCGCAGCCAGAGGACCGGAACCAGGCCGGTTGGTCCGAAGAACTCGCCATAGGCGAGACCGAATGCGGTGGCCACCAGACCGCCGGCGAAAGGCAGCGCCCAGTTTGGTTTGAGAGCCGCCCACCTTCGATTGTGGCTGAACCTCAAGTAGAGCCCGGCCCCGGCGAGCAAGAGCCCGTGTCCCGCGTCGGCGAACATCATCCCGAACATCAGGACGAAGGACACAGCGGTGAACGGCGTCGGGTCGATGTCGGGATACCGAACGGTCCCATAGATCTCGACCAGTGGACGGAACGGCTCGGCCGCTTTCGGCGTCCGCAGCAGCGTTGGTGGCTCGGCAAAGGGACGCCTCGGGAGTTCTACCACCCCGCCGCCATAAGGCTCCAAGCGAACGCGAAGCTCTTCGACTTCAGCCCGAGGGCACCATCCAACAAGCACGACGAACGAACCGCGCTTGGCCGCCGCGCGCGCCCGGCGGTCGAGTTCAACTTCACCCGCAAGCAGATCCGCGCGATGCTGGGCCTCCAGCTCGGCCACCTTGCGGACCTCTGCGGCCAGCAAGGTCTCTGACTCCAGAACCCCTGCGGCGCGCAGCCGGCGCAAAGCCTCCAACATCTCGCTCGAATCGCCTTGCGACGACGTTTCGAGCTCGACCGCACCGGCATCGGCCAATTCGACCAGCAGGCCGCGCGTTTGGTCCGCGGGTCCCACCACGGCGATTCGGCTCATCGGCACGGTCTCGACCGAACTACGCGACGGCATCGAACGCCTCCTTGGCCTGAGGCCCTCGCGCGGCCGCGGCCAGCGCAGCCCTCGTCAGCCAGGCGTCATAACCGAGCAGCCCGGCGACACCCACGACCGCGGACGGCTCGAAGCGTGATCGCGCCTCCATCTCGGCCGCGTCCTTCCTCACCCGCGACCACCAATGCGCCTCCGCCAACCAAAGGTCCGAAGGCTGGTCGACTCCGTCCAGCACCCAGCTCAGCTGACGCGGCATCATCGCTCTGAGTTCGTGCGGGGAGGCGGCGTGCTGCCAGCCGGAGGGGAGCCCATAGAAACGGAGGGAATCCGGCGGAAGGTCCAAATCCGACGACGCGAAGCTCACGCGTGCGGCAAGGAGCGCGGCGGCGGTCGCCGCCCAGATTTGCGCGCCCGGAACCGAGCCCGCGACCCACGCCGCCCACCTGAGCCGCAGCACCAGCACCATCCCTCCCGGCTCAGAGGTTCCCGGGTCGCCCCAGCGCGATTGCGCCAGCGCATCTCGCACCGCGTCCGCAGTCGTTGCTTCGGAAATCGCCGGCCATACGGAGGTCATGCGACCGAGCTGGTAGGGAGGTGGATGACCTTCTCCAGACAGGTAAGCCAGCCGCTCTTCAATGTTCGCGATCTCGAACCAGACGATCAGCGGTTGCAATACGGCAGAGCCGCCGGGTGGCAGCCAGCCGGCCAGGAGGCGCAGGTGCCAGAGAGCGGTCGCCGCAATGTGTCGCTGGGCGGCCTGAAGCGACGAGCCGGCATCGAGGTCGGCACCGTAAGCAGAGTCCTTCAGAAGTTGTAGGGCAGGACTCAGGCCATCACTTTTCGCAAGCGCTGCGGCGCGGGCGCTCCCGAGGCGGCGGTTGCCGAGCAGCCTGGCGCGAACGCTAGCCGCCACCCATGACGCGGGCATGCCCCTCCTCCGGCCGAGCAGCGGTGTCTGCGAAGACATCGGCGAGAGCCTCTTCGACGATGCCAGGCATGCGCGAGCGGGCGCGATCACGCAGTTCTGCCGCCTGGCGATCAGCCTCGGTGACCACCTCACTCATGCGGCTCTCGCGGTCCTGGATGCGGACTGCGGCTCGGGTTGCGCGCAGGTCGGGCAGCCGGGAGCGCGCCGCTTGGATCGTGTGCTCGGCTTCAGTGCGGGCTTCGGCGATGATCTTGGCCGCAGCCGTTTCGGCTTCTCGAACTACTGCCTGACACTCAATCTCGATCGCGCCCAGCGCTGAAGTCAGTTCGCGCAGTTCGTCGTCAACGCGAGCCTCGAGGTCCTCGGGAACGGCGACCTGGCCACTGACTGGCCCGGGCGGCGCCCACACACGCCGGAATCGAAGCAGAAAGTCCTCGAGCAAAGGCATGGTCTATTGAATTGTCTCCGTTGGCATTGTGGGCCCCTTTCCCGAGGCCCGCCCAAGGCCGATCGACGCTTCTTTGACGGGATTCAGGGCGGTGAGCCGAGGATTACGCTTGGGCGGCCATCCGGCACTGGCCGCACCCGCGCGATCAGCGCACCTTCCATGCTCGTTGCTCGTGCCTCTCATTCAAGCGGTCGGGAAGTCGATGACGAGTCGCAAAGGCGAATTCATTTCTGTGATGGACGGGCAGACGTCACCCCTGAGGCCGATTCCGATCGAGACGACCGCCTCATAGTCGCCGGTGACCCGCACCTCTTTGAGGACTGGGTACCCGGGCTTGAGCTCCCGGCCCGACGGGTAGGAGTCATTGGTCCAGTCAAGGTCCGAGATCTTCAGCAGAACGCCGTAATTGCCGTCCACAGTCACCGGCCTGCTGCTTGCATCCTCGATGAAGGTGGTACCTCCGCCGGGACTAACCGGGTTGGGCATCAACTGGTAGCTGGGCAGGCCGACGTTGGTGAATTCGACAACCAGCCGGTCGTAGGGGCCGTGGGTCCCAACCCGCACGTCAGTGATCGCCGGTCGCACGGTGTTGGCAAAGCTCGCTCCGCCATGCAATGGCCAGCAAGCCAGTGCGGTTGGAGACGGGCTTTGAAGAACGCCTGAGCTCGACGAAGGACTCGGCGACGGAGAAGAGCTGGCTGCAGTCCCGGATGGCGAAGTAAGCGCGCCCGTCTGGGGCGGGGAAGTTGGACCGCATGCCGACAGGAGAACCACCAGGGCAACCCAGACAATCCTCTTCATGGCGGCAGCTCCGACGGTCTGATCACAGGCCCACCCTGCGTCAAAGGCTGCGCTTGTTGCGCTTGGTCGCCTTCGCGGTGGAACCAACCCCGCTCTCGTGGCCGGTGAACGCACCGATGGGTTGCCAGGACCGCGAGGCGCGATTCTTGGCCGGCTTTTGCTCGTACTCGCGTCCTTCGGTTCGCTGCTTTGGATTCTTCATCTCTTAAAACCTCCGTGCTCAGCCGCCGTCAGCAATCCTCGGATCCGCTCCGCGGTTTCTCCCGGCGTCTCGTACATCGGCAGGTGGAGCTCGCCCTTCACCTTGCTGGCGTAACGCTGTGGCAGCCGCCGGAGAAGCTCGGAACGCGGTTCGTCGGGACCGGCGACGAAGACCCGGTTGATGAACGAGTCGTCGGCAACCTCGAGCCACCGGATCAGTGCATCGAGGTTCTGACTCGCGTGCTCTTCTTCCTTGTGCTGCCAGTTCAAGGCAGAAGCTCCGCCCTCTCGCTGCACGTGTATCTCCCGGCCGGTCGTCTCGAGCACCTCTTCGACGTGGTCGAGAACCACGCTATAGGCTCGCGCCTTCTCCTTATCGACCAGCAGCACGAGGGCCGGCGAGTGAACCTCGAGCTGATAACGAAGTGGGTCGAGATGGAGCCGCTCGCGCACCCATAAGCCCAGATCCGTCTCACCGTGGAACCGCCAGCATTCGAGCAGACCCGCGGGAGCGCAGCTGAAAAGAACTAGCGAAACCTCCCGTGGCGGTCGCTCCATCTCCAGGTATGCGAGGACGTCGGGGAGATCGCGGCGGAGTGCTGCCAACTCAGCTGCGCTCAGACTCGTCTCCTGGGTATGCGCAAGCTCGGCGAAAACTCTCGCGTGGAAGCCGGCCTCATAGCCCGATCCAGTCGAGCCCGGAAGGTAAGCGGTGAGAGCAAGCTCGGGGTAGCTGGCCGACTCGAGGTTGGCGAACGGATCGCCGAGCCCCGCCACCGGCCGGGTTGGTGGATGGCCGACGACGGGCGGGGTCGCGGGCGTTTTGCTCATGGATGCGATGTGACCTCCTCCTTCAGCTTCCGAACGTCTCGATCAAGAAGGTCGAGCGTGCTGTCGACCACTGCTATCAGGTCATGTCCCGAGCCGTGTGCACGGACTGCGGGAAGATCTGACGCCACCCCGCGGACGGTGAGGTCAACGACGTGGATCGGCGTCTGGCTGCGGCGCGAGTCGGTGGCGAACTCAACCTCGCCCTCAGTCAGCACGTCGAAGTGCCGCCCCAACTGCTCAAGCTTGCGCCGCGCGTAAGCCTGAACCCGCCGTGGCGTGCTACCCGTCCGATCTGTTACGAGCACCTTCATTGCGGCTTAATCGTGCTCGTCAGCGGCAGGGGGGATCAGGGCCGAAAGGCCCGCGCAATCAGTGCCGGTTGTCGCGCGGGCCTTCCCCAACGATCGCGTCGAGGGCGGCCTGAAGCGACTGCGTGGGCCTGAAACTGGTGTTGATCGGGGTCGCCGACGGCCACGAGTGAGCTTCGACTGCCATGTTGGCGGCCACCTGTGGCGTCGCCTCCGAGAGGCCTGCACCGGCTCTCAGCCGCCCGGCGATCCGTTTCATCGCCAGATGCGGCGGCGCGACGCACTCGAGTTCGACGATGTCACTGGCCGTGGCGTCCGCGAGGTCGTGTGCGGCCTGCCTCTTGGTGGCATCCGTCCACGAGCCGTCGAGGATGACCGATTCGCCCATTCGCAACGCGACCCGAGCCCGGCGCAGCAATGTTCGGTAGACGCGCGCCACGTTTCCAGGACTGTAGGCGCCCCGCCCAAAGCCGGCCGGTCCGTCCAGCGATCCGCCCACGGTACGCAGCTCCTTCCGGACCTCGTCGGTGCTTAACATCGCGAAACCCAACCGGTCGGCGATGGCCGCAGCGAGAGTGGACTTACCAGTACCCGGCAGCCCACCCACGAGTATCAGCCGCACTCGTCCTCGGTCGAGGTGGGTGTGGGCGATTTTCAGGAGATGCTTCGCCTCGGCGGCGGCAGGCCCGACATCCTGCGCGTAACGAAGGCATGCGACCTTCGAACGCACCTGAGCCCGGTAGGCAATGTAGTGCTCCGCCAGTGACCGCGGATGGCTCTCAACTGAGAACTCGACGTACCAGTCCAAGAACTTACGGCCGAGATCCGGTGCGCCCAGGCGCTCAAGGTCCATCGCGAGGAAGGTCACGTCCGCCAGGACGTCGCCGTACCTCAGGCGGTCGTCGAACTCGATGCAGTCGAGGATGCGGGGGCCATCGTCGAGCAGAAATATGTCGTCCGCCTTGAGGTCTCCATGGCCATCCACCACCAAGCCGTCGCGCATGCGCTGCCGGAAAAGATCGCGGCGGCCGTCGAGGTACCGGCGGGCCAGCGCTTCGACACGGGCAAACTCGGTCGGGTCGAGAACTGGTCCCACAAACGGCGCCATCTCTCGGAAGTTCGCGTCCCAGTTGGCGCGGACGGTTGCCGGCGAGGCGGCGGCAGCGATCGGAGCCGAAGTTTCACAGGCGGCGTGGAAAGCTGCCGCCGCACGAGCCACGGCTCGCAAGCCATCCTGCACGGGCAATCCTCGTCCAACCAGGGTCGCGAGTCGGCGGTCGGCAGGCATGCGACGCATGACCACGAGGTGGTCGCAAGGCGTGCCGTCCGCGGAGCCGACATCGGCCACTCCAAGATAGACATCCGGTGTGAGGCGCCGGTTGAGCGCCACCTCACGGTGGCACGCTCGCTCGCGGGCCTCCCGTGTCGAGAAGTCCAGGAATCCGAACTTGACCGGCTTCTTGAGCTTGTATGCTCGATCCCCGACCAGGATCACGGTGGAGATGTGTGTTTCAACGATCTCTGCCCGGTTCAAGGAAGCCACGTCAACCCACATGTTGGCGGGTCGAATCAGCAGCGCACCGATACGAAGACCCTACCCATCCGGGACCTTCGCCCCTACCACTTCGAAGCATCCAAGCCCATCCTGAAGCCATCACTCGGACTGGAGGTAAGACGATGGCTAGAACGGCATTTGACGCGCTCATGGAGATCGACCAACCGGTGTTCGGGCTAACGCGCCGGCGAGGTCCATGGGGGCGGCGACGCTGGCACGACTGGCTAACCGAAGGTGCTTTCGTGCCGACCTCGGACGTGTTCGCGAGGAACGGGGACCTCGTGATCCGGGTTGACCTTCCTGGGATCGACCCCGCCAAGGACGTGACGATCACCCTCGAAGAGGGCGAACTCACCGTCAAGGGAGAGCGCAGGGAGGACAAAGAGGTCAAGGACAAGGGCTACTACTGGCACGAGTCCTCGTACGGCTCCTTCGAACGCCACCTTCAGGTTCCCGCGCAAACCAAGGAATCGGACATCAAAGCTGAATATCGCGACGGCGTGCTCGAGATCGTCGTGCCGAAGGCTGCGGCCCCGGCCCCGGCTTCGACCGCCAAGCAGATTCCGATCAAAACCGTGGAGCCGGCCAAGTAAAAGGACACCCGATCGATGCTTAGGAGGTTGGAGATGCGTCAAGACAAGGACATTCAGACGGAAGTGATGCGGGAGTTGGAGTGGGAGCCCAGCGTCGATGCGGCCGCCATCGGGGTTGCGGCCAGCGACGGAGCGATCACCCTCACCGGCCATGTCGGAAGCTACGCCGAGAAGATCGCGGCGACGAAAGCGGCGAGGCGCGTGTATGGGGTTCGGGCGGTTGCGGACGAGCTCGCGGTCGAACTTCCCACCGAGAACCTACACGACGACACCGATATCGCCGAGACGATCTCCAGGCTGCTCGAATGGAACGTCACGATTCCCAAGCGAGCGGTGACGGCCAAGGTGAGCAACGGGTTTGTCACGCTGGACGGCAAGGTCGACTGGGAGTACCAATCGATCGCAGCGACAAAGCTCGTACGAAACCTGACCGGGGTCCGAGGTGTCACCAACCTAGTCACGGTCAGGCCCAAGGTGCATGACAAGGAGGTCAAGTCGGGGATCGCCGCCGCGCTCCACCGGCAGGCTCAGCTAGACGCACGCCGGATCTGGCTCGAGACGTCGGACGGTACGGTAACGCTCCAGGGCCAGGTCAGTTCTTGGAGTGAGTCCGAGACTGCGCGCAAGGCCGCAGCCGCCGCGCCGGGTGTGAGAAAGGTCGAGAACCACCTCCAGATCGTGGCGTAGGCGAACGATGAGGGCCCGGCGCGCCTATGGTTCGCGCGCCGGGCGCCCCGCGGAAAGAGGGGACACGAAGCCCGCGACGGCGGGGACGATTGGCCCTGGAGGGGACGCGAGTTGGGAGTAACGATGTTGCCATGCATTGGTGGTTTCAAGATGGATTGCCCGTCTGGATCGGGTTCTTCTTCGCCTTGGCGTTGGGCTTGGCGATAGGCCTCACAGTCGCCATCGCCACGCGGATGCGGCCACGCCAGCCCAGGTAGGGCGCGACCGGTTCATCGACTTCGTCCGGGTGGCCGACGTTGTTGTCGTGGTGGTCGGCCCCTGGCTGGTGGTCATCCCGGCCATGTCCGGCGGAATTGTCAGCGGTCAGCTGCTCTATACGGTCGATCCACGTTGGTGGCCCATCACGTGGGTGTTCGAGGTGCTGCCCCTCTTCTTCTTTGTGGGCGGCTTCGCCAACTACGTCTCATATCACGCGCAGACCGACGCCGGCAGGCGGCGGCATAGCTTCCACGCGCGGCGGTTCAACCGGCTCCTGCGGCCCACACTCGTGTTTCTTGGTCTGTGGGTTGCGATCGAAGCATTGCTCCACATCGATCGCCGGCCGTGCGGCCGAGCACGATGAGCTCCTGCGTTCGGCTGAAGTCGTCGATAGACAAGGTCGCCGACGAGCGAAGTCGCAGCAGTGCGACTGGGACGCGGCCACGCAACAATTCGAGGGCCCTCGTGGTCTGATTCGCCGCGACAAAGGTGACCGCGCGCAGTATCGAGTCGCGCACGTCCGTGGGTGAGCCGACAAACCCGTCGGCGAGCACATCGACGGCAATGATTCCGTCGACCCCGTGCTCCACCGCCGACTCAAGGTCGCAGTTCCCAGCCAGGCCCCCATCGAAGTATCGGGAACAGTCCCGGCAGGGCCGCCGAAGCCATAATGGCTGGCAGCGCGGGCCCCTCGCGTACCACCGTCCGCTGTTCGTTCTCGGCGTCGGTCATGGTTATCCGGATCGGGATGCCCGCGTGCTCAAGCCGAGCGCCGGCGGGTAGCCCAACTACGGCTCATCTCGGTACTGGCGCCGACCAGTCTTGGGATCCTCGTAGACCCGCGTGAGCTTACCCGAAGTCGGATCCTTGAAGACCTCCGCCGTGGGCCTAAATGAGCCGTACTTGTCGCCGCGGTAGCGGCGGTCCCAGGCGAAGTATCCCGCGACGGAGAAAACGATCACCAGACCGAGGATGACCAGGTCCACCCAAATGGTCACGCGATGGTTCGCTCAACGACCACAGCGGTGCCATAGGCAACGACCTCGGTCATGGACTTGCCCAGCTCAGAAGAGTCGAATCGCATCATGACGACTGCGTTTCCTCCCCCAGCTCGAGCGTTCTCCACCATGCGGTCGATCGCGTTGCGGCGGGTGTCCTCAACCAGCCGGGTGTATTCGACGATCTCTCCTCCACCCAGCGATCGCAGGCCAGCTATGATATTCCCGCCCAGGCCCCGACTGCGCACCACGACGCCATAGACGTGACCCAAGACCTGCTTGACTTCATATCCGATCGGACGCTCGGTCGTGGTCACGAGGACTGGCGACTCGGAGTTTGATTGCGACATGCGCTGCTGGAACCTCCGTTCTGATCGGCGGTTGCACGATGGCTGGTGCACTACGCACCTTGCATACCGGCCCTGGTTCGCACGATGGTTCCACCTCTGAGCCGGCACCGGGTAGCATAGCTTGGCCTCGATGAGTCTGAAGCGGCCGATGAAGAGGAGTTCGATGGTCTCGTGATTCCTGGGGCTGGTAGGTAATTCATTGATCGACGTGGCGGAACCGCGCGTGAGCAGCCAGACCCCTGGCGGTGAGTTCGCATCCACGATCGACGATCAGGCGCAGCAGTCAGACGCCCGAAGGCTCACAAGCGCGATCACCATATCGCGGGTCAGGTGGGTATTCGTGCCGCTGGCTTTGATCATCGCCCTCGTGAATAAGCCCGCGCCGCACCACCTCGGGGCGTATCTCGTGGCGATTCTGATTCTGTGCACCTACAACCTCGGCCTGACATTGCATTCTCGCCTGCCTCCGCGCATGGTCCAGCCTCTGATCGCGGTTGCCATGACCGGAGACGTCCTGGCCGCGACCGGAGCGATGCTTGATTTCGCCCACGACCCCCTGGACGTCCACTGGGCATTGCTGATGCTGCTGGGTCCGGCCACGGCCGTCCTCTATGGATGGCGCGGTGTCGTCACGTTTGGGCCGATGATGCTGGCTGGGTTCTTGGTGGCGACGCTGGTTGGCGGCCAGTTCACGGTGCCCAACGGGACCGTCCGGTTTCTGCAGAAGTTGATCGAAGTGATCGGGGTGACAGTGTTCGTTGGGGCCCTGGTGGCACAGAATCGGGGACAACGGCGCCGAGCGGAAACCGAGCGGCAGAATGCAGAATCCTCACATCGGAGGGCCGTCGAAGCGCAGCGGCTCCTGGCGACCGCCAATGAGCAGTTGAGGCGGATAAGCGAACTCGAGGCGGAGGGTCTGTCCAACGTCAGCCACGAGTTTCGGACCGCGTTGACGGGGATCCAGGGGTTCAGCGAGGTGTTGCGCGACGAAGAGGTCACCCCCGCCGAGGTGAAGGAGTACGCGCAGGAAATCAATGCTGACGCTCTCAGGCTCAACCGTCTGATCACCAACATGCTCGATCTTGACCGATTGCAGTCGAACCGAGCAACCTTGAACCTGGACCTCATCGATATCAACCAGATCCTTCGGGCGGCGGCCCAGCGCGGCGCCGCGGCGGTGCCTGGTCACGATTTCGTCCTCGAACTCGACAACAGCTTGCCGGCCATCACGGCTGACTTCGATCGAATAACTCAGGTGGTGGCCAACCTCGTCTCCAACGCGATGAAGTATTCGCCCGCCGGAAGCAAAATACAGATACAGAGCCGGCTTGGCAATGCGAGCGTGCGGGCAACGGTCAGAGACCAAGGTGTCGGTATCAAGTCGGCCGATTTGGAGCGAGTGTTCTCCAGGTATGAGCGGGTCGAAGCCGGGCCTTCCCAAAAGGTTGTCGGAACGGGCCTGGGGTTAGCGATCACTCGCGAGATCCTCAACTTGCATCATGGCCGGATCTGGGTTGAGAGCGGGGTGGGCGCTGGCTCAACCTTTCATTTCGAACTACCCCTCAAGTGAACTGAGGGCGATCGGGCGTCGTGGCTGACTTCCAGCACGGTATGGCGCCCGCGGTTGTCATCACCCACCTCGCTGCGTAGAACGGGCCAATCGGAGGAGGACCCCTCCCGGTATTGGCGAGCATTGGCCGAGCCCCGGCCGTTGGAATTCCGGATCGGTCGCCAACTTGGTTTCGAGAGTCGTACCCGTCCAGAAGGACGTGGTCCCAAGCCAAACCCTTGGCTCCCCCATGTACGGCTAGCACTGGCGCCTCCCTCCAGCAGCCCTTGCGGCGTACCACCGGCACTTCGGGATGCCAGGCGAACCGGGCCGCCCGCCGCGCCATCCCCTGATGCGCATCTTGCCTCCACCGCCCCGAAGGCTCCATTTGCCATCCCGCGCGCGGGTCTGGCGCCCCCCGCGAGAACCTTGCTGGATCGCCCCTCTGACCGCCCCCCGCGAGTTCGCGCGTGTTTCCAACCCCCCCATTTGTGGTGGCATAAATCGATAGCGTGAACGGCAAGATTTAGAGGTCTGATGCCTTATGCGGATGTATGGGCATTGCTCTGCGGGCGATGCGTCACTCGCTGCAGAAAAGCGCGAGAGCCCTCGTTCTGCCCCGACATGACCATCGTGGAACTGGCTTTTGATCGAGTATCCTGCGGTTCAGTCGCGAGTGCCGGCCGGGCCTGAGCAAGGAGGCGCGAAGTGGGGTTGAGGCGGCTATCGGCCAATTGGCCCAAAGCCCAGCCGCGTGGCGCCAATAGGCGCTGGTGGACATCCATCGCCACCCTGTTTCCGGCTCTGACTCTGGTGGCGGTCGGATTGGCGCCGACCCCGGTCGCTGCCGGTGCCGGAGTGGCGGTAGCGGTGCAGGATGCGGCGGCCCAGTTCAACGTCCCTTACCCCGTGCTCATGGCCTGGGCTTATACCCAGACCCAGCTTGCGGTGCCCAACCAGCCCACGATCGCCGGGGGCGAGGGATTGATGGCGCTCACTCCCACCCAGGTCGAGGCCGGTGCCGCCCTGACCGGCGCCGATCCCGCGCTGGTACGGACCGATGTCGCGGCGGGCGCCCGGGCAGCGGCCGCCGACCTGGCCCATGCCCAGGGCAGCGGACCTCTGGCGAGCGGGAATTGGCGATCAGCCCTGAGCACTCTGGCTGGCCCCCTAGTCACCCAGGAGATAGCCTCATACGTGGCATCGGGATTCAGCCTCACCCTCCGGAGCGGCGAGCCGGTCGTTCTCCCGCCCCAGCCCATGGGGGCCCAACCGAGGTTCGCAGTCCCGGCCAACACCGACTATGGGCCCGCGATTTGGTATCCCGCCAACCCGTCCAACTACTCGGTCGCCAATCGCCCCCTCAGCGACCCCATCGACATGATCGTGGTCCACGTCGTGCAAGGATCCTGCGCCGCCGCCGCTCAGGTGTTCCAAAGGTCGGGCTACGCCGCCTCCGCCCACTACATCGTCTGCGACAACGGGACCGTCTATCAGTCGGTCCGCGAAAAGGACATCGCCTGGCATGCCGGGAACTGGGCGTACAACGTCCGATCGATCGGAATTGAGAACGAGGGATACGTCGGGAGCGCCTTCCCGGACAGCCTCTACAGGGCGTCCGCCAAGGTCGCAGCTCACGTCTGCGAGACCTACGGCGTGCCGCTCGACCGCAACCACGTGATCGGTCACAATCAGGTGCCCGACCCCAATCACCCGGGGCTCTTTGGTGGCATCGACCACCACACCGACCCCGGACCGACTTGGAATTGGGGTGCCTACCTGGGCTACGCGCAGCAGGACGCCGCCCAGGACACCTCTCCCGCGCGTCCCGTCTTCCAGGCCACCGCGACGGCGACAGACGGCTCGGCATCGATCGCCTGGTCAGCGGCGCCCGCGTGCGCGATACCCATCACTGGGTACGTCGTCACCGTCCAGCCCGGAGGCCGGACCGTGAACCTGCCCCCCACGGCAACCTTCGCCACCGTGAGCGGGTTGACCGATGGCGTCTCCTACACGCTGAGCGTCACCGCGCAAAACCGATTTGGTAGTTCGGTACTCGTCGCCGCCCCATCCGTGACGCCGCTCCCGATCGTTAGAACCCAGGCCGAGCCCTTCCACCCCATGACCCCGCAGCGCATCTTCGACACCAGGACGGGGAGCGGGTTTGGCATCAACAACCGGATTGGCCCCGGCCAGTCGATGACCGTCCAAGTCGCCGGCGCCCACGGTGTCCCCAGTAACGCGACCGCGGCGGTGCTCAACGTGGGAGTCACAGACGCGACCGGCGCAGCCTCGGATTTCGTGCTCCTGTATCCATCCGATCAGGCCCGGCCCAACGCCTCCACCATCAACTTCCTGGCCGGCGCGACCGTCGCCAACCTGACCCAGGTGGCGCTCAGTGCCACCGGCCATGTGACCGTGTACAACTCCGTCGGTTGGGTCGACGTGTTCCTCGATCTGAGCGGATACTACGGCGCCTCATCGGGCCCTGGTCTGGGCCTCTACAACTCGCTCCCCATTCCGGTTCGAGTCCTGGATACCCGTACCAACCTGGGCGGGCACCCGGGCCCGCTTCAGGGCGGGGACACCCTGTCCGTCCGGGTGGCCGGAGTCCAGGGGGTCCCGGCCGACGCCGAGTCGGTGGTGCTAAACCTGACCGAGGTGGGCGGGACTGCCGCCAGTTTCCTCGCCACCTGGCCGGACCAGACAACCTACCCGGGCGTCTCCAACCTGAATTTCTCCGCCGGCCGCGCACAGGCCAACCGGGTCATCGTCAAGATCGGGAGCGACGGGGATATCACCATCACCAATTCGGTCGGTAGCGCGGGGGTGCTGGTCGACCTCGCGGGCTGGTTCACGGGCGGCACTGCCGGGGACACCACCGGCCAACTCTTTTCCGCCCAGACGCCCACCAGGATCTTCGACAGCCGCATTGGCCAGGGCCACTCGGGACCGATCGGGCCGGGCCAGTTCGTCCCGGTCACCGCGCCGGCTGGCGTCACCGGCTCGCTCTCCGCCAACGTGACGGTGCTCGACGGATCGACCAACAGCTACCTGGGCGTCTACCCCACCAGCGGCGCCTCTGGCACCTCGGACATCAATTTCCTGGCCGAGGAGATTCTTGCCAACCTGGTCGTCACCCGAATCAGCGGCGGTGCCTTCGTCATCTACAACTCGGTGGGATCCGCGGACGTCCTCATCGACGTCAACGGCGAATACAGCTGACCAGGGCCGATGTCGCCGCTCCGGCGGCGATTTTCCGCCGCGGGCCAGTGGTCGGCCGGCTGATACTCTCGCGGTGACGTTGGGGCCGCGTTCGATCGGCCAAGGGGCAGCGCCGTTACAGCCGAGGTGGTCGCCGTCTCTTGGGGTCCGCTGGCGGACACCTGTGTTCAATCCTCCCGAACCGCAATCCGCCAGCAGCCGCCCAGGGCCACCGCAACCCGGCGCCGTTAAGGCCGGGGTCAGCGTTTCGGCGGGGCGTCCTTGGTGGAGGTGGCGGGGAATTCACTCCTCTCGTATGGCTTGGCGCCCTTCCCCACTTGGAAGAGCAACCGTTCGTCAAGAGGCGGCTTTGGTACGGGGCGCGGCGTCTCTGCGGGGCGCTTGGGGTCCTCGCTCACAGGTTGATGATAACCCGGTTAGGCAAGCCCCGCCCCTTTCCCGAGCAGCACCAAGAGACCGAGAACGGCGGCCACGGACAATGAGATATTAAGGAGCCGACCCTTGTTGCGGACCTTGGGCTCATTGATTTCAAACGCGCGGAGGACCGCTCCCAGGGCTTGCCACTTCATGGCGTTCGCATTGAGGTCCGCGTATTCAACCATGATCTCCGGGCGAGGCGCATCCTCGTATTGGCCGACCAGGAACGCTGCGAGGGCAGGGGCCAGAGCCACAGCAAGGCCGACCGCGATCAGGACCTTGGGCCATCCGGTGAGGGGCGCGGCGGCAAAGGCTGCGATAGCAACGACAATCGCCCCGATGACAACGCCGAGTTTCTGGTCAAGGGAGTCGATCTGCTTGAGCTGATCTGCCAACTTCGCCGCAGCGACGTCGTACGCCTGCTCGGCTCCTGGCGGCGGAGGAAGTTGGATAGCCATCAGAGTCCGGCTTCTGACGAGCCAGCTGCCTCGGCCTCGGTCTGATCGCCCGACTCCTCGCCCAACATATCCACGTCAGACGGCGGCCGCCGTTGCCCCAGCATCCACGGCATCACTCAAGCTCTCCCGCCTCGTCGTCCACGATCGGCAGCCCATGCGACCGGACAGGCGTGATCGGCAATCACGCCCGGCTGACCGGAGGCGGGAGGGAGGAGTGGATATCACCGGGGCTCCCGCGATGGCAGAGCAAACCACAGATGGGGGCCCAGCGCTGCCGCGACGGTGGCCGGGTGGTCAACGTCTGCACCGCGATTGCGACCGCGGTCAACGCCGACGGGCAGCGCGAGATCTTGGGCGTCGACGTATTCACCGCCGAGGACGGTGCGGCCGAGTCGGATTCGTCAACTGCCTGCCTATTGCTCCTTCCGAACGCCTTTGAACGGGGTGCCATCGGCCTTGTTGTCCATGAATCGACCTGAATCTGCGTCTCGCTTGACCCACTCTCCGGTCTTGGGGTTCAGGACCTGGCTGCGGTCCTTAACCTCGCCCTTGCGGTAATCCTCGCCGGTGTTCTTTGCCATCGAGCACGCCCTCCGTGGTGGTTCCAGATACGAACAGCGACCGAGCCCAACTGTAGCGAACGCATGTTCTTGAAGCAAGTCCCCTCCAACACCGGGAAGGGACGATTGGCTTATGGAGCGGCGTCCAGCAGCTCCTCGATCGCAGCAGAGGCATCCTTCTGCATGTCGGGCAAGAAGTGGGAGGGGAGTACACGCGCAACGTGAACTCCGACTGCTTGTAGTCACCCCTCAGGAGGTCCGCCACCGACCAGATGAAGGCGGCGTGGCTCCTGATGGCCGTCTCCGTCAACCTGGCAGCCTCAACTCAAGGCGACAGAGCAACCACCCTGAAGGCAGGACGGGTGCTCTCCGCCAGCCTCGCTATCACCATTGCCTTCGCTGGTGTCCGTGGCGGTTACCGTCAGGGTTACCGTCAAACCGGCAGACCTCCCAGTCACCACGTCACATAACATGAGGGCGATAGGGGTAGGTCTGAGTTCAATTCGGGTTGGTGGGCCGGGGGGAGTCGAACCCTCACAGCTTTCGCGGCGCCGTTACAGTTGCCGGCAGGCGAGAATGTGCGCGTGGTCGCGGCGGCCGGTCGGGTTAAGCGGTGAGATCCAAGGTGGGGCGCTACCGGGTGGCCGGGTTCCGGTCGCCAGCGCTAGTAGGAGGGATGGATGGTGGCGATCAACGCCCAAGGGCCCGATACGATCACGTCAGCCGCCGCCGATGCAAAGCGGATCCCCGACCTGGAATCCAGGGTTCGCGTTGCTGCGGGGCAGACCCACCCTCTGGTCGGCCGCAACGATGCCAACCTTGCCGGCGCCATCGAGCTCGTCCGCCGCTCGATCGTCCAGGGAGTGCAGCTGCTGGTGCTTCCCGAACTGGGCAACAGCGGCTACGTGATGAATTCCCGACAGGAGGCCTTCGCACTCTCCGAGCCAATTCCGGACGGGCCCACCTGCCAGGCCATCCTGAATGAGCTCCGGGGCACCGAGCTCTACGTGTGCGTGGGGATCTGCGAGAGGTCCGGCGAGGTCCTCTACAACGCCGCCGCCCTACTCGGTCCCGACGGCTACGTGGGCACCTACCGAAAAGTCCACCTGTGGGACGAGGAGAAGTATTTCTTCGAGCCGGGGGACCTGGGATTTCCGGTTTTCAAGCTCCCCTTCGGCCGGGTGGGAGTGATGATCTGCTACGACGGCTGGTTTCCGGAGTCTTCCCGAATCCTGAAACTGGAGGGCGCCGACATAATCTGCGACCCCACCTGCTGGGTGCTGGTGCCAGGCTTGATCGAAGCCCAGAACCCACTTTCGGCGCAGGTGCACATGGCCCTGGCCCACATGAACAACCTGTTCATCATCTGCGCCGACCGCTGCGGAGTCGAGCGCGGCTGCACCTTCATCGGCAACAGCTGCGTGGCCGGTCCGTCCGGATTCGTGGCCGGCCCCGCCTCCTTCGACCTCCCCGAGATGTTGGTCGCCGATATCAATCTGGGCGCCGCCCGACGGCACCACTGGACGGCGATGGCAGACCCCATTGCCGACCGGCGGGTTGACGTCTATGGCTCCCTGCTCGGCTATTCCGGGCCGCGCGGTTAGCGGGCAAACGGTGGACGCCCAAACCGAGCTCGTGACCGTGATTCAAGACCTGCAGGCCCGGCTGCGCCGGTTGGAGGACACGGAGGCGATTCGGAACCTCAAGTCGCGCTACGCCCAGCTCTGCGACCGCAACTACAGCCCCGACCAGCTGGCGAATCTCTTCACCGAGGACGCCGTCTGGGATGGGGCTGCCTTTGGCGTATTCCGCGGCCGGGAGCAGATTCGCGCCTTCTTCGCCGGCGTCAGCGGGCAGATCACCTGGGCCCTGCACTACATGGCCGGCCCCGAGATCACGATCAACTCGGACGGCGAGACAGCCAGCGGCTGCTGGTATCTTTTCGAACCCTGCACCATGACCCAGCGGAACAATCCCGGCACCGAGGAGCCCGTACTGCAAATGGCCAAATACGAGGACTCGTATCGCCGCGTCGACGGGGTCTGGAAATTCGCCCACGTCAAGATCGAATACGAGGCGCTGACCAACCTCTATGAGGGCTGGGTGGCGCAGCCCTTCCGGCCATGATGCAGGTCGACCTGAGCGGCCGGACCGCGGTCGTGACGGGGGCCAGTTCGGGGATGGGGGCGGGCATCGCGGCCGGTCTGGCCGGCGCCGGGGCGCAGGTGCTCTTGGTGGGTCGTAATCGGGAACGTCTCAGCCGGTCCGCCTCCGCTGCCTCGGCGGGCGCCCGAGCCGCGCTCGTGGTCGAAGCCGACATCACCGAGGAGGCGGGTGTGGCGGCGGTGGTGGCGGCGTCCGCTGCCTTCCCGAAACTGGACGTGCTGGTGCACGCGGCCGGAGTCTACGAGCCGATGCCGTTCTCCGACACCCCGATGGAGAGCCTCGACCGACAGTGGCGGATCAATGTGCGGGCGCCGTTCGCTCTCACCCAGGCCCTCCTGCCCAGCTTCCATGGCCAGGGCGCCGTGATCTTTGTCACCTCGATCGCGGGCCACATCGGCTTCCCCAACTCGGTCGCCTACTGCGCAACCAAAGGTGGGGAGGAGTTGCTGAGCAAGGCCCTGGCCATGGAATTGGCGCCTCTCGGGATCCGGGTCAACGCCATCGCGCCGGGCAACATCCACACGCCCATGAACGCCCACCTCTTCGCGCAGCCGGGCTGGACCGAGCAGCTGATCGGGGATACTCCGGCGGGACGGATTGGCGAGGTCGAGGACATCGTCCCGGCCGTCGTCTTCCTGGCATCGTCGGCGGCCCAATACATGTTTGGGGCCTCGATGGTGGTGGACGGAGGCTGGGTCGCCCGCTGACCGGGGGCGGTGCGATCAAGGGGAGGCGGTGATCAGAGGCATCCATCACACCAGTCGCGGCGTGGGTGACATGGACTCCGCGCTGGCGTTCTACCGCGACCTGCTCGGTCTGAGGGTGGTTCTCGACACCGAGATGGCGGGCGAGATGCTCGCCCGAGAAGTGGGGCTGGAAGGAGCGCGTCTGCGCTTGGTGGAACTCGAGGGGGGAGGGCAGACCATGCTCGAGCTGCTCCAGTATCTCGTCCCCGCCGGCGCGCCCTATCCGGTCGATGCCCGCTGCTCGGATGTGGGTGCCTCCCACTTCGCGCTTCTGGTTGATGACATTCGGGCTGCGCACCGGCGCCTGGAGTCGGCCGGAGTGCGCTTCACCTACCCTCCACAGGAGGTCGACGCGGGCTATTTCGCCGGCCACTGGACGGCCTACTGCTTTGATCCGGACGGGCAGATCGTCGAGTTGTGGCAGCTGCCCTGACCGCTGGTCGGTGGTTCGCCCGACGCCCCTGACCGGCGGCCCTGTGAACCTACCGCTTCTGGGTCTCCAGGGCGGTCCCGGTCGAACCCCTGCGGGCCACCAGTTGGAATCCGGCCCAGGCCGGGCTCTCCTCCGGAAAGTCAGCGCGCACGTGCGCACCTCGCGATTCCTCCCGAGCCAGCGCGCAGGCCAGGACCAACCAGGCGAGCTGACGCGCCGCTTCGGCCCGGCGGCTGTCGCCGTGGGTGGTGGCGAGCTGGTCAGCCCCTCCCTGGAGGGTGCGACGGCTTCTGAATAGGCCCGCCGAGGCGCCCAGCCGTCGACGCACAGCCGACAGCGCGATGCCTCGCCCCTCCCGGTGCGGCCCAGCGTCGGCGGAGGCCGAATCGATGCCCGGCAACGGGTGGTCGCGGCCGCCCCCCACCGCCGCCTCGGCGGCCGCCGTCCGGCCGGCACGGCGACCAAAGACGACCGCCTCCAAGAGGGAATTGCTGGCCAGCCGGTTGGCACCGTGAACACCGCTCCGGGCACACTCGCCGGCCGCCCAGAGGCCGGGCAGGTCGGTCTTGCCGCCGAGGTCGGTGACGATGCCGCCCATGGTGTAGTGCACCGCCGGTGCCACCGGCACCGCCTGGCGAACCGGGTCCAGGCCGCGTCGGCGGCAGCGCGCGACAAAACTCGGGAACTCGCTTTCGAGCAGGCCGCCTCCAAGCTGGCGGGCGTCGAGAAGGACGTGGGGCTGCCCAGTTTTGCGCAAGTGTTCGGCGATCGCGCGGGCCACCACCGAGCGGGGCGCGAGTTCGCCGCGCTCGTCATAGGCGGTGAGGAAACGCCGATGGTCGGCGTCGATCAGATGGGCGCCGGCACCGCGCAGGGCTTCGGTGAGAAGGAAGGGATCACCGGGGCCGGCGTAGACGGTGGGATGGAATTGGACAAATTCCAGATCGGCCAGGGCCGCGCCGGCGGCGAGCGCCGCCACCAGGGCGGTTCCATCGCACGAGGCAGCGGTCGTGGTGCGCGGGTAGAGACCGCCGTATCCGCCCGTGGCCAGGATAGTGGCCGCCGCTCGAACTGAGTAGGGAGCGCCGGCGGGTCCGTCAAAGACCGCTCCCGCTACACCGTGGTGGTCCAAAAGCAGGCTGCTGAGCCAGCCGCGCGATCGCATGAGGCGGCCAGTGGACAATTCCTGGAGGCGATGGCGGAGCGCGCTTACGATCGCGGCCCCGCTCGCATCTCCGTCTGCGTGAAGAATGCGAGCCTGGCTGTGGGCCGCCTCCAAGCCGAGTGCCAAGCCCCCATCGCGTTCATCGAACACGACCCCCTGGCGGGACAGCCAGGTGGCGGCGGAGCCTCCTTCAGCGGTCAGCGCGCGCACCGCCTCGGGGTCGCAGAGTCCGGCGCCGGCGCTGAGGGTGTCGGTGGCGTGGAGTTCGGCCGAGTCGGATTCCCCCACCGCTGCTGCCAGGCCTCCCTGAGCACGCTCTGAAGAGCCCTCTCCAGCACTCACCAGGGCAACCGTGGCCCCCGCGGCGACCGCCTCCAGGACGGCGGCCATCCCGGCCAGCCCATCGCCCACGACCAGGACGTCAACCGAGGCGGGGGCGCTCCCGTCAGCCAATTTCGACCATGCGCTGGAGGGCTCCTCGCGCCCGAGCCGCGGTTTCGTCGGCCACTGTGACTTGGTACACGTCATCGCGCAGAGAGCGCACCAGCTTGGGCAGCGTGATCTTCTTCATGTATCGGCAGACAGCGCGCTCGCTGACCGCGTAGAAGCGCTTGTCAGTACCGGGCACCTCCTTGCGCAGGCGGTGGATGATGCCGATCTCGGTCGCGATCACGAACTCCTGCTTTGGCGATGCCTGGATGTGGCGGACCATGCCCTCGGTGGAGAGCACCCGAGTCCGCTGGGCATCGACGTCGCCGGTGGAAGCGAAGTACATGGCCGAGCTGGCACATCCGCACTCGGGGTGGACGAGCAGGTCCGCGTCCCCGTGCTCGCGGCGCGCCCGCTCCAGGTCCTGGCCCCTGATGCCGGCGTGCACGTGGCACTCGCCCGGCCAAACGTGCATCCGGCGGCCGGTCACGCGTTCCAAATAACTGCCCAGGAAGAGGTCGGGAAGAAAGAGGATCTCTCGATCGGTGGGAATTGCCTCGATGACGGCCTGGGCGTTGCCAGAGGTGCAGCAGTAGTCGCTCTCCGCCTTCACCTCCGCGCTCGTGTTGACATAGCTGACCACGACCGCGTCCGGGTACTTGGCCTTCCAGGCGCGCAACTGGGGTCCGTCGATGGTGGCCGCCAACGAGCATCCCGCCTCCAGATCCGGGATCAGCACCGTCTTCTCTGGATTGAGAATGACGGCCGTCTCAGCCATGAAGTGAACCCCACAGAAGACGATCAACTTGGCGCTGGTGGCGGCCGCCTCGCGGGCCAGACCAAGCGAGTCGCCGACGTAGTCGGCCACGTCCTGGATCTCGGGCACCTGATAGTTGTGAGCCAGGATGACTGCCTCCCGCTCCTGAGCCAGCTGCCGCACCTCGGCCTGCAACCGGTGAACATCCTCTGGCAATTCGCGTCGACGGTAAACAGAGGCATCGGCGTCCAGATCTGCGGCCGTGGCCGGCTTCACCGTTTCCACGTTCGTCTTACCTCCATCGAGATGTCCAGGGCGGCGGCGGAGTGGGTCAGCGCTCCGACCGAAATCCGATCCACGCCGGTCGCGGCGTAGGCGGCCACCGTCGCCAGGCTGACGCCGCCCGAGACCTCGAGCGGGACCCGGCCGGCGACCTTGGCAACTGCCCTGGCCACTTCGCTCGGACTCATGTTGTCGAGCAGGATGGCGTCCGCGCGGGCCCCCAGCGCCTCATCCAACTGGGCCAGGTCATCTACCTCGACCTCGACCGTGCGACCCGCCCTGCGCGCCCGTTCGACCGCCACTCCGACGCCGCCCGCCGCGGCCACGTGGTTGTCCTTGATGAGGATGGCGTCGGCCAGGTTGTAGCGATGATTGCTGCCCCCGCCGGCGAGGACCGCGTGGCGCTGGAGGGGGCGCAGGCCGGGGATGGTCTTGCGGGTGTCGAGCAGAATCGTTCGTCCCCCCGGTGCCGCCGCTTCCACATAGCTACGGGTCAGGGTCGCCACACCGGAGAGTTGCTGAAGAAAGTTGAGCGCCGTCCGCTCCGCCCGGAGCAGGCTGCGCAGGGAGCCGCGCGTGCGCGCGATGCGGCTACCGGACGCGAGTTGGGCACCGTCCTCAGCCAGCGCTTCGAAATCCGCCGACGCGTCCACCTGGCGGAAGACTTCGGCCGCCACCAATACGCCCGCCAGCACGCCTGGGGCCTTGGCCACCAGTTCTGCCTCCGCCTCCAATTCCCCCTCGATGACCGCCTGGGTGGTTAGGTCGAGGTCGTCCGGGCCGAGGTCCTCGGCCAGGCTCTCCCGCACCTTTTCCCGCAGGTACGCGGGGGTCAATTGGGGTGGCACTGGCAGCCGACCGTTGCGATCGGTGCGCACCCCGGTCAAAGTGCGCCCCCCGTCGCCGCCAAGCGTTCCGGCTCGTGCCACGACAGTTCACGTTCCCAGGTCCCGGCCACCGGTCCGGTGAAGCGATAGAGATCTCCTGGACGCCCAACCCGGCCGGCGGCGGCGCGTCGGCCCACGGGAACCAGCACCTCGGAGGCAAAAAGAGGAGCGAAGGCCTTCCGAAAGTTGCCGGTGTTGAGGCGCTCCAGTGCCGGATCCAAGATAGCGGCGTAGATGGCTCGCAACTCCGGCAGGGTGAACGTCTCGGCCAGGAGTTGGAACGCCAACCAGCTGTAGCGGAGCTTGGACTGGGTGCGGTTCATGGCCACCCGCAAGATGTCGGCGTGATCGAAGGCCAGGGACTCGGCGGGTAGCCCGCGCACCGGTACCCACTCGGCTCGCATGATGCCACCACCGGGGGACAGCGTCAGCTCCTCGCTCCGCTCCAGCGCCAGGTGCGCGATCGAGACGACGCGGCCTCTGGTGTCGCGGTCCGGAGCTCCAAAGGTGCCCAATTGCTCCAGGTACCAGTTCGCTGCATCGAGCCCGGCCTTCGTCCCGAGCGCGCGCCGGGCGGCGGCGTCGAACGTCTCATCGAGCTTGACCTGCCCGCCGGGGAATGACCACTTGCCGGCGAAGGCGGGGTCGGCAGGCTTGACCAGGAGCACCTGCCAGGCCTGGTGGATGGGGACCTCCGCACGCACCGTGAAGAGTGCCACGTCCACCGTCACGACGGCGTTTGGCGCCAGGGGGGTGAGGCGCGGGTTTGGCAAGGGGAGCACCGCAATTTGGACTATACCAGATTCAAATCTCCTGGCACTGAACTCGGTTTGACGTGCGCGCATCGACGGCGTCGGCTCGAGTGGGGATGGGACCGGGCCCCTCCGACACTGCAGGCCGGTTGCGGGTTCCGGTCCGCCGGGACCCCCCGGGGTAGCCGACCGGGCCAGCACGGCTTGGCTCGGGGCGCCAGGTCGAGATTAGGGAGCCGCCACCTCGGGCCGCCGCCCGAAATATTTCATCGGCCGGCGGTCGAAAACCAACGCCACCCCCAGCCCCAGGATGGCCATCAGGACATCATTGATGAGGCGATAGATGAGCGCCGCAGCGGCCGCTGCGGCTACCGCCACGCCCTGCACCGCCATCATCCCGGTCATCATCCCCTCGTAAAGCCCCAAGGCCCCCGGCAGCACCGTCAACCCGGTCAGGACCTGGCCCGAGGCGTAGGTGAATGACACCCGCTCGGGGCTGGCGCCGGTGGCGTGGACGGCGGCCAGGGCGAGGCCGAAGAGGGCGATGGCCAGGCCCGCGCAGAGAGCGTCGACGAGCACGATCGGGATCACGGTGCGGGCCCTCACCAAGCGTCGGAAGGCCGGCCCGAGCAGGTCGATCTGGACCTGGAAACGCCGAAAGAGCCTGATGCTTCCGACCACCTGCGCCAGGCGCTCGTAGAGTCCGGGCCAGAGCAGGATGGCGAAGATGGCCGCTTGCGGGAGCAGCGCGGCGCCCAGTGCGGCCCTGAACCAGGGCACCTCCACCGCCGCCGGAACCATGCCCAGGGTGAGGACCAGGAAGTAGACCAGATCGTCGAAGACGACGGCCGCGGTGAGGGCTCCGGCCTCCAGGGCGGAGCCCGACTCTGCCTTCAATATCGGAACCCGCCACAGATCGCCGCCCGGCACCAGATCGAAGGCTTGGCTGATGAGCGTCACCTTGATCGCCCGGCGAACTCCGATCGGGAGCCTCAAGCCACGCAGTGCGATGCTCCACGCCACTCCGTGCAGGGCGTAGAGGGCCACCACCACCGGGAGCATGAGCGCAACCTCGCCCATGTCTGCCCGCCTCAGTGAGTACTCCACCTTCGACGGATCGACGCTGATGACGAGGGCCGCGACCGCGGCCAGGCCGATGAGGGCGACCCAGTGTTTGGCCAGTTCGGCTAGGAGCCCTCGGAACGGCATCGTCATCGCGTCGAACGGCTCTCGGTGGCGATCCCGAGTCCGACTGGGCCGACGGGTTGGGGCCCGATGAGAGGCCCCACCCGAGTCACGGCGGGGTGCGCCTCGCGCGGCCGGGCCGGGCGGCAGCTTCGGCGACGGTCATCCAGACCGCAACTGGCCAGCGCTTTCGCGCCCGCCCCTCCAGGCGCTTCAATCCAGCCGGGTGGTGGATGGCGTCGATTCCGACCATGAAGTAGCGAGTGAGCGCCAATGCTAGGGTGTGGGGAAGCGGGTGGACCTCGAATCCCAGCGCCGCGCCAGCGCGGCCCATCAATGAAACTCCGTGAAAGGCGGCCACGGGCCCGATTTCGCCAGCCTCCACCTGCGCCGCCAAAGCGGCCAGGTCGGAGCGCAGGACTTGCATCATCGTCCAGGCGCCAAAGCCGCCCAACTCC
>Ga0307372_10002855_pt1 | contig 28189 bp, 21 predicted proteins | sample OX1MG_FD_202533 | JGI IMG/M metagenome (GOLD analysis project Ga0307372, IMG submission 202533) | Soil microbial communities from Risofladan, Vaasa, Finland - OX-1 | ecosystem: Environmental > Terrestrial > Soil > Coastal area > Acid sulfate soil | place: Finland: Risofladan, Vaasa | collected... | reverse complement strand
CGCGAGTGGCTTCCGCGCGCGGCCAATTTTTTCGGACCGCCCGGCACCGGCTTCACCTATGATTGCATCCGCTACGGCCTCAAGACGCGCGACAACCAGGAACTCGCCGACCTGTACCTCGCGATGATCGACAAGCGATGCGAGCAGTTGGGAATCGCGCTTCCCGCGCTCACCCCCGGCTATCCGCGCGCCCTTGCCTGATTCACGCGATCGGCGGACGGGCGCGCGGTTCAAGCCTCGAGCGCGCGCAGCGCGAGCCCGCGCGCGACCGAAGTGAATTCGTTGCCCATGCGGATTTTGCCGGCGCCGAATCGCGCCGCGAAGATCCGCCGCACCGCCGGCACGAACGAGGAGCCGCCGGTCAGAAAGACGCTGTCGATTTCCCCGCGATCGACAGCGACCGCGCGCATCAGCCGATCGACGCATCGCGCGATCTCGTCGCACAGACGCGCGATCCAATCGTTGAACTCGCCCCGCGCAATCGCGCGGTGGATTTCGGTCGGCGGATCGGTGAAGTCGAACTGCGCTGATTCGGCGTCCGACAGCGCAAGCTTGGCGCGCTCGATCTCGCGAAATATGTAATAGCCCAGGTCGCTGTCGATCACGTTGATTAGCGCCGCGATCTTTCGCGGCTCGAGCGACTCGCGTTCGAGCTCGCGCAGCCGAAACAAAGTCGCGCGCGTCTTCAGCATCGACAGATGATGCCACCTTTCGAGGCGCACGTAAGGCCAGGTCGGAGCGGGCAGCACCGCGCCATACGGCGAACGATATTTCGACCCGCGGCCGAGCGCGGGCGCGACGATGTGATGAATCATCCGCCCGTCGAATGCGTCACCGGCGATCGCGACGCCGTCGTTGCCAAGAATCTCGAAGCGTTCGCGCGGCTCGGCCGACCCGATGTGCGCCGCCTTGAGCCGCAGAATTGAGAAGTCGCTGGTCCCGCCGCCGAAGTCCGCGATCATGACCGTTTCATCGCGCGCGATCCGGCTCGCGTAGTCATACGCCGCCGCGACCGGCTCGTACTCGAACACCACCTCGTCCCATCCCGCGCGGCGGATCGCCACGTCGAGCCGCGCGCGCGCCGCGTCGTCGTCGGCGGTGGTTTGCGCGTCGGAGAAATGGACCGGCCGGCCGACCACGATGCGCCCAGGCAGCGGACCGAACTGAGCCTCCGCGCTTTGGCGCAGCTTGATCAGAATCGGTGCGATCAGATCGCCGAGCGAATAATTCTCGCCCATGATCTCGGTGGTCTGGAATGTGCGATCCGCCAGAAACGATTTGAGCGACTGGATGAGCCTGCCGTTGCCGCCCGCCGCAAGGTAGCGGCGGATCGCGTCGTTGCCGATCGACAGCGCAGCCTCGCTTCCGCCGGTTTCGTCGGTCGATTCAAAGAACAGAATCGAGCGAAAGGTTTCGGTCTCGGGCGCGTCCGCGCTATCGGCCGCAAAACGCGCCAGGCGCACCGCACCGTCGTCATCGACGATCGCGATCGCACTGTTGGTGGTGCCGAAATCCAGTCCGACGGCGCGGATCGGCGCCGTCATCACAAGTCGCCTTTGCGGGGCTGGGTCATCCGTCGAGAATCCAGTCGCGCACAATCGTTGTCAATGTTGGGTATTTCGTATAAATTAACCAAACCCTGAGGATGACTGTAAATTGCGTCGCGCATCGCCGCGTCGATACGGAAACAACGGGCCGAAGCTTCGGCCCCTTTTTTTGGCCGCTCGGCCTGCCACCCAAGTGAGTAGCCGTTTCGCATTTGCGCGCGGCGCGGTTACAATCGCGCTCGAATCGGTGTGCTGGAGCCGAACCGGGAAACGATGCGATCAACTCACTTCTTGAATTTCGTGAACTTCGCCGCGCTGCTAATCGCGATGCTTGCGCTCGCCGGATGCGAGGTCGAAGGACCGGCGTTCAAGCGGATGGTGCGTCCGGGCACCAAGGCGATCATCTATGTCTATCGCCCGTACCATTATATGGGCTCGATCGATGAGCCGGAGATTACCTGCGGCAGCGACACGATAGGGATCGGAGCAGGCGGCTATCACGCTTTTGTCGAAGATCCGGGAACAATCAAATGCTCGGCGGCGACCGCGCCCGCCAACCCCGTCACGTTTGAAGCGCGCGCTGAAACCGATTACTTCGTGCGTGAGGTCGTTTCCGAGGGACTCGCCTCGAACCCGGTTACGCTGACTAAGGTCGATCGCGCGACCGGACTCGACGAGATCGAATCAACCCGCACGCCGCAATAGCAGTCAGACGGATTCCAGGATGGTCAGGATCGTAAGCCTGCTGCCGAGCGCGACTGAGGTCGTATGCGCGCTTGGATTTGAGAAGGAACTGGTTGGCCGTTCGCACGAGTGCGATTTTCCGCGTGGAGTCGCGAATCTACCCGCGCTCACCGAACCCAAGTTCAAGGTCGAAGGCACCAGCGCCGAGATCGATCGCCGCGTCAAGCGGATCGTCGGCGACGCGCTGTCGGTCTATCGCGTCGATACGGCGAAGCTCCGCGAGCTGCATCCCGACGTAATCGTCACCCAGTCGCAATGCGAGGTCTGCGCGGTCAGTGAAAGCGATGTCGAGGCGGCGGTCGCCGAATGGCTCGGCGCGCGTCCGAGGATCGTGTCGCTCGCGCCGTATGCTCTGGCCGACATCTTCAAGGACTTGAGGCGCGTTGCATCGGCTCTGGAAGCCGTCGATCGCGGCGAGGTGCTGATCGCACAACTTCGCGGGCGGATGGAGGCGATCGCGGCGCAAGCCAGCGCGCTCGGCACGCGTCCGACCTTTGCCTGTATCGAGTGGATCGATCCGATGATGGCGGCGGGCAACTGGATGCCCGAGCTGGCCGCGATGGCCGGTGGCGCAAACCTGTTCGGGCGCGCGGGAGAACATTCTCCGTGGATGAAATTCGAGGAGCTTGCCGCCGCCGATCCCGAAGTGATCATGATTTCGCCGTGCGGCTTCGATATCGCGCGCACGATGACTGAGCTTCCGGCGCTGACGCGCGATCCGCGATGGAGCAAGCTGCGCGCGGTGCGCGAGCGGCGCGTGTTCTTAGCCGACGGAAATCAGTACTTCAATCGCCCCGGCCCGCGCATCGTCGAGTCACTCGAAATTCTTTCCGAGATACTGCATCCGCAGGCGTTCCACTTCGGCCACGAAGGCGCCGGATGGCGCCGCGCATAGCGGAACTACTTCTTCTTCGCCAGGTACTTCATCCCGACGCGCGCCGGTGTGAGCTGGATTCCGAACTCCGCGACCAGGGGCGCGATATCGCAGGCATTGTCCGCGGTGACGAACGTGACCGCGTCACGCGATAGAAGCGGTCTGGGCAGTTTTTCGGCGACTGCGCCAAATCCGCGCATGAGACCCGCGGGAATATGAATGATCGGGCGGCGATATCCGCTTGCGTCCATGATCGTCCGAATCATCTCGTCAAAGGTCATCAGATCCGGTCCGCCGATTTCGTAGGTGGCGTTGCGGCCGCGCCCGGAGATCGTGAGCGCGACGCACTGCGCAAGATCATCGACCAGGACCGGCTGCACCTTCTGGCGGCCGGTTCCCGGAACGCCGAACAGCGGCGCGAATTTCAGGAGCTTGACGAAATTGTTGACGACTGCGTCCTCGGGTCCATAGACGAGTGACGGGCGGAAGATTGTATAGGTCAATCCCGATTCGCGAATCGCGCGCTCGGCTTTGCCCTTGGCGCCAAAGCCCGGATGCGCCGACGTCGCGTTGGCCGCCGCGCCGCTGATGTAGATAAATTGCGCGACTCCGGTTTGCTTCGCCGCGCCGAGCAGCGCAAGCACGCCGCCCAGATCGATTCGCTCGAAGGTGAGCCCGCGGCGCGGATTCTCGATCGGGTAACCGTCGAACTGGATCGCATCGATCACGGCGGCGGCGCCATCGAGCGCCGCGCGGACCGATTCCGGATTGGAGATGTCGGTCTCGACAAACTCGGCGTGGGTGTCCCAAAGCTGTGCGCGCGCCTTCTCGGGTTTTCGGCTCAGCACGCGGAGCTTGATTTCCGGCATCGCGGCCAACCGGCGCACGATCGCGCGGCCGATAAATCCCGAGCCTCCGGCTATCGCGACAGTTTTTTCTTCCATGCTTGCGCCAGTCTTAGGCGCGCGGAGAACAGAGCTTGGGCGCGCGCGGCGCTAACGCGACTTGCGCGGCCGCCGCGGCCGTTTGACCCGCGCGGGTTTTCGCCCGCGCAGCCGCCGCCGGCGCGGATGAACGTACTCAGGCTCAGCGGCCAACGCGCCTGCGGCGGGCATCGGATGAATCAAGGCAGGGTCAAGCGGTACCATGCTGAAGCGCGAAATCTCCGGACGGCAATTGATTCTGATCCGTAGCCAGAAGGTGCCAAGCCCGCGATTCGTATAGATGAAAAAGTCCTCGTACTGGTTCAACCCCGAATAAAAGCGCTTGCCGATTCGCAGGATCGATTTCAGCGGCGAGCCGTAGTACGGAATCCGGACTACGCCGCCATGCGTATGCCCCGACAGCATCACGCCCGGATGCAGATGGCGCGCGTATAACGCGGTGTCGGGATTATGGGCAAGCACGATTGTGCTCTCGCCGGGTTCGACGCCCGCGAACGCGCGCGCCGGTTCGGCGTGGCGCGACCACAGATCGTCGATTCCGGCCACGATCAAATCGCGGCCGCCAATCGCGAGACGCCGGTTCTCGTTGGCCAGCACGTCGGCTCCGGCGGTGCGCAGCGCGGCGGTGATCTTCTCGGCCGACGACCAGTGATCGTGATTTCCCAGAATCGCGAAGACGCCGTGCGCCGGTTTCAGACCGGAAAGCGCCTCGCGAAACGGCGCCAGAAAACGCTGCATCGTGTCGGGACCGGAAAAATAATCTCCGGTCAGAAATACCAGGTCGGGCCGTTCGCGATTGATCGCCTCGACCGCGACGTGCAGCCGCGCCAGGTCCTCATCGCGATCGACGTGGAAGTCGCTTATCTGGCACGCGACCAACCCGCGATGCGCCTCCAGAAGGCCGCGCACCGGCAGCTCGATCCGCGCCACGTCAAGTTCGTCGATCGTCCTCCGCCACATCCTGTGCAGCGGACGCAGCGCGAGCGGGGGCCTGCGCTTGCGCGGCCTTGCGTGCTCGGCATGCTTCGAATGGAGGGGATCGGCGATTAACTCCGCCGTGGACATCAGAATCGCTATTCTAGAACAGATCGAGCAGCCCGCGAAAGCTGTTTATGCGGACGATGCGTTCGTCGCGGTCAAGCTCTTCGTGCTCGAGCTCCCAGGTGTGGGGATGCGGAATGTAAACCGCGCGCAGGCCCGCGCGCACCGACGGATTGATGTCCGAGCGGGGGCTGTTGCCAATCATCCAGGCGCGCTCGGGAGGCAACTCCGCCTCGCGGATCAAGCGCCGGTATGCTTCAACGTCCTTTTCGCGCGGTGTTTCGACCCGGCTGAAATGTCTTTGCAGGCCGGAACGCGCGAGTTTTTCCATCTGTTCGTCGCGTTGGCCCTTGGTGAAGAGCACCAGGCGATGCCGTTCGGAAAGCGCGGCGACGGTCTCCGCGACGTCCGGCAGCAGCGGACAATCGCGCGCGCACAGGCGCTCGCCAATCCTGTCGACCGCTGCGTGCAGCGCCGGCGCGCCGCCGTTGGCGGCAAGTCCGTCGGCAGCACGATGCAGAGCCAACACATATGGGCGGCGGCCGTAGCCATGAGTCTCGATCAGCTCGAGCTCGGCCCGGCGGACCGCGTCGGCGGCGGTGGTTTCGCCGATCGCCGGATTGCTCCGCGCGGCCGCCGCGGCGAACTCGGCAAACGCTTCGAGAAAATGGATGTTCGAGTCCCAGAGGGTGTCGTCGGCGTCAAAGATCAAATGCCGGCGGGAATTCGCGCTCATCGCCTACAAGGTTATCCGCGCGCGCAAAACCGGGCAATCGCGCCGGCTCAGACGCGACCCTGGGAACGTCCCGAGGGCAGAATAGCGAGTGCCCCGGTGTTCGGGTTGCGCCCGACGTAAACTTCGGTTTCGTAAACCCGGCTGAGATTGTCTTCGGTCAGCACCTCGAGCGGAGTTCCGGTTGCGACCGCCGCGCCCTCTTTCAGCAGCATCACGCGGTCGGCGTACGCCGCCGCGGCGTTGAGGTCGTGCAGCGTCGCGACGACCGCCAGCCCGCGCTCGGCGGCGAGTTCGCGAAACCGCGCAAAGATTCCCGCCACGTGGCGCAGGTCAAGGAACGCCGTCGGCTCATCGAGCATCACGACCCGCGGCTGTTGCGCGAGTGCGCGCGCAAGGAACACCCGCTTGCGCTCGCCGCCGGAAAGCTCCTCGACGTGGCGATGCGCGAATTCGAGCAGATCGAAGCGCTCAAGCGCGTCGCGCGCGATCTCGAGGTCGGCCGGGCTCTCGAACCGGAACGCGCCCAGATGCGGCGCGCGTCCCATCAGGACAATCTCGAGCACGGTGAAGCGGAACGCGACGATATTTTCCTGCGCGACCACAGCGATGACTTTCGCCAGCGCGCGGCGGTCGTAGGTGTTGAGTGCGCGCCCGCAAATCTCGACCGCGCCGGCGCGCGGACGCATCGTGCCCGAGAGTACGCGCAGAATCGTTGACTTGCCGCTTCCGTTGGGTCCGACGATCGCAAAAATCTGTCCGGGGTCCACGCTGAATGATACGCCGCGCAGCACGTCGTCGGCGGTGTATCCGGCGCGGATCCCGGCCGCGCGAACGGCGGGCGCTTGTGCCGCAACCGGATTCACAGCGAAAGCGGGCGGCGCTCCTGGCGCCGCAGCATGTAAATGAAAAATGGACCGCCGCACAGCGCCGTGATCGCGCCGACCGGAATTTCCGCCGGCGAGATCACGACCCGCGCCGCAAGATCGGCAATCACCATGAACGCCGCCCCGCCCAGAAGCGACGCGGGCAGCAGTAATCTGTGATCCGAGCCGAATGCGAGCCGCAGCATGTGCGGCACGATCAAGCCAACGAACGAGATGATTCCACTAACCGACACCGCCGCGCCGATCATCACCGAGGTTGCGATGAAGACCGTGCGCCGGAGGGCATTGACCTCGACGCCAAGCTCCGCCGCGGCCTCGTCGCCGAGGCTCAGCAGATTCAAATCGCGAGCGCGGTACATCAGGACGCCAAAGCCCGCGGCGCCGAGGACGCTGACCGTTGCGACTTCGCGCCAGGTCGGCGCCTCAAGGCTGCCCATCAGCCAAAAGAGGATGGTGTGCGCATAATAGAAATCCACGACGCTGTTGACGAGCATGATCGCGGCGCCCCAGAACGCATTGAAAATCACCCCGACGAGCAAGAGCGTGAACGGTTCGAGCTGCCCATCGACCTCCGCGATCCGATAGACCGCGACGGTCGAGAGCAACGCCGCCGCGAATGCGAAAATCGGCACCAGGGTCTCGCCGGCGCCAAATCGCGCCAGGAACACCAGCGCGATAATTGCGCCGAGCGCGCCGCCGCCCGAGATGCCCAGGATTCCGCCTTCGGCCAGCGGATTGCGCACGAGCGCTTGCAGAGCCGCTCCGACGCTGGCCAGCACGGCGCCGACCGCGATTCCCATCATCACGCGCGGCAGCCGTGCCGCGAAGAAAATTACGTGATCGGGACTCGCCGGATCGGTCAGCGCGCGCGCAAGGCTGATATGCACGCTGCCAAAAGCAGTCGCGGCGATCGCCGACAGCGCGGTCAGCGCCGCGAGACCGCCCAGAATCGCGAGCATCCGCCGGCGCGTCAGATGCGCCGCCGCCAGGTCCGCGAGCTGCGTTTCCGGCGGGTTCATCGCGCCGCCTCGCCGTGATTCCCGGCTTCAGGTTCGGGCGCGGAAAATCGCTCGGGATGAATCATCGCGGCAATCATCTCCAGTGATTTGCCGGCTCTTGGCCCCGGGTGAAGAATCGGATCCTGCGGATAGCCGTACACGCGATGATTTTTCACGGCCGGGATGATCGGATAGCGATTCCAGAAATTACGCGGCGACTGCGCGTCGCTGCCCATCTGGCCGTCGAGAATCACGTCGGGGCGGCTCGCGATTATGTATTCGATGCTTAGTTCCGGCCATTGCTCGCCGGAAGAGTCCGCGATGTTCCTGGAATTGGCGAGTGTCAGCAGATCGTCAAGATAGGTTCGCGCGCCGACCGCGATTATCGGTTCGTGTCCCACCAGCATCAGTACCCGCGTGCGCCGGGTACGCGCGACCCTGACGCGGACAGAATTGATTTCGGCGTCGAGCGCGGCCAGCATCGCGCGCGCCGCATCGGCGCGGCCGACCCGATCGCCGATGGTTCGGATGTTGGCCTCGATCTCGCTCAGTGAATCGTCCGCCACGGTCATCACCGAGCATCCGGTTGCGTGGATCACGCCGAGCTCGCGCGTGTCCGACGACAGTCCGCTTCCGATCACAAGGGTGGGGCGCAGGCCGACGATCGCTTCGACGTTGGGAGTCAGCCATGAACCGACGCGCGGCAGCCGCGTCGCCGCCGGAGGATAGTCGCAATACTGCGACACACCAACGACTTCATCTCCCGCGCCGAGCGCGAACAGAATCTCGGTCACCGACGGCGCCAGCGAGACGATTCGTTCCGCGCGGCCCGGGTTTGCGGCGAGTGCGTGCGGCGGTACCGCCAGGATCGTCACCAAGGCGGCGATCACGGCAATCAATCCTGCGCCCGCACGCGCTAATGCGGCAGTCATCTCGCGAAGGTACCCGATCCCGTCCGCCGCCGTAAGTAGGCGCGTCGCCCGCAATCTTGCATCGGCGCGCTTGCGTCGATTAGCTTCGTCGATAGCCAAGGAGACCGCACTTGCTGAAGATCGCAGTATGCATCAAGCAGATTCCGCTGATTGAAGACGCCACCTTCGACGCCGAGACCAAGACGATCAAGCGCGACGGACCGGCGGTGATAAGCGCCTTTGATCTGCGCGCAATCGCGCTCGCGGTCGAACTTAAAGCCCGCCACGGCGCCGACACCACGGTAATCACGATGGGTCCGGCGCAGGCGCGCGGCGCGCTTATCGACGCGCTCGCGATGGGGCTGGACCGGGCGGTTCACCTCGAGGATCGCGCCTTCGCGGGCTCCGATACGCTGGCGACCGCGCGCGCTCTCGCAACCTGGCTCGCGCGCGAGAGTTTCGATCTGCTTCTGCTCGGCAAATATTCGCTCGACGCGGAGACGGGTCAGGTCGGTCCCGAGATTGCCGAACTGATCGCCGCCGCGCAAATCACCGGCGTGCGCAAGGTAGAGATCGCCGGCGGCGTGATTCGCGCCGAGCGCGAGAGCGACGAGGGCTATGACGAGGTCGAGGCGCGGATGCCGGCGGTTCTGACTTGCGCCGAGCGCGTTGCGCAGCCGATCAAGATGAAACCGGGAGCACAGGAAGCGGCCAGGTCAAAGCCGATCCTTACCGTTCGGGCGGGCGAGCTCAGCGGCGATCCAGCGGCCTTCGGGTTCGCCGGCTCGCCGACCTGGGTGCAGGAGGTGCGGGTCCAGGCGCCGCCCAAAACCGAATGCCAGATGATCGACGCGTCCGATCCGGAGCGCGCGGCGGCCGCCGTGATTGATGCGCTCGACGCGCGCGGCGCGCTCGAACCCCGCCAGCATCGGCGCCGCGCCGTATCGCCGGCCATCCGTCCGGGCGTCCGCGGACGCGACCTATGGGTCGCGTGCGAAACCGATCTTGCGGGTCACGTGACCCGCGCCTCGCTCGAGTTGCTGTCCGAGGCTGACGCGCTCGCGCCGCGCCTGGGCGGCGCGGTCGTTGCGCTCGGTTATCCGGCGTCGTTCGCCAGCCACGCGGCGATCGCCGCGAGCTACGGCGCCGACCGCGTGCTGGTGCTCGATCATCCCGAACTCGACGCGTACTCGCCGGCGCGGCTGGCCGAGGCTGTCGCGCAGCTCGTGCGCGCGCGCACGCCGTGGGGCTTGCTCCTGCCCGCGAGCGAGCGCGGACGCGACTGGGGACCGCGGCTGGCGGCGCGGCTCGGCCTGGGTCTGACCGGAGACGCGATTGGAATCGAGATCGATTCCGACGACCGGATGGTCGCGCTCAAGCCCGCGTTTGGCGGCAACGTCGTCGCGCCGATTTTGTCGAAGACCTATCCGCAGATGGCGACGGTTCGCTCCGGCGTGCTCGAGCTCGCGGAACCGCAGGCGGAGAAGCGCGCCGCGGTCGAAACGGTGAAGCCCGAAGTCGCCGCCGCTTTCATCCGGCTGGTCGCGTCGCACTCGCTGCTCGACGAATCTCTCGAACCGCTCGAGGGCGCCGAGGTAGTGGTCGGCGTTGGCACCGGAATCGGCGGTCCCGAAGGTGTGGCGCACGCGACCGCGTTTGCGCGGACGCTGCGCGCCGCGATGTGCGCGACGCGGCGCGTGACTGACGCGGGATGGATGCCGCGGCAGTTGCAGGTGGGGTTGACGGGCAAGTCGATCGATCCGCGGCTCTACTTCGCGATCGGCGTTCGCGGCGCTCCAAATCACACCGTCGGAATAAAGCGCGCCGGATGCGTGGTCGCGATCAATAACGACGCCGAGTCGGCGATTTTCGAGCGCGCGAATATCGGAATTGTCGCCGATTGGGCCGCGGTTCTACCCGCGCTGGCCGCGGCGCTGCGCAATCGTCTGAGATAACGCCGCGCGCCGGCGACGCCGCGGTTGCTTTGGGGGTTTCCGGCTACGCGCGGAGTTCGTAGAGCGCCGAAAAAGGATCCTCGATCGGCAGGCGGCGGAAATGCGTGAAGCCCGCCTCGCGAGTGAGTTCGCGCGCCTTTTCCTCGCCCATGCAGGCGCCGATTCCCGCGCCGCCGCCGCCGAGCGACACGCTCATGCAGTACAGCGTGGACATCGAGTACATCAACCGCCCCATCGGATTGATATTGTCCTCGACGCGCGATGACACATTGACCTCGAGCATCAGGTAGGTGCCGCCGGGTTTGAGCGCGCCGCGAATCGAGCGCAGGAGTCCTGTCGGATCGACCGAGTCGTGAACCACGTCAAAGGTCGAGATGAAATCGAACGCGGCGGGCGGAAGCTTGGTGCAGTCGCGCACCTCGAAAGAGATTCGCTCGCCGAGTCCGAGCGCGGATGCGTTCTTTCGCGCGCGTTCGAGCGAGCCCGGATGCGCGTCGAAGCCGAAGATCTTCGCGGCCCCAAACGCCTGCGCAAGCGCGATCACCGCTCGTCCGCTGCCGCATCCGACATCGGCCGCGGAGCCTCCCGCGGTAAGCGCGGCGCCAACCTGCGGCATCGTCGGCAGCCATTTGCGGATGAGTTGATGCCGGTACATCGCGGCCGACGATCGTTCCATCGACTCGAACGTCTCGGGCGGGTAGTCGCTCTGGGCAACGCCCTTGCCGGTCTTGAATGCCTCCATGACTTTGGGCGTGACGGAGAGGTTGGCGATGATGCCCTGGATAAATCCGCCACTGAAGAACGGCGAATCTTCCCGCGCCAGCACCATCGCATTCTCCGCCGGCATCGCGTAGCGCCCGGTCGCCGGATCGTAGGTCACGTATTGCGCCGCGGTCATCGCGCCCAGCCACTCGCGCAGGTAGCGTTCGTTGAGCCCGCTTTTCGCGGCGAGTTCCGCCGGGGTGACGGGGCCGGCGTCGGCGAGAGTTTTGAAAATCTCGAGCCGATCGCCGATATAGCTCATCGCGCCAAGCATCGCAGCGCCGATGTCGATCGAGACCTTTTTGGAAAAAGATTTGACTTTATCCCAGTCGAGATTGGATTTGGTGTCGGCCATGGCGCAAACCTCCGCAGTGTTCGAGCACCCTATCAAGAAACCATAACGCTGCGAGAGTGCAGTTGTGCCGACGACTGCCACGAATTTGGGCAAGGTGGGGCCTGTGAATTCTGGATTTCGAGTGTCAGCGGTGGGTTCGTTTGGTAAATTTTTTGGTGGCTTAAAACAAAAGTTCTTGAAAAAGCTGGAGATTTTGTAAAAAAGTTGGCTTCGATGCGTTCTTTCTGGACCTCGCTCTTTCGGATGACCCGTTAGCCCCGCCGATGGCGGACTGGCCGTCCGCCACCACTGACAAAGGGGGCTCTGCACTATCGATCGAGAAAACATGCGGGCGCACGAGGCGAGATTCCTCGCGATCTCTGCCATTCGAGGTGACGCCCGTCGTGAACGCAGCACGCTGGAGCGGCTGTGGCTTGGCGAAGCTCTCCTGACAGAAGTCGGTGAAGTGGATCGCGGGAGCTATGTGGATTGCTTCCACGCGATCATTTTTGCACATGGGCGCGCGGCGACAAGGCTGAACAGTTCAGCCATGAACAAATCTGGCAAAAAATCTAACGATCGTTAGGGAAGACGGCCAGGCATCAAACCGGGTTGAAACCGCGATGCTTGCGCGGTTTGCACTTCAGATCGACCTAACCCCTGACCCCTTCCCGCACGGGAAGGGGAACCAGGTCCGGACGCGACCGGCAATTCGTGGGCGCCATCAAGACCGCCCAACAACTCATAGCTTCGAGAAGCCGTCGGCGCTCCACTGTTCCGAGCCAACTCCATTATGGACGAAGAACAGCCCGTCCGGATCGTACTTTTTCTTGATTTCAGCGAGGCGAGGGTAGTTGCTCCCCCAGTACGCTTGCTGCCATCCCTTCTCGAAGTAATTGCTCTCGCTCCAGTACGCTCCGGTTTCCCCGGTGACGGCGCGAAGTTGATTCACGCATTGATCGATGCGCTCCGCGGCTTTTCGGCCCTCCGCGATCGACGGCTCATGGCCGGGGATGCCCGGATATGCGGGTTTCTGACCGTCGGCGACGATCACCAGAGCGAAGGCGGTCAGCACTGCCGGATTCATCGCGGTGTCGCGGGCCCCGGCGATCGCGTCGGGTGGCGCTCCGGCGAGTCCCTTATTGAAGTGCAGACTGACACCTGAAATCCGAGAGCTTGCAAACAACGCGTCAGCGAGACGCTGCTGTGAGTCATTATCGAGCAGCGACTCGGGCATCCACAGCGACTCGTAGCCCCAAATGAACCAGCCGGCCTCCCCCGTGTTTCCCTTCCACCATGCGCTATTGGGTCGCGCGCCGGGGCGATTGTCGAAGCCCAAAAGAGGCTGCGGGAGCAAGTGTACGAGGATATCGTCAAGCAGTGCGTGCAAGATATTGCCATTTCGAGGGAAAGCGACTTCCGGCCAATGCTCTTTCCACCATTGCACGTCCCAGAAGTGTCGCGCCGGTATGGTTACGAAAGGCGTCCGGCCTTCAAGCGAATACGCATGGGGCGAACGCGCGACCCAGTCCAGAAACGGCTGCCAGACCTTTTTCGTCTGGTCGGTGTCCAATCCCTGCGAGACCATTTTGATTTCAAGAGTATTGTCGGGGCCGACGCTGGCCTGCTCTCCCCAATGGTCGTTGAAGAGATGTTCCTTGTAGAAGCTCACGAACTCGCGGATCAGGCTCCGATAGTCATCATCCGACGCCGCTTTGACGGTGAAGTTGGCGGCGCCGAAGAACTCGGGAAGATCGTGCGTACGCAGGGTTAACTTACTCACCACGCCGAAGCTGCCGCCTCCGCCGCCTTTCAGCGCCCAGAACAGATCGGGGTTCGTGCATGCATTCGCGATGCGAATTTGGCCGTCGGCGGTGACTACTTCGGCTTCGAGCAAGTTTCCCGCAGCCGAACCATAGTGCTTTGAGAGACTGCCAAAGCCGCCACCTTGAACCAGGCCCGCCAAGCCGACCGTCAGGCATCCGCCTCCCTGAACGTATCTCCCACCCTTGGTCGTAACCGCGTCGTATGCCTGAATGTCGATTGTTCCGGCACCAAGAGTAACAGCCGGTTGCGGCTTTACCGTTTGCTCGCATCCCTGCGGAACGAATGCGGGATGCATCGCGATATCGTTCATGTGCCGGGTCCAAATCAGAAGCGAATCAGGCGCGTTGGAGGTCCCCTGATAGCTGTGACCGCCGCCCTTGACTACCAGGCGCAAGTCATTCTCGCGGGCAAAATTAACGGCCGCCGCTATGTCATGGGCATTTCTTGCCGCGACCGCATAAGCACTTGGCTTGGTAGCCCACGCATCGACCCATCCCAGCGTCTGCGTGAGCCCCGGCTGCTCGCCAATGTAATATGGGTTTCGCAGATTCTCGAAGAGACGCTTAGCGTCCGCGCTTTCCGGAGCGCTCTTGAGTATCGAAAGAGGAAAGTTGACGGGAATCAAATTTCCACCGACTGCGTCGGCGAGTTGCTTCCACGCTGCTTTCGACGGCCATGCGAAATCGGACGGCCGGCGCCGACGGAAATTCGTAGTCGCCGCCAAAAGGCGGCGCGGCAAAATCGGCAGCAGCGCCGCCGATCCGATCGCTCTCAAGAATGCTCTTCGATTCATTTAACCTTTCTCCGGAAAGCTCTTACAAGCCAGATTATGCGAGGTAGCGTGGCCGCCCGCATTCGCGCCCGGCCGCCTGAAGCGATCACGCGGCGGTCACGAGTTCGCCCGGCGGGACTATTTCGTTACGATCACTTCTCCCGTCATTCCTCCGAATTCATGAGGCAGGCAGACGTATTTGTAGGTGCCGGGAACCTCGAAGACGTAGCTGAAGCTCTCCCCCGGCGCCAGGATGCCGGAGTCAAATGGCTTGGCTCCGGCCGGATAAGCGGCATCTCCGGCGCGCAGAGCGCTGATTAGGTCGTCAGTCGCGTCGTGTGGTTGTTCGCCGACGTTTATCCATTTCACCGTCGTTCCGACCGGTACGGTGATCCGGTCCGGATAGAAGAAGCCGCCCGCCGGCGCATCTTGCATCTGGACCACCACCGGCTGCCTCGCCGCCCACCACGCCAATGCGACGCCGGCGGCTACCACGCACAACCCACCGGCCAGCAGGGCGCGCAGCCCGCGGCGCGTCTTGACTGTTGAAGGTGATTTCCCTGCCTCCGATCTCGCCGCCGAGCTATCCTCTTTCAACAATGGTGTTCTGTTCATTAACCCAATTGACCGCCCGTGATGCCTACCCCGGCTGCGGCTCCCTGCTGGGTTTTCCATAACGGATCGCTCGATTTGCCGCGGGCGACGCCATTGGTGTCTCAGGTCTCAGGAGCCGCGGGCGGCTTTGCGCCGCCACGAGAGAGTTCACGAGAAGCTCAACCGTCGTTTCCTCGGCGGCCTCATCGGTGATGTCTTGCGAGGCGGGATCGCCGCGGCGGTTTCGGGCGAACCAGGTGACGGTCTCGATAATAAGCCGTGCGGCGACTGCCGGGTGCCGCACGCGCCGGAACTGCCCCGTCTCCATCCGCGACTCGATAAGGCTGGCGAGCCGCGAGACGAAGCCGCCGCGCATCCTGCCGTAAAAGAGCTCTGCGAGTTCGGGCAGGTCGAGCGCCGAGCGTTCGAGCATCGTGGTCACAAAAGCGGTTCGACGCACGTTCGCATAAAACTCGCGCACGATGGCTTCCAGCTCGGCGGATGGGTCCTCGGCGCGCGGGCGCTTGAGCGCGGCCGAAAGTGCGGGGATTCCGGCGTCTTTCCGGAAGCGTTCGGCAATCCGTTTGGCGATCGCGCCGGGCGGGGGAGTGCGCACGGGAAGCGACTGCGGTTCCACGGGAGATGGCTGGCTGAAGCCCTGATCGATGACGAGGTAGAAGAGCGCCGCTTTGCTCTCGACGTAGTTGTAGAGCGAACCCGGGGAAACCCCCATCTCGTGCGCGATGTCGGCCATCTGCGCGCGGCGGAAGCCCTTCAACGAGAAAACGCGGACTGCGGCGTCGATGAGGCTTGAGACGCGATCGGCGGGTCTGGTTCTGGCCATGTTTTCCTGCGCCCGAGTATAACTGAATGATTCATTCAGTCAATCATCATGCTGGCCATCCGCCAGATCACGGACGGCTCGTGGCGATGAACGAATCAATCAGCAGGTCGTGGAGCGGAAAAAAACACCCAACAGAAGATAAGCCTGTCGATAAACGCCGAGGTCTTGTCCGTCATCCTGAACGGAGGTTGCTCCTTCGACTGTGCTGAGAGTTTGTGAGTTTATTCGGAATCCGGGATTCTTCGCGCGGCAGCCACGCGCGGGAATGACATAAGTGGCTTGAGTGCCTGAAGAATTTGACTGCCGGAGGGTTGGTCCGGCGCCAAGTTTTCAAAAAAATCACAGACTCCCAGGACAGGCTCCGTGAAGGATCTCCGCGAAGCGATGAGTGCGCAAGGTCCAGGCTGGTAACACTAATCGCTTCGCGGAGATCCTTCGCCTTCGGCTCAGGATGACTACAACGCAGGAATTCGCGTGAAAATCGACAACCTCACTCTATCGGCGGCGGGCAAAGATCGGAATTAACGCAATAGCGCGGTCAAATGAACGGTTGACGGCCATCGCGCAGGTCAGGAGCGATTGGCTACTCGACAGATTCCTGGTCGGTGGATTTGGAGGGCGCGGCGAAAATCTCCTGCTGGCCCGATTCGGCGGCGGCATCGGCGGCGAACAGGCCCGGCCGCTCGATAAAGGGGCGGAACTTCTCGTACAGGTCGGCGAGCTTGGCCTGATAGTAGGCGACGTTTTCGTCGGGGTTTGCGGGATCGTACTCGGGCGCCATCTTTGCCGCCTCGGCGACTTTGACCCGCGCGGTGCGGCCGGTGACGTAATAGGAAATCTGGTCGCCGCTTTGATAGGGCCGCTCGGCCTTGAGCGCAAGCTCGTAAGCGGCCGACAGATTTCTGCGTTTGCCGGATATCTTCTGGCGATAGTTGTCGAGCGAGTCCTGCAGCGTTTCGGTCTTCATGAAATCCGCGAGCGGGACTTCGTGGCGCTCGAAGCGCGCGCGCCAATCCTCGAAGAGCCGGGGAATTTCGGCCTGCCGATCCCGCATCAGGAGCGCGAAGGTCTCTTCCATGAAGCGGCGCTGGAAGCGTTCGAGCCCGCGCGACTTCAGCCCCGAGCCGCGCACCGTGATAGCGCCCGCGTCGTCCATCAGGACGTAGTTTTTCATTTTGTAGGAGAACATCGCGGCGTAGCGGCCGTCGATTTCGAGCTTGATACCCTCCGGCATCTCGAGCTTCGCGATCAATTCTTCGGCGCGGGAATCGGCGCCGTCCGCGGGCGGCGGCACGAAGTAAATCCCGTCGGTATCGACCTCGATCACCTGCGCACCCGCCGCCTCGAGTTGCGCGACGGCGCTTTGGATAAGCTCGCGGCCGCGGCGGGTGACGTGGTTGGCTTGCTCGAAGTCGTTGAAGTGGCCGAGCGAGAAGCCGAGGTATCCGTAAAAGGAATTGATCAGAATTTTGAAGGTCTGCTGGAGCGTCTCCAGGTTGCGGCGTTCGGCGCCTTCGAACTCGCGCGCAAGGCTTTTGGCCCGCACGCGAAAAGTGCGCAAGTCCGCCAGCATCTTGAGGAACACGCCCAGCCGGTCGGTGCTGGGCGCGTGCCGATATTGGAGCATCAGCGACGGATACAAGGAGGTCACGTCGCAATGCAGAACGCCGCGCGCAACGCCGCATCGGCGCAGCTCGGTATATCCGCCGGCAACGGCAGCCGATTCCTGCGGCGCGGGAATCGAATGGCCCGCGGCCAGGTATGAGCGCGTCAGCAGCGCGTCGATTCGCGTCGCGTTCCCGCGCAGGACGACATTCTGGTACGAGTAGGGAAAAATCTTCGCCTGCACGAAATAGCTCGGCGAGAGCACCTCGGCCAGCGCGCGGGTCTCGCGCGCGTCGTCGAGGGCGTACTCGAACAGGCGCTCGGGCTCGCGATCGAAAATTTCGCTGACCCGCGAGGCGTCAAGATAGACCCGGTCCTTGCGCGCCAGCCCGAAATGGATCGCAAGCTGCTTGAGCCCGAAGCCCTCGAGCTCGCGGCTGGCGATATCGTAATGCTGCGCGAGAATCCAGGTGTCGATAATGCTGCGCCCGGGAATATCGAAGCGGCGGTACGCGATCGATCGCTCCGCGATCTGGAGCCGCGACGGCCGCGCCCGCATCAGGCCGCCGCCACGTCCGAGCGCGAGCTTGACCTTGCACCGCCGCGCGCGGGTCTCGAGGTATTCGAGGTCGAAGCGGAACAGGTTATGCCCCTCGATAACGTCGGGATCGCGTTCGCCGACTACGCGGACCAGCTCCTCGAGCATCGCCCGCTCGTCCATCGCGACGCCGCTTAACAGGCGCTCGAAGCCGGTCGAGTCGGTAATCGAGATCGCGATTACGCGGTCGCCCTCGCGCGCGGCGGAAGGAAACTCGAAGCCCTTCGAGATGTAGGTCTCGATATCGATCTGCATCCGCACCAGGTCGCCGAGCTCGAGTCCCATGAAGCAGGTCGATCCGGTCAGCATCAGATGCTGCTCGACCGGGTCGGCGAAGACCAGGTAGGGCGCGCCGGGTGCGTTGGCGGTGTAACCGGTCGTGGCGCGCAGATGACGCTTTATCGCTTCGAGCGTGTCGGTCGAGCCCGTGGTGACGAGATAGCGGTAGAGAAAGCCGCCGGCGAGTTCGCGCGTGTCGAATTCGGTGGCGGGCTTGAAGCCGCTCAGATGCGCAAGATCGTCGAGCAGGACGAACAGCTTGAGCGGACGGCGCTCGCGGACGATTTTTCCGCCGACGCGTTTGATGACTTCGATTTCAGTGGGCGACGCGATTTCGAGCGCGACGATACCGGCGTCGGCCGGATCGCCGAAGAGCAGGCGGTTCTCATAAAACTGGCGCGAGATTTCCTGGTACTGATTCATCGCAGAGAACAATCCACAGATTACACAGATTAACACAGATTAGTTGGCTGGGCGCGCGGTGCGCCCAGCCAACTGGTTTGGTCAAAATCTTTTAATCGGTGAAATCTGTGTAATCTGTGGATGGTTCGGTCTTGCGCCTTACAGCACGCCGAGCCAGAAGAGGCCGCCCAGGAAGATCGCGTATGCGGCGCCGCCGATCATCAGAGTCGGCGTGCCGAGTTCAGAATCGCGCAAATTGATGAACAGGATCGCGACCGACGCGAGCGCAATCGTCCCGGCGAGCAGCTCCGGCGCGGGCAGAATCCATGGCGTGAACGCGAGACCAAGCGCGACCGGGATGCACGACTGAAACACCATCGCGCCCGTGATATTGGCCAGCGCCAGATGGTCCTTGCGCTGGCGAATCCAGACCACCGAATTGTATTTCTCGGGCAGCTCGGTCGCGAGCGGGCTCAAGATCAGCGAAAGGACGCCGGGGTTGAGGCCCACATGGCGTGAAAACAGGATCACCTGATCGACGAACTCGACCGCGCCGAACAGGATCGCGCTGACCCCGAACAGCACCTGCACCGCGATCGCAAAGGCGCGCGGATCCTCGCCACGGCCGCGAAAGATCGATTCGAAATACAGCCCGTGCTCGAGTTCCACGCCGTCGGCGCGCTTGAGCCGCAGCATCACGACGCAATAACCCGCGTATGCCGCGAGCAGAGCGCCGGCGGCGACGTGACGCGCAATGACGCCGAGCCGCAGTGTTCCCATGATGACGACGGCGAGAAAGACCGGAAAAAAGAACGCGAGGTCGCGGCGCCCGTCTTTGCGTACGACGCGCAGCGCGATTCGTCCGCGCCGCCGCCGAAAGCCCAGCGCCGCGCATCCCATCACGAACAGCGCCACCGTCGAGAGCATCAGCGGCGCTCCCATAATCGCGCCGACGCCGACCGCGTCGTGCGCGGCCGCCGAATCCCGTCCAGTCAGCAGCGCCACCGCCGGGATGAACGTCTCGGGCAATGCGGTCCCGACGGCGGCAAGCAGGCTGCCGACGGCGGCCTCGGCGATATCGAGCCGCTTGCCCATCCATTCGACGCCGTTGGTAAAAAGCTCCGACCCGGCGAGGATCATCGCGAAGCTGAGGGCAAGAATTATCGCGTGGATGGCCAAGTAAGGTCTCGGGTTCAGGAAGCGGTCGAAGGCTTTGGAGCCCGAGAATATGGTGCCGTGCGGATCATTTCCAGCACCGCGCGGAAGAGCCGGAAAAGCGAACATCGGGCGAGAATCGCGATGCAGCGCGGGACGACATTCGTGCGTATAATAATAGTTGAACAGCCGGTCGTGAGGCTGAGCCTTAGCGTCGCAGACAAGGCGCGTCACGGTGAGCAACGCGAATTTGACTCAATTTCCGATGCCGCGTAAGGTAGTTAATTCGGCACCCTTGTCTTGCCTATTCGACCTAAGCTGTACTATTGAGGCACTTCCATCCCCGGCCAATCTCCACAAAAGCGGCCGGCGAAAGCGCGTGGGCCGGGTCACGTCACCGGGTCCGGACGGATGTTAAAAAGCATGAAGCAGAAGTACGAAGGCAAAGACTTGCAGGGATTGGTGGACCTCGGCCGTGAGCAGGGCTACCTGACCTTCGAGCAGGTCAATGACTTTCTACCCCAGGATGTCGCCTCGCCAACCGACTTGCGCGCGGCGCTCGACAGCTTCGAGGATCTTGACATCAAGGTGCTCGAAGAAGTCCCGGTCGAAGGCGCCGACGGCGATGTCGAAGTCGAGGCGAAGGAAGAGCCTGAGGAGGCGGCCGAGCAGCCCGACTCGCTGGGCGAGTCGTCCGATCCGGTCCGCCTCTACCTCAAGGAGATGGGCAATTTCCAGCTCCTCTCGCGCGAGCAGGAAGTCGAGATCGCCAAGCGAATCGAAGCGGGCGAGAACGAAGTCGAAGAGGAAGTGCTGGGCTCTCCGGTCACGCTCAAGCATGTCTATGAACTCGGCGAAGCGATTCTCAACGGCGAAGCCGATATCCGCGATATCTTCGAGGACACCGACGACGCGAACTCCGATCCCGACGAGGAGCGCGGTCCCGAAGCCGACGAGCGCCAGATAAAGCGCCTGACGGTTCACGTCAAGAAGCTCAAGGAGATCAAGTCCAAGCTCGAGCAGGCCGAGAAGCGGTTGTCGCTGCGCAAGCCGGCCCCGAAAAAGAAGGCCAGCGCCGTGCATAAGCCGACGGTGGCCGAGAAGAACTATCTCAAGCAGCACGAGCGGGTGATCAAAGAGTTCCGCTCGATGCAGCTATCGCGGCGGCTGGTCGAAAATATCATCGAGCACATGCGCGGCATGCTGCGCTCGTTCCTTGAGGCGCAGCACACGCTGCAGCGCTACGAAGAAGCCACGGGACGCTCGCCGAACGCGCTGCTCAAGGAAGCGGCCGAGGCCGAAGACCGGCGCCACGTGCTCAAGATCGGAGAAGCGCGCGAGAACCTGCTCGATATCGCGACCCGAATCCGCTCCGCGCACAACCAGATGCGCAAGGTCGAGGCCGAGGTCAAAACCTCGGGCGAGGATTTCGCCCGCGCAATCGAAACGATCGCGGCTGGCCAGGACAAGAGCCGCCGCGCCAAGAAGGAACTCACCGAGGCCAACCTGCGCCTGGTCGTGAGTCTTGCCAAGCGTTACACCAACCGCGGACTCGGCTTCCTGGACCTGATCCAGGAAGGAAATATCGGGTTGATGCGCGCGGTGGATAAATTCGAGTATCAGCGCGGCTACAAGTTCTCGACCTACGCGACCTGGTGGATCCGCCAGTCGATGTCGCGCGCGATCGCCGACCAGGGCCGCACCATCCGTATTCCGGTGCACATGGTCGAGACGATCAACAAGCTCCTGCGCGTCACGCGCCTGCTGGTGCAGCGGCTCGGCCGCGAGCCGGGGCCCGAAGAGATTGCCGAGCAGATGGAGATGCCGCTCGACAAGGTGCAGAAAGTCCTGAAGATCGTCAAAGAGCCGATCTCGCTCGAAACTCCGATCGGCGACGAAGAGGAAAGCTCGCTCGGCGATTTCGTCGAGGACGAACTCGCGCCCTCTCCGGTCGAGGCCGCGATTCAGGGCAACTTGGGCGAGCAGACCCGCAAGGTGCTCGCGACGCTGACCCCGCGCGAGGAGCAGATCCTGCGGATGCGCTTCGGGATCGGCCAGAAGACCGACTACACGCTCGAGGAAGTTGGCAAGCAGTTCGCGGTCACGCGCGAACGAATCCGCCAAATCGAAGCCAAGGCGCTGCGCAAGCTGCGCCAGACCGGCCGCTCGCGCAACCTCGAAGGCTTCCAGGAACGCGAGTAACGCGCAGGGTTCCGCGGCAGGCGCGTAGGCGCCTGCTGAATCCCTGAAATTCCCGTGATCCGCGGCCGCTGCCCGACCGAGCGGCGGCGGCCGCGTCATCGTGATTCCGACTCCAAAAATCCGCTTAACGTTCCGTAATTCCCGCGCGTCGGCGGCGGCACGGGCTATGCTGAAACTCTATCGCGGATGGCGCGTCTAACCGGTGATAGGCTGACCGGCGCGCGGATGGATTCAAAATGACCGCAGGGTCATAATTGGTTACGCATCGTGAAACTTCCTTCATCAAGACTCGGCTGGAGAATTGGCCTCGGCGTGATCGTTGCCGTCGCGATCGCATGGTACTTCATGCGCGGCACGGCCGGCGCGCCCCGGTTCGTTACCGCGCCGGTCAGCTCGGGTTCGATCGTCAGGTCGGTGGCCGCGACGGGAACCGTCAATCCAGTCACGACGGTTCAGGTCGGGACCTATGTTTCGGGACCGATCACGCAGATTTACGCCGACTTCAACGCGTCGGTTAAGCAGGGGCAGATAATCGCCAAGATCGATCCGCGCCCATACGCGGCAACGGTCGCACTATCCACCGCCGCGGTCGCCAATGCGCGCGCGCAACTCAAAAAGGACGAGGCCAATCTCGCCTATCAGAAGATCACCTACGCCCGCGATCAGGCGCTGCTGGGAGACCAGGTCGTCTCGCAGGATCAGGTCGATAGCCAACTCAGCACCTACAACCAGGCCGCCGCGCAGGTCCGTGTCGATCAGGCCAGCGTGCAGCAGCAGCAGGCGAATCTGCAGCAGGCGCAACTAAATCTGAACTACACCAATATCGTGTCGCCGGTGGATGGCACCGTCGTGTCGCGCAACGTCGATGTCGGCCAGACGGTGGCCGCGAGCTTCCAGACGCCGGTGCTGTTTCTGGTCGCCCAGGATCTGACCAAGATGCAGGTCGATTCCAACGTCAGCGAGTCAGATATCGGCTACGTGAAAAAGGGCGAGTCGGCCGAGTTCAAGGTCGATGCGTTTCCGGATCGGGTTTTTCAAGGAGTCGTCGGACAAGTGCGCCAGGCTCCGATCACGGTGCAAAACGTCGTGACCTATGACGTCGTCGTCAACGTCGATAATCCCGAGTTGCTGCTGAAACCCGGAATGACCGCCAACGTGACGATCATCACCGCGCGGCGCGACCAGGTCGTACGCGTGCCCCTCGATGCGCTCCGCTTCAAACCGCGTGAGGCGACAACCGTTGCGGCCGCCGATTCGGTAGCGGGCGACGATGCGCTGTCGAGCCGCAACGCGCGCGTTTGGATCGTTTCCGGCGGCGAAATCAAGCCGGTCACGCTGACCGTCGGACTCGATGACGGCGCGAACGTAGAGGTCCTGAGCGGACCGCTGAAGTCCGGCGATCTTGTCGTCACCGATGAAATCCGCGGCGCAAGTTCGAGCGCCGCGCACTCCAGCCTGCATTTTCCGCACTAGATGACGCCCGGGGAATTATGACGATGGCTGTCATCGAATTGGTTGACCTCTGGAAGACCTACGTTTTGGGCGAAATCGAGGTGAACGCGCTGCGCGGCGTCTCGCTGCGCATCGAGCGCGGCGAATTCGTTGCCGTGATGGGCGCGTCGGGCTCGGGCAAATCGACCCTGATGAACATCGTCGGATGCCTGGATCGGCCCACTCGCGGCCGCTACCTGCTCGAGGGAGAGGACGTGGCCGCGCTCGCCGAAGAAGCGCTTGCGGCGATTCGCAGCCGGCGCGTCGGTTTCGTCTTTCAAAGCTTCAACCTGCTGTCGCGCACCAGCGCGCTCGAAAACGTCGAGCTGCCGCTCTTCTATTCGGCATGGAACAGCCGCGGTGAGCATCGCGCCCAGGATCTGCTCAAGCTGGTGGGACTGGCCGGCCGCGAGCAGAACCATCCCAACCAGCTCTCGGGCGGGCAGCAGCAGCGCGTTGCGATCGCGCGGGCGCTGATCAACGAACCGTCGATTCTGCTCGCCGACGAGCCGACCGGAAACCTCGATTCAACCAGCTCCGCCGAGATCATGGAGATCATCACGCGGCTAAACCGCGAACAGGGCATCACGGTGATCCTGGTGACGCACGACCCCGATATCGGCGCGTACGCGGATCGCACGGTGAGCTTTCGTGACGGGCAGATCGTCTCCGACACGCGTAAGGCCGACGCGCAGCCGCAGGTCGCGGCCCCTGCCGCTCCCGAAGCCGCCGCCTCTTTATCTTCGGCCGACGAGGCGTGGACGTTCGGCGCGATGGCGGTATCGGCGGCGAGCAAGGCGATCCGGCGCAACAAGATGCGCTCGGCGCTCACGATGCTCGGCATATTCATAGGAGTGGCGGCGGTAATCGCGATGGTGGCGGTCGGCGACGGTGCGCGCGCCTCGGTCCAGGAGCAACTGCAAAGCCTCGGCACCAACTTGATCATCGTGCTGCCGGGAGCGACCACCGCCAACGGTGTCCGCGGCGGTTTCGGATCGAGTTCGACCCTGACCACGGGTGACGCGATGGCGATACGCAAGGAAGCGCATTCGATCGCGCTGGTCAGTTACATGGACCGGCAAATCGCTCAGGTCGAAAACGGGAATCAGAACTGGAGCACCAGTATCGAAGGCATCACCGCCCAATATCAGAGCATCCGCGACTGGCCGGTCACGGCGGGCCGCGCGATGACCGATGCCGACGACAAGAGCGCCGCGCCGGTCTGCCTGCTCGGCCAGACCGTGGTCAATAATCTTTTCGGCCAGCAACAAAATCCGGTCGGCGCGATGGTCCGGGTGAAGAATTTTCCGTTGCGGGTAATCGGCGTGCTGTCAGTGAAGGGGCAGTCGCAATGGGGGCAGGACCAGGACGATATCGTGCTGATCCCGTTCCAGACCGCCGAGCGCAAGGTGCTGGGGGTGTCGGCGCCTTTGAGCTCGGTTTCGGTCGCGGCGGCAACTCCGACGGTCGAGAAGCCTTACGCGGGCGTCGCCACGGCCAACTCGATCTACGCTTCGAGCAGCGCCACGGTCAGTCCGTTCGGCTCGCCGCCAAAAATTACCGGCGTGGTCAACATGATCTACGTGCAGGCCAGGAGCGCGGGAGAGGTCGATCAGGCGATGGCCGAGATCACGCAAACGGTGCATCGGCGCCATAACATTCAGCCCGGCCAGGACGACGACTTCACCGTGCGCAGCCTCAACGAGATCGCGCAGGCGTCGGAAAAGCAGAGCGGCGTGATGACGATTCTGCTGGCCGCCGTCGCGTCGATTTCGCTGCTGGTCGGCGGTATCGGCATCATGAATATCATGCTGGTCTCGGTAACCGAGCGCACCCGCGAGATCGGAATCCGGATGGCGATCGGCGCGCGACGGATCCATATCATGCTGCAATTCCTGGTCGAGGCGGTGATGCTGAGCGTGCTCGGCGGAATCGCGGGAGCGATCCTCGGGATAGTGGCGTCGAAGCTGATCTCGGCGGTGGCCGGATGGCCGACGCTGGTCTCACCGACGGCAATCGCCGGCGGCTTCATCTTCTCAGCGGCGGTAGGCGTCTTCTTCGGCTACTACCCGGCCCGCAAAGCCTCGCTACTCCACCCAATCGACGCGCTCCGCTACGAGTAGCGGCAGCGCGGCCGTTCGTGGATTCGACGAATTTGAAGAAGAGATTGGCCGGATCGGTGAGTTCGTGCTCCATGCCCTGATACTCGAACGGCCACGAAGTCGCGTTGCTGCCGGTTATGCTCACGTTGCCCGACGGATCATACGTGTAACTGGCCCCCAGAGGCGAACTCGGCGACGCCGGATCGACTAGCGCGATCGCGATACAGGATGCTTGCGAGCTCGGTACGGTGGTGCCGAAAAGGCGAAGAATCTATTCCAGCTTATCGCAATATTTCTCGAAGTTCTCGCGTCGGAGGAAAGGCCAGACGCTGAAGTCGCCGTGGCCTCTGAACTTCTCGAAACGGCGCTCGATTCGAACAGCGACCCACCAACCTCACTTTGGATCGATCCGATTGTGCGGGAGCCATTCATATTTGAGCCCGGAATCCAAAAGAGGACGTATCCGTTCATGCGCCCCTCTACAGCGGAGCTTTGACGCTCGGATTTGAGAGATTCCGCACGGAGACATCGATGCCGGCGATCTTAACGACCTGGAAATCGAGATCTACGTGGTCTCCTGGCCTTCCGCTGGGCCCGTATGTTACCTCCAGCTGGGTAGGTGTCAGCCACTCCATTTTCAGGTTCATCCTCGCATATTGCTGGGAGAACTCGAGGATCTCGATCGGAGCTTGCGACACCCTAAGGCGCTTTAGGTAGACGGTCGTGCCATCAGCGGCGGTTCCGGGTCCGCCCCACTGCCTCGTTCGAGCGATGGCAACCCATTGCCCATCTGGAGATCGTGCCTGCGCTGACCAGGTCGTCGCGACATCTTGGCAGCCAAACATTAACAGGCAACCCGTGATGATTAGCAGCGGGATACCCTTGCGGATTCCAGCGCAACGGCGCTCACAAGCACTCATTATTTGCGTTCTCCCGCCAAGTTACTAAGGCAGCCCGAAACTGCCTTTTTTTTCGTCGTTGAACCCCTTGGTGATATTCGCGATATTCGCAGCGGGCGTTCCTGGGTACTTCGGGCTCAACGGTGTCTTTGAGGGATAGTGGCTGAACCAAGACGCGTAGTCATTCGCATAAGCTAATGTGGTCGAAAGCGAGTATCCGTGAGCAGCCGCATACACTCCGAATACGTAGTTGGCGTAGGCCGATGATGCCCCGTATGCCTGCGCATCTAACGAGCCGCCGTGATGGCGGCCATGATGCGCGCGCCGCGGCCCAAGACTCTGCGCCACTTGGGGCCATGTATGTTATTATGCGATCGACGCAATTCGGAGCAGTTTATTTCAGCGGCAAACTCGACGACGGCTATAGTCACGATCGAGCGCCGAACAGTCCCCGGTGGAGCAGGCTGCGCGCAGCTTGGAACAGCAATAGGTCCGCCAGGACAAAGAAGAATATCACGATCAAAGCGGCGAGACGCGGCTCCAGCCAAAGAAGAATTAGCCCTGCAGACCACAGGTCTGCACCTACTATGAACCAAACACGGGTTCCCTGACCCAAGCCGGTGGATTTTGGAAAGTATTCAAGGTCAACGGTGCTCCAAGCCGAGACAAGGGTACCGACAAGCGCAAAAAAGAGGAGAAACGAGGGAGATGCCCCCACGGATCGAATCAATTCACTAATCCAGATCAAATAGACCTGCCACGCAATAACAGGCACCGCCAAGAGTGCGGCCAGAATTCCTTGCCGCTGCCCTTTACTACTTTTACCGGGCTTAATCACGGCCGCAAATCCTCCGGAGGCTTCGGAATAAAATATCCGTGGCTTAGAGCATAGCAAGCGGCTACGATTCCTGCGGTCGCCGAGCAATACGGGGCTGCGGTGACGCAACCTGCGGGACCCTCCGGATTGCCAAAGACGGTACTTCCGCAGTTTACTAGCGAAACTCCGCAGGGCAGCCCCGATAGAGCTACGCCGGGCGCTACAAGTCCAAGGCAAGCTTCCATCGATATTTTCGAAGGCGGAGGAGCCTTACGGTACTCGGGCTGGCCAGCAGAATTGCTTCCCTTCTGCAGCGGGGGCGTATTACACGGGTGCGGGTCTGCGCAAAACTCTGGGGCCGCCGGGCTTTGGTTCAGGACTATATCGGTCGCGGCGCCGTCGATGTCTGGATATTGCGGATGGCGGCGGCCACGCTCAGCCCTCGCCTTGTAGACGAAGTAATTGGGAGGAAGGCTCTGGCCGCCGCCGCCACCGAATAGATCGCTGAAAAAGTTGTAGAGATCCTCAAGCAGTCCTGGGAGCGAGCTCGGAGTACCGCCGCCCGAGCCGCTCGAACCCGTGTCTCCGCCGCCAGCCGCCACGACATCCGCCGTCGCGGCGGCATCGACATGCCCGTTGACCGCGGCGCCGCGCGCGCCACCGCCGCCGTGATGGTGCCCATGATGCGCGCGACGCGGCCCCGCTCCTCCCGGGCCGCTGGTGCTCTGCGCGCCGCTAAGCGAAAGGCTGCGCGCAATCTGTGCGCTGTAAAACTGTCCATCGCCTGGATAGTACAGAATCCCCTGCCCCAAGTCCGCCTGTGCGTCGGTGAACTCGTTTTCCATCCCCTGATAGAGGAACGGATAGCTGTT
>Ga0307372_10002854_pt1 | contig 28194 bp, 32 predicted proteins | sample OX1MG_FD_202533 | JGI IMG/M metagenome (GOLD analysis project Ga0307372, IMG submission 202533) | Soil microbial communities from Risofladan, Vaasa, Finland - OX-1 | ecosystem: Environmental > Terrestrial > Soil > Coastal area > Acid sulfate soil | place: Finland: Risofladan, Vaasa | collected... | reverse complement strand
GCGCAACTTCTCCTCGCGGCTGGGTCCCGGCAAGTACGCAAAGTCGGTGTTGCCGGGAAGGAACGGCAGCGGGATGAATGCCTGGAACCCTCCGGTGTCGTCCTGGAGTTCGCGCAGCCGTTGCATGTGGTCGACCTGCTCCTCCGGCGTCTCAAAATGGCCGAACAGCAGCGTCGCATTCGTACGCAGTCCCTGAGCGTGCGCCTCGCGGTGCACGTCCAGCCAGGTCTCGGCCGGCACCTTGCGGTCCGCGATGATCTCCCGCACCCGCCGGGAGAAGACCTCGGCCCCGCCACCCGGCATGGTGTCGTGTCCCGCGGCCCGCGTCCGCTCGATCGCCTCTCGGTTAGAGACCTTTGAGATCCTGGCAATGAAGTCGATCTCCACGGCCGTGAGCGCGGTCAGCGCGACATGCGGGTATGCGGCCTTCAGCTCCGTGAACAGTTCCTCGTAGTACGGAAGGTCGTACTCCTTGGTCATGCCTCCGACGATGTGCAGCTCGGTGATGCCGTGGCCCACGAGCTGACCGGCGCGCTCGACCAGCTGGTCGACGCTGTACGCGTAGGCGCGCTCGTCTTTGTCGGTCCACACCGCGAACGCACAGAACCCGCATCCGACCACGCAGATATTGGTGGGATTCAGGTGCGCGTTGACGTTGTACGTGATCTCGTCGCCGTAGCGCCGGCGCACGACCTCGTCGGCCGCGGCGCCCAGGTCTTCGAGCCGCGCCGTCTCGTAGATGAGCAGCGCCTCTTCAGGTGTGATTCGGCCGCCATCGGCGGCGCGGGCAAGGATCTCGTCAGTCATGGCGGTAAGGCTATCAATGCGACAGGCGTCGGGCGGGCCAGTGCGGCATCCGGGTACGATCGGCACATGCCAGCAGCAGCACTCAAGGAATGGGCGGTCACCTGTGACGCGCTCGCCGCGGGCGAGCAGGTCGTGATCATCCGCAAAGGGGGGATCGGCGAGAAGCGCTTCGAGCTTCCGCATCCGTCGTTTTTTTTGTTCCCGACCTATGCCCACCAACGTCCGGAGCTGGTGCGGCCGGACGCGGCCACGCGCTACGCCGACGCACTCGAGCGCCGCGACGACCTGGAGCATCTGCCCCTGACGCTGTGGGCGGACCTCCACGATTCGTATCCGATTCGCGATCCCGAGGCACTGGAGGCGATCGACGGCCTGCAGATCCTGACCGGCGACTACGCCAACGAGCGACTGCGGTGGCGGCGGACGCAGCCGCTGTGGGCAGTGGTCCTGCGCGTCGCGCGCGTGGCTGACCCACCGGTCCTCGAGGTCGGCCCCGAGCACGGCGGCTGCGTCAGCTGGGTGGTGCTGCCGGAGTCCATCGCGCTGGGAACGCACACGCCCGTGCTCGACGACGCCCGCTTCGCGGCGGCGGCCGACGCGGTGCGCACGGCGCTCGCCCCGTTTGTGCTGACGTCGTGAGCCGGAGGGCGCGGGCCCGCATGGTACGGTTTCGGTCATGAGCCACGTCGCTGCCTTTGACTCCGTCGTCGACGAGCTCCCTGCGGATTGGTCGTTTTGCGAGGCGTATGTCGCCTTGGACGACCCGGCCAACCTGAACGAGGCGCGCGTCGCGCTCGCCCGCGCCAACGCCCGTCCGCTGTACGGCCCCGGCGACCACGACTTCTCGATTACGATCGCCAATACCCAGGGGCGCGGCGCCCGCGTGGGTGTGGTGCGCTCGGCGCTGCAGCTGCTTGACGATCTCGGGATCACCGGCCGGACCTGGGCTGGCCAGGCGACGATCCTGACGCGCCCCGCGCCGGCGCATCGTTTCGGCCCGTAGCGATGTACCGCAGCGATGAAGACATCGCGCTGCTGACCGAGCTCGCCGGGGTCCTTGATCAGACCGTCGCGGCCGGCGGTCTGTCCGCCGGCACCTACCTCTTGTTGCGCGAACTGGTGCACACCGGCGCGGGTGAGCCGATCGCCATCACCACGCTTGCCGAGCACTTCGGGGCGGACGGCGAGGAGATCGCCGACCTGATCGCGCGCTTGGTCCAGGATGACCTTGCCGTGGTCCGGCCCAACGGCGTCAGCGCAACTGAGCTCGGTCGTGCCCGCGTCGACGCGCTGGAGCAGGAGGCAAACCTCGCGATCCGCGCGTATGTGATGGAGCGCCCGCACACCGCGACCATCTATGGGCTGGTGGCCTCGATGCAGGCTGGGCGGTTCACCGTCGAGGACCTGATCGGGTTCATCTCCGAAGGCCCGACCGATCCCGGGGCGCCATGAGCCTGATCGGGTGGTACCCCATCGTCATGCTGGTCGTGATCGCCATCCTGTTTGTCGTGATGGTGATCGGCAAGCGCCGGGCCCAGCGGGCGCGCGGAGAGCGCTAGATCACCGCCGAGTCGCCGAGCGAGCTCCACACGTCGAGCTTGGTCCGCAGGCGCTTGATGACTTCGTTGGTGAATTCTTCGGTGGAGTGATGACCACCGAGGTCCGCGGTCCGCACGTCGTCGGCGACCGCCTCGAGTGCGGCTTCGTAGATCCCCCGCGACACCATCGTTGCGGTCGGATCGTGGACGAATCCCAGCAGCGCGGCGCCGGCAAGGATCATCGCCAGCGGGTTGGCGATGCTCTTTCCCTCCAGGCTCGGCGCGGTCCCGTGGGGCGCCTCGGCCATGACCGTCGTCGCCTGGAGGTCGTCGTCAAAGGCCAGGAGTAACGATTCCGCGCCCGCGATCGACCCGAACAGCTGCAGCACCATGTCGGACAGACAGTCGCCGTCACGATTGAGCGCCGGAACGACGAGCGCATCGCCGGTGTGGGTGATCAGGCCCGCATAGGCGGCGTCGATCAGGACGGGTCGGTAACGCACGTCGCGGTGGCGCTCGGCCGCCGCATCCAGCTCCTCTTTCATCATGCCTTCGTACACCGGCGAGACGGTCCACTTCGGACCCCCGTACACGGTCGCATTCATGCGACGCGCCTGGAGGAATGAAAACTCCGCCACCGCCCGGCACGTACGCCGCGAGATGTGCTCGGTCCGCCAGGCGATCTCGTCGAGTCCGGAGCCTTCGCGGTGCTCGACGGCCCCGTACGCGTCGTCGACAGCCATCCGCACGACGGAAATCGGTGCGTGGATGCCGCCGATCGGACGTACCCCGGGCAGCCGGCGGCCGGTCCGAATGATCACCCGCCCGTCGATCTCCTCACGCAGCAGCGCGTTCGGGCTCCCGACGTCGCCGGACTCCTCCGGGGTGATCGTGGCGGCCTTGAGCCCGTATCCGGCGCGGCGCATCGCCCGTGCCGCGTCGTGGACGATCTGGTTGCCGGTGCGCCGGCGCGACTCCAGCGAGAGGTCGTAGTGCTCGAAGCTCAGTGGGAGACCGGACACCTCCGGCTCGAGGACACGCAAGGCCTCGACCAGCAGTTCCTGACCGGTCTGGTCGCCGTCCATGACAACAATGGTCGTGGGATCCACATCGGTGAGCCTATACGCGGGTGCGGACCGTCGTCGCGCGGCGCGGCGCCGCTGTGCCACGTGTTACGCGTCGCCGGGTGCGCGGCGCTCACGCTGGTACTCCATCACGTAGCGGCGCACGCGGCTGGGCTTGCCCATCCGCTCAGCGAGCGCTGCGATTTCCGCGCCGACCGCTGCCGAGGCGACATACGCATCGGCGTCACGCGCACGCTCCCAGACGGCCAGGCAGCCGTATTCGCCGGCGTCCGCATCACAGAACAGTATGTGTTCGATGGCCTCGGGCGCGAGACGGGCAAGGCGCCCCGCAATCGCCCTGGCGTCGTCGAGCGTTCCGGCCCCGAGCCGGAATGCGATCTCCGTGCCGATCACCGTCCGGGCTCCTGGACATCCAACGGCGTCACGTGCGCAGCGACGATCTCGGCGGCCGCCTGATCGCACGAGCTCACCACGCCACCGAGGCGGTCCGCCAGCCGCGCGCCGAGGCCGGCGGCGATCGACGCTCGCTCGAATGCACCCAACGCGTCAACGAGGTCCGCCGACAGCTCGTCCTGCCGGGCGACCAGAGGCTCGGAGCCCCGAATGAACCGGGTATATGCGCGATGCCCGCGCTCCTGGAGCGCGAACAGGACATCGACCTGCACCAGCGAGGCGACTGCGCGCAGCGGCGACTCTCGCCACGCACTGATCACCCTGGCGTGTTCGGCGGTCTCGGCCACGGCCTCGACCATCGCGCCCGGTGAGTCGGTCGCCGCGAGCACGCGGGCGGCGGCAGACGCCACGTCCCCGAGCCGTGACGGGTCGACATCCGCCTCCAGCTGCTCCCAGACCAGGCCAACGGTCGCCACCCTGTGGACGATGTGGGCATCGAGGACCGGTCGGCCCATATCCGCCAAACATAGAAACGCCGGACCCTCAAACGCACACAGGTAGTGCCGTACCCCCGGTGCGAACTCGACCTCCCGCAGACCCAGGGGCGTGCGTCCGGCGGTGCGCTCGGCCGCACCGACCGCCTGCTCCAGGCGCTCGACAAGCCCTTCAAGCGCGCGCTCGAGCTCGGCGCCCGCGGGATCAGCCGTCTGGCTCAGCCATGCATCGGGGCGTCGGGGCATGCATCGAGTCTAGTGAGACCCTTGGGACGCGTACACTCGAACGGTGCTGGTCAGGATGCCGCGATCGACCTCGGGACCCTCCCACAACGCCGTAACCATGGGGAGTTGTGCGTCCCGGCGGCGGACCTGGTAGCGGGTCTTGCCGGTCTCGGGCGTGGTCTTGCGGATCGTTGCTGCGTGTCGCCCTCGACTTCACGCAGCACGCGGGCGTCGGCGACGGCGCGGGTCAACGTCGCGGCGTCAAGCGTCCGATCCACCTCATACCCACGCTCGCGGACTCGGGCCTCGATGTCATCCGGCGGTCCGCACAGGGCCTAATCGATCTGCGTCCGTACCTCCATGTGGATCATCGACGGCCCGCCTCGCTGGTCGGGGCCGCGTCCTGTGCGACCACCTCGTTCAGCAGCTCGCGGCCGGTCGGTCGGTTGCTGTCGGGAATCGCGCTGCGTGCGGACCGGATGCGGTCAACGATCGTCCGCGAGACCCCCGCCTGGTCGACGACCACCTGGACAGGCAGCCCGGCGGCGATCGCGGCGCTGCGGTCGTCGAGCGCGCGCACGTAGGTGTCGATCCGCTCCAAGAGCGCCGTCGCCCATTCGTCCAGAAGAGTGCGCCGGGGCGGTGTCGGCGGCTCGGTCACGGTCATCGCGCTCCCCAGATACGGCCAGGAAGGCCCACAGCAGGGCATAGGAGCGGCTTTGACGGCTCGGGGATAAATGGGCCCCCCGCCCCCCAGGGGTCATGCGGGGGTGCCTCCATGTGACTCCCCCCAGATCGCCGCCCGCGCGCGGCAATCGGGCTTCTGAAGGGTGCGTCCACCCACGATTTCGGCGGGTCCTGGCGGGCGCCACAAATTGCGAGAACCCGCATGGGGACTGGGATCTCATGGGTTGCCCGTGGACGGGTCCGATCGGGGCAAAATACCCGCAACCGGGCCGATCTCGACAACCCACAGAGCCCATATTAATCCGGCATTTCTCGCGGGGAGGTGGGGTGGGTGGTCTGCCGAATCGAGTCGCGTGGAGTTTCGACCCACCCGCTCGTGCGCGGGAAGGGTCGCCGAGGGGCTCGGCCGGAGTTGTTGGGTTCGTCGGCGGGTAGCCCCCGGCGCACGGCGAGCGCACGGTGTGACTCAACGAGGGTATCCCAGAGATCAGGGTCGCGATGCCGCAAGTCGCCCGCTGCCGTCGTTGTGAGCAGACCGCCGTGCCGATACAGGGCGGGCTCTGCCGCCGTTGCCAGGAATCCGAGGATCCAGGCGCGATCTGCGGAGCGTTGTCGGACGAGCAACCGACCCAACCAGTGGGAGGTCGACCCGGCTGGCTTGGCTGGCTCGTGGCTGGCATCGTCGAGGGCGCCATTACGGTCGCCGCTTTCGCGGTTCCGCTTCCGAGCAACTTCTGGGCGCTGCTTGGAATCGTCGTCCTCGTGATCGCCTTCCTCGCCTGGACGTACGGGAAGACCCGTCGCGAGCGGTTGGTGCTGGTCGCCTTCCTTGGCGGGCTCGGGATCGCCGGGTACTGGTTCGTCTTCACCCCAACGGGACGGAAAACCGTCGTCGGAACCGTCCCCGGCATCTCGTGCCCGACCGAGTCCAGCGGCGTAACCAACCTGCGGGCCTGCGCTCGTTCCAGCGTGGCCGCGGACGCGCCGCAGTGCGAGTCGATGTTTGTCCGGTGGGGGGAGGAGGCCGGGGGGCCGCCCCAGCGCGCCGTGTCAGACTTTGGGCCAGTCGTTGTTAGCAATGGGCTCGCGATACCAGTCATCATTAGGGATGCAGCCATCCATAGCGATGGGCTCGGGACACCCGCAAGCAACGCCCTCGTCCCGCCCGCGGGCAACACGGAGCGCGTCCGATAGGTCGAGCGCGCGTCGAGACCCCAGCCGCCGCAGGCGCGGCAGGTGATACGCCGTCCACACGTTCGGCTCCGACGCGGGTCGGTCGGCGGGCTCGGTGGTCATGCGTCTCCCGACCAGCCGGCCTCCAGCAGGTGGCCCTCGGCCCGCAGCATCGACGGTGCATCCGGCCCGCCGTCGGGTCGCCATCAACGCCGTAGCCACCCGACGGGTACGCCCAGCAGATGCGCTCGGCGGCGAATCGCAGGTTACCGAGGATCGACCGCACCTCGCGCATCGCGACGACCAGATCGTCCCGGGATGCCAGCTCGTTGACGGTGCGCCAGCTCATCGCCGCACCAGCCGGTAGACCTCGCGGTCGTGGTCGTCGTCCCACGGGGTGCCGCCGCCGACGGTCTCAGAGTACCCGCTGCCGCCCGCGCCCGGATAGGTGCCGCAGCTCGACGCCACCGGCGCGGGGGTCGGGTGCAGGCGGTGCAGACCACGTGGTGACTGAGCGCGTCACGGTCCGCGGTACCGGCGCGGGGGCTGGTACAGGTGCTTGCGGTGTGGACGGGGCACCGGTTGGAGTGGGCACCGCCGACGACCCACTGGCGGAAGCTGACGAGCTGCCGCAGCCCGAGAACACCCCGACGCCCACGGCGAGCACCTCAACGCGAGCGGTCAGCCTCGCTTTCACCGTGTCCCCTTGCGGCGGAACGTGCTGCTCCGAAGCGCAGTGAGGGCGGTCGCGAGACGCGCGCCGCTTCCCTTGGATCGAGTCTCGGAGGGCGGGCGGGGAAGTTCATTTCGGGCTATCGCCGCGCCACGCAACCACCGGGAACGGCACGAATCACGCGGAACTTGCCTGGCCCAAATCCCGGCATTTCATGCCGTTCTTTGCCGCGGTGGTCATCAGAACTAGTGGGCTCGCGTACACTCGAACGGTGTCCGCCGATGCGCAGCTCACCTCGCCCACTCCGCTGCCCCGGGCAGTCGATCTCGCGACTCTGATCACGTCGGTGCTCGCCGGCCGCGAGCGCATCGTCCTAGACCGGCCCGGCCGGCCGGCGGCCGTCCTGTTGCCGCTCTATGACCGGGGCGATCGTCCGCACATTATTCTCACCAAGCGGACGTCGACGCTGCCCGCCCATCCGGGTCAGGTCAGTCTCCCCGGAGGTCAGCAGGATCCCGAGGACCGCGACCTCAGGATGACCGCGTTGCGTGAGACCCAGGAGGAGCTCGGCATCGACCCAGCGGCGATCGAGATCATCGGCGAGCTGGACGATGTCGCCACGTTCCAGTCGCAGTTCATCGTCACCCCGGTCGTTGGCGTGATGCGCACCGCTCCGGCCACGCACCCAAACCCGGCCGAGATCGACCGGGTGATCGAGGTACCCGTCGCCAACATCCTCGCGCTCGATGCCGCGCTCCCGTCGGACCCGACGCTGCGCGACCTGCGTTACCCGCTGGACGGAGAAGACGTCTGGGGTGCCACCGCCCGGATCCTGCGCAGCTTTGCCGAGGTCGCGCGGGTGGCGATCGCACATGCGGGCGAGTAGGCCGGCGCCGCATGCCGGCGCTCGCACTGTTGGCGCGTTAGTGGCCCGCGCTCGGCGGCGGAACCAGCGACGCTCGCGGCGGGAGGTCAACGGGACCCTCACCGGGCTGCCCGTCCACGGCGAGTTCGTCCAGGCGCGCAAGGTGGCGGGCGAGTTCGGGCTGGCGCGGATGATCCGCCGGGAGCGCTGCGGCGTACTCGGCGACGCGGCCGCGGATCTGCAAGGCGAAGTGGGGCACCGCGGCACCGACGAGCATCGCCAGCTCGTCCTCGGACGGGATCCCGTAGATGCGCTCCAGCACGGTCACGGTTCTAAGGCTACCAGGCGCCATGATCGGAGCGCGATGACGTATTGCGTTCGTGATGGCTCGCGTCGACGGCTATCATTACCGGCAATGTCCCGCGCTCGGCCGGAGCACCCATGGCGATGAGGGACGACGACAAACTGGTTCGGCAGCTGTCGCTCGTGGCCTTCTTGATGTCGCAGCAGCGGCCCGTGACCGCCGACGAGATTCACGAGTCCGTCGAGGGCTACGGCGGGATGAGCGACCAGGCATTCCTGCGCCGGTTCTACGCGGACCGCGGCGAAATCGAGGCCATGGGGCTCAAGCTGGCTGTCGAACGGCCAACCGACGACCCATTCCAGGGAGACCTCTACGCGCTCCCGCCGGAGAACTACTACCTCCCGCAGATCGACTTCGATGAGCGCGAGCTCTCAGCCCTGCATACGTGCCTGTACCTGCTGGAGGGCCAGTTTGCCTATGCCGAGCCGCTGCGGCTCGCGCTTCAACACCTCACGCTGGGCCGACCGAGCCCGCTCGACGACCACGCGGCGCGCACCGTGTCGGTGAACCTGCTCGGCGGTGACTATTCGCCGGAGGTCGCCGCGCATCTGTCGAAGATCGAGTCGGCGATCAGCCGGCGCAAGACGATCCGCTTCACGTACTACTCGATCGGGCGTGACGAGCGCTCTGACCGCGAGGTCGACCCGTACTCGCTGCTGTACCTCGGCGGCAACTGGTACATGGTCGGCTACGCGCACGAGCGCGAGGCCACGCGAATCTTCCGCTTGTCCCGCATCGAAGGACGCATTACCTTCAAGACGCGCGCCGAGCATGACTTCGCCGCGCCTCGCGACTTCGACGTCTCCCGTTATCGCGACCGCGCGCCGTGGCAGCTTGACGACGACCGCCGCGAGGCGACCATCGTCCTGTCCCCGATCGTGGCGTGGTGGGTGGAGCAGATGTTCGGCACCTACGGCACGTGCGAGTTGCGTGACGACGGTTCGGGGTTGTTCACCACCGAGTTTACCTCTGCGACGGCGCTTTTGACCTGGGTTCTCAGTCTCGGCACCCACGCCGAGATCATCGGCCCGGACGATCTGCGCCGCGCGGCCCACGAGGCGCTGCTCAACGTCGCGGCACGGCACACGAAGATGCCGACGATCGCCCCGCCGGTCCCCCCGGACCCCGAGGCAGAGGCCGAACCCGCGCCGGCGGATCGGTCGGCCGTCGCACCGGACAAGGTCGTGCCGGCCGAGCGCTTCGCGCGCCTGCTGGCCCTGATGACCCAGCTGCTGGCCGCGTGCGGCGACGCGACGCACACCACCGTCCCGGTGAGCGAACTGCGCACGGCGCTCAACATCGACCGCAAGGTCCTCGACGAGGACCTGACCCTGCTCAACCTCATCAACTTCGGCGGCGGCTGCTACGCGCTGTACGCCAAGATCGAGGGTGACGTGGTCGCGGTGACCCGGGAGACCTACGGAGATCGCTTTGCGCGACCCGCACGGCTGTCCCCGCTGGAGGCCAAGGCCTTGTTGTGGGCGCTGGAGTTCATCGGGGACCGGCTCCCGGTCGAAGCCGACCACGCCTTGACCTCTGCACGGGGCAAGGTCGAACAGGCGATCGGCGCCGACAACCTGCCCGAGGTCGAGATCGGACGCGTCCAGAACGCGAATGCCGCTGTCTCGATGGCGATCAACCATGCCCTGCGCGATGACCGCAAGCTCGAGATCGAGTACTGGACCGAAACGCGCGGCACGCTGAACACCCGCACCATCGAGCCGCACCTGCTGGTCAATGCGCGGGACGCGTGGTACCTGGTCGCCTTCTGCCATCAGGCCAATGATCAACGCACGTTCCGCGTCGACCGCATCCGCAGCGCCACCGTTCTCGCGGCGCACTTCGCCCGGCGTCCGGAGATCATGGCCTCGGGTCCCTACTTGCCCTTCGGCGACCGCGCCGAAGGCGCCGAGGCGATCGCACAAAGCGCGTCGGTCTGGTGCAGCGCAGGTCTCGCACGCTGGATGATCGAGGAGCACCCGTCGTGGGAGCGGCACGCCGACGGATCGGTGATCGTCGAGATCCCCTACGCCAGCCAGGAATGGATGGTCAAGGAGGTGCTCAAGCACCAGGGTGACGCCGTGCTGCTCGAGCCCGCCCTCCTGCGCGCGACAATCGCCCAGAAGGCCGAGGCGATCGCGGCCCGGTACGCCGTCCCGGCACACGGCTCGACGGCCGCCGCACGCTAGGCCCGACACACGAAATCAGGCCCATGGAATTCGATCACATCGCACGCCAAGTTCCCGACATCGCCGCGGCCGTGGATTGGTATCGCCAGATGATGCCGGCGACCGAAGTGCTCTACCAGGACCCCTCCTGGGCGCTGATCGAGGCCGACGGTGTCCGACTGGCGTTCGTCACCGCCTCCCAGCATCCGGACCATCTGGCCTGGCGAGTGACCAACGCGGAGCTCGACCGCATGGCGGTCGCCCGGCGCGTCGAGATCCGCGTGCACCGTGACGCGAGTCGGAGCTTCTACATCGATGGGCCCGGTGCGACGGTGATCGAGATTGTCGCGTACCCGAACGACGAGCGCCCCTAGCGCGCCAGGACCGGAGCCGGCGTGCCGAGGGCATCCTCAAACGCAGCGTAGGCAGCGCTGGCAAACGATCGTCGGTGGATCGGCGCCGGCCCATACCGGGCGATCGCCGCGCGGTGACGCGGCGTCGCGTACCCCATGTGCTCGTCGAACCCGTACTCCGGGTAGCGAGCCGCGAGCTCACGCATCGTGCGATCGCGGGTGACCTTCGCGATGACGGACGCCGCCGCGATCACCGCGCTGGTGCGGTCGCCGCCGACAATTGCGCGGTGCGACACCGCCGCCCCCCCAAGCGCGAACCCGTCGACCAGGCAGACTCCCGGCGCGGGATCCAGCCGCCCGAGCACGGCCGCCAGTAGACGCAGGTTTGTCCGATGCAGACCATCGCGGTCAATTGTCGCGGGGTCGGCGTGCGCCACGACGACCTGCTCGGCGATGCACCAGATGGCCTTCGCCAAACGGTCGCGCACGGCCGGGCTGAGTCGCTTGGAGTCGTCGAGATCACCGAGCGCGCGGCGCTCGGACCGCGTCAGGCGCGCCAGGTCGATGCACACGCTGGCCGCAACCAATGGCCCCGCCAGGCAGCCACGACCCGCTTCGTCGGCGCCGGCCACGCGCACCGCACACCGGCGATCATGCGCAAACAAGCGGGCGGCGGCGCGCTGCGACCCACCGGCACGGGTCACCCGCGACGCGACTAGGACTTGGTGGGCTGCGCCGTCCGCTGCTTCTCGCGGATACGGGCCTTCTTGCCGACCTTGCCGCGCAGGTAGTAGAGCTTCGCCCGGCGGACATCGCCCTCCATCACGCGCTCGATGCGCTCGATCTTGGGCGAGTGCACAGGAAACGTGCGCTCGACGCCGACGCCGAAGCTCTGCTTGCGGACGGTGAACGTCTCACGGCTCGTCGAGCCCTGACGCTTGATGACGGTGCCCTCGAAAACCTGCACGCGCTGCCGCTGACCCTCGATCACGCGGAAGTGCACGCGGACGGTATCGCCGGGCTTGAACTCGGGCAGGTCATCTCTAAGCTGCATGCGCTCGAGGCTCTCGATCACGCTCATGTGGGATGACCTCCGGGTCAGGGCAAAACGACGGCTACCCTATCACGCCGCGCGCCGGCTTCACGACATCCTGCCGGGTGCCGGGCCCTGGTGGACCTCGCGCCAGCGCGCGATCGCCCCGTGATCGCCGGACAACAGCACATCCGGGACGGACTCGCCGAGGAACTCGGCCGGACGCGTGTAGTGCGGGTACTCGGTCCCGCCTGCGAGGGCGGGCGAGAACGACTCGTGTTCGAGACTCGCCTGATTCCCCAAGGCACCCGGTAGACGGCGACCGACCGCGTCAACCACCGCCATGGCCGGGATCTCGCCGCCCGCCAGGACGTAGTGTCCCATGCAGATCGCATCGCTCGCCAGCAGCGTGTGCACGCGCTCATCGAAGCCCTCATAACGGCCGCACAGCAGCGTGATCGCGGGTGCATCGGCGAGCTCGCGCACGACGCCGTCGGTGAGCATCCGCCCACGCGGGCTCAAGACGATCACCGGCCGCTGCTTGCGGATCCGGGCGGCCGGCAGCCCGTAAACGGCCTCGAGCGCCGCGGCCACGACATCGACGCGCAAGACCATCCCGGGACCACCCCCGTAGGGGCTGTCGTCCACTTGACCGGCCGAGAGCGGCGTGTAGTCGCGGTAGTTGAAGGCCCGCAGGTCGAGGTCCGCGTTCGTCAGGTGCCGGGGGCGCCGCATCCAGTCGAACCACTCGGGAAACAGCGTGAACACGTCAACCTGCATCGCGGCCACCCCCGCCGTCGGCATCGGATCCCGCGAGCGGGTCGATCAGCCCGGCGCGGAGCTCGATTCGTCGAGCGGCCAAGTCGATTGCGATCACCGCGTCGCGCGTGAAGGGCAGTAGCACCGGCGCGCCCTCGGCCCCAACGACATCCAGGACGTCGTTGGCCGGACGGTTGATCACGTCCCGCACCGTGCCGATCGCACGCCCATCGACCACGACGCTGGCACCGAGCAGGTCCCGGACATAGAACTCATCCGGCGTGACGGCGTCAGGCAGGCGTGCGGCATCGACCGAGATCGTCCCGCCACGCAGCGCATCCGCGTCCGCGCGGTCCGCCACAGCGTCGAAGCCGATCAGCAGGTCCGCGCCGGCCGGGGCCTGCGAGACCAGCGCAAGGTCGTGGATCCGCCCGTCGCGATCGGTCACCGTCACATGCTCGCCTGCCGCCAGGCCGGCGAGCGTCGGCCCCGTCGCCCGCGCGCGGACCACGCCGTGCACACCATGGGCCCGCGTCACGACCCCGATGATGACCGCCTCCCCCATCGTCGGGTGAACGCGGACGGCGCTAGTCGACGATCTCGAGGCTGACGCGTACCCCGGAACGGAACGCCGCCTCACGAACGATGAGCCGCAGCGCCCGGGCGATCCGGCCGCCTCGACCGATGACCTGACCGAGGTCCTCGGGTGCGACGAACAGGTTGAGCACGGTCGTCTCCCCCTGTGCGTCGGATTCGACGCGAACCTGGTCGGGATGGTCCACCAGACCCTTGGCGAGGGCGGTCACCATGTCCACCAGCCCCGCCGTCGGCGCCTCGCTCACCCGCGCGCCTCGACGATTTTGATCAGCTTGGTCACGGCGCTGGACGGCTGGGCACCGTTGTCGATCCAGTGGTGCGCACGATCCAGATCGACCTCGACGATCGACGGATCGACCTGCGGGTTGTAGCGGCCGATCGTCTCGATGTTGCGCCCATCACGGGGTGAGCGCGAATCCGCGACAACGACCCGGTAGATGGGGTTTTTCTTGCTGCCCACACGGGCGAGCCTGATCTTGACCACGTTGCTCCTTGAGTGTCTTAAGTACCGAGGGCCGGCGGCATCGGCGGCATGCCGCCCTTGCCAAACCGCTTCATCATCTTGCGCATCTGCTTGAACTGCGCCAACAACTGGTTGACTTCCTGCACCGACGTCCCGCTGCCGCGCGCGATGCGCTGCCGCCGGCTGCCGTTGATCGTGTCTGGACGCCGACGCTCGCTTGGCGTCATGCTGGAGATGATGGCCTCCAGACGATCGAGCTGCCGATCGTCGACCTGGAGATCACGCCCCTTCATTGCGTTCTTGAACCCGGGAACCATACCGAGCAATTGCCCGATGGGACCCATCTTGCGTATCTGGCGCAACTGGTCCAGGAAGTCCTCGAGGGTCATTCCCCCGCCGAGGATCTTCTTTTCGAGATCCTTCGCCTGGTCGACATCAACCGTCTGCTGGGCCCGCTCGATCAGGCTCAGGACGTCCCCCATCCCCAGGATCCGAGACGCCATCCGATCCGGATGGAACGGCTCGAGCGCGTCGATCTTCTCGCCCGTACCGACGAAGTAGATCGGCCGGCCGGTGACCGCGCGCACCGACAGCGCGGCGCCACCACGCGCGTCACCGTCCAGCTTGGTCAAGATCACGCCGTCGAACTGGACCGCGTCCTCAAACGCCTGGGCGACTTCGACAGCCGTCTGACCGGTCATCGAGTCGAGCACCAACACGACGGCCGTCGGATGGACCGCGTCCCGCACGCCCACCAGTTCGGCCATCATCGCCTCGTCGATCACCGTCCGGCCAGCCGTGTCGACGATCACCAGATCGCGGACCGCGGCCTTGGCGGCCGCGATGCCACGCTCGGCGATTCCGACCGCGTCAGCCACGCCGTCCTCGCGATGCACCGGAATCCCGAGTTGCCCCCCGAGGACCGAGAGCTGTTCGGCGGCAGCAGGACGGTGCACGTCGCAGGCAACCAGCATCGGCGCGCGGCCCTGCTGTTGGTAATAGCGGGCCAACTTGGCCGAACAGGTCGTCTTGCCCGACCCCTGCAGCCCCGCCATCAGGATCACCGTCGGCGGGCGCGGCGCGACCGGCATGATGACGCTCGCGCCGCCCATGAGCTTCGCGAGTTCTTCGTTGACGATCTTGACGACCTGCTGGTCCGGGGTCAGCGAGGTCATGACCTCGGCGCCGCGCGCGCGCTCACCGATCGCACCAGTGAGTTGCTTGACCACCGGCAGGCTGACATCCGCCTCAAGCAGGGACAGGCGAATCGCCCGCATCGCCTGGTCGATATCGGCGTCCGTCAGCTTGCCCCGGCCGCGAAGGCCGGAGAAGACGCTCTGGAGCTTGTCAGAGAGAGTGTCGAACATGCGTCGTCGTCGCGGTCGCCGGACCGCGCACCCGGCGGAGTTTACCGGGGCGGGTCCACGCGCGCGATCGCGGCCGGGTTAGCCCGCGTCGCCCGAGGCGAAGATCGCCTGCGCGTAGGCGGCGGCGTCGAACGGCTGCAGGTCCTCAAGCTTCTCGCCGACGCCGATGAGCTTGACCGGAAGGCCCAGCTCACGGTTGATCGCGACGGCGATCCCACCTTTGGCAGAGCCGTCGAGTTTGGTGACGATCACCCCGGTCAGGGGTACCGCTTCGCCGAACAGACGCGCCTGGCTGAGTCCGTTCTGGCCCGTGGTCGCGTCAAGCACGAGCAGCGTTTCGTGCGGCGCGTCCGCGGCGGCCTTCCCGACGACCGCGTGGACCTTGCGCAGTTCCTCCATCAGGTTGTGCTGGGTCTGTAAGCGACCGGCCGTGTCGATCAGCACGACGTCCGCCCCGCGCGCGCTGCCCGAGACCACGGCGTCGAAGGCAACTGCGCCGGGATCGGCGCCCGGGCCCTGGCGCACGAGCTGGGCGCCCGAGCGGTCGGCCCAGATCGCCAACTGGTCGATCGCCGCGGCACGAAATGTGTCGGCTGCTCCAATGACAACCTGCTGGCCCAGCTCGCTGAGCCGATGGGCCAGCTTGCCGACTGTGGTCGTTTTGCCGCTCCCGTTAACCCCGACGACCAGAATCACCGTCGGCTTGGCACCGATCGGGATGCGGGGCGGCTCCGGTGTCATCTGGCGGGTCACGGCATTCGCCAGCCCGGCGGCGATCTCGCTGCGATTGACGATGCGGCCCTGCTGCGCCGCGTCGCGCAGCGCGTCGACGAGCGCCAGCGAGGCGTCCATCCCGCAGTCGGCGCCGATCAGCGCCTCTTCGAGTTCGTCCCAGGTCTCACGCGTGATCAAACCCGGCGCGAACACACCCGCCAGCTGTGGGGAGATCGCCTGCCGGGGCTTGGTGAGACTCTCCTTGAACCGCGAGAACAGCCCCCGGCGGCGCGTCTCCTGCTCTGCTTCGGCTGGCGGTACGGCGATGTCGAACAGCTCCGCCCAGAGCGCCCGCTCGTCGCCGGCGTTGCTCACGCACGGCCGCCCTGGATCGCCTTCAGCTGACGCCGCACCAGGGGTCGCGCGGCCCCGGCCAGATTGTCACCGAGCCGGCGCGAGACGACCTGGGATATGCCATCGTGACCCATCGTCACCCCGAACAAGGTGTCGGCGATCTCGACCGTTGGCTGCTGGTGGGTGATCAGCACGAACTGGGTCTCTTGTGCGAGACGTCGCACAAGCGTCAGGAATCTCCGCAGATTGGTGTCGTCCAGCGCGGCCTCGACCTCGTCGAGCAGGTAGAAGGGCGCCGGACGGGTCATCGCAATCGCCATGCAGAACGCCAACGCGATCAGCGACCGCTCCCCGCCGGACATCATCGCGAGCGGGCGGGCGCGCTTGCCCGCCGGGACCACCTGGATCTCGATACCCGGGTCGTCGTCGTCGGACTCGACGGTCTCGAGCCGCCCCTGGCCGCCCGGAAATAACACCGCCACTGCCTCGTGGAACCGCTGTTGGACGACGTCGAAGACCTGCTGGAAACCGTCGGTCACCGCGTCGTCGAGCCCCTGCATGTGGGCCGCCAGATCCGCCGCGGCGGCCTCGAGATCCGCGACCTGTTCTGTGATTTCGGCGGTCCGCTCCGAGGTCTCTTCGAACTCGGTGTTCGCAAGCTCATTCACCGCCCCGACCATCCGCCGACGACGCTCCATGTTGTCGATCTCGCGCGCCTGGGCTTCGGGATCGCGTTCGGGATCGTTCGCCGCCACCTCGGTCACCTGGTGTGGACCCATCAGTTCATCGGCGCGCGCCTGTGCGGCCGCGAGGGCCAACTCGGCACCGTGCAGCGCATCGACGGCACCGGACGTCGTCGCGGTTGCTGTCTCGTGGCGCGCCCGTGCCGCACCCACCGTCTGCTCGGCGTCGCCGACCTCATGCTGGTTGTCGTCCAGCGCGTCGCCGAGACGTGCGGCCCGCACGGCGAGCGCGTCACCGACGCGGTCGAGCACGCTCACGGCCTGCTCGGCGCCGGCGAGATCGATCACCAGCTCGGGCGCCCCGACGCGACCCTCGATCAGCCGCAGCCGTTCGTCGGCCTCGGCTAGAGCCAGCGCCGCGGCCGCGTGCTCGGCGTGACACCGCGCGCCCGCCAGTTCGACGACGGCGAACGCATCGCGCTCGGCCGCGCACGCCGCGACGCACGCGCCGTCCGCCGCGACGGCATCCTGAACCGCGCGATCGGCCGCGTCGGCCGCGTCGCGAAGCCGCGCCCAGGCGCCGACCAGATCTGTGAGTTCGGCGCGCGCGGCATCGAGCGCTGCGGTCGCATCGGCGCGTTCGACGCTCGTCCGCTCTGCCTGCGCGCGTGCGACGCCAAGTGCGGTTGCGGCATGCGCCGCCGCGCGCTCCGCGGCCCGACGCCCGGCGCGCACACGAGCCGCCGCGTCGGATGCCCGGCGGCGGGCGTCCTGTGCTGCCGCGAGGGCGGTGTCCGCCGCGCCGAGCCGGGCGACCGCGACACGGTGCTCGGCCTGGACGGCCCATTCGCTGGCCGTGCGGAGCCGGATTCCCTGGGACGGGCGCCACGCGTCGCCCCTGGGCGTCACGAACAGGCCCGTAGCGTCATCCGGGACCGTGCCCAAGTCCTCGACCAGCCACGTGCCCGCCAGGACGCGAGCCAGGTGCTCGCGCATCGCTGGATCACACCGAACCACGAGCTCGGCAAGCGGGCGCCCCACCGGAGCGGACATGAGTGCCGGGGTCGCCGAGGTCGGTACCAGCACCGCCGTCGCGCCGGCATCGAGCAACTCGTCCGCCGAGCTGAACCGGCTGACCGAGGGGGCATCGGCGAGCACACCGAGCACGGCACCGAATGCCCGCTCGGTTCCGGCGACCACCTCGAGGCCCGCGCCGAGGACGTTGGTCGGCGCATGGGCGGCAGGACGGACGGCCGCGGCCAGCGCCGCGAGCTCGCGGCGGTGTCGCTCGGCCCCGACAACCGCTGCCTGTGCGTCCTCGTCGGCCGCATCGGCAGCATCGGCACGCGCACCCCAGCGCGTGGCGCGCTCGGCCGAGATCTCCGCCCGTCGTTCGGCGCGATCAGCCGTCGCGGCGCCGTCACCGTCCCCGAGTCGCGCGAGCCGCGTCGCGGCCTGATCGCGTTCCGCCGTCACGTGGGCGCGGCGGGCGTCCACGCTCGCAAGCGCACGGCGCGCATCATCGGCCGCCGCGCGTGTGTCGTCAACGCGCGGCGCGCGCGCCGGCATCTGCAGCCTCCCGTCGCGCCGCGGCGGCGGCCGCCGCGATCCGGGCAGCTTCGAGGGCGGCGGCGGCGGCGACGCGTCGGGCATCGGCGTCGGCGACCCGCTTGTTGGCATCGCCGAGGGCCGCGGCGGCGGCGGCTCGCTCGCCCGCATCGCGCGCCACCTTGCCGTGGGCATCGGCCAGGCGTTCACGTGCAAGCTCGGCGCGCCCGCGAAGGCGCTCGAGCGACGACTGGATTCCGAGGACGAGCTCACGCCCCTGCTCCTGGGTCGCCAGTCGCTCCCGCAGCACCGTCTCGGCTGCCGTTCGCTCGGTCGCCGCCGCGTCCAACACGCGCGTCGCCTCATCACGTGCACCCGCGCATCGGGCGACCTCGACCGTCGCGGCGTGTTCCGCGCGCAGCGCGACGGCGGCGAGGCTCGCAGCAAGTTGCCGGCGAGCCGCGGCAATCTGGACATCCAGATCTGCCGCCCGCGCCGCGGCACGCGCTTGGCGTTCGAGGGTTGCCTGGCGACGGGTCAGCTCGGTGGCCAGGTCCCGGGCCCGATCAAGCCGTTCGGCCACGCGCGACAGCTTGGACTCGGCTCGGCGGCGGCGGCGGCGCGACAGCGCCACACCGGCGGCCTCCTCGATGACGGCACGCAGATCGCTAGGGCGGGCGGTGCAGACGGCCTCGACCTGACCCTGCCGGATGACGGCCAAGGCGTCGGGGCCGAGCCCGACGGTCCCGAGGGCCTCATGGATGTCCAGCAGGCGACAGGTCCCGCCGTTGAGCTGATACGCCGCCTCGCCGGCGCGCGTCAGCCGTCGGGCGACCTCGGTCTCCGCGGGCTGTTGCGGATCGGCGTGGGCCGGGCTGACGGTCATCCGGACCTCGGCGACGCCCGCCGCAGGGCGGCCCTCGCCGCCCGAGAAGACCACCTCGGCCATCCCCGCGGCACGCAGGCGGGTCGCACGCTGCTCCCCCATGGACCAGACGATGGCCTCGGCGAGGTTGCTCTTTCCCGAGCCGTTGGGACCGACGATCACGTTGACCCCAGGGCCGAACTCCAAGTTGATGGGGTTCGCAAAGGACTTGAATCCGCGGATGTCCAGGCGCCGCAGCATCAGTCGCCCTCGTCCACGAGATCGAGCACCGCTGTCGCGGCGGCCCGCTCGGAGGACTGTTTCGAGGTTCCGGTACCGACGGCCACGGCGCCACCAACCGTGACGCGGGTCGTAAACTCGCGACGGTGGGCCGGTCCGTCGATTCGGGCGAGCTCGTAGCGGACCCCGACCCCTTTGCGCGCCGCCAGCTCCTGGAGCGTCGTTTTCGGATCGCGTTGTCCCGGAACGGCCGCAGTCATGGCGTCCGAGAACGCCGCCCGCACCGCCTCCGCCGTTACGGACGCACCGAGATCAAGCCATGCCGCGCCGATGACCGCCTCGGTCAGCGCCGCGCGCACGCTCGGCTGGTCGGCGAGTTCGCGGCTGTGCTCGGGCGCGACCGCCCGGAGCTGCTCATGCAGGTTGGCCGCCATCCCGACGCGGGCGCACATCTCCCGATCGACGACGGTCTGACGCATCCAGGCGAGGTCGCCCTCCGACGCCAGTGGGTGCCGGCGCATCAGTTCCTCGGTGACGACCAGCTGAAGCACGCTATCGCCGAGGAACTCCAAGCGCTCATATGAGTCGGTGCGATCGTTCACCCACGATCGGTGGGTCAGCACCTGACGCCGACGCGCTGGGCCGAGCTGCGGAAGCAGCTCGGCCAGCGGCGACAACGGGATCGCGTCAGCTGGCGTGGACGACCACGTAGTCGACCGCCTCCCCGACCGTGGAAATCTTCTCAGCGTCCTCGTCGGGAATCTTCAGCTTGAACCGGTCTTCCATCTCCATGATGAGTTCGACCAAGTCCAGTGAGTCCGCATTGAGGTCCTCTTGAAACGAGGACGCCTCAGTGACCTCGGACGCATCGACGCCAAGCTGCTCAACAAGGATGGCGCGAAGCTCCTCGACGACTTGTGCTCGGTCCACGTCTCTCCCTTTCGTGACGACCGCGCGGCGCAGCAGCGCCTTGCGTTCGTGGAACTTACCAATGAGTTCGGACATCCCGCGGTGCGGGAGTTGCCGCCTGGAATCCTACGCAGGCGCCGAGGCCGGCGGAGCGGCGAGCTCTGCCGCCAGGCGCCCGACGACGTCCTCGCGTGCGCCCCGCGCGGCGGTGTGAATCGCGTTGACAACGGCGGTCGGGCTGGCTGAACCGTGTCCGATGACCGCCAAGCCCTGCACGCCGAGCAGGATCGCACCTCCGACCCCCTCGGGGTCGAGGCGATGGCGCATCCGCCGTATCGACGGCCGTACAAGCAAGCCGCCGATGCGGCCGACAAGCGTCTCTGACACGGCGCCGCGGATCTCGGCGAACAGGAACTCTGCCGAGCCCTCGTAGAGTTTGAGCGCCACGTTGCCGGTGAACCCGTCGGTGACCACGACACGAGCGGTCCCGCGCGGGATATCCCGCCCCTCGACGTTGCCGATGAACCCGGGGGTCTGCTGCAGTAGCGGGGTCGCCTGCTGGACCAGCTCGCTGCCGCGGCCCTCCTCCTCGCCGATCGACAGCAGTCCAACCTTCGGGGTCGGATCGCCGAGTACCCCCTGGGCAAACAGGCGACCCATGATGGCGAACTGCAGCAGGTGCTCCGGGCGCGCGTCCGCATTCGCGCCGGCGTCAACCAGCACGATGAAACCGGCTCGACTCGGCAGGACGACGGCAATCCCGGGGCGCTGAACGCCCGGGATGCGGCGCATGTGCAGCGTCGCAGCGGCCATCATCGCGCCGGTATGCCCCAGTGACACCGCGCCCTGGGCCCTCCCGTCGCGCACCAGCTGGCAGGCCACGACAACCGAGCTCTCGGGCTTGGACCGCACCGCACGGGCGCCATCCTCGCTGGAGAACACCTTGTCGGGCGCGTGGACGACCTCCACGAAGGCAGCGCCCGGCTGCGCGGACAGCGCGTCGAGGCGCGGTGCGAGCGCGTCTCGGTCCCCAACCAGCAGGACGCGCAGGTTGGGCCCTGCCACATCGACGGCGCCCTGAACGGTCACATCCGGAGCCCTGTCGCCCCCCATGCCATCCAGGGCGACCACGATCTCACGATTCATGGGTCGCACGCCCTCCGGGTCGCGGGGGCCGCCGGAGCAGTGTTAGTCGCGGACTTCGACGACTTGCCGTCCGCGGTACTGGCCGCAGACCCCGCACACCCGGTGGGGCCGGGTCGGCGCGCTGCAATGCGGGCAGCGACCGATGCGATCCGCCTCGATTGCGTGGGTCGCACGTCGCGTGTCGCGACGTTGACGGGAGGTCTTGCGCTTCGGAACAGCCATGTCGCTCCTACCGGTGTGCCGCCCACGGCCAATCGAACGGCCGGACGGTCGTAGACCGCGGAAGGGTACCGCCCGAGCGCCCTGTGCCGCAACCCCTTCGGGTTCGATCGGGTCATCGCGATCGCCGTCGATGTCAGTTCGGCCGGGCTTGGTCGTCCTCGCGTTGGCCCTCCAGGGACAGGCGCGCCGCGAGGTCCGCCAGCGCCGACCAGCGCGCATCCGATGCCGGTGGCGGACACGCGCACGGACCCGCATTCAGGTTTGCCCCGCAGGTCACACACATACCGGCGCAGTCCTCCTCGCACAAGATCGCCGGCGGCAGGGCTTCGGCGACGGCGTCGCGTGCCCACTGCGCCACCTCGAGCACGTCGCCACGAAGGTAGAGACTCGTCATCTCCGGGTCGTCGGCACCGTCGATCGCGACCTCCCTGGCGTCGACGATGACATCGGGAAGGGCCGGTTCGAGACACCGCCAACACGGGCCGACGACGGCAAGGCGGCCGCGCAGGCGGAAATGCCATCCGTTGATGAGCAGTACAACCTCGAGGCTCAGACGCGGAGCGTCAGGTTCGGCGCGGTACTCCTGGCCGCCGATCTGCAGCGGGGCGATCGGGACCGTGACCTCAAACGCGCAGGCTCCGCCCGGCGGGAGATCGAGCCCGTGGAGGTCGAGCTCGGCCAGCCGTTCGACGTCGCCAGGTCGGCCCGCACCGCGGGCGGACCCGCTTCGCTTGCGGGCAGCCGGCCGTCGATCCATCCCTAGTCGGCGCCCTGCTCCTGCGCCCCGTCGTCCTCAAGCGCGTCCGACTTGCCCTGCAGCCGCTCGCGACCGCGCTGGACCGCCTTCATGAACTTGCCGAGGTTCACCTCAAGCGTTCCAAGGACCTCGTCGGCGTAGTCCTCTGCTCCCAAGCGGACCTCGCGCTCACGCTGTCGTGCCGCCTCAAGCATGTCCTGGGCCTCGCGCTCGGCCTGACGGACGACTTCCTGCTGGGACACCTCGTGCTGCACACGCTCACGCGCCTCGGCAAGCATGCGATCTGCTTCGCGCCGGGCCTCGGCAAGCATCTCCTGGCGTTCCTTGACGATCCAGCGCGCCTGCTTGACCTCTTCGGGGATCGTGGAGCGCATCTCGTCGAGCAGCTCGAAGATGGCCTCCCGGTCGATGCGGACCTGATCGGTCAACGGGACCGGACGTGCATTGTGGATAAGGTCATCCAGCTTGTCGATCAGCTCAAGTACGTCCACGCAACCTCCTCATTCCGTCATCCCCCCGTTGGTCGCAACGGACTCGCCGACGCCAACCGTGGGCTTCGCTCGCGCAGGGCCCGCGCCACATGCGCAGGCACCCATGCCTCGACATCACCACCCCAAGCGGCCACCTCCCGAACGCCGCTTGAGCTAATGAAGCTGAAACGGGGCGAGGCAGGAAGGTACACCGTCTCAAGCTCTGGCGCGAGATGTTTATTAATTTGGGCCATTTGGAACTCGTAGTCAAAATCGGAAATGGCCCGCAGTCCCTTGACCACCGCGTGTGCGCCGATCATGCGTGCGTGATCGGTCACCAGCTGACCCAGCGGCTCCACCCGGACGTTGTCGAGTTCCATATCGCGCACCGCGCAACGGACAAATGCGATCCGCTCATCGGTCGAGAACATCGGCTGCTTCTTGAACGACCCGTCGGTGACCGCGACGACGACCTCGGAGAAGATCCGCGCGGCGCGGGCGATGACGTCCATATGGCCGAGGGTGACCGGGTCGTAGGTCCCTGGGCACATCGCAACGCGCGCGTCAGGACTCACCCGTCACCCCCGCGCCCCGCACCCGCAAGATACTCACCCGGGTGGACCCGTAACTTCGATCGCTGCGGTCGATCACGCGGATGCCATCCATTGTCGGGACAGGGCCCTGAGCAGGTCCTTCAAGTATGACTGTCGCATATTCGGCCAACAACGGCGCGAGCGCGCCGGCGATGGTCGAGGAAACGCCTGCAACTACGCTATATGGGGGGTCGATCACGCACAAGTCGTAGATCGCCCCCCGCTTCGCCTCCTGCGATACTGCGACCGACCAGTCCCGCACCACCACGCGGGCCGATTTCGTGAGTGCGAGTGCGGCCAGGTTGGCTCGGATGCATGCCGCCGCCTCAGGAGCGCCCTCGATGAACGTCACGCTCCGCGCGCCCCGCGAGAGCGCCTCGATCCCCATCGCACCCGAGCCCGCAAACAGATCGAGCACCCGAAGGTCCGTGCAGTCGCCGATGATCGAGAAAATCGCCTCGCGGACGCGGTCCGACGTGGGACGGGTTGCCGCGCCACGCGGAGCCCGCAGGCGCCGCCCCCGATGGGTTCCTGCGATCACGCGCATCCCGCTATGCCTCCAACAGACGAGGGATCGCGGCGAAGCGCGCCTCGACGGCACGACGCAACAACAGGTGTTCCGGGCGTGCCATGTGGGGGTCGCCCCGCAATAGGCGCCGGGCGATCTGGCGCGCCTGCGCGAGCTCGCGTCGATCCCGCGTGAGCCGAGCGAATCGCAGGTCCGTCGGGCCCGCCTGCCGGAGCCCGAGCATCGAGCCCTCGCCGCGGATCTCCAGATCGAGTTCGGCGAGGCGAAACCCGTCCCCGGTCTGCGTGAACGCCTCGAGACGCCGCATCCCGTCGTCGGTGGCGGGCTCGCCGAACACGATGCATTGCCCGGGACGCGCACCTCGGCCCACCCGTCCACGCAGCTGGTGCAGCTGCGCGAGCCCGAAGCGATCGGCCCCTTCGATCACGATGATGCTTGCGTTGGGGACGTCGATGCCGACCTCGATCACGGTCGTGGCAACCAGCACATCGGTGTCGCCGCGCGCGAAGGCGGCCATCGCAGCGCGCTTGGCGTCGCTCTTGAGCGCACCGTGCACGAGCCCGACGGCGAACTCGGCGAACGGCCCCGAACGCAGTCGCTCGGCTTCCGCGGTCGCGGCCTTCGCTTCCGCCGAACCACCTTCATCGACCAGCGGACAGATCACATAGGCCTGAAACCCCTGGCGCAGTTCGGCGCGGACCTCGGCGTAGGCGTTATCACGCTCGGTCTCGCGGACCCAGCGGGTGGCCACGGGCCCGCGCCCGGCAGGCCGGCCGCGGATCGTCGAGACCGCGAGTTCGCCGTATGCCGTCAGCGCGAGGGTTCGCGGGATCGGCGTTGCAGTCATGTACAGGATGTGCGCGGCCCGCCCGGTGGCGTCGAGTGCCCGCTCGGCAAGGGCATGTCGCTGCTCGACGCCGAAGCGATGCTGTTCGTCGACGATCACCAGCCCAAGATCATGAAACGCCACCCCTTCCGACAAGAGCGCCTGCGTGCCGACGACGATGCCGGCCGTGCCGGTGCGGATCGCCATCAGCCGCCGATCGCGCTCTGCGGTCGGAACCTTGCCCGTCAGCAGGACCGGGGTAATCCCGGCGGGCGCCAGCAGCGCGTCCAACGTCTGAAGATGCTGCTCGGCGAGCGTCTCGGTGGGCACCAGCAGCGCCGCCTGTGCCCCGGACTCCAACGCCTGGCACATCGCCAGAGCTGCAACGAGCGTCTTGCCCGAGCCGACGTCGCCCTGCAACAGGCGTCGCATGGGCACCGCCCGGCGCAGGTCCCGGCCGATCTCCCGCAGGGTGCGCTCCTGATGCACGGTGAGCGCGAACCGCAGCGCGCCCCTCACCCGCTGCGCCGTCTCGCCGGTTCCGCCCAGACGCGGCGCGGGACGCTCGTGGGCCTCTCGGCGGCGGAGTAACAACAGGCCCAACTGAAGCTCGATGTACTCCTGGATCACCAGACGGCGGCGTCCCCGGCGGACGTCGCCGGCCGCACGCGGGAAGTGCACGGACATCAGGGCGTCGGGGTAGGACATCAGACCCAGCCGATCGCGGATCCACGCGGGCAGCAGCTCGGGTGCGGTGGCGGCCAGCGCCCTCGCCTGGTCGACGAGCTCGCGAATCCGCACCGACGGCAGCGCCTCGGTGGCCGTGTACACGGGGACCAAGCCCGTCGTATGCAGACCCTCGGATCCGCCGGCGCCCACGAGCTCATAGGCCCGAACCGTGATGGATCGCGGAGTCCCGGCCCCGATGGTCCCGCGGATCATGAGCTGGTCCCCGGGTGAGAGCGCGCGCAGCAGGTGCCGCTGGTTGAACCACACCGCCTCGAGTCGGCCCGTCGCGTCGCCGACCAAGGCCCGCACGGTCACCAAACCTCTCCGGCGCGTCGGCGCCATCCGGATCGAATGAAGTTCCACCCGCACGGTGACTTCCTGGCCCATCACCGCCTGGGCGACCGGCGTCGCCGCGCCGTAGCGCTCGTAGCGAAACGGCACATGCAGGAGCAGATCGCCGACGCTGACCAGTCCAAATGTCGCCGCGCGCTGCGCCTGTGCAGGCCGTATACCGGGCACGCGACCGATCGGGGCCCACCACCAGCGGGGGTCGGGGCGGCGCCGGGGAGCCTCCCCGACCAGCTCAGGACGTCCGGCGAACGGTCGGGCCGGTAACATGGTTGCGGTCACCTACCCATTACCTGCATAATTGCGCGCTGTGCCGTACCGGCCTCCGCGGGGCGGGCGACACAGGCAACTCTACGGCGACCCGAGGACGGAGGCCGATGTCGAAGGTCTGCAGTGTGTGCGGCAAGGGCCCGGGCTTCGGGAACAACCGCAGTCATTCCATGCGTGCGACACCACGCCGGTTCGATCCGAACCTGCAGAAGGTGCGCATCATCGCGAACGGCACCCCCACCCGCGCCTATGTGTGCACCCGCTGCCTGAAGGGCGGCAAGGTGGTCAAGGCCGCCTAGGCCGGACACGTCGACCGCGGGTGCTACGCCTCCGGGGACGACGTCGCCCGCGATCCTGACCCCGTCAGGCCCGCGAGGTTCATCAAGCTCACCGCCGCGCGTGCGGCATCTTCGCCGGCGTTTCCAACATCGCCGCCGGCGCGGGCCCATGCCTGTTCGAGGGTGTCGCACGTCAGCACCCCGAATGTGCAGGGCGTGCCCGTATCGAGCGCCACACGGATCAAGCCCTGCGAGACCGCCATCGACACGTGGTCGAAATGAGCGGTCGCGCCGCGGATCACCGCACCGAGCGCGACGACAGCCGAATACCGGCCCGAGGTTGCCAGCATCCGGGCCGCCTGGGGTACTTCGAATGATCCGGGCACCCAGTGCACATCGATGCGATCGTTGGCGAGCCCGGTGTTGGACAGATACTCAAGGGCACCCGCCAGCAGCGCCTCGGTCAGCGCAGTGTGAAAATGCGAGCACACGACGCCGACGCGCACGTCAGGATCATCGACCCGCTGGACCGCCGGCACCGGCTCCGTGCGCGCCACGGGTCAGTCGCCGTCCGACGAGTCGAGGTCCACACGCAGGTCCTGGTGATGGAGCATGTGGCCCATCTTGTCCCGCTTGACCTGAAGGTAGCGCAGGTTGTCCGGGCCGGGCTCGATCTCGATCGGCACACGCTCGGTGACCGACAGGCCGTAGCCCTCGAGACCGACGATCTTCTTGGGATTGTTGGTGAGCTGGCGAATCGTGGTGAGCCCGAGGTCGACCAGGATCTGGGCGCCGATCCCGTAGTCGCGCAAGTCAGCCGGAAACCCCAGCTGGCGGTTGGCCTCGACGGTGTCGAAGCCGGCATCCTGGAGCTCATACGCGCGCAGCTTGTTCAGCAGGCCGATGCCGCGGCCTTCCTGAGCGATGTAAAGGACCACGCCCTCGCCTTCGTCGTCGATCATCTTCATCGCCGCCGCGAGCTGTTCGCCGCAGTCGCATCGCAGCGACCCGAACACATCACCGGTCAAACACTCGGAGTGGACGCGCACCAGCACGTCTTCCTTACCCGCGACATCGCCCTTGACCAACGCGAGGTGGTGCTTGTCGTCAATCAGGCTGTGGTACCCGACCGCAGTCCATTCGCCGTATGTCGTCGGCAGCCGCGCCTGACCGCCTCGCTCCACCAGGCGCTCGGTGTGACGCCGGTACTCGATCAGGTCGGAGATCGTGATCATCAGCAGGTCGTGCTCGTACGCGTACGGCACCAGATCGTCCACGCGCGCCATCTGCCCGTCGTCGCGCATGACCTCGCAGATCACCCCCGCCGGGATGAGCCCCGCCAGGCGCGCCAGGTCAACCGCTGCCTCGGTGTGGCCGGCGCGCTCCAAGACCCCACCCGGCTTTGCGCGCAGCGGAAAGACGTGGCCGGGCTTGACCAGATCCGACGCGCTGGAGTTGGGGTCGATGGCGACCATGATCGTGCGGGCGCGATCCGGTGCCGAGATGCCGGTCGTCACCCCGTCGCGGGCCTCGATCGACTCCAGAAATGCGGTGCCCAGCGGGGCGTCGTTGCGTCGCACCATCATCGTGAGACCGAGCTGCTCGCAGCGCTCGTCGGTGAGCGCGAGACAGATCAACCCGCGCGCATGGGTCGCCATGAAGTTGACGG